>OHEP01000034.1_pt1 | contig 93982 bp, 82 predicted proteins | sample 1567271 | NCBI WGS metagenome assembly OHEP01 (sample SAMEA3879577, study PRJEB24766) | human gut metagenome | biome: human-associated habitat; feature: feces | place: USA | collected 1985/1987
TCGTCACGCCGATGGTACTGCGCAAGTGGGAGAGTAGGTAGTCGCCGTCTTGAGGTCCCGGATTCCGCAAGGAGGTCCGGGGCTTTTTTTATACCCTGACGGAAAGGGGCCGAGGGCATTATAATTTAGGGGATGTAAGCAAGATAATAGAAAAGGAGGCAGTTCCTTATTCTCTTTGGAGAAATAGGGTACTGCCTCCTTTATATTGTAACGAAAAGATGAATTAATGTATCAGTGTATTGGTACCTTCTACCATGTTTCCGGCAGCGAATACACAGCGTACGTTCAGTTTCTTGTCGAGAATCAGAATATCGGCATCCTTGCCACGTTGGAGCGTACCTTTGCGGTCTCCTATACCGATGATGTTGGCTGGAGTTTCGGAAGCCATACGGATAGCGTCAGCCACCGGAATGTTTGCCTTGAATGCCATGACCTGTACGAGCTTGTCCATGGTAGCGATACTACCGGCCAAAGAAGAATGGTCGGCCAGCTTGCAGACACCGTTTTCGATGATGTAGCGTGGGTCGTCCACTTCGCCGTCGTAAGCGGCATATTTCAACGCATCGGTGACCAGACAGGTTCTTTCTACACCTTTTACCTTATAGACCAGCTTCAGGATGGTGGCCGGCAGATGGATACCGTCGGCAATGACTTCCACCGTCATCGGGTCGGTCAGGTAAACACTTTCAACCGTACCTTCATACTTGTATTCACGACGTTTGTGGAAGCCCGGCATGGCGTTGTAGAAATGGGCGGCGTGGGTGAAGCCGGCCTGGTAGGCAGCCTTGATTTCATCGTATTCGGCCTCGGTGTGGGTGATGGCGGTCAGGATACCGCGTGAGGTGGTCTCATGCGCGAACTCGTGCGCGCCCGGCAGCTCCGGACTGATGTCCCAGCGCTTGATACAGGTGGTGCTGTCCAGCAACGGCAGGTATTCGTTGGGATCCGGGTCCTTCAGACAGTCTTCCCATTGCTTGCCGGCCATCTTCCGGTTCAGGTACGGACCTTCGATGTGCAGTCCCTGAATCTGTCCGTTTCCGGCAGCCATGAGTTGTTCGCAGGTTTCTACTGCCTGACGAAGGGTATCGAAACTACTGGATGAAAGGGTCGGAAAGATAGTGGTGGCACCGTGTTTCAGGTGTGCTTCGGCTGCTATTTGGAAAGCTTCGGGTGTGGCTTCGGTAAAATCGTGTCCGCCACCACCATGACTGTGCATGCTTATAAAGCCTGGTACGATATACATACCTTTGGCATCAATCACTTTGGCACCGATGACAGCCAGATCGCTGTTGGTTACTTCCAGAATCTTTCCGTCGCTGATGAGTACGGAACCGTCTTTCAACCACCCTTGCGGGGTGAGGATTTCTCCGTTGATTATCTGTGTTAACATAGTTGTTCGTTTTTAAAAGAGTTGGTTTGTTCCTTCCACAATTTTACCCATTGCCCAGACAGCCCGTACGTTCAGGTCTCTGTCCAGTGCCATGATATCGGCATCCTTACCACGTTCGAGAGTACCTTTGCGGTCAAGTACCCCCATGATGCGGGCCGGGGTTTCTGATGCCATGCGGATGGCGTCTTCCAACGGAATTTCGGCTTTCTGTACCATGGTACGGATAAGGCGGTCCATAGTGGCGATACTACCTGCCAGAGCAGAACGGTCGGACAGTTTGCATACGCCGTCTTCGATGATGACACGCGGGTCGAACGCTTCTTTGCTGTCGCTGTCGGCACAGGCCAGGGCATCGGTAATCAGGGCAGTCTTTTCGACTCCTTTTATCTTATGTACCAGGCGCAGGATGGTAGGAGGCACATGGATACCGTCGGCTACCACTTCTACGGTCATGTCGTCCATCAGGTAGATACTTTCTACCGTGCCTTCGTACTTGTATTCGCGGCGCTTGTGGAAACCCGGCATGGCGTTATAGAAGTGAGTGGCATGGGTATAGCCGGCATAATAACCGGTATAGATGTCTTCGAATTCGGCCTGGGTGTGTCCGGCAGCGGCCAGCACGCCTTTCGAAGTGATGTATTTGGCGAACTGCATGGCACCCGGCAGCTCGGGAGCGGCATCCCAACGCTTGATGCAGTGGGTTTCTTCCAGCAACGGGATGTATTCTTCCGGATCGGGGTTCTTGATGTTTTCCGGCATCTGGCCGCCGGCCATCTTCATGTTGAAATAATGTCCTTCCAGGTGAAGTCCGAGTACCGGGCTGTCCGGTTCACTCATCAGTTTTTCGGTAGTAGCCGCTGCGGCGCGGATCATCGGGATAGTAGAAGAAGAGAGGGTAGGGAAGATACTGGTAGTACCGTGTTTCATGTGGGTATGGATGGCGGTGCGGAATGCGTCTTCGGTGCCTTCCATAAAGTCACGGCCACCTCCTCCGTGTACATGGATTTCGATACCGCCCGGTACGATGTACATGCCTTTGGCATCAACCAATGTGGCTCCGACAACGGCCAGGTCACAATTTGTCACTTCCAGAATCTTGTTGTCACGGATCAGGACAGATCCGTCTTTCAGCCAGCCCTGAGGGGTCAGGATGCGGGCATTTATTATTTGGGTTAACATAATGGTGAGATAATAATTATTTTTATTTTAAAACTGCGTAAATATACTTAATTAAAATAAGAATCCGCCCTGTTGTCCGGTTTTTTTAAGAATCCGGCGGATATTTCTGTGAAAAGTGTTCCGTAGACGCCTTATTCCTTTTATATATAAGGCGATTGTAGCATCGTAAACCGGCCCGGAACATTTTTTAGGAAATAAAAAAGGAATTTCTAGATAAAATCAATAATTATTTGTATCTTTGTCGCCCGATTTATATAGTATTGCGAATTGGGAAAACTTGCTAAATATAAGGTTGAACTGAAAAACATGCGCGAAGACGCATGCAGTTATGAGTACGAACTGACGAATCAGTTCTTTACAGACATCGATGCCAGCGAAATCCACAAAGGCCAACTGAACGTACAGCTGAAGGTGAAGAAAAGCATAGGTGCCTATGTGCTGGATTTCCATATCACAGGTAGTGTGACGGTGCCGTGCGACCGGTGTCTGAGCGATCTGGAACTTCCGGTGGATACCGAGAACGTACTGAAAGTGAAGCTGGGAGCCGAGTTTTCCGATGAAGACGATATGGTGATTGTCCCCGAAGAGGACGGCTATATCAACGTGGCCTGGTTCCTGTATGAATTCATCGAACTGAGCCTGCCTATGAAGCATGTACATGCGCCGGGCAAGTGTAACAAAGGTATGATGGGCGTTCTGAAGAAGCACATGACCCATGCTGCCGATGATGAAGAAGCACCTGTCTTTGACGATGAGGAGAATGACCTGCCGGACGGCGGGGAGGAGACTCCGACAGATCCGAGATGGAATGAACTGAAAAAAATATTAGATAATAATTAAATAAAAGTTTAGAAAAATGGCACATCCAAAAAGAAGACAATCAAAAACGAGAACTGCGAAGAGAAGAACTCACGATAAGGCAGTTGCTCCTACTTTGGCTATCTGCCCGAACTGCGGCGCATGGCATGTTTATCACACTGTTTGTGGAGCTTGCGGTTATTATAGAGGGAAAGTAGCAATCGAAAAAGAAGCTGCTGTATAATCGGCACGCTTCATTAACCTGTTTGCGTAATCACGGATAAAGCCGGAGGGCCTTCGGCTCCCCGGCTTTATCCGTTGAATGACGCGAATCAAAACTTGGAATGATGGAAAAAATTAATGCTGTAATTACAGGTGTCGGCGGTTATGTGCCTGATTATGTGTTGACCAACGATGAGTTGTCAAGAATGGTGGATACCAACGACGAGTGGATCATGACCCGTATCGGAGTAAAGGAAAGACGTATCTTGAACGAAGAAGGTCTGGGTACTTCCTACATGGCACGTAAGGCTGCCAAGCAGTTGATGCAGAAAACCGGATCAGACCCTGCTTCTATCGACTGTGTAATCGTGGCTACGACGACTCCTGACTTTCATTTCCCCTCTACAGCTTCTATCCTGTGCGACAAGCTGGGCCTGAAGAATGCCTATGCCTTCGACCTGCAGGCTGCTTGTTGCGGTTTTCTGTTCGCCATGGAAACGGCTGCCGGTATGATTCAGTCCGGACGTCATAAGAAAATCATCATTGTCGGTGCCGACAAGATGTCGTCGATGGTGAATTATGCCGACCGTGCCACTTGCCCGATTTTCGGTGACGGCGCCGCTGCATGTATGGTGGAAGCTACTACAGAAGACTATGGTATCATGGACTCTATCCTGCGGACCGACGGTAAGGGACTTCCGTTCCTGCACATGAAGGCCGGAGGTTCGGTATGTCCTCCTTCTTATTTTACGGTAGCCAACAAGATGCACTACCTGTATCAGGAAGGCCGTACCGTATTCAAGTATGCTGTATCGAACATGTCGGACGCAACAGTCCAGATAGCTGAAAGAAACGGCTTGAGCAAGGACAACATCGACTGGATTGTTCCGCATCAGGCTAATCTGCGTATCATCGACGCGGTGGCTTCCCGCCTGGAAGTACCTCTGGCAAAGGTGATGGTGAATATCCAGCGTTACGGAAACACCAGCGCCGGTACATTGCCGCTTTGCCTGTGGGACTACGAAAAGCAGCTGAAGAAGGGCGATAACATCATCTTCACTGCGTTCGGTGCCGGATTTACCTGGGGAGCAGCGTATGTGAAATGGGGATATGACGGTAGCAAATAATACGAAAGATAGTTAAATAACCGAATACAAAAGAACGCATCTCAACCTGATGCGTTTTTTTGTCTGTAAACGAACGGATTGATTATGCATAAAGCCGGATTTGTGAATATTGTGGGTAATCCGAATGTCGGAAAGTCTACATTGATGAACCTGCTGGTGGGGGAACGTATCTCCATCGCTACGTTCAAGGCGCAGACAACGCGTCACCGTATCATGGGTATCCTGAATACGGAGGATATGCAGATTGTCTTCTCTGATACTCCCGGGGTGCTGAAACCCAACTACAAACTGCAGGAGTCTATGCTGAACTTTTCGGAATCGGCCCTGGTGGACGCAGACGTCCTGCTCTATGTGACCGACACGGTAGAGAAGCCCGACAAGAACGGCGAGTTCATGGAAAAGGTGCGGAGCCTGACTGTCCCGGTCCTGCTGCTGATTAACAAGATTGACTTGACCAACCAGGAAACCCTGGAAAAACTGGTGGAAGATTGGCATGAACTGCTGCCGCAGGCGGAGATTATTCCGATTTCGGCCATTGCCAAATTCAATGTAGATGTGGTGATGAAACGCATCAAGGAACTGCTGCCCGACTCTCCTCCTTATTTCGGTAAGGACCAGTGGACCGACAAGCCGGCACGCTTCTTTGTGACGGAAATCATCCGCGAGAAAATCCTGCTCTATTACGACAAGGAAATCCCTTACTCGGTAGAGGTCGTGGTGGAGCAGTTCAAGGAAGAGGCCAAAAGCATCCACATCAACGCGGTCATCTATGTGGAACGTGACTCCCAGAAGGGAATCATCATCGGCCGCCAAGGAAAGGCACTGAAGAAAGTGGCTACTGAAGCGCGCAAGACCTTGGAGCACTTCTTCCAGAAATCCATCTACCTGGAAACTTTCGTGAAGGTGGACAAGGACTGGAGAAGCTCGGACAAGGAACTGAAGAATTTTGGATATCAATTAGATTAATGAACGGCTGCGAAGCTGTAAACAAAACAGAATATGGGAAATTTAGTAGCAATTGTGGGACGCCCCAATGTGGGGAAGTCGACACTGTTTAACCGCCTGACCAAGACGCGTCAGGCTATCGTGAATGAACAGGCCGGAACAACCCGCGATCGCCAGTACGGCAAATCGGAGTGGCTCGGAAAGGAGTTCTCTGTCGTGGATACCGGAGGATGGGTAGTGAACTCGGATGACGTGTTCGAAGAAGAAATCCGTAAACAGGTAGTATTGGCCATTGATGAGGCCGATGTGGTCCTGTTTGTAGTGGATGTAATGAACGGTGTGACCGACCTGGACATGGAGGTGGCAGGCATCCTGCGCCGCTCCAAGACACCGGTCATCCTGGTGGCCAACAAGACTGATAATATCGATCTGCAGTATAACGCTGCGGAATTCTATACGCTGGGACTCGGAGACCCTTACTGTATCTCTGCCATGAGCGGAAGCGGTACGGGCGATCTGCTGGACCTGGTGGTAAGCAAGTTCCGGAAAGAAACCGATGAGATACTGGATGAGGACATACCGCGCTTTGCGGTGGTAGGACGTCCGAATGCCGGAAAATCGTCTATCGTAAATGCCTTCATCGGCGAGGAACGGAACATCGTGACGGATATTGCCGGAACAACCCGTGACTCGATCTATACCCGGTATGACAAGTTCGGATTTGACTTCTACCTGGTGGATACGGCCGGTATCCGCAAGAAGAACAAGGTGAGCGAGGACCTGGAATATTACTCGGTAGTCCGTTCCATCCGCTCCATCGAGAATTCGGACGTGTGTATCCTGATGCTGGACGCTACCCGGGGTATCGAAGGCCAGGATCTGAACATTTTCTCGCTGATTCAGCGTAACCAGAAAGGGCTGGTAGTCGTGGTGAACAAATGGGACCTGGTGGAAGACAAGAGCGTGAAGGTGATGAAGACTTTCGAGGATGCCATCCGCAACCGTTTTGCTCCGTTTACCGATTTCCCCATCATCTTTGCTTCGGCACTGACCAAACAGCGTATCTTCAAGGTACTGGAAGCGGCTAAGGAGGTCTATCAGGCACGTACCTCACGCATTCCGACTGCCCGGCTGAACGAAGAACTGCTCCCGCTGATTGAGGCTTATCCGCCTCCTTCAAACAAGGGCAAGTATATCAAGATAAAGTATATCACTCAGCTGCCGAATACGCAGGTGCCTTCGTTCGTGTTCTTCGCCAACCTGCCGCAGTATGTGAAGGAGCCGTACAAGCGTTTCCTGGAAAACAAGATGCGTGAACGCTGGAAACTGTCGGGTACTCCGATCAATATCTTTATCCGTCAGAAATAGGCTGTGGCCTGCATCTATACAGAAAGGCATGAACCTGTTTCCCGTAAGGGGGCAGATTCATGCCTTTTCTGATGCTTATCGGTGCCGGAACGTGACGTCCGGAAATGATTTACCGTTGTTTCAGACCTTCGTCCTTTACTTTACGCAGCAGGTCGGACGCGAAGATGAAGTTGTTCAGCCGCTCGTTGGTGGCGGTGAATACATCGTTCTTGGTTCCTTCCCATTCCTTGTGTCCCTGGTAGATGTAAAGGATGCTGTCGCCGATGCCCATTACGGAGTTCATGTCGTGGGTATTGATGATGGTGGTCATGTTGTACTCGGTGGTGATGTCATGAATCAGGGCATCGATAACCAGCGAGGTCTTCGGGTCGAGTCCCGAGTTCGGCTCGTCGCAGAACAGGTACTTGGGCTGCAGGGCGATGGCACGGGCAATGGCTACACGTTTCTGCATACCGCCACTGATTTCGCCGGGGTATTTGTTCTGGGCATCGGTCAGGTTGACACGGTCCAGACAGAACTGGGCCCGTTTCACACGGTCGCGGTAGGTGTCGTTGGAGAACATGTCGAGCGGGAACATGACATTCTCGAGTACCGAAAGAGAGTCGAACAGGGCGGCGCTCTGGAAAATCATCCCCATCTCACGGCGGAGGGCTTTCTTCTCTTTCTTATCCATGGCGTTGAAATCGCGGCCGTCGTATAGGATATGCCCCTTTTCCGGAGTGAGCAGTCCGACGATACATTTTATCAGTACGGTCTTTCCGGAACCGCTCTGACCGATAATCAGGTTCGTCTTTCCGTCTTCGAACGAGAAATTGATGTCGTCCAGTACGGTACGTCCCTCGAAGGATTTATAGATAGATTCAAGCTTTATCATCCCATTAACAATTGAGTAAGAATTAAATCAGAAAACAGAATCAGTACGCTGCTGCTTACCACTGAATTGGTGCTGGCCTTACCTACCGAGATGGAGCCGCCCTCTACGGTATAGCCGAAATAGGCGGAGACACTGGCAATGATAAAGGCGAAGAACAGCGATTTGATGAAACTGCACCAGATATACCACTCGATGAAGCAGTATTGCAGACCGTATTCCAGGTCGGTGGCATTCATGATACCGCCGAACCAGGCCGTGCAGAAAGCTCCGAAAATTCCGGCGCAGATACTGAAGATGACCAGAAACGGAATCATGGTCATGAGCCCCAGAATCTTGGGCAGAATCAGGTACGAGGCCGAGTTGATACCCATGATGTCGAGCGCGTCAATCTGTTGGGTGACACGCATGGTCCCGATCTCGGAGGCGATGTTGGAACCGACCTTTCCGGCCAGGATGAGACACATGATGGAAGAAGAGAACTCCAACAGGAGGATTTCACGGGTGGTATATCCTACAACGAAGCGTGGCATCCACGGACTTTCGATGTTCAGCTTAATCTGGATACAGATAACCGCACCGATGAAGAAAGAAATCAGCAATACAATACCGATGGAATTGATACCCAACTGGTACATTTCATTGACGTACTGCTTGAAATACATGCGGAATCGTTCAGGGCGTCCGAAGACACGTCCCATGAGCATCAGGTATTTCCCGAAGGTTGTGATGGGTCTTATCATACAGTTTTTCTTATATTTGCGACAAAAGTACGCTTTTTTGGCTATATTATCCTAAAAGATAGAATGAAATTAAAGCTGTCTACCACATAACCCAAGATTTTTACTACTTTTGCGCCAAAGAATCAGAATATGGCAGAACAGGAAAACCTTCAAGAGACAAACGGACAGGCGGCGGAAGCCTTCGAATTGCCTGCCGACGGACGCATGGTGCTCCGTACGGAAAACCTGGTGAAAAAATACGGGAAACGTACGGTGGTGAGTCATGTCTCCATCAACGTGAAGCAAGGGGAAATCGTCGGACTGCTGGGGCCTAACGGCGCCGGTAAGACCACTTCATTCTATATGACCACCGGATTGATTGTGCCCAACGAAGGGCATATCTACCTGAACGATCAGGATATCACTTCCTACCCGGTGTACAAACGTGCCCAGAATGGCATCGGCTACCTGGCACAGGAAGCTTCGGTGTTCCGGAAAATGAGCGTGGAGGACAATATCGCTTCGGTACTGGAGCTGACGAAGACCTCGAAAGAATATCAGAAAGAGAAGCTGGAGAGCCTGATAGCCGAATTCCGCCTGCAGAAGGTGCGCAAGAACCTGGGAGACCAGCTTTCGGGAGGAGAACGCCGACGGACGGAAATCGCCCGCTGCCTGGCCATTGACCCGAAATTCATCATGCTGGACGAGCCGTTTGCGGGAGTAGACCCCATTGCGGTAGAAGACATCCAGCACATCGTATGGAAACTGAAGGACAAGAATATCGGTATCCTGATTACCGACCACAACGTACAGGAAACCCTGAGTATTACGGACCGTGCCTACCTGCTGTTCGAAGGGAAAATCCTGTTCCAAGGTACTCCGGAGGAGCTGGCAGCCAACCAGATTGTCCGTGAAAAATACTTGAGTAACAGTTTTGTACTGCGGCGGAAAGACTTCCAGTTGCGTGAAATCCGTGAATGACCCGAGTTGTCCCGTTTTTTTTAGGGTGACAGTTTGGTAGTTGACGGATTAAACACTATTTTTGCAACCTGTTTGGATAAAAGAAAAAGAAGTAACAATTAAAATAAAGATCGGAAATGAATATTTCATTGCAAAATGTTGACAAAGTAAGTGCTGTACTTACTGCTCAGATTGAAAAAGCTGACTATCAGGAAAAAGTAGAAAAGGCTCTGAAGACTTTGCGTCAGAGAGTAAATATGCCGGGATTCCGTAAGGGTATGGTTCCGATGGGACTCATCAAGAAACAGTATGGAACTTCTGTTCTGTTGGAAGAAGTAGACAAGCTGTTGCAGGAAAAAGTCGGCGAATACATCCGTGAAAACAAGGTGAACATGCTGGGTACTCCGCTGCCGAAAGAAAATAACATCAACTTCGAAACAGACGAAAACTTCGAATTCTCTTTCGATATCGCTCTGGCTCCGGAATTCAACGTAGAACTGTCGGCTGCTGACAACCTCGATTACTACGACATCAATGTAACAGACGAAATGGTAGACCAGCAGGTGAAGATGTATACTCAGCGTACCGCTAAATATGAGAAAGTAGAAGACTATCAGGACAATGACATGCTGAAAGGTCTGCTGGCTGAACTGGACGAAAACGGTAACACCAAAGAAGGTGGCCTGCAGGTAGAAGGTGCTGTCATGATGCCTTCATACATGAAGAACGATGACCAGAAAGCTATCTTCAACGGCGCAAAGGTAAATACGGTGTTGGTATTCAACCCGTCGGTAGCTTTCGACAACAACGAAGCTGAACTGGCTTCACTGTTGAAGGTGAAGAAGGAAGACGTTGCTGCTCACACCGGTAACTTCAGCTTCCAGATTGAAGAAATCACTCGCATGATTCCGGGTGAACTGACTCAGGAACTGTTCGACCAGGTATTGGGTGAAGGAAAGGCTTCAAACGAAGAAGAATTCCGCGCTCAGATCAAGGAAGCTATCGCTAAGCAGTTTGAAGGAGACAGCGACTACAAGTTCATGATCGATGTACGTGCTTATCTGGCTAACAAGGTTGGTAAGCTGGAATTCGCTGACGGACTGATGAAACGTATCATGTTGGAAAACAACAAGGAAAAAGGCGAAGAGTTCGTAAACGAAAATTACGACAAGAGCCTGGAAGAACTGACATGGCACCTGATCAAGGAAAAACTGGTAGAAGCTAACGGTATCAAGGTAGAACAGGGCGATATCACAGACATGGCGAAGGAAACTACCCGCGCTCAGTTCGCTCAGTACGGTATGATCAATGTTCCTGATGAACTGTTGGAAAACTATTCAAAGGAAATGCTGAAGAAACGTGAAAGCGTAGAGGCACTGGTTAACCGCGTTATCGAATCTAAGTTGGGCGATGCGCTGAAAGCTCAGGTAACCCTGAACCACAAGGCCGTATCTGCAGAAGAATTCAATCAGATGTTCCAGTAATCTCTGATGAAAGCGGAATAAAGCAATTGCTAAAAAATATTAAAAGAAGAGAGGCTTTTGACCCGACTTTTTTCGTAGGAGACACGCGTTTTGTACCTTTGTTTCCTTCGGATGAAAGAGGTTGGAAGCCTCTCTTTTTAATATAAAAATAAGAATGGAAATGAAAGATGATTTTAGAAAGTATGCTACCAAACATTTGGGTATGAGTAGCATGGTACTTGATGACGTAATCAACTCGCAGGCCAGTTATCTGAATCCTTATATCCTGGAGGAACGCCAGTTGAACGTTACTCAGCTGGATGTCTTCTCCCGTTTGATGATGGACCGCATCATCTTCCTGGGAACTCCCATCGACGATTATACAGCCAACACCTTGCAGGCACAGTTGCTGTACCTGGACTCAGTAGATTCCGGCAAGGACATCTCTATTTATATCAACTCTCCGGGCGGCTCGGTATATGCCGGTCTGGGTATTTATGATACCATGCAGTTCATCAGCAGCGATGTCGCTACAATCTGTACCGGAATGGCGGCTTCGATGGCGGCCGTACTGCTGGTAGCCGGAAAAGAAGGAAAACGTTCTGCATTGACCCACTCACGGGTGATGATTCACCAGCCGATGGGCGGCGCACAGGGACAGGCATCGGATATTGAAATCACAGCCCGCGAAATCCAAAAGTTGAAAAAGGAACTGTATACCATCATCGCCGATCATTCGCATACTGACTTCGATAAGGTGTGGGCAGACTCTGACCGCGACTACTGGATGACTGCTCAGGAAGCCAAGGAATATGGCATGATTGATGAAGTCCTTTCACGCAAGCCTTCACTCTAACGGGGAAGGCCTGTGTATTTGTCGTTCATTTAAAACAGATTATTTTGGAAGATAAGAAATCAACAAAAGGCAACAAACGGCACTGCAGTTTCTGCGGCCGTTCGGAAGATGAGGTCGGTTTCCTGATTACCGGCGTCAACGGATGTATCTGTGACAGTTGTTCGGAACAGGCCCATGAAATCGTGAAAGAGGCCATGCGGCAGAAGAACAGCCCTAGTAGCTTGAACCTGAGTGAACTGCCGAAACCGAAAGAAATCAAGGACTTCCTGGACCAGTATGTCATCGGCCAGGACGACGCCAAACGTTATTTGTCGGTAGCGGTATATAATCATTACAAACGGTTGATGCAGCCGGTAACCAAGGATGATGTGGAAATTGAAAAATCAAACATCATCATGGTGGGAAGCACCGGTACAGGCAAGACCTTGCTGGCGCGTACCATTGCCAAGTTGCTGAATGTACCTTTTACCATTGTCGACGCTACAGTCTTGACAGAAGCCGGTTATGTGGGTGAAGACATCGAAAGTATCCTGACCCGTTTGCTGCAGGTGGCCGATTACAATGTGGAAGAGGCGGAACGGGGAATCGTCTTCATCGATGAAATCGATAAGATTGCCCGTAAGGGGGACAACCCTTCCATTACGCGTGATGTGAGTGGAGAAGGTGTACAGCAGGGCTTGCTGAAGCTGCTGGAGGGCTCCATCGTGAATGTTCCTCCCCAAGGCGGACGTAAGCATCCGGAACAGAAGCTGATTCCGGTCAATACGAAGAATATCCTGTTTATCTGTGGAGGTGCCTTCGACGGTATCGAACGGAAGATTGCGCAGCGCCTGAATACGCATGTGGTAGGATATGGCGCAGCCAAGTCTACCGTCAACATTGACCGCAAGAACATGATGCAGTATATCGCTCCCCAAGACCTGAAGTCATTTGGTCTGATTCCGGAAATCATCGGTCGTCTGCCGATTCTGACTTACCTGAATCCGTTGGACCGTACCGCCTTGCGGAATATCCTGACTGAGCCGAAGAACTCTATCATCAAGCAATATATCAAGCTTTTCGAGATGGATGGGGTGAAGCTGGATTTCGAACCCGATGTGTTCGAGTTTATAGTCGATAAAGCCATCGAGTATAAATTGGGAGCACGCGGCTTGCGCTCGATTGTGGAAACCATCATGATGGATACCATGTTTGATATTCCTTCGCGGAAAGTCGATCATTTTACAGTTACCTTGGACTATGCCAAGGAGCAGATGGATAAGGCCAATCTTTCTAGGTTGCAGATGGCCTGAACGAAAAAAGTAGAGAGAAAATACAAATCTTCAGTAAAATAATAGGCTGAAAATTTGTGTAATTTGGAAAGTTGTTTATAACTTTGTTATCATGAGATTCATTCTTACAAAGAGAAACTACTAATAAAATCTAGGACAATGACGGAAAATATCAATTTAGCGGAGCAACTGAAAAAATATTTTGGTTTTGATACCTTTAAAGGAAATCAGGAAGCCATCATCAGAAACCTGCTCGCCGGAAAGGATACGTTTGTATTGATGCCTACCGGGGGTGGAAAGTCGTTATGCTACCAGCTGCCTTCCCTGCTGATGGAAGGAACAGCAATTGTTATTTCACCGCTCATAGCCTTGATGAAGAATCAGGTGGACGCCATGCGTAACTTCAGCGAAGAAGACGGCGTGGCCCATTTTATCAATTCGTCATTGACCAAGTCGGCCATCGAGCAGGTCAAGGCAGATATCCTTGCCGGAAAGACCAAGCTGCTGTATGTCGCTCCTGAATCGCTGACGAAGGAAGATAATGTAGGCTTCTTGAAACATGTGAAGATTTCTTTCTATGCCGTGGACGAGGCGCATTGTATTTCTGAATGGGGACATGATTTCCGTCCGGAATACCGCCGCATCCGTCCCATCATCAATGAAATAGGGAAAGCGCCTATCATCGCGTTGACCGCTACGGCTACTCCGAAGGTGAAGATGGATATCCAGAAGAGCTTGGGTATTACAGACGCTACGGAATTCAAGTCGTCGTTCAACCGCCCGAACCTGTATTATGAGGTACGCCCGAAGACCAACAACGTAGATAAGGACATCATCAAGTTCATCAAGCAGAATCCGGAGAAATCGGGTATCATTTATTGCTTGAGCCGCAAAAAGGTGGAAGAACTGACAGAGATACTCTGTGCCAACGGTATCAAGGCACGTGCCTATCACGCGGGAATGGATTCGGCTACGCGAAACGCCAATCAGGACGCGTTTCTGAAGGAGGATATCGAGGTGATAGTAGCTACCATCGCGTTTGGTATGGGTATCGACAAGCCGGACGTGCGCTTTGTGATTCATTATGATGTGCCTAAAAGCCTGGAAGGCTATTATCAGGAAACCGGACGGGCCGGACGGGATGGAGGGGAAGGACAGTGCATCACCTTCTATTCCAACAAGGACTTGCAGAAACTGGAGAAGTTCATGCAGGGAAAGCCGGTATCTGAACAGGAAATCGGAAAACAGCTGCTGCTGGAAACGGCGGCGTATGCCGAATCGTCCGTATGTCGTAGAAAGGTACTCTTGCATTATTTCGGAGAAGAATATACTGAGGACAATTGTGGAAACTGTGATAACTGTTTAAATCCGAAAAAACAAGTGGAAGCTCAGGACTCGTTGTGTGCAGTGATTGAAACAATCATTGCGGTGAAAGAAAATTTCAAACAAGATTATATCGTAGATGTGCTGTTGGGTAGAGAAACTTCGGAAGTATTGGCCCATAAGCACGAAGACTTGGAGGTGTTCGGTTCCGGAATGGGTGAGGAAGACCGGTTGTGGAACGCGGTCATCCGTCAGGGACTGATTGCCGGATACCTGGACAAGGATGTCGAAAATTACGGCCTGCTTAAGGTGACTCCGGAAGGACACAAATTCTTGAAGAAACCCAAATCATTCAAGATTGTAGAAGATACGGATTTCGATGAAGAAGAAGCGGAAGAGACTCCGATGCGGAGCGGCGCTTCGTGTGCGGTCGATCCGGTGCTGTACTCCATGCTGAAGGATTTGCGTAAGAAGATGTCAAAGAAGCTGGACGTTCCTCCTTACGTCATTTTCCAGGATCCTTCGCTGGAAGCCATGGCAACCATCTATCCGGTTACATTGGAGGAACTTCAGAATATTCCGGGAGTGGGAGCCGGAAAGGCAAAGCGTTATGGTCAGGAATTCTGTGAACTGATCAGAAAGCACTGCGACGAAAACGAGATAGACCGTCCGGAAGATTTGCGCGTACGTACTGTCGCCAACAAATCGAAACTGAAGGTATCCATTATTCAAAGCATCGACCGGAAAGTGGCATTGGATGACATTGCTGTAGCCAAAGGTATCGAGTTCAGTGAACTGCTGGATGAAATCGAAGCTATTGTTTATTCAGGTACCAAACTGAATATCGATTATTTCCTGAACGAAATCATGGATGAAGATCACATGCAGGACATCTATGATTATTTCAAGGAATCTACTACCGATAAGATTGATGATGCAATGGATGAGCTGGGCGACGATTATACGGAAGACGAAATCCGTCTGGTTCGCATCAAGTTCATATCAGAGATGGCCAACTGATCATTGTCACGATAGCATACGTGTGGCAACAGGGTAGACAGAGGCTTCTGTCACACCCTGTTGCCACATTTTTTTCGGATACCGTCCGGTGTGTGGCAAATGAAGCGTAAATAAAAAAAAGATGTTAAGCATGCTTCTGAATTTGAATAAAAATTGTATATTTGCACGCAATAAATTCTAAAGCATAAAGCCCTATGTCATTTATTGCAGATAAAGTTGTAATGGACGGATTAACCTATGATGATGTATTGTTGATTCCGGCCTATTCTGATGTATTACCTAAATCGGTCGAGCTCACGACGAAATTCTCCAGAAACATTGAGTTGAAAATTCCTTTTGTAACTGCAGCTATGGATACGGTTACAGAAGCTCAAATGGCCATTGCGATTGCTCGCGAAGGAGGTATCGGTGTGATTCATAAAAACATGTCTATCGAAGAACAGGCACGTCAGGTTGCCATCGTAAAACGTGCCGAGAACGGTATGATTTACGACCCTGTAACCATCAAGCGTGGGTCTACGGTAGAAGATGCGTTGAACATTATGGCAGAATATAAGATTGGCGGTATACCTGTGGTAGATGATGAGAATTACCTGGTAGGTATCGTAACCAATCGTGACCTGCGTTTTGAGAAGGATATGCACAAACGTATCGACGAAGTGATGACGAAAGAAAACATCATCACCACGACTCCGGGTACGGATATGGAAACTGCTTCCCAGATTCTGCAGGAAAATAAGATTGAAAAACTGCCGGTAGTCGACAAGGCTGGTAAACTGGTAGGTCTGATTACTTATAAGGACATTACAAAAGCTAAAGATAAACCGATGGCTTGTAAGGATGCCAAAGGACGTCTGCGTGTAGCCGCAGGTGTTGGTGTGACATCGGATACGTTGCAACGCATGGAGGCATTGATTAATGCCGGCGCTGATGCCATTGTCATCGATACGGCTCACGGACATTCTCAGGGCGTTATCGATAAGCTGAAAGAAGCCAAGAAGAGATTCCCGGATGTAGACATTGTGGTAGGTAACATTGCTACTGGCGATGCTGCCAAGATGTTGGTTGAGGCCGGAGCTGATGCGGTAAAAGTGGGTATCGGTCCGGGTTCTATCTGTACAACCCGTGTCGTAGCCGGTGTGGGGGTTCCCCAGTTGAGCGCGGTATACGATGTTGCCAAAGCACTGGAAGGTACCGATGTGCCTTTGATTGCTGACGGTGGTCTGCGTTATTCAGGCGATGTAGTCAAGGCTTTGGCTGCAGGTGCATACAGTGTGATGATCGGTTCATTGGTAGCCGGTACAGAGGAATCACCGGGCGACACCATCATCTTCAACGGCCGTAAATTCAAATCTTACCGTGGAATGGGTTCTCTGGAAGCTATGGAACATGGTTCAAAGGACCGTTACTTCCAGGCAGATACCGTCGATGTCAAGAAACTGGTTCCGGAAGGTATCGCAGCCCGTGTTCCTTACAAAGGTACTTTGTATGAGGTGATTTATCAGTTGGTAGGTGGTTTGCGTTCCGGTATGGGATATTGCGGCGCACACAATATCATGCAGTTGCACAATGCGAAGTTCACCCGCATCACAAATGCCGGTGTACTGGAAAGCCATCCGCATGATGTGGCCATTACCAGTGAGGCTCCTAACTACAGCCGTCCTCAGTAATTTTGAGATTAATCAGAACTGAACGATAAAGAATCGGGCACGAGTTACACGATGGAATACAGTGACTATTCCAGGGGTGTGATTCGTGCCTGTTTTGTCATTGAAGGAAATATATGAACAGCAAACGATTGTGGGGGTTCCTGTTGGGAATCGTCCTTCTGTACACTTTACCGATGTACGGTGCCATGCCGGACAAGACGCTGCTGCGTATCGGCGGGAACGAAGTTACCTCTTCGGAGTTCGAATCTTATTACCGCATGTACGCCGATTCTGCGATGGAGACACCGCAGCATTACCTGTCTCGTTTTGTCCTGTTCAAATTGAAGGTGGCCGATGCCCGTCGGCAGGGGTGGGATACGCTCCCAGATTTCCGGCAGGCATGCAGTGTACTTCAGGCTCAGGTCCTGAAGCGGGCACTGGTAGATACCGATAAGAAAAAGGCTTTTCTGCGTGAATGTTATCAGCGGGAATCGGCACGGGTACAGTTGCGCCAGTGGGTGCGTATGGAGAGTGTCAGTATTCTGCTTCCGCAGTCCGCCTCCAGGAGTTGGTTGCGGCAGGCACAGGACCGGATGGAGGAGGTCAGCCGGAAGTTGCGCCAGGGAATGAGCCTGGAAGAAGCAGTCGGACAGTTTCCTCAGCAGAAGGACATCAGTCTCGTGGTGGATACGGATACACTCTGGCGCCCGGTGGCAGGACTTCTGCAGGAGTTCTCTGCTCCTTTGCTGGAAATGAACGCAGGCGATTATTCCGCTCCTTTTGTTTCTCCGTTAGGCGTTCATCTGGTCCGTCTGTTGGAACGGAAGCAGGAAGTCGGTTTCACACAGGCCTTGCCTTTACTGGAAAGTTACCTGGACAGATTGGGCGCCAGCTCACAGTGCCTGAACATGGATGCCTATACGGCTTGGAACGGCCAGAGTAAAGAGGCTATTCCTGAAGCGGTGCGTCTGGAACTGCAACAGGTAGCCGATGGCTTGCTGGCTGCCTGTTGGGATAAGCAGAATCACATCGGCGGTCATGCGGATGTGTCTGCGGCCGAACTGGAGCGGTATTTCGACCGGAACCGTTCGGAATATGCCTGGGCTTTCCCTCATTATAAAGGGGCCGTCGTTCATTGTCAGGATAAGAAGGCGGCCAAGAAAATCCGGAAGATGTTGAAGAAAATGCCTGAGAGTGAATGGAACGCGGCCATCCGGAAATGGTCGGAGGAACATCCCGACAGTCCGGCACAGATACAGCAGGGACTGTTTCAGATAGGGAAGAATCCCTATGTCGATAAGCTGGCCTTCAAGTGCGGGGCCTATCAGCCGAAGGAAGGTTTACCTTATGTTTTTGTGCTGGGGAAACGGTTGAAGGGACCGGAAGTTTATACGGATGTACGCCACGAGGTATTGGAGGATTTCCGGATGGCTCAGGAGGAAGTCCGTCTGGGTGATTTGCGGAAGCGGTTTGCGGTGGAAATCAATCCGGAGATTTTAAAAACCGTTAATTCTAGCGGAAGTAATTAATTTATAGTGTATCTTCGTTCACTCAATTGTCATTCATGAAGCTGAAAGAAGCATTTGGAGGGATTTTCGCACTGTCGCTACTGCTGTCCGGTTGCAGTCAGTCTGTAGACCATCATGGAAAAACTCCGTTGGTGGAAGCCGGTGGTGTGTTCCTGTATCGTGAAGACTTGCTGCCTGTTATTCCTCCTACACTGAAGGGAAAGGACAGTGCCCGGTTTGCCGAGGCATACATTCGTGAATGGATAGAAGATGCCTTGCTTTTTCAGAAAGCTGAAGGGAATATTCCTGACAATGCCGCCATCAACGAACGGGTAGCGGCTTACCGGCGTGCATTGATTATGCATACTTACGAAGAAGAACTGGTGCGTCAGGAGGTCGGCGAATACGTTACCGATGCGGAGATTGAACAGTATTATCTGCAGAACAAGGAGCGTTTCCGGGCTGACCAGCCTTACATTCAGGGGCTGTTCCTGAAGGTCCCGCTTCATGCGCCGCAATTGAATCAGGTCCGTGTCTGGTGCAGGAAAGTTACGGCGGACAATATCGATAAGCTGGAAAAGTACAGCATTGGCAATGCGGTGAGTTATGACAGCTTTCTGGACGGATGGAAGCCGGTATCGGAATACGCAGGGAAACTACCGGCACGGACACTTACGTCCGACCCCGATTATCTGAACCGGAACCGGAACGTGGAAGTCCGTGATACGGCTTTCTGTTATTTCCTGCACGTTGAGAATTATTTGCCTCCTGGAGGCACATTGCCTTTGGAACATGCCAGGAATGAGATCAAGGAACTATTAATTAACCTGAAGCGGGTAGATTATATAAATCAGATGAAGAAGAATCTGTATACTACCGCTTCAGAAAACAAGGAAATAATCTATTATTGACTATTCGGATGAATAAGATGAATTTTACAAGAATTTGCGCTTGTCTGCTTTTTCTGCTGCTGGGAGTGAACATGTATGCTCAGGAAAATGTGATAGACGAAGTGGTATGGGTTGTCGGTGATGAGGCCATATTGAAATCGGATGTGGAAACCGAACGCCTGAATGCCCAGTATGAAGGGCGTCGTTTTGACGGAGACCCATATTGTGTGATTCCGGAAGAACTGGCTGTACAGAAACTGTTCCTCCATCAGGCGGAAATAGATAGTGTGACAGTATCCGATCAGGAAGTGTTACAACAGGTAGACCAGCGTCTGTCTTGGCTGGAAGAGCAGATCGGTTCGAAAGAGAAGATGGAAGAATATTACAACAAGACTACCACCCAGATTCGGGAAATGTTGCGTGAAAATATTCGCGACGGATTAACCGTACAGGAAATGCAGAAGAAAATTGTAGGTGATATCAAATTGACTCCTGCCGAGGTGCGGAATTATTTCAATAAGTTGCCCGATGACAGTATTCCGTATGTACCGATGCAGGTGGAAGTACAGATTATTACTCGTGAGCCGAAGGTGAAGGAAGAAGAGATAGAACGCGTAAAAAAGGAATTGCGTGATTTTACCGACCGTATCAACAAAGGTGAAACCACTTTCTCTACGTTGGCTCGTATGTACTCCGAAGACCCAGGTTCGGCCCGTAAAGGCGGTGAATATGGATTTACCGGTCGGGGCGAGTTGACTCCGGAATTTGCCAATGTGGTGTTCAACCTGACTGACCCGAAAAAGATTTCTAAAGTGTTCGAGACAGAATATGGTTATCACATCGCTCAGTTGATAGAAAAACGTGGTGACCGTATCAGTTACCGTCATATCCTCCTGAAACCGAAAGTGGATGAAGCAGAAATCAATGAGGCACTCGAGAAGCTGGATACCTTGGCCAATGATATCCGTAAAGGAAAGGTTACCTTCGATGAGGCGGCTACCTGGGTGTCGCAGGATAAAGATACGAAGAACAACCATGGCTTGTTGGCCAATCCGCAGAGTGGAACTTCCCGTTTCGAAATGCAGCAGTTGGCCGGATTCGTTTCTCAGGAGGTAGCAAAAGCGGTCGAGGACCTGCAGATCGGCGAGGTTTCACAGCCGTTTACCATGGTGAACAGCAAAGGCAAAGAGGTGTGTGCCATTGTCAAGCTGAAGAATCGGATTGACGGACATAAGGCTACGATTACCGAAGACTATCAACGCCTGAAGTCTATCGTAACAGCTAAACGCAGTGAGGAAAAATTGCAGAAGTGGATTGTTGCGAAACAGAAGAATACGTATGTCCGTGTTAATCCGGACTGGAGAAAGTGTGATTTCAAGTATCCGGGGTGGATTAAATAACCGCTGATACCTTGCTATAGAAAGGATATGTCTGATAAAAGAACAAAATATACATGGATAGGCGGGCATAGGATACTGGTATTGGGTATCCTATGCCTGTTCGGCTTTTGTCTGCTGGCTCAGCGTCCGATGCAGAAAAAAGTGACAGGTACAACTGCGACTGCCCCGAAGAAAGATTCAGTGGCAAAGACGGGGAAACCGGCCAAGAAGGAAGAACCGAAACAGAAGAGTAAAGTTTATCTGCTGCATTCGGATATATTGAAAAAGACACTCGACCGTTCAGACGCACAGGTGGTGGTAGGAAATGTCATTTTCCGTCACGACAGCCTGTACATGTATTGCGACAGTGCCTATTATTTCGACCAGCGCAACTCGTTCGAGGCGTTCGGGAATGTACGGATGGAACAGGGAGATACCTTGTTCCTGTATGGCGACCATCTGTATTATGACGGTATGACTCAGATTGCCCAGATGCGTATGAATGTACGTCTGGAAAACCGTAACACGACGTTGCTGACCGATAGCTTGAACTACGACCGGGTATATAGTCTGGGATATTTCTTCGATGGGGGTACCTTGATGGACGAACAGAATGTACTGACTTCCGAATGGGGGGAATACAACACCCAGAACAAGCAGTCGGTATTCAACTATAACGTGAAACTGGTGAACCCGCAGTTCACGCTGACTTCCGATACCTTGCGGTACAATACGGCCAGTAAGGTGGCGAACATTGTGGGTCCTTCAGATATTTTGAGCGACAACAACCACATTTATTCCGAGTCTGGCTATTACAACACCCAGACCGGGAAAGCGGATTTGTATCAGCGTTCGGTCTTGACAAACGAAGGGAAGCAGCTCACCGGCGATACATTGTTCTATGACCGTAATGAAGGAGTGGGTGAGGCGTTTCATGACATGGTAATGACCGATACTGTCAATAAGAACATGATGACCGGTGATTACGGCTTCTACAACGAGAAGACTAAATATGCTTTTGCTACGCGTAAAGCGGTTGCCATCGATTATTCACAAGGAGACAGTCTGTTTCTTCATGCCGATACCTTGATGATGAAGACCTTCCACCTCGATACGGATTCCATGTTCCGTGAGATGCGGGCTTTTCATAAGGTACGTTTTTACCGTACGGATGTACAGGGTGTCTGCGATTCGTTGGTCTTCTCTACCAAGGACAGTTGCCTGACCATGTATGACAATCCGATTCTTTGGAATGAAAACCAGCAGCTGATAGGCGAGAAGGTACTTATCTATATGAATGACAGTACGATAGACTGGGCACATATCATCAATCAGGCCTTGTCTGTGGAGCAGATTGATACGACGAAGTATAATCAGGTCACGGGTAAGGAGATGAAGGCTTTCTTCCGGGATGGTGAAATGAAGAAGGTGGAGGTTATCGGTTCGGTGCGTCTGGTGTATTATCCGATGGATTCAGACAGTACATTGATTGGTATGAATGTGTCTGAGACCAGCCAGCTGGATATCTATCTGGAACAACAGAAGTTGGACCACATGGTGATGAGTCCGCAGTCGAACGGTACACTTTATCCGTTGCCTCAGATACCGAAGGGAAAAGATAAGCTGGACAATTTTGTCTGGTTCGATTATATCCGTCCGCTTAATAAGGACGACATCTTTGAATGGAGAGCTAAGAAGGCCGGCGATGAGCTGAAGAAGAATATCCGCGGGCCGATAGAGCTGCCTAACCAGCATTTGTTTGACCAACAGAAAAAGGAGGAGTGATTATGGGAATGTTTTCAATGAGAAAGCCACGTGCGTATCACCATGAGTATATCTACGTGGACGAGCGTAAGGAAAAGTTGCAGAAGATAGAAGAGTCTGCCAAACGTGATCTGGGAATGCTCCCGCCCAAGGAATTTTCGCCGGAAGATATCCGGGGGAAGTTCATCGAGGGTACTACTTACCTGAAGCGTCGGAAGGAAAGCGGACGTAAGCCGCTGGCCTACGGAACTATTTTTGTAGCCATTGCTGTGCTTCTGTACATTCTGCATTACCTGATAACCGGAGAATTTACTTTCTAATCGTTAGTTGATTGGTAGACGTATGAGCGATATTATCCGTTTGTTGCCCGATTCCGTAGCCAATCAGATTGCGGCGGGTGAAGTGATCCAGCGGCCTGCTTCAGTAGTCAAGGAGCTGGTGGAGAATGCCATCGATGCCGGAGCACATCACATTGATGTCTCGGTGACCGATGCCGGAAAGACGTGCATCCAGGTGATAGACGATGGAAAGGGTATGTCCGAGACCGATGCACGTTTGGCTTTCGAACGCCATGCCACTTCGAAAATCCGGGAGGCTTCCGACCTGTTTGCCTTGCATACCATGGGATTCCGAGGGGAGGCATTGGCCTCCATTGCGGCTGTGGCACAGGTGGAACTTAAAACCTGTCAGGAAGGTGACGAGCTGGGAACAGCCCTTACAATCGCCGGTTCGAAGGTAGAAAGCCAGGAAGCGGTTACTTGTCGTAAAGGAAGTAATTTTGCCGTGAAGAACTTGTTTTTCAATGTCCCTGCCCGGCGGAAATTCCTGAAATCGAATCAGACCGAATTGAGTAATATCTTGACAGAATTTGAAAGGATAGCTTTGGTGAATCCGGATGTCTCCTTTACCTTGCATCATAACGATACGGAAATGCTCAATTTGCCGGCTACTCAGTTGCGTTTGCGCATCATGGGAGTATTCGGTAGAAAACTTAATCAGGACTTGCTGTCGCTGGAGATAGATACTACCATGGTGAAGATACACGGCTTCATCGGGAAGCCGGAGACCGCCCGTAAGAAAGGGGCGCGACAGTTCTTCTTCGTGAACGGGCGTTACATGCGCCATCCGTATTTCCACAAGGCGGTGATGGATGCTTACGAGCATCTGGTTCCTGTAGGCGAGCAGGTTTCTTATTTTCTTTATTTTGAGGTGGAACCGGCCAATATTGACGTGAATATCCATCCTACCAAGACTGAAATCAAGTTCGAGAACGAACAGGCCATCTGGCAGATTCTGTCGGCTGCCGTGAAAGAGACCCTAGGGCGGTTCAATGCCGTTCCTTCCATCGACTTTGATACGGAAGGGATGCCGGATATTCCGGCTTTCGATGCTTCGCCTTATTCGGTGGTACAACCCCCGAAGACTTCGTACGATACTTCTTACAATCCGTTCAATACGTCGTCGGTAGTACCTCCTTCGGCCTATTCATCGTATACGCCGAAACCTTCTACCGAATGGGAACCGTTGTTCCAGGGATTGGAGAAGAAACAGCAGGCTCCTGCCTGGCCTTCGGAGGGACCGGATTTTCCGGAAGAAGCGTTTCCGGAAACATCTGCTTCACCGGTGCCTGAGGAAGAACCGACGCTTTATGACGAACATCCGGCTGAGGCGGTCAAGGAAAAAGTGGCCCAGCATTATCAGTATAAAGGAAGCTATATCCTGACTTCCGTCAAGTCGGGTTTGATGATTATCGACCAGCAACGGGCGCATACCCGCATTCTATATGACCGCTATATGCGTCAGTTGGAGAGTCATCAGCATGTTTCTCAACGGATGCTGTTCCCGGATATGGTGCATTTTTCTCCGGCCGAAGTTCCGGTACTGGAGGAAATCATGAGTGACCTGAATGATTTAGGCTTTGATTTGAGTAGCCTGGGTGGTGGTACGTATGCCATCAACGGGGTACCGGAAGGAATCGAAGGGCTGAATCCGGAAACACTGGTGACGAACATGGTACAGACAGCCATTGAGAAAGGTTGCAAGGTGAAGGAGGAAATCCAGAGCCTGTTGGCACTTTCGTTGGCGAAAGCGGCTGCCATCGTGCCGGGACAGGTCTTGACCAATGAGGAGATGAACAGCTTGGTAGACGGCCTTTTTGCCGCGTCTACCCCTAATTATACTCCGGACGGAAAAGTGGTTCTTTCTGTCCTGAAGGAAGAAGATTTGGAGAAGATGTTCCGCTAGTAGGCTGTTAGACGATATGAAATACTGCCCGCATGTCTGAAGGAAATCCCGAAAGGCATGCGGGTAGCGTTTTTTGTAGCCTATATATCTTTTCCCGGATGGAGTATCGGATGTTGCTTTTTTCGGTAAGATTAGAAAGAGGCTTTATCCCAGCACGAAGTTCCAGGATTTTCCGGAATCATCGGTACCACTGAAACGGAATCCTTCCCATTCGAAATTTTTCAGTTCTTCCGGTTGTTCTATCCGGTTCTTCAGAATGAAACGGGTCATTTCTCCCCGGCACATTTTGGCATATACCACAACTGTAGCCAGTTTCCCGTTTTTCCAGGTATGAAACTCCGGGGTGATGACCTGTACTTCACGGTTCACTTTTTCCCAATCAAACAAATCTTTCATTTCTCCGCTGGCCAGGTTTATCAGGATGCCTCCTTGTTCCCGGATGGCTTTGATGAAGTAATCGGTCAACCGGGGTTTCCAATAGTCGAAGAAAGACATTCCTCCCAGTTCCGGAAGTTTTACATCGCCTTCCAACCGGTAATTCTTGATGGCATCCAGCGGGCGCAATAATCCGTACAGGAAAGAAGTGATAAGCAGGTGCTCTTGCGCATACCGGAAATCGTCCTCGCTGAAATCTTTAGGATTGATGCGCTTGAATACCATACCGGTATAGGAGAGCAAGGCGGGCAGTGCCGGTGTCTCGTCCGAACAGAAATCCTGATAGCGCAGGTAGTTGGTGGCAGCCAGTTTGGAATTGATGCGTAACAGCTTTTCCAGCTCCTGGGTCGAAAATTGGGAGAGGTTCAGAGCGTGTTCTTTGGCTGCTGTCTCGAAAGGAGGCACAGTCGTGAAAGGAACCCGTACGTTGGAACGGGCAGTCATAGTCTTGGCGCAGGAGATGAAAGTAAGCATATTCTTTTTGCGGGTAAAGATAGTGGAATTTGCGGGATTCACCGAAAGTATTTTTATCTTTGTCAGTAAAATGATAAAAACGGATATTCGTATGAGAAGTGTTAGAGTTTTCAGTCTGATAGGACTGATGTGGATGTTTATGTTGGGAGTGAACGCTCAGGGAGTGGAGAAAGTGAAGGCAGGTGATGCAATGCCGGCTTTTTCATTGAACTCGGAAGTGTATGGTAAGGTGACACCTGCCGATTTGAAAGGAAAGGTCGTATTGGTTTCCCTGTTTGCTACCTGGTGCGGTCCCTGTCAGTTGGAATTGGGTCAGGTACAGAAGGTCTTGTGGCCGAAATACAAAGATAATGCGGACTTCAAGCTGCTGGTGATTGGGCGGGAGCATACGGATGCCGATCTGAAGAAGTACAACGAACGGAAGAAATTCACCTTCCCGTTGTATCCAGACCCCAAGCGTGAAGTATTCTCCTTGTTTGCCGACCAAAGCATTCCTCGGGTTTACCTGTTCGGAAAAGACGGCAAGTTGGTGCATGCTTCCATCGGTTATACCGCCGAAGAGTTCCAGCACCTGATGGAAAGCATTGAACAGGAACTGGCCAAATAATTCTTCTGCTGAGATACAGCAGAGTACATAAAGGTCCATGGATAATCGTTATAGGTGGGTTGTCCATGGACCTTTTCAGCTTATTTTAGGGGTATATCCTGCTGCTTTCAGAAGTTCTGATAGTTGGTTTCACACTTTCACACACGGGTAACCGGTTGTTGAACAGGAACTCTCTGTGAAGGGTGATGTTTCACCGTGAAGGATGATGGTTCACTTCCGGTAGTGGAATGGCATTGCATTTATAAGATTATTCATTGAGGAACCATTGGAGAGTGGAGAACAGTGTAGTTAAAGGTACACGGTTGATAATTGGGGACTATCTGATTTTTGAGGATAGGAGCAAGCATACAAAACCGCATAAAAAAGTGTGGAACTGCAATATATGATATTTGGGAAGTCTGATACAGCCCGAAATGAAAAAAAGAGCTAAACATCTGCAAATATAATCATTGATTTTCTGTGCTTTATGCGGTATCAGATTCGGGAATGACTTTTTAATTTGTCTTAATCCGTTGCAAGATTCTTCGGGATATATGGGAACATTTACGGGAATTTATTATACCTTTGCCGCATAACCGAAAAAGCAACGCAGATGAAAGTCACTGTCTATCTGAAAAAGTGTTCCCCCGAGGCCTCGAACATCTGTTTCAGGGTCAGGGATAGGAATGTGGACATAAAGGTCGTTTCCCCGCTTGAAGTGCAGGACAAGTATTGGGATTCCGATACCCTCAGCTACAGGCGCACGACAACCGTGCCTGCCGCTGAGCAGAAACGCCTGCCGGAACAGATTGCCGCCATCATCGAGTGGGCGCAGAAAACTTTCACGGACAAGGCGGACAGCAGGTGGATGAAGCAGGTCATCGAGGATGTGCTGTACCCTGTTCGCGCCTTTGAGCGGAACCACCCGAATCTGCTAGCCCGTGTCCACGAGTATCTGGAGAAGTTTGACGGCGCGGAGAGGACAAAGGAGCATATCGTCCGCTTCGAGCGCAAGATGACCCGCTACCACGACTACCGTCGGGAAATACTGGGCGAGGTAGATTTCACCCTCTTCGTGGAGACCGTTACGCTGGAGCAAATGAACGATTTTAGGGATTATGTCGTGAACGAGTACAAGCTGCGGCAGGAACACCCCGACTTCTATACTCCCCGCATGCTCATCAACCACAGGCCGAGGCCGCTTTCCGGCACGACCGTCATCAACATCATGAACCTGCTCTGCACCTTCCTGCACTGGTGCAAGAAGATGAAGTATTCCGACAACGAGGTCTATGTGCTCTACGGCTGTAAGGAGCCTACCTACGGCGACCCGTTCTTCCTCACTTCGGAAGAGAGGAACATCCTGTATGACGCAGACCTAAGCAACAACCCGAAGCTGGCCGTCATCCGTGACATCTTCGTGTTCCACTGCTATGTCGGCTGCCGCGTGGGTGACCTTTACCGTCTCACAAGGGACAATATCAAGGACGGTTTTCTGGAATACATGCCGCAGAAGACGAAGAAATGCGAGGCGAAGACTGTCAGGGTACCCCTGCACGAGAAGGCGTTGAAGATACTGGAACGCTACGATGCCAATGCCGACAGGCTGTTCCCGTTCAAGCAGATACACACCTACAACCTCGGCATACGGGAGCTGCTGAAGCGTTGCGGCTTAGACAGGATGGTCACCATCCTCGACACGCACGGCTACAACACCGTGCAGAAGCCCCTGTACGAGGTGGCCAGCAGCCACACGGCACGCAAGACCTTCGTGGGCAATCTTTACAGGCAGGTGCCCGACCCAAACCTTATCGCCTCCATGTCGGGGCATGTGGAGGGCAGCAGGGCGTTCAGCCGCTACCGCACGATAGACGATGACATGAAGCGCAGGCTTGTGGAAATGATAGACTAAGACAGAAAGGAGGACATACATATGAAAGTGACCGCATTCATCCGGAAGACCGCCGCCAAGAACAACATCACCGACCAGGCACGGGTCTATTTCCGTGTCCGTGACATCGGCGGTGTGGACATCAAGGCCGCAAGTGAACTGTCCATCAACCCCAACCATTGGAGCCCGGAACGGCAGGGCTACAAGCCCCGCGTGGCTCTGGTGTCGGAGGAGAAGAAGATGGCCTTTGACAAGGACGTGCAGCAGATCACCCACCTCATAACGAAAGAGTACCACCGGGGCGTGGACGGCAACTGGCTCAAAAGCCTGATAGAGGAATACCACCATCCCAACATCAACGCAAGGGGCAGCAACAAAGCCGACGAGTACCTGCTCTCGTACCAGATACGGAAATACATCGAGGAAACACCGCTCGCGGACGAAAGCCGGAAACACCATCTCGACAATCTCAACAAGGTGCTGCGCTACGAGCGTTTCCGCCACGAAGTTCTGCACCAGAGAGGCTTCCACCTGTGCATCGACACCGTCACGGCGGACGACATCAGGGACTTCAAACTGTGGATGCAGGAAGAATACAGGTATGTGGACATGTATCCCGTATTCTACCGGAACGAGAAGCACCGTGATGTCGGGCAGAAGCGTTCCGAGAACAGCATGTCAGGGTCGCTCTACCGCATCCGCACCGTCGTCAAGTGGTGCATCAAGCGCGGACTGACAAGGAACAACCCCTTCGACCAGTACCAGATTGCCCGGCCGATGTACGGCGACCCGTTCTACCTGACACTCGAAGAGCGGGACAAGGTGTACTATGCAGACCTGAGCGGCATGGGAACTACCTACCCGGTCTACCGTGACATCTTCATGTTCCAGTGCCTGATAGGATGCCGCGTGAGCGACCTGAACAGGCTGACCAAGGCCAATATCGTGGACGGTTTCGTGGAGTACATCCCGCAGAAGACGAAGATGGAGCATGCCAATACGGTGCGTGTACCGCTCAACCAAAAGGCACGGGAGATACTTGAACGCTACAAGGATCTGGAGAACGCCCTGCTCCCCCGGTTCTCGCACTTCGGCTACAACAAGAAGATAAAGGAGATACTCAAGTATGTGGGCATCGACCGCAAGGTCATAGTACTCGACCCTAAGACAAGGGAGGATGTGGCAAGACCCCTGTACGAGGTGGCATCTACCCATACGGCACGCAAGACCTTCATCGGCAACCTCTACAGGCAGGTCAAGGACCCGAACCTGATAGCCTCCATGTCGGGACATTCGGAGGGCAGCCGTGCCTTTGCCCGGTACCGGAAGATTGACGACGAGATGAAGAAGGAACTGGTAAACCTTCTGGACTGATAATTTCCCTGTTTCCCCCCCTCCACAGACAATGCAATATGAATATGGACGAGCAGAAACAGACATACGAACAGTTCAAGGCGGACATCCTCCAGTGGAAAGACGCGCACAGGGAAGAATACACCCGCTTCGCGAAAATGATGGCGGACGGGAACGAGGTGCAGTACCTTGCCGTATGCCGGGCCATATTCAAGCAGCTGCCCGGCATCAAAAAGGAATGGCAGATATCATGGTGTGACGACAGCACGGACGGATTCGAGAACATAGGCCTCCATTTTAAAGAGAACGCGGTGCCGGAGCAGATCGTGGAACTTTACAGGAAACAGAGGGAAGAGGATGCGACTTCTCCTCCGTCCTCCTTCTGGGGCAGGATGAGATACATTTTCAGACAGAGCCTGAGAAAACGCCGCGTGACCCTGTCCGCCCCTCTTGTATTGAGCTGGCTGTATTACGGCAAGAGTTTCGAGGCCATGGTGGACATGGTCAGCAGGCAGGCTGGGCATCCCAAAGCAGGGAACGCCGAGCGGATGGGCTGCTCCATTGTCGTCAGGCAGATTATCGAGGTGTCCATAAAGAATGGCTTCCGTACGCAGGAGGACTGGGACAGGCATTTAGCCATGAAAAGTGCCATTGAGAAAGGCGGCATCGGCGAATGGGCGTTGCAGTCCGTAAAGGACAAAATTGGAGGTAATGATACCGAAAACAATCAGACCGAGACAACAAGTTCCGTCACCGGAACGGCACCACAGACACAGCGGAAGGCAGGAAAGAAGAAGATACAGGAGCGGCCGCTTGCAGATTATCTCAAGTGCGGAAACAAGGAGGCAGTTATACAATGCATCCGCAATTTCGTTTCCATAAACACGAGTGCCGTCCATCAGGCACTCCCGTTCTATGTGCTGAAAGACCTGCGGCTGGTGGCCGGGATGCACGCCGCGAAGGAGTACAGCGTGGGGATGGCATTGCAGTTCCCCGACCTGCCCTCGCTGAAAAGCGAGAGCGCCATACGGCAGGCGGTCGGCTTCCTGAAGGCGGCAAAGCATGTCATCAAGGACGGGAAAGATCAGATGGCACCTCTTATCGAGAGTGACGAGAACCGAGACCTGTACCGGACACTGGCAGCGGAAATCAGAGAAATCGCTGCCGATGATGAAGCGGAAACTGTGGCCGGATAGGGCAAAACGAGCCGTTTTACATGGACATGCAGACTTGAATTGTCATGACAATTTAAGACAAATTATTATATATCAATCCGTTTCAATTCGCATATACTTTTGCACCGCCAATCCTCTTCCCGGGGATAGGCGGTGCTTCTCTTTTACAAGCCATCGGAAGCGGGGCATCAGGGAACTTTTGAAGATGGTCATCACAAAATTCAAAACTGATATTTATGATTACCATAGAAAGTCTGGTTGAGCAGGGCGCGAACGTGAAACTGGAAGTCACGCCAGCCGACCTTAAGATGTTTGCCGAGGCCATCGTGCAGCGCACGATGGCGGCCCGGCAGGAAGAACTGAATGCGGAGATGCGGCGTGTGGCGGAAGAGACATGGCTCAACACAAGACAGGTGCGTGAGCTGCTGAACGTGTGCGAGGGGACGCTCAACCTGTGGGCGAAGCGCGGCTACCTCGTCCCCGTCAAGGTGGGCAACAAGAACATGTATGCCAGGTCGGATGTCCGGCGTGTGCAGACGGGAGGGAAATCCGAGAGTGTGACATCCTATTGCAAGAAGAAAAATGGCTGACATGACAAACACCCGACTTGAACTGTGCAACATGATCCGCATGGAGGCGGAGCATGTCAGTGATACAGGCTTCCCTCTGGATGTCTTTCCGCAGGCCGTGCAGTCCGTCATACTCGACATGGACCGGTACGAGAACTACAAGACCGAGTTCATCGCGACGGCCATGCTGTCGGCCGCATTGGGAGGCACCTACCGTATCCGCATCAAAGGCGAGTGGCAGAGCAACGCCGCCCTCTACATCATCCTCGTGGGCAGGCCGGGACTGGGCAAGACACCGCCGCTGGAGGCGGCATACCGCCCCATACGGAAGCACGACTACGCCCTGTTCAGGGCGTATGAGTCGGAACTGGAGGCATGGAAGGCCGCCGGGGAGAGCGGCAGGAAGCCCGTACTGCGACGCACCGTCGTTTCCGACTTCACTCCGGAATCGCTACTGCTGACACATAACAGCAATCCCCGCAGCGTGGTCATTCTGGTGGACGAGATAATGGGCATGTTCAACTCCGCCAACCGCTACACCAACGGGCAACTCATAGAGCAGCTGCTCACGGCATGGAGCGGCGGGGCACTGGATGTGACAAGGGTCAGTAACACTATACCTGTGCATATTGAACAGCCGTGCATCAACATCATCGGGACCACGCAGACCAAGCGTGTGCATGAACTGCTGACGAAAGGCTTCGAGGAAAACGGCCTGCTCGACCGCATCCTGTTCGTGCTTCCCAAGTCCCGTGAAGTGCCAAAATGGACCGATTGGGATGATGGCGGGGAGGACAGGGCTTCCATGGCGGCGGCACGATGAGAACAGATACTTGGCAAGGTACTCGCCTTGGACTATGACACGGGAGAGGAAGAAAGGATGCCCCATGTGCTGTCTATGGACAGGGAGGCAAGGGAATATTTCTTCTCTTGGTGGAACAGGAAAGTGGAACGCATCAACCGGATAGAGGACGACGCCCAAGTGGAGAGTCGCGAGATGAAGCATCCGGCGCAAGTGGTACGGCTGGCCCTGCTCATGCAGGTGTTGCGGTATGCCATCGACGAGAGCCACCTGCAGTCTGTGGATACGGCATCGGTAAAGGCCGCCATCCGGCTGAACGGCTACTTCGAGGACTCGTACCGCCGCATCCGCTCATTCGTGGCGGAGGACATGTGCGAGGATCCGCCCAAGGTGCTGCTGTCGCTGTTGCCGGACACGTTCGACACGAAAACTGCCATCGCCATTGGGAAGGAATTGCAGAATGTCAGCGAGCGCACGGTGATGAACTACCTCAAGGAGCTGTGCCGGAGCAGGCTGCTGCGGAAGTCCAAGGCCGGGCATTACGAGAAAATCATATATGATAAATCTGGCAAATTTAATATGACAGACAATGAACCGTCACCCCCAGACTGCAACGGATGACCCCCTCGTTGCAGCCTGCAGTCTTTGCAGTTTTGCAGTTTCAGGGTTCTAAAAACAGGTATTTCCTGCAAGACTGCAGGAACTGCAAACTGCAAATGACGGTTTCCACTTGCAGGAATCCACAAAAGAGAGCATCATGACCGAATACAGATTCCATCTTCAGAAATACCGTCCGGGCAGCAAGACCGTCTGTCCGGAGTGCGGCAGGAAAGCCTGCTTCACCCGTTATATCGACGAGGCGGGAGAGATTTCCTTCCCTGACAGCGTAGGCATGTGCGACCATATCAACAGTTGCGGTTACCACTACACACCGAAAGAATACTTCCGGGACAATCCGGCTGTCAAAGAAAGATTGAATGGGCAGGAAAGGTTTGGCGGCACACCGATAGCTGCAAGACCGCCAGCAAGAGCATTGCCCGAACAGAAACCACGGATTTCTTTTCTTCCCTCTGATTGGGTGGAGCAGTCCATGCGCAGGTACGACATCAACCCCTTGTACCGATACTTTACCAAAGTGATGGGCAAGGAGAATGTGGACAAGCTATTCAGCCTATACAGGGTCGGTACCTCAAGGAGGTGGGGCGGTGCGACCGTATTCTGGCAGATAGACCGGAACAGCAACGTGCGTGCGGGCAAGATCATGGGCTACGATGCCGTAACCGGACACCGTATCAAGGAGCCTTTTAACCAAGTCAGCTGGGTGCATTCCGTGAGGAAGGTGCAGGATTTCAGGATGAAGCAGTGCCTGTTCGGAGAACATCTGCTGTCGGACAACTCCGCCGTAATGTCCGCCAAGCCTGTAGCCATTGTTGAGAGCGAGAAGACGGCACTGGTCGCCGCCCATTTCATTCCCGATTTCATCTGGCTTGCCACCGGAGGGATACACGGGTGCTTCAATGGCGAAGCGGTGCAGGCATTGGACGGACGGGAGGTGATTCTTTTCCCCGACCTTAAGGCAACGGAGGAATGGAGGCAGCGGCTGCCCATGCTGGAACCCGTATGCAGGCGTGCCACATGCTCCGACCTGTTGGAAAGAATAGCGACCGACGTACAGCGCAGTCAGGGACTGGACATCGCCGACTTCCTGCTGATGGAGGACACGCCGCAGATGATTCTCGCAAAGATGATAGAACGCAACCCCATGTTGCAGACCTTCATCGACACCTTCGGGCTCGAACTGGTGGATACCGGGAGGGTGGAATGACATTTGGCATCAGATACCTTTCCGCCATCCGCCCCTGCCAGTCCGATTCATCTCCGGGCTTGCCCGTGTGCCAGTAATAGACCCTATGAGGGAGCCTAATACCCCAACCGCCTTTCGGCGGCGGGATGCGTACCACTTGAAACAGCAAGCTGGGCGCATAACTTATCCGAGAAAAACTGAAAAGCATCCGGCAAATATGGAATGCCACTATATACTGAACCGTTACTTTATCTCATAAAAAATCATAGATAAAGTAGTAACTCGGTGTTATGTTGTATTGGTGAGTTTGTACTTTTACTCAAATATTTTATAAGATAAAGTACAAACTCACTCTTTGAAATTTGGCAGACACATATGGATTGAGTACCTTTGCGGAAACGGAAATATTATGCAGGACAAACTGGTTTCACGAGACAGGGAATGTGACGAACTGCAGCGGTGTCTGGAATCAGACCGCTCCGAATTTGTCATCATCAGCGGACGGAGGCGTATCGGTAAGACATATCTCATAGACAAGTTCTTCAACTATAAATATGATTTCACCTTTGTCGGCGAGCACAACACTCCGGCTTCGGTGCAGATACAGAATTTCATGAGGGCGATCAAGCGTCATTCGAAAAGAAGACAGCCGAAAGCCGGGACATGGTATGATGCCTTCAATGCGCTTGAAGATTATCTGGAGACATTGCCTTCAGACCGGAAAAAAGTCATATTCATTGATGAAATGCCTTGGATGGATACGCAGAGGTCGAATTTTGTCAATGCCCTGGAAACATTCTGGAACGGCTGGGGCAACAGGCGTACAGACATCATGCTCATCGCCACAGGATCGGCGACATCATGGATGGCGGACAAGATAGAAGCCAATCAGGGAGGATTGCACGCAAGAGTGACCTGCAACCTGCATCTTTCCCCGTTCAATCTGCATGAGACGGAAGAATATCTGAGGCAGCGCAACTGCAGATGGGACAGATACCAGATTCTGCAATGTTATATGATATTCGGCGGCGTTCCCTTTTACCTGAGCCTCCTGAATACCTCTGACAGTCTTGCACAGAACATTGACCGGCTCTTTTTTGCAGATGGTGCCCATCTCAAAGGGGAATTCGACGAACTGTACAATGCCCTGTTCAGCAATGCCGACACATATATATCAATAGTCAAGTTATTGTCGGAGAACAAGTCCGGACTGACAAGGGAGGACATAGCAAAAGCCACAGGTCTGGAAGGCTCTTTCTTAAGCAAGATACTGAAGAACCTTGAACGCTGCGATTTCGTAACCCGTCTGTCACATTTCGGGAGCAAGACCCGAGGAAGCATTTTCAGGCTTACGGACTTCTTTACATTGTTTTATTACAAGTTCATAGAATCCAACAATGCCAAGGATGAAAGGTGGTGGAGCAACAACATGGATTCCCGCAGCGTCTCTGCATGGATGGGACTCAGTTTCGAACTTGTGTGTCTGGCACATCACCGGCAGATAAAGGCGGCACTCGGAATAGCCGGTGTCGGAACGGCCATATCCTCATGGAGAAGCAAGGCAGATTCTGACAAAAACATGCCTGGCTTCCAGATTGATATGATTATCGAGCGAGCAGACCGTATCATCCATTTGTGCGAAATGAAGTTCAGCACTGACCGTTATGCCATCACTGATAATTACGAGATGAAACTCCGTGAACGGATGGGATTATTCCGTATGGCGACAAAGACCAGAAAGACATTGGTAATCACATTTGTCACCACATACGGAGTGGTGGACGGAAAACATAAAAGTATCGTCCACAGTGAAGTCACCATGGACGACCTTTTCAAATCATAGGAATATTATTGTTACGGAAGTCGGCCTATCATTGTCCTGATAGCATAAACGACAGATGTGGGACGGATTCTTGCCGCAGACAGGGCAGTTGACAGGCTCGAAGCGGTCACGAACCGTTTTCCATCCTTGGAAACCAGAAATCTACTTCTTTCAAGAATGGACTGCCAGTGTGCCTGTATGCACGACCTTCCGAGCAGAGTGTCGAAAAGCACGGCCACATGGCGGATGTTATTTACCTGAATACGGAAGCCCTCCTCGCAGGCAAAAAGAGTTTCCATATCCTCCATACGAACCGTAGGAACACAGAACAGATGGTAAGTATTGGCACAAGACACAATACCTGCCATCTGTTCCTTCGAAAAATTACACTCGAATGAAAGTGAAGCTGCGGTCGCCATTGGATCCGCATCATACGCAAATGCCGGACTATTTATTTCAGATGTGTCATACATCCTTTTCAGTTCCATGCAATCATCCAATGAGAATGATTCGGTAGCGAACTTTTCTCGCACACAATCCTGATAATCATGCAGAATACCTCGAACTATATGGATAATCATCTCATGGCAATTCCGGCAGACCACATTGTCACAGTCTATATACCGGTGACTGTTGATGAAGTCGTCCACGAAGCGGCGATAAAGTTTGCCGCTGTCAACGACATTCCGGAGATAGGCTTCTCTCGCTGAAGCGAGCAATGCAAAAAGTCCATTCCACACATCCTGCTCGGCAGTAATGCGCCGATGATGCAAATTTCTTCCAAAAAGAGAGAATACAGTTTTCTGATCTGTTCATATTCAATTTAAATTATAAGTATTTGAGTATAAATGAAATAATGTCGCTATAAATTATCTTGCTTCAACCGTTCTACAAAATGGTCAATCCGTTGCATCTCCTTCGGGATGTCGATGCCTTGCGGACAGTCGGGCGAACACTGGTTGCACCCGATACAGTGGCTGGCTTGGCGGAGCTTCGGCACGCTGCGGTCGTAACCGACAAGGAAAGCGCGGCGGGCACGGCGGTAGTCCTCCTGACCGCTGCGGGGCATATTCCCCTCGTTGATGCACTTGTTGTAATGCAGCAGGATGGCGGGTATGTCTATTCCGTAAGGGCAAGGCATACAATACTTGCAGTCGTTGCAAGGGATGGTCTGATACTGCATCATCAGGTCTGCCGTTTCTTGCAGGAAGGCAAACTCATCGTCCGACAGGGGATGCAGAGGCGAATAGGTGCGCAGGTTGTCTTGCAGATGCTCCATATAGGTCATACCGCTGAGGACAGTCAGCACACCGGGAAAACTTCCGGCAAAGCGGAACGCCCACGATGCCACGCTCTGCCCGGATTCGCGCTGTTTCAACTTGATGACGATGTGGTCGTGTACTTTGGAGAGCCGTCCGCCTAACAGCGGTTCCATAACGACGGCGGGGATGTTCCGCTTCGCCAGTTCGCCGTAGAGGTATTCGGCATTGACGTTGATGCCCGATGCGTGCCGCCAGTCAAGGTAGTTGAGCTGTATTTGCACAAAATCCCACGGTATGCCTGATTCCTGCAACATATAGTCGAACACCCGCACATCGCCGTGGAACGAAAAGCCCAGCTTGCGGATGCGCCCCGCCTCTTTCTCTTTGAGGATGAAGTCGGCAATGCCGCAATCGTACAGCCGCCCGCGCATTTCCTCCATTCCCGCGCCCGTGCCGAGGATGTGGAACAGGTAGTAATCGAAATAATCCGTCCGCAGGTGTTTGAACGAATCCTGATACATCTTCACACTGGCATCGTGCAACTCCTTGCCACGAAGCCCTGCCCCGTAGAGGCGGTGGTTGGACATCTTCGTGGCAATGTAATACGAGTCGCGCGGATGTCGGCTGAGGGCAATGCCCGTCGCTTCCTCCGACAGCCCCTGACAATAAGGCGGCGCGGTGTCGAAATAGTTCACGCCGTGCGCCAGCGCATAGTCCACCAGCCGGTTTACTTCTTCTTGGTCCACCACTTGCCCCTCGCCGTCGGGATTGGGCATCATCGGCCAGCGCATACAGCCGTAGCCGAGCAGCGACACACGGTCACCCGTCAGCGTCCGGTAGGTCATCTCTCCGCCGGGTTCGCCTGCATTGGCAGATGTTAATGAGCCTTGCCTATCACCACAAGCCGTCAGTCCTGCGGTCGCCATTCCAGCCGCTCCCGCTATCTTGAAGAAGTCGCGGCGGGAGATTGTCTTCTTATTTTCCATATTTGTTCGTATTATTTCCATTAGAGTTCTCTGTGCACCTCGTGCCCTTCCACATAAATTGCACTGAACGTGCGTGCCGGACAAAGATTCTCGCAAGCCCCGCAACCGACGCAACGCTCCACGTTGATGGCCGGAATCTTGGGCGAATCGGGATTAGCGGCATCCGAGGGTATCATCAGTATGGCTCCCGCCGGACAATGGCGGGCACAGTTGCCGCACTCCACGCCATCGGTCAGCGGCACACAATTCTCCTTGACCCATACGGCGTGTCCTATCTGCGTGGCGGATTTCTCCGCTGCGGTTATCGGGCGTATAGCTCCGGCAGGACAGACTTCGCTGCACTTCGTACATTCCGGTCGGCAGTAGCCACGCTCATAACCCATTTCTGGCTGCATCAGCTTCGTCAGGTCGGTGGACGGGCGAAGTACCCCGTTGGGGCATACCGACACGCAGAGCTGGCAGGCGGTGCAATGCTGGGCGAAGTCGCGTGCGCTCAATGCTCCCGGTGGCACTATCGGGGTCTTGCGGTCGGGGATTTTCTTGCTCTCGATAATCGCCAAGCCTCCGTCCACTTTCTTTTCCTGTGCCTTTAACGCGGCAGTTGTGGCAACCAAAGCCGTGGCGGTCAGAAACGAGCGGCGGGCATCGTTGATTTGCTCTGCTGAAATTTTAGATTCAACAGCTTTCGGTTGTGCGGCTTCCTTTGCCGGATGCTTGTAGCTGATGGCTCCCTTATGGCATTTTCCGATGCAATCCATACAAGCCACGCAACGGCTGTAATCAATCCGATGGTTGGCGATGTCGATACAAGCCGCCTTGCAATTCCGGGCACACAGTTTGCAGTTTACGCATTTGTCCTTGTCAATCACCGGCTTCAACCACGAGAAACGGGCAAGGAACCCCAGCACCGTACCTACCGGACAGATAGTATTGCAGTAAATCCGTCCGTTCCGCCACGCCAATACTCCTATTATAATAAAGGAGAGCAAAGCGATAAAGAAGGTCGGCAGGCTTTTCAGCCACACCTCCGTTTCATAAAAAGCGTAACTGTCGGCTCGCTCCGCAAAATAAGCGAGCAGGTTGTTCCCCCAGCCGTATATCGGGGCGAACAGGTTGCCGGCTATCCGCCCGTATGAACTGTACGGCGCGAGCAATGCCACTAATGAGCCAATCCCGGCTATCATCGCAATGATGAAGACCGCCAGCACACTATACCGCAACCACGATTTGGCGGGAGAATAGCCGTAACGGTTCTTTTTCTGTTTCTTGCCCACCCAAGCGATGATGTCCTGCATCACGCCTAATGGACAAATGATTGAGCAGTACACCCGTCCGAAGGCAAGTGTCAGCAGCACGAGGAACACCACAACTCCCACATTCAACGCCAAGAGCGCAGGCAGGAACTGTATTTTGGCCGTCCAGCCCAACCAAGCGTGCAGCGTCCCCGTGAAGTCGAGGAACAACAGCGTGACGGCGGTGAAGAACAGGACGGCAAGCGTCAGTCTGATTTTTCGTAACATACTTCTCAACTGTTTTTATGGAATTTATATCGTAACCAAACCACCCCGTCCTCCATCTCTTTCACAGATAGCAGTTCAAGCGACTGCCCTTGCGAGGGATTTCCTTTGCCAATATAATGGAAGATGGATGTGGAGCCTGCTGAACCGTCGATGCCCGGATATATGACAAGGCTCAACTCGTCTATCAGTCCGGCTTGCAGGAACGCACCGTCTATGATGCCTCCGCCTTGCAGCGAGAGTGATTCCACGCCAAAGGTCTCCGCCAATGTATGCATCGCCGTGCGGAGGTCATCGCCTTTTGATCCGGCAAACAGATAGGAGATTCCTTTCTTCTGAAGATACTCCAAATAGAACGCAGGAGCCGTTTCAGGCAGGATGCAGACGATGCTGTCGCCCCTTACGGTAGCGGATTCATAGAGAATGTCCGCATCCGGGTCGGCTACCACAAAGAGACGGGTTGAAGTGCGCTCGGCAATAAACGGTGCAGGATGAGCTAACGGCGTGGTGTCCTGCGTATGAAATTTCTTTGGGAAATAGCCTTCACACAACGTGTTCTTGCCGAACATCCAAACGTCGGTATTTAGTTGGCGACCGATGGCGGCATAGATGCCCATCAGTTCGCCTTTGCTCTTCCCATTATATGGTTCCGTCCAGCGGTCAGTCAGCAGCCGACCATCCACGGAACCCATTACGTGACAAATAATTTGCGGGTACATATCGTTATCAATTTAGTTTATAATCCGGGGTCAATAGATAGTGCTCAGGTTGGCATCCGAATACCTGCCGATATAAAAGAGCCAACAGGCGTGGCTGATAGAAGCCGAACTCTCCGGCAACCTGTTCCAACGGACAGCCTTCCTTGTGGACACGCTTTTTGATGTACTCCATCATTCTGATGCGTATATATTCGGCAAGCGTTTTCCCGGTTTCTGCCCGTACAAAGTCGTTCAAGTACGCAGGTGAAAGTGAGGACAAAGCGGATTCTACCTTACTTATACCGCCTTCCACAGACTTTTGTCCGCATAATGAAAAATATTGGGAAAGCGTTTTGTCCAGCTTCTCCATATATTCCCCGTCAATGTCGGTGCGGCAGGCAAATTGCCGTTCATAGAAACGAACGCAGTAGTCCAACAGCAGTTCCAGCCCGGCAGATACAAGGCGTAGGCTGTGGCGGTCAATATCGCGCCGCAGTTCCTCGTGGAGATGTTCCAGACGGTCTTGCACGATGCGCTTCTCTTGCAAGGAAAGGTGCAAAGACTCGTTCTCCCGGTAATCGAAGAACGTATAGTCGGTTTTCTTGAACACAAGGCTTTTGGTGCTGAACAGCTCCGGGTGGAACAAAATACCGGATATGCTCCCGTCCACGGCATCCTCCCGGCAGACGCGCACGATGTCGCCCGGCTTCGTAAATACCAGCGTGCCATATTGGAAATCGGCGCACTTTCTGCCATAACGCGCTTCGCCGCATCGTGTCTGGACAAAGCGGATGGCGTAGAAGTTGCCCGTAAAGCATAATGTGCCGTCGTCCTCCAAGCGTGCCGGGTCGATGACGGCCACTTCCGGGTGCAACGTCGGCTGCTGCATCTGTTTGTTAAACTCGTCTATGGTAAATGTCCGTATATCGTTCATTACTATTTGTTTTATGTCTTGATACAAAAATACCGCTTCCGCCGTGGCGCGTCCATACACAGATTACGGATTGAAGCACCAATTTCGACGAAAGCGGCAAGAGAGCTTTACTAAAGGTCAGGCCTTTGGCTACCTCACCTCGGACTTGAGGGTATCTCATGTCCGACCTGAGCCTACCTCATGTCCGGGATGAGATAAGTTCATTCCAGATGTTTTCCAAAGAACTCCGTCAGCTTGCCCACAGCCTTGTCCACATACTCCGGCATCCAATATGTCTGGATGTGCCTTGCGCCGGGGATGAGATACAGTTCCTTGTTGTCCGTCCCCGTGGCTTTGCTGAAACATTGTTCGGTCATATAGAACGTGTCGGCAAGACTGCCCGCCATCATCAGGAGCGGCTGGTTGATGAGGTACATCCCTTCGCTGGCATCAAACGCCATCAAGTCCATCAGACTGCTTTTGGTATAGCGGAAGGTGGAGCCGGGATGCGCGTGTGTCTGGAGGTAATACTCATAGCCGTCGCGGTAGAGGTCAAAAGGGAGCTGCTTCGCCTGCTCCGGCGAGATGCCGCTCATATCGCCCACATATTCCGGTGCTTCGCCGTTTGCCTCCTTCTGACGGGCGGCACAGGCATCGGCGAGACGTTGCTGCACATCATTCATCTGCGAATCAAGGAAACCATTGCGCCGCACCAGTCCGGAGTTGAACATACTGAGCGTAGCGACCGCCTTGAAGCGTTTGTCCGTCTGCGCGGCTTTCAACGTATAGCCGCCACCGCCGCAGATGCCGAGGATGCCGATGCGGTTGGCATCCACTCCGGGATATTGCGTCAGGATGTCGGCGGCACGGTGTATGTCCTCGATGCGGTTGGCCGGCTTGTCCACGTTGCGCGGCTCGCCCTCGCTTCCGCCCTGATAGGCTGCATCAAAGGCAAGGCAGATGTAGCCCTGCTCTGCCATCCGTTGGCTGTACAGACCTGCCACCTGCTCCTTACAGCCTCCGTTGGGATGCGCCACGACAAGAGCGGGATAGGTTTTCGCCGTATCATAACCGGCAGGGGTATAAACATTGGCAACCATCGTCAAACCGTTCAATTCGTAGGTGATGCGATGAATGTTCACCTTGCCCGGCTCGTTCTTGGTAATGGCTCCTTGATAGGCCAACCCGAAAGGATTGGAGTTAGGGCTTTGAATGGTGGAGAAGTCCACCGAAGTAAACGCTTGGTTAGTCTGTGCGACCGATGTGCCTGCCAGCATCAAAGCGACAGCACTGCACAAAACATTCTTAAATAAAGTATTCATTGTGTTTCTTTTTGTCAGTTGATTACATACACTCTTTCAATACCTCAAACAATTCATCCCGCGTGAACTGTTTGCAGCATCCCGGCATCAGTAGGCAAGTGTCGGCAGCGGCACGCAATACGCCTTCATCGGTAATGCCCAACTCGCTCCAACGGGTAGGCAAACCGATTTCCTTGATAAAGGCTTCGAGCGCGTCAATGCCGAGAGTGGCGGTCTGTTCAACCGTTTCACCCTTTACGTTCCATACCTGTTCCGCCATACGAGCGAGCTTTTCCTTGCCTTCGTTCAGTAGGTGGCGGTAGAGCGTGGGATGGATGATAGCTAATGCCCTACCGTGATTGCAGTCGGTATAAGCGCCGACAGCGTGCTCCAGCATGTGGCATTGGAAGTCGGTCTGCTTGCCGAGTTTCAGCAGACCATTCTCGGCAAGGGCGGAATCCCACATCAGTTCACCACGGGCAAAGTCGTTGTCCGGGTCGGCTATCAGGGTACGGAGGTTCTTGATGACGTTGCGCATCACCGCCTCGTTGATTTCATCAGAGAGGTTGTCCGTCTGCGGCTTGCCCATATAGGTTTCCATACAGTGGCTTAATGTGTCGAATGCGCCGCTGATGACTTGTCCCATCGGAAGGGTTTTCGTCAAGTCGCTGTCCAAGACGGCGAAGTTGTGGTAAGCCCCAACCAGCGGCTGTTTCAGCTTCTTTTCGGTGTGGGTGATGACCGCCCCGTTGTTCTGCTCGGCTCCGGTACCCGATGCGGTGACCACGGCTCCCATCGGCACGAACTTCGTGGGAAACTGATGCTTGGTGTATTGCATCTCCCAGATGTCCTCGTCCAGTTTGGCTTGCGCCGACACAATTTTACAGCAGTCGATGACCGACCCTCCGCCCACGGCAAGGATAAAGTCAATGCCTTGTTCACGTACAATTTGTGCACCTTCCTGCACTTTAGCGTAGGTGGGATTGGGCATAATGCCGCCGAAGTCCACTACGCTCTTGCCGCACTCGTGCAGCCAGTCCACAATCGTGTCATACAATCCCGTGCGTTTCAACGATCCGCCGCCGTATGCCAGTAGCACATTCCTGCCCACAAGTTTCATTTCTTCTTTTATCGCGCCCTCGGCGCACCCCTTGCCAAAATGTTGGCGGACGGGATATTGATAGGTAAAATTGTTCATCTTTTTTCTATTTTTTATCATTCATCATTTTTCGGGAAAAAGAACGGAAGCGCATTGTAGATGTATTCCATCGTCGGACGGTATTCGTGCCGTGCGCCTTCTTTTTCGTGGAAAGTCATATTGCCCGTATGGAACACTTCCGGCAGACGTGCCATCCCTTCAATTTGCAGCAAGGTCTCGCTGTATGCCGAATCACTTGTTCCGCTCGCCGCCCAAATATAGAAACCCGTTCCGGCGTATGCGGATTGCCGTACCTTGTCTGCCAGATAAGCCGCCGTTTCATCGGGGCGGTTCATTCCGGCAAACCTGCCCACCGACCAGCAGTCACCGCTAATGGGCATAAACCACTTGAACGCATCGAGTGTCTCGTCGAAGGCATACCAAGTCGTAACCGCACCCATTGAGAAACCGCCGATGGCACGATGTTCACGGGAAGCCTCGATGCCTTCCGCATCCGTGGTTTCAGCGTATGTACGGTATCGGCTTTCTACCACGGGAATCAGGTCGTTCACCAATTCCTGCGGCAAAGCACGGCAATACGGGTCGGCATCCGTATAATTGGCTGTGGGCTGGCCGTAGTTGTAGGTAGGTGTGACGACAATCATCGGGTCGATATCGCCGTGGGCAATCATCTGGTCAAGCAGTTTGCGGAGCATACCGTTTTCTGTCTCGAAATAGGTGGAAGCCGTGCCGTAATGCCCGTGTACGAGGTACATAATGTTGTACCGTTCCTGCCCGTCATAGCCGTAGGGCAGATAGACGTATGCCGTGTTCGTCCGTGCTGCGCCGCTGCCTTCCGCATAGTCGCGTGTGTTGTAGTCCACACGGACAATGCTGCCACGCTGTTCCGCTTCCTGTTCGTATCCGTCAGGGATGGGAGTCGTTTCACTGACAAGTTCCACTTCGGATGAAGGTGTACCGGAGTTGCCCGGAACGGACGAATTGCCCGTTTCCGGTAAGGTATCATCCGTACCACATCCGGCAAGAAACGCTACGAGAAAAAGCGGCAGTACCATATATAAACAGCACGTTTTCATTGTTCTGACATTCCTATCCGTCCGAGCCATTCACGTATGCCGTCTGCCGAACCTGCCACGCTGTTGCGCGAAATGCTGTAACCGTCCACCATCGTGGCGTTTGGCTCCATTCCGGCAATGTCGTCCACCGTGCCGCTCCATCCGCTTCCGCCGTGGGACGAGAAAGGGATGAGCGTCTTGCCCGTAAAGTCGTATTCATCAAAGAACGAATACATCGCCATCGGCATCTGATTCCACCAGATGGGATAGCCCACGAAGAGGACATCGTAATCATCGAAGTTCTCAATCTCCGTGGCAAGAGCCGGACGGATGTCGTTCTGCCGCTCGTTGTCGGCTTGTGATGCCAAATCGTCGAAATTGCCCGGATAGGGCGTTGCCGTCTGTATCCGTACAACGTCGGCACCGGTGGCTTCGCTGATGACCATCGCCATATATTCCACACTGCCGTACAAGTCGCCGTTCACAATCACACGACTGGCGGAAGTGCTGGCATCCACACCGTCCGGCAAAGGCTCGGAGAAGTAGGCAACAAGTACATTGTGATTGGTTCCGGGCACTACTTCTTCGGTAGGGACATCTATGTCGTTATCTTCATTGTCACCACAAGAGGCGAATGCCAGCGTTGCGCAAAGCAAAGTGAAAGGAATAAAATACCGTATCATCTGCCAGTCCTTCTTCTATTTGATAACCTTAATCTCTTTCAGCCACTCCGTAATCCCGTCCGTGTTGCGGCTCACCGCTCCGAAACCTTTCAGATGCTTGGCGTCGGGCGTGAGTTCCACAATCTTGGCAAGGGTTTCGTCGCGATAGGTCGAGGCGTAGGTGCAGAACGGAATGACCGTCTTGCCCTTGAAGTCATAGCTCTCGGTAAAGGTGTTGATGATCATCGGGGCGGTCCACCACCATACGGGGCAGCCGATGAACACCGTGTCGTAACTGTCCCAATCTTCCACCTTGTTCTTGATAGCGGGGCGGGCGTTGTCTTCCTTTTCTTTCTTGGCTACCTCGGTGCAAGGGGTGTATTCCGTAGGATATGGCTTTACGGGTTCGATGCGGAAGAGCGTACCGCCCGTCTGCTTGGCAATCTGTTCTGCCACATACTGTGTGTTGCCGCTCCAACTGAAATAAGCGACCAATATTTTTTTGTCCTGTGCGTACATATTTAATCCGCCTGCAATAAGCAAGGCGATGAGGGTGAGAATCTTTGTTTTCATTAGACTTTATTGTTTTAATGTTTATTCAATGATTCCTATCTCCCGAAGCCAATTCTCCACATTCGATTCGTTGTTTAGGCTTCCGCTGGTCAATCCCAATCCGTCCAGATGCACCTCGGCTCCTGAAGTCAGTTCTGCGATGCGTGCCAATGTCTCGTCACGGTAGGTTGATGCGTAGGTGCAGAACGGAACGACAGTCTTTCCTGCAAAATCGTAACTCTCGGCGAAAGTGCAGATAATCATCGGTGTGGTGTGCCACCATACGGGACAACCGATGAAAATAGTATCGTATTCCGCCCACGCTTCTTCATCAATTGTGCTGCTTATGGCAGGACGGGCATCGCTGTCCCGTTCTTCCAATGCCACTTCTGTACATTCGGTATAATCTTCGGGATAAGGTGTGACAGGCTCTATGCGGAACAGGTCTGCTCCGGTATGAGCCACAATCTGTTGTGCCATCCGCTGTGTGGTTCCGCCCCAGCTGAAGTATGCCACAAGAATGTTGTTACTGTCGCCCGATGGTTCGTCGGGTGTATTCGGTTCATCCGGATTTTCTGTTCCTTCATTGTCATCTTGGTTTCCGGGCTGTTCTGTTTCCGGTTCTTTCTGCAACGGGTCATCATCCGAGCAGGCATTGAATGTGACGGCGGCAAGTGCCATCATCAGGTAAACAAAATACTTTTTCATTGTTCCTATATTTTATCGGTTATTATTTTCCTTATAACTATTGTATTCGTCGTCTGTTACCGGCTCCAGCCACGTCACGCCGCCTTTGTCAAGCTGTGTGCCGATGGCTATATGCGTAAATTCGCTGTCGGGAGCCGCTCCGTGCCAATGGACGACATCAGGGGCAATCTTCACCACATCGCCGGGCAGGAGCAGTTGGATGGGTTTGCCTTTCTCCTGATAATAGCCTTTGCCAGAAGTGCAGAGCAAGAGCTGCCCTCCCTTATGACTGTGCCAACTGTTGCGGCATCCGGGTGCGAAGGTTACGTTGGACACCGTACAGCCGAAACCATCCTGCGGAGAGACATAACCTTGCAGCCAAGCCTTGTCTGTAAAGTTCGGATTATCGGGCATCAGCGTACCGCGAGCAAACGGGTCATCATCTTTCAGTCCGTTCACAATTTCCGTCATCTGACGGAGCTGACTTTCTGTAATGCCTTGACGCAGACAGATTGCGGAATGGGACTTCAACATCGGCTCCACACCCTCGCCCATAGCGGTAAGGATGGACACGGTGGCAAGCTCGCGTTCCTGCCACGTCAGCAGGTCACGCTCGAAGATGTCGCAGAACAGGTGTTCTTTCAAGTATTGTTCGATGACAGGGGCAAAGGCGGCATAGCCTGTCTTGGGCGCATCGGCTGGCGCACCGCTCAACTTTTCGAGCAGTTCCGCGCCACGGGTGTACTTGTCCTGCTCATCGGCTACGGGTGACGCTTCACGACCTACGGCATCGGTAATGCCTTGTGCCTTGCGCTCGTCCAGCACCTCCATAAAGGTCTGCAAGGCACGCAGACTACGGGGGAATCCGCAATAGGCGTAGGCGTGTACCAGCACCTCCTTGATTTCGTTTACCGTCATCCCGTTGTCCAGTCCACGGGCAAGGGATGTTTTCAAGTTCTCCAAATCGCCTTGTGCCGTCGTAGCGGCAATGGCGACAATACGTTGCTGACGGATGCTTAATGTGTCCGCCTGCTGTGCTTGTGCAGACTGGTAAAAACTTAGCATAATCATTGTAATGGATAGGATAATTGTTCTCATAAAATATTCTGCTTTAATTATTTGTTGCAAAGTTACTGCGCAAGTTGCTGCCCGTCCATACACAGATTACAGAAGGAAGCACCAATATCAACGAATGTATTTCGAGCATACCTCATACGGCGTATGAGGTGGTCTCATACGCCGTATGTGCTCAAAAGAAAAAGCATCCCCGAAATTCTCATTCCGAAGATGCCCTACGTTTATATGTTATGAGACTAAGAAGAGTAGTTAGTCCAACCCTTTCTCTTTCAACCAAGCAGATAACAAGTCGGCAAGCTGTACGTTGTTCTTTTCCGCGAACAAGAAATGCGAGTTGCCTTTGATGCCCTCGTCCGGCAGGTGTACCACCGTGGCATCGCCACCGTGACGATTGATGCAATCGGCAAACAGGCGTGCCATCTGTAAGCGTACACGCCAGCTGTCCATAGCCCAATTATCACTCGGCTCATCAGGAATGTAGTCACCGTAATAGATGATGATGGGGAAACGGGTCAGTTTCTCGAAGTCAGCCAAGGGAATGGATGTTGCCCCCAATGCCCCGAATGGACTGATGGTCTGCAAGGGTTCGGGTGTCTCGCCTTCGGGAAAGACGAAGCCGCTGCCCGGTTCGTAGGAGACAATGGCACGTACCTTGTCGTTCTTGATGGCGGTATGCCAGCCCGGTCCGCCGCCTTGTGAATGGGTGACGAGGATGCCGCCGCCAATCTTGTCCATCAGTGCTGCCACATCGGTAGCTATCAACTGTTCATCGTATGCCCCAGTATTGGGCGTGATTTGGCGGAAGAACTGCTCCAACGCTTCTGCCGACTGCGGGAACTGGCTGCCGTCATAATAATCCGGCCAAACGCCCATTCGGAAATTTTCAAACCAGAATTGGTCATCTGTCGTTGCCTTGATGGTTTCGTCCACCGTGCTGCGTCCGGCACGGCCCCGGCGCGGCTGGTCTATCAAGTAGGTGCTGAATCCCCGGCGCAGGAAAAGGGTGGAAAAACCTTCCCGTCCATCTGGCGTGGTTTCCCACGTCTTGGCGGATTGCCTGGCTCCGTGCAGAAATACAAACGGATTCTTGCGGGCTTTGACTGGTATTTGATAAGAAACATAGGCGTGGTCGCCGTGCAGGGTCTGGCCATCCGGTTTCAACGGCTGGTGCGTGTCGTAAGTGCCCGGTTGCGTTTTAATAGAACCGCCTATCAGGAAACTGCCTTGCTCACGAATAGCAAGGATGCTGTCATTCGTCATCTCCACTTGTGTCTGTGATGATTGTCCTCCACAACTTGTACACAGGGCAATCATAGCAGACAGGATAAAATAATTCAATCGCTTCATATTGTTATGCTTTTATTTTTGTTCCACCAAATACATCGGACATAGGCATCGCATCCAACGCCTTATTTATTTGTTTGACTTCCGCGTCCGTCAGCATGACATCTGTTGCTCCGGCATTTTCCTGTAACCGGTCAAGTTTCCGTGTGCCGGGAATGGGGACTATCCACGGCTTTTTGCAAAGCATCCACGCGAGGGAGATTTGTGCGGGCGTGGCATTTTTTTCACTTGCGATATAGCGGATGAGTTGCAGCAGTTCGCGGTTCTTATCGTAACTGTCCGGCTGGAACTGTGGCATTCCTGCTCGGTAGTCAGTCCCTGCGTCGAAGTGCGAAGCGGCGTTGTAGCGGTCGCTGAGCAGACCGTTGGCAAGCGGCGAGAAGGCTACCAAGCCGATGCCCAATTTCTCCAACATGAGGAACAAGGCTTCGTGCCAGCGTGCCATCATCGAGTAGCGGTCTTGCACGGCGGTGAGCGGACAGACGGCGTTGGCACGGCGGATGTCTTCTTCCGACGCTTCCGACAAGCCCCAATAGAGTACCTTGCCCTCCTTTATCAAGTCCTTCACAGTTCCCGCCACGTCTTCTATTGGCACATTCGGGTCGGGGCGGTGCTGGTAGTATAGGTCGATGTAGTCCGTCCGCAAGCGGCGGAGCGAGCCTTCCACCGACCGGCGTATGGTTTCGGGACGCGAATCGGGTAGCAGCGGATAAGGCACGCGCCCGCTTTCCTTGTCGAAGCGGATGCCGAATTTCGTGGCGATGACCACCTTGTTGCGGTAAGGTCTCAGGGCATTGCCAAGCAGTTCCTCGTTGTCGTGCGGATTGTCGGGCGTGCCATACACCTCGGCGGTATCGAAGAAGTCGTAGCCCAACTCCACCGCCTTTGCCAGCAGCTCCGCCATTTCCCGGTGTCCGGCGGGCGCACCGTAGGCGTGGCTCATTCCCATACAGCCCAGGCCGATGGCTGATACACGGAGTCCTCTGTTTCCCAAGTATCTGTAATTCATAATTTATCTGTTTTTCAATGTTTCGTATCACGTTTTTCTTTCCACCACAGTTGCCACGAGTTCACCACGTTCTGCCAGACGATGTAACAGCTTGGCGCCACGGAAATGACTGGCGTGAGGTAGGTGTAGGATACCCAGATGGCAAGTATCGTGTTCTTTTGGCCGAATCCCTGGCCACAACTGATATAATCGCCCAAGCGTCTGCCCACCAGCTTCCCGATACCGAATTGCCAGGCGCACGCGACCAATGCGGACAGGGCCAGCAACCACATGACATGAGGGTCGAAATGGCTGTTCACCACCGAGCGGAGTGTAAGTCCGATGGCTATTATCAACGAAATGCCCCACAGATAAAACGCAAGGCTTCCGCACAGCCGCACGACCGCAGCGTGTACCTTCGGCAGAAATTCCCTCAATGCCCACGCTGCAAGGAACGGCGTAATGAGCAACGGAAACACACGCCGCAGGATAATCAGGAATTGATGTCCGAACGAGCCTGCGGACTGCATCTCCACCAATGGGAACACCGCCGGAATCATCACCGCCGCCACTAAGTTGCTGAGAATCGTGTAGGTGGTCAGTGTGGTCTCGTTGCCGCCAAGCCGTCCGGCAATCACCGCAGCAGCCGTCCCGGTGGGAACTATCAGGCAGACCAACGCCCCTTGCGCCACCACATTATAAGAGAAGTCCGGGAAAAAGTGAATGGGCAATGCCACTGCCAGACAGCAAACCAATTGCACCGTTATCATGATGATGTACCATCTGCAGATTCTCATTTTGCGGGGATTAACCTTGCAGAAGGTGGTGAACAGCTGGATAAATACCATCAGCGGCAGGATATAATCATTAGCTCCCTTCGCCAGCACTTTCAGCGGACTGAGCCACGGGATGTAGTGGAACATCAGATAGACACCCACCCCTGCAAACATGCCGAGCGGAAGCGTCCACATCTTGAAGAAACGGATGATTTGTTCTTTCATATCCAATCTGTTTTTGATTCATGTCGCAAAGTTACGCCAAAGCCCCCTGTCCATACACAGATTACAGATTGTTCTCTCTTACCATCCGTCGAACGCCCTCTTCCGGCATAGTGAAGAACCGTTGCTCCTTGTTGAGCGAACGCATCTGCTGCATTTCCTCATCGGTGAGGGCGAAGTCGAATATCTGGATGTTCTCCTTGATATAGTCGGGATTGGTGGCTCCGGGGATTACAGAAAAACCTTCCTGAATGTGCCAGCGCAGGATGATTTGTGCCGGCGACTTGCCATGTGCTTCGGCTATCTTCCTGATGACGGGGTCTTTAAATAGTGCGCCATTGCTCATTGCGCCGCCCAAAGGGAACCAACATTCTACCTGTATGCCTTCCTTGGCGGCTTTCTTACGCATCTCCAGACGTTGGGCGTAGGGGTGGCATTCTATCTGGAGCACGGCAGGCTTGATGGTGGCGCTGTCCATAATGGTATTCCACACCTCGTCATTGGCATCGAAATTACTGATGCCGAGGGCGCGAACCTTGCCCATTTTTACAGCCTTCTCCATGTCTTTCCACGCTCCCACGAAGTCGCCGAAAGGCTGATGGACATAGAGAAGGTCTATATAATCCAGCTGGAGACGCTTCAACATATCGTCGATGGCTTTCAGGGTCTTGCCTTCGCCGTATTCGTTGGGCCAGAGCTTGCTGGTTATCCAGATTTCCTCGCGCGGGATGCCGCTTTCCTTCACTGCTTGTCCCACACCCTCCTCATCATTATAGGCATGTGCCGTGTCGATGTGTCGGTAACCGGCCTTCAGTGCCGTAAGACAAGACTGCCGACAGATTTCATTAGACCCTTGCAGGAAAGTGCCCAGCCCGAAGCGGGGCATCTCCACGCCGTTGTTCAATGTAACCAACGGCACGCCCGCCGTGGTGGTTTTCTCTTGTGCGTTCATTGCACATACGCCGCCGCAAACAAGCAAGGCGGACAGCAGGATTTTCTTGAATGTGTTCATACTTATTTGATTTTAGTTGTTTTATTGTCTGTTACTTTCTTTGATGCTCCACAACGATATGTGTTCGTTGCGGTAGCGGGCATTAGGGTTCACCTCGCCGCGTGCAAGCAACGGGTCGTCGGGCAAAGACCGGAACTGTATGGCTTTCTGCGGGCAGTTGTGGATGCAGGCGAAACAAAAGTCGCAATCGCCCTCGGTCTTTACTCCCGTGGAAGTCAGTTCGTAGTTGCCGCGCGGACAGACTTCGGTGCATACGCCACAGCCGATGCAGGCATCCGTCACTTGGAAATACTTCTCGCTCCGCATCAGGAAGCCAACCTCCGGGTCGAGGCGCGAAAAGGCGACAAAGCCGTCGTGGGCGCGGCGGGCTTCTTCGGTGGCAGGCTTCACCCACCGCATACGTTGCCCCAAGTCTGCCTTTATCTTTTCCAACTGTTCGGGAATGTGCTTGTCCATCTTCATCTGTTCCGCCATATCGAAATTGGGCAGCCAATTGTCCACCATCACGAGGGTGTTGATGTAGTCGAACTTCGTACCTGCCTGCTGTGAGATGCCGTCCCACAGCTCAGCGGCGTTGAAGTCAAGCATTCCATAGGTGAGGACGGCAAACTTATAACCTGCCTTGATGCGTGCCTGCTTGATGAAGTTCCGCACCATATTGGGCGGCATGTGTCCGTAGATGGGATAGACGATACCTATCTCGTCCGCCTCAAAGTCGTGGCGGCCCTGCTTTACTATCTGCGGGATGCTGAGCAGTTCGGTCTCTTCGTCTGCCAGTTGCCGGGCGATGTAGAGGCTGTTACCCGTAGCGGTGAAATAGAGGATGATACGTTTCTTCTTTTCGTTATCGCAAGAAGTCAATGCCGTGGGCATACTCAATGCGGCTGCTCCAGCCACGAACAATCCCATCCGTTTTAGTGCGTCACGGCGGGAGATGCCTTTGGGGTTGTCTTTATCTGTTTTCATAATCAATGCGACATTATCTGGGTTAGGAAACTGTCGAACCATGTAGTCCATTCTCCCTGTACGCCGAAGCCGTGCGGCCAACCGTCCAGTACGTGTTCTTCTACTTGCACACCGGCTTCACGGGCAGCGTTAGCATTGGCGATGAACTGGCGGTAGAAAGGATCTTCCGTACCGTAGGTATAGAATGTCGGGGGAATATTCCCGGCACGCAGGTCGTCCACGTTGTTATTTGATACGCTCAACCGTCCATAGAACGAGTAAATCATACCGATGGCGCATACATCAGCCGACACATCATCGAGCGCATCGGGGACATAGCTGTCATCCAATGCCGTGCCGTTCACCTGTCCATCAAAGTGCAAGGCTTCATCGCCACAGAGGATGCCGCCTGCGGAAAATCCCACCGACGCGATACGGTCAGGGTCGATGCCATACTGCCCGGCGTGGCTGCGGACATAGCGGATGGCACGTGCCAAGTCCAAACTGCCTTCTTCCATCGTATAGGGACGGACACGGTAGTTCACCACAAAGCTTTGCCAGCCCAGTTCCGCCAGACGCTCCGCCACAGGTGCGCCTTCGTTTCCACTACGGAACATAAACGCTCCGCCGGGGCATACCATTACGGCTCCCTTTACTTCCGTCCCGTCCGGCACGGGATACCAAACCATATTGGGACGGAAATCGGGGTCATCCTGATAATTGCCGTTATTGACGGTATAGTCCGTTATGGTTGGCATATTGCCTTCCGGCCACAGGTAGATGTGCTCTGCATCCGGGTCTTCCTCGGCTGGCGTTTCGCCTATCGGACCGAGGGGCGCGTCATTTTCCGTGTTGCTGCAAGCTGCCACACAGTTGGCGGCAAGCAGCAAACAGATGAGTTGAAATATCCTTTTCATCTTTATTTGCTCTTTCCATAATCACAAAGCCATTTCACCGTCTGCGGGTCGTAGTGCGAGAAGAATAGGCTATGACCCAAGTCCAACTGGCGGATGCGCTGCATATCCTCATCGGTCAGCGTGAAGTCGAACACATCGAAGTTCTGCTCCATACGCTCCTTGCGGACGGACTTCGGGATGACAATCACGCCGCGCTGGATGAGATAGCGCAGGGCGGTCTGTGCCGCACTCTTGTTATACTTGGCACCGACGGCTATCAGCGTTTCGTTACCGAAGAAGTTGTTGCGTCCCTCGGCAAACGGTCCCCACGCCATAATGTGTGTGCCGTATTGCTCCATAATCTGTTGCGCCTCTATCTGCTGGTTGAACACGTGGGTTTCCACCTGATTGACCATAGGCGGTATCTCGCTGAATTCCGCCAAGTCGATGAAGCGGTCAGGATAGAAGTTCGACACGCCGATGGCACGGAGCTTGCCCGCCTTATACGCTTCCTCCATCGCCCGCCACGTACCGTAATAGTCGTTGAAAGGCTGGTGAATGAGCAACAGGTCGATGTAGTCGGTCTGCAATTTGCGGAGCGACTCGTCGATGCTTGCCTTTGCCCGCTCGTATCTGGCATTGGAAATCCACACCTTCGTCACGATGAACAATTCTTCGCGGGGTACGCTGCAATTACGGATAGCGTTGCCCACGTTCTGCTCGTTGCCATACGCCTGCGCCGTGTCAATCAGACGATAGCCCACGCTGATGGCATCCCTCACGCACCGCTCGCACTCCGACGGCGATACCTGATAAACTCCATAACCCAAAATCGGCATTTCCACGCCGTTTCTCAATTTTACTGTATCCATATTCTTTTGTCTATTAATTGTTTTCTGATGCAAAATTACATCGGCAAGGCTTCTCCGTCCATACACAGATTACAGATAGAAGCACCCATTTCACCGAAACGCCGAAAATAGCTCGGACAAGGCTTGCGAAAGATTTTTAGCACAATCCGAGGGCTTCCACAGGGCTAAAACTGTAGAATAAAGGCTGTCCGAGCCTCCGACAGTGCTTATTTTCTTCGAGAACTGCTGTCCGACCCCTCGGATGATGCTTATCCTGCAGGATTGGTGCTATCCGAGCCTCGGACGGTGCTTATCCTGACGGATTGTCGTTGTCGGAGATATTGGCTGCAAATGTTAATAGACCTAAGTCCGGAACTGAGGCCACCTAAGTCCGGAACTGAGGGTATCTAAGTCCGTAACTGAGATAGGCTCACTTCCGAGGTCATCTTTCATCGGTTTTCTTCCCAAAACCGGACAGCCCCGTCTATCCAGCCCTCGGCACTCGTACCGATGCCCAGCCCGAAGCCGTGCCGGAGGTTCGGATAGAGGTGGAACTCCGCCGGGATGCCGATGGCTTGCAGGGCTTCGGTGCGGCGGCGCATCGTGTTCGGATTGGCGATGCCGTCATTCGAGCCTACCACGGCATAGGTAGGCGGGTCTTGCCGGGTATATTCGCTATGCCCCGTGTAGGCCATCACCACCGTGCGCGGACGGGGAAGCTGTGCCGCGCCGAAAGCCTCCGTGCCGTAGGAGCCAATGTATGCCGCCATACGCGCCCCCGCCGAACTGCCCCACACGGAATAGCCTGCTGTATCGACCTGCAACTCCGTGGCGTGGCGGAAGATGTATTCGATGCCCACCGCCAAGTCCTCGCAAGCCGTCTGTGCGCTGCCCGTCTGATACTGAATGACAAACGTATTATACCCCATCCGACTCAACGCCAAGGCGTGGGGAAATCCCTCGTGGATGGAGCCAACATACGAGAAGCCGCCTCCGGGACAGACAACCGCGAACGGTGCGCCCGGCCTGCCACGAAAGAAGAACAGTCCGGCATCCTTGCGACCCAAGTCGTAATAAATCCTGCGTCCGGCTGCCACCGAATCTATCATCTGATTGATATAACCCACGCACCGCTCCGCGTCAATATAATTATGGTAGGGAAGCAAACGCTCCACTTCGGAGAGCGGCATATCTTCGTCATATCCCCATTCCAAAGGCAAGATGTATTGGCTGAATCCCTCGAAAGCCGGATGAGCCAAGACATCGGCGATAGTGCTACGGGTGGTCAGATGTCCCGTTGTTGCAGGAATAGAATCATTCCCTTCCTGTGAGGGTATGTATGATGAAGCCGTATTCTCATCGCAACTGTTGAAAGATAAAATTGCCATAAGCAGACAGATATTGATAATCATTTTCATTTTGAACTTTGTTTTTGTCAGGTGCAAAATTACAGCAGCGTATGTCTTTCGTCCATACACAGATTACGGATTGAAGCACCAATATCAACGAATGGCATTCACCGCAAGTAGCGTCCAATCAACAGGATAACACAAATCACAGAATCTTGCACCCATTTTACAGAAATGTCTTCCCTCCTTGCTGAATGAGTAAAGAAAAGATTAATTTTGTGGCATCATACTTTAATAAATGGAGGAAACAAGATATGGGCGACATCATAAATATCAACAGCATCCACGATTACAATGAGTTTTTAGGGATTGAAACGCTCAATCCGTTGGTCACGTTCATCGACTTCAAGGACGTCAAGGTTTTGAAGCATAAAAAGAAACTTTACGGCTTCTACGGCATCTACCTGAAAGAGAAGATACACGGAAAGCTGACTTACGGGCGCAGCCAATACGACTATCAGGAAGGCACGTTGGTATTCGTGGCTCCCGGACAAGTGGCAGGTATTGACGACGGCGGTGAAACGCCCAATCCCGAAGGCTATTGTCTGCTGTTCCATCCCGACCTGCTGCGAGGCACGAGCCTTGCAAAGAAAATGAAGGAATACACATTCTTCTCCTACGAAGTGAACGAAGCCTTGCATATGTCCGAGCGCGAGCGGCAGACCATCTTCAACTGCTTCACCGAGATAGAGGAAGAACTGCACCACCGCATCGACAAGCATAGCCGCAGCATCATCACCTCCAACATCGAAGTCCTGCTCAACCATTGCCTCCGTTTCTACGACCGCCAGTTTGCCACCCGTGAGGCTATCAACCGCGATGTCCTCACTCGCTTCGAAGAACTGATGACCGGCTACTTCGATTCAGACAAGCCCGAGCAAATCGGTCTGCCCTCCGTGGCGTGGTGTGCCGACCAGCTCCACTTCTCCGCCAACTATTTCGGCGACCTTGTGAAGAAGGAAACCGGCAAGTCCGCCATCGAATACATCCACCTTACCGTTATCAACCGCGTCAAGGATTTGCTGGCAAGCACGAACAAGACCGTGAGCGAAATTGCTTACGAAGTCGGCTTCCAGTATCCGCATCATTTGAGCCGGATGTTCAAGAAAGTGGCTGGGTGTACGCCGAATGAATATAGAAGCGCAATTTAAAACGGCGCATTTACTTATAATAGCATTCAAATCCCGGTATTAGCATTGTAAATTCCGGGAACTTTGCGGTATCAAATTACAATGAATATTGAATGTATAATTTGATAATCAGAAAGATATAGAATATTATTCGGTTCAAGGGTGGAACCCATGAGGCCCCACCCTTTTTATGCGATTTTAAATACCGTTCAAGTGCGGTTTAAAAACGGATTATTTGTATTCCTGCCAGCTCTTGATCTGAATGTCTTCCAGTTTGGTAGTGCAGAAGGCTTCGATGAAGGCCTTGGCCAGGCGGGCATTCGTCATCAACGGAATGTTGTGGTCGATGGCGCCGCGGCGGATACGGTACCCGTTGGTCAGTTCGCGTTTGCTGTGGTTCTTCGGAATGTTCACAATCAGGTCGAACTGATGGTTGGCAATCATCTTCATCACGTTGTTTTCGGCGTTCGGACGTTCATCCGGCCAGAATACCGGAGTAGTAGGAATACCGTGTGAGTTCAGGAAGGTAGCGGTACCGGCAGTAGCGTAGATGTGGTAACCTTTCTGGCTTAACATCTGGCTGGCATCCAGCAAATCTACTTTCGACTTGGTAGCTCCGGAAGAGAGGAGGACAGCTTTCTTCGGAATGCGGTAACCGGTAGCGATGAGCGCGTTCAGCAGAGCTTCGTCGAAATCATCTCCCAAGCAACCCACTTCACCGGTAGACGACATGTCGACTCCCAATACCGGGTCGGCATTCTGCAGACGGGCGAATGAGAATTGGGAAGCTTTTACACCGATGCGGTCGATGTCGAAAGCCGATTTGTCCGGTTGGGTATACGGAGCGTCGAGCATGATACGGGTAGCTGTTTCGATGAAGTTGCGTTTCAATACCTTCGATACGAACGGGAAGCTACGCGAAGCACGCAGGTTACATTCGATGACTTTCACTTCGTTCTTCCGGGCCAGGAACTGGATGTTGAACGGACCGGAGATGTTCAGTTCTTGGGCAATGCGGCGGCTGATCTTCTTAATCTGACGGGCGGTAGCGAAATAAATCTGCTGAGCCGGGAAGACCAGAGTGGCATCGCCTGAGTGTACACCGGCATATTCGATGTGTTCCGAGATGGCGTATTCCACAATTTCACCTTGATTGGCTACGGCATCGAATTCAATTTCCTTGGTTTCCTGCATGAATTGTGAGATAACTACCGGATATTCCTTCGATACTTCGCTGGCCATCTGCAGGAAGCGGGTCAGTTCTTCTTCATCGTAGCAGACGTTCATGGCTGCACCGGAAAGTACGTACGACGGACGTACCAGTACCGGATAACCTACTTTGGCGATGAATTGTTTCACATCGTCCAGGCTGGTCAGTTCCTGCCAAGCCGGCTGGTCGATTCCCAACTGGTCGAGCATGGCCGAGAACTTGTTGCGGTTTTCGGCACGGTCGATAGATACCGGCGAAGTACCCAGGATAGGCACAGACTGGCGGTGGAGTTTCATGGCCAGGTTGTTCGGAATCTGTCCGCCCACGGAAACGATGACACCACGTGGCTGTTCCAGGTCGATGACATCCAATACCCGTTCGAACGAGAGTTCGTCGAAGTAGAGGCGGTCGCACATATCGTAGTCGGTCGATACGGTTTCCGGATTATAGTTGATCATGATGGACTTGTAACCCAGTTTGCGGGCAGTCTGGATGGCGTTTACCGAACACCAGTCGAACTCTACGGAAGAACCGATGCGGTAGGCGCCTGAGCCCAGTACAACCACCGATTTCTCGTTCTTGTAGTAATTCACATCGTAACCTTCGGCATCGTAGGTGAAGTACAGGTAGTTGGTCAGTTCCGGATGTTCGGAAGCCACGGTATTGATGCGTTTTACAGCCGGCAGGATATTCAGTTTCTTACGGTAGGCACGTACCTGCAGGTTTTCTTTTTCCATGTTGCCGTTGTGCGGTTTCAGTACGAAACGTGCAATCTGGAAGTCGGAGAATCCCAGACGTTTGGCTTCGCGCAATACATCGGCCGGGAGTGATTCCAGGGAATCATAGCTCTGCAGCTTGGCTTTATAATCGACGATGTTCTTCAGACGTTCGATGAACCACGGGTCAATCTTGGTCAGTTCGAAGATACGCTCGATGCTGTATCCTTCTTCCAGTGCCTGGGCGATGGCGAAGATACGCAGGTCGGTCGGGTTGGACAGCTCGTCATCCAGGTTGTCGAAGCGAGTATGGTCATTGCCTACGAAACCGTGCATGCCCTGTCCGATCATACGCAGACCCTTCTGGATGATTTCTTCGAACGAGCGTCCGATGGACATGATTTCGCCTACTGACTTCATGCTGGAACCGATGCGGCGGGATACGCCTACGAACTTGGTCAGGTCCCAACGAGGAATCTTACAGATGAGGTAATCCAGTGACGGTGCTACATAAGCAGAGTTCGGAGTACCCATTTCACCGATTTGGTCGAGTGTATAACCCAAGGCAATCTTGGCGGCCACGAAGGCCAGCGGATAACCGGTAGCTTTGGAAGCCAGGGCCGAAGAACGGCTGAGGCGGGCATTTACCTCGATGATGCGGTAGTCGTTTGTATCGGCATTGAAGGCGTACTGGATGTTACATTCACCTACGATACCCAGGTGGCGGATACACTGGCGGGAGAGGGCCTGCAGGGTAGTAACCTGTTCTTCCGACAGGGAGCAGGTAGGAGCTACTACGATGGATTCACCGGTATGGATACCCAGCGGGTCGAAGTTCTCCATGCTGGCTACCGTGAAGCAGTGGTCGTTCGCGTCGCGGATAACCTCGAACTCGATTTCTTTCCAGCCTTTCAGCGATTCTTCTACCAGAATCTGTGGTGAGAAAGTAAAGGCGCTCTCTGCCAGTTCGATGAAGGCTTCTTCGTTGGGACAGATACCGCTTCCCAATCCACCTAAAGCGTATGCAGAACGGATCATGACCGGGTAACCGATACGGCGGGCGGCTTCGAGTGCAGCCTCCATGGATTCTACAGCCTGGCTAACCGGAGTCTTCAGTGAAGCTTCGTTCATCTTTTTCACGAAGAGGTCTCGGTCTTCGGTGTACATGATGGCTTCTACCGAGGTACCCAATACTTCTACACCGTATTCCTGTAGAACTCCTGTCTGATAAAGTTCTGTTCCGCAGTTCAGGGCAGTCTGTCCGCCGAAGGCCAGCAGGATGCCGTCCGGGCGTTCTTTTTTGATGATTTCAGTCACGAAATAAGGAGTTACCGGCAGGAAGTATACTTGGTCGGCAATACCCTCGGAAGTCTGGATGGTAGCGATGTTAGGGTTGATGAGCACGGAGCGGATGCCTTCTTCGCGCAAGGCTTTCAATGCTTGTGAGCCGGAGTAGTCGAATTCACCGGCCTGGCCGATTTTCAAGGCACCCGAACCGAGTACCAGCACTTTTTTCAATGTCTTTTTCATACATATAGATTATTTGAATGTTTTAGAGCGGGGATGCAGTGTCCCGGATAGGGCTGTTACATCGTATGATGCAAAGAAACGATTTATTTTGAAGAAAACAAAGTAATTGTGTATCTTTGCTGCAATTTATAAACAAATGAAATACATACCCATGAAAAAAGAAAAGATTATACTGACCGGTGACCGTCCTACCGGAAAACTGCATATCGGACATTACGTAGGTTCGCTTCGTCGCCGTGTGGAACTTCAGAATTCCGGCCTTTATGACAAGATTTTCGTTTTCGAGGCCGACGGGCAGGCTTTGACCGATAATATCGATAACCCCGAAAAGGTACGCCAGAATGTAATTGAAGTGGCATTGGATTACCTGTCTGTAGGTCTGGACCCGAACAAATCGACCATTTTCATCCAGTCTCAGATTCCGGAACTGTGCGAGTTGACCTTCTATTACATGGATATGGTGACCGTATCACGTCTGCAGCGTAACCCGACCGTGAAGACTGAAATCCAGATGCGTAACTTCGAGACCAGCATCCCGGTCGGTTTCTTTACTTATCCCATCAGTCAGGCTGCCGACATCACAGCGTTCAAGGCTACCACTGTACCGGTTGGTGAAGACCAGGAACCGATGATTGAGCAGGCACGCGAAATCGTCCGTCGTTTCAACCATATCTATGGCGAAACACTGGTAGAGCCGGATATCCTGTTGCCGGATAATGCGGCTTGTCTGCGTCTGCCGGGAACCGACGGTAAGGCGAAGATGAGTAAATCGTTGGGTAACTGCATTTACCTGTCCGATAGCGCTGACGAAGTGGAAAAGAAGGTGAAGAGCATGTATACAGACCCGACCCACATCAAGGTGACCGACCCGGGCCGTCTGGAAGGAAATACGGTATTCACTTACCTGGATGCATTCTGCCGTCCGGAACATTTCGGCCGTTATCTGACCGATTATGCTTCGCTGGATGAACTGAAGGCTCACTATACCCGCGGTGGTTTGGGGGATATGAAGGTGAAGAAGTTCCTGGCTGCCATCATGCAGGAAGAACTGGAACCTATCCGCAACCGTCGTAAAGAGTTCGAGAAAGACATTCCGGCTGTCTATGCCATGCTGAAACAGGGTTGCGAGGTAGCTCGTGCAGCGGCTGCCCAGACACTGGATGAAGTCCGCCGGGCCATGAAAATCAATTATTTCGATGATGATGCGCTGATTGCCGAACAGGCCAAGCGTTTCAGTAACGAATAAGCATCGATAAAAAAACGGACTCCCTTGAAACAGGAAGTCCGACGGGGGCTGGCCTTGTAAGCGGAAAACGCTTACAGCGCCAGCCCTATTGTTAACAGCATTCCGAAAATAAGGATGTTCCGCGAGGTTTCACCCAATATCGCGTTCAGGGCTTTGCCCTGATGGATACGCGCCATTTTCATGGTCGTCAGGATATGCGGTAACAGGTAAATCTGTGGGAGGATGGCGGCCAGGGGTTTACCCAGGCCGATGAAATAAAAGCAGCACCAGCAGGCAACAAGCCCCAACAGGAAATACAGGGTGAGTCCGGCTTTGGCTCCCAGGCGGACAACCAGTGTTTTCTTCCCGCTCTGGCGGTCCTGGTTCCGGTCGCGGAAATTGTTGACCATCAGCAGGGTGTCAATGGTGAGTCCGCAGGCCAGGGAACCCATGGTGACAGCCGTATTCCAACCGTGCCCCATGACGTAGTAGGTGCAGCCTACCGGTACAAACCCGAAAAAGACAAGTACCAGTACATCGCCCCAGCCATGATAAGCCAGCGGGTAAGGTCCGGCGGTATAGAGGAAGGCGAAAAGAATGCAGGCCAGACCCACCGGAATCATTTCCCAACCGCTGTATATCAACAGGCACAGGCCGCAGCAGGCCGCCAGCAGGGTGGTTATCAGGATTCCCTTCTTCATGGCGGGAACAGTTATCCAGCCCTGGGCGCAGGCCCGTTCGGGACCTAGCCGGTCTTCGCGGTCGGTTCCTTTCAGAAAATCGTACAGGTCGTTGATGAAGTTGGCATCTATCTGCATCAGGTAGGCGAAGAGCAGGCAGAGCAGGAATGGGGTAGCCTGCAGATGACCGTAGATGTAGGCCAGTGCGCCTCCTATCAGTACAGGTACGGAAGCGGCTGTCAATGTCTTGGGTCGGGCAGCCAGTACCCATGCCTTGAAAGAATTGGGAGTAGGATTCTGTTTCATGTTATGAATACTTTGTTTTGTCGTGGCAAAGGTAACGCTTTTTGCTTATTTTCGGGCTGAAGAGATAAAGTCAATATATGAGAAAATCTTTTGTTCATCCGGAATCCCGGGGGGACAAAAGGCATCCCCAAACAATCGCTTATGTTCAAACGAATAGGAATGGCATTGACTGGAGCAGTATTGTCGGCCGTATTGCTTGGTTCGTGTGCCACGGCTTCCTTTTCCAAGTATAAAGGAATAGGACGTATCAAACAGTATGATATTTACAGTGAGCAGCTTCCGGAGACCTTTGACGGATTCCGGATAGCCTTTGCTACCGATTTCCATTACGAGAGCCGGTTTACTGCCAAGCGCTTGCCGAACCTCGTGCGTGCCCTTCAGTCGGTAGATGCCGATGTCCTGATTTTGGGTGGTGACTATCGGGGACGCGAAGGGGGTGATGTAGAAGAGCTTTTCAAGGCTTTGCAGCAGGTCTCAACGCCTTACGGAACGTATGCCGTGATGGGTAACCACGAGCGGGGAGAAGCGGATAGTCTGGCACGGAAAGCCATGAAGGATAGTGGCGTAAAGCTGTTGGAACATCGGGTGGATACGCTTTGGAAGGGAAACCGGTTCATCGAAATCTGCGGCATCCGGAACCCGTTCGATTTGAAGCGGAACGGTGTGTCGCCTACCTTGGCCTTGAAACCGGAAGATTTTGTCGTGATGGTGACGCACACTCCCGATTATGTAGAAGATGTGGACATCTCGCATACGGATTTGGCTTTGGCGGGACATACCCACGGCGGACAGGTAAGTCTGTTCAAACGATGGACACCGGCAGGTAATTTTTCCAAATACGGGAGCCGTTTCCTCACCGGACTGAAACACAACAGTCAGGGTATACCGGTAATTATCAGCAACGGATTGGGTACATCGCGGAAGGATATCCGTTTGTTTACCCCCAGCGAGGTCGTACTGGTGATACTCCACTGCGGACCGGAAAAGCCGTAGCGGTCATTTCCGGTAGAGGTGGAGCTCCTTGATGAGGCGGTCTACTTCCGGATGAAGGAAGTAACGCATGTCTTTCCCTTCGCGGATGGCGGTACGGATAAAGGTGGAGCTGATTTCCAGCAGGGGGGTATGTACGGCCTTGACGCGGGGCGGTAGGGTGAGTGCTCCCAGGTCGTACCCCGGACGCGGATAAATCAGTACGTAATGTTTTTGCAGAATCTCCTCCGGCGATTTCCAACGGTCGAAGGCCGCCCAGTTGTCGGCTCCGATAATCAGGTAGAAATCCCGGTCGGGATATTGACGGGCCAGCTTGTCGAGCGTATGGATGGTATACGAAGGCCGGGGCAGGTGGAACTCGAAGTCGGAGGCCTTGAAGCGTGGATATCCTTCTACCGCAGCCTGTACCAGTTGCAGGCGGAGTTCGTCTTTCAGCAGGTCCTGATGGACCTTGAAGGGATTCAGTGGTGAGACGAGAAACCATACTTCGTCTACTTCGCCGTATTCACACAGATAATTGGCCAGAGCCAGATGACCCAGGTGAATCGGATTGAAAGAGCCTCCGAAGATTCCGGTCTTTATACGAGTTTCTTCCATTTATAGAAATTAATGACCTGCCAGATGGCAACGAACAGCATACCTGCCGCAATGATGTATTCTTCTTTATAGACAGCCACTACACCAACCGCTACGGCTGCCAGTCCGATGACAATGCACAGGACCAGCAGCATACGGATTACTTTTTTCGGGTCTTTCACCATAAGGGATGTTTCTGTTATCGGTTCAGGAATTCGGTGATTACTTTCAGGGCCTCGGCCTTGGCTTTGTCAAGGTCATCGTTGACGATGACGACATCGAACCGCGGGGCGTAGCCCAGTTCGAATTCGGCCTTTGCGATGCGGCTTTCAATGACTTCGGGCGAGTCTGTACCACGGCCGTTCAGGCGTTTGCGCAGTTCTTCTACCGAAGGCGGCTGGATGAATACCGACAAGGCACGTTCACCGTAATATTGCTTGATGTTGCATCCGCCTACCACGTCTACGTCGAACACTACATTCTGTCCGTCGGCGAGCTGTTTCTCCACCTGCGATTTCAGGGTGCCGTAGAAGCGGTCCTTGTAGACTTCTTCGTATTCCAGAAACTCGTTGTCGGCGATGCGTTGTTTGAATTCTTCCGGAGTCAGGAAGAAATATTCCACTCCGTTCTGTTCGGTTCCTCTCGGCGGACGGCTGGTGGCCGAAATGGAGAAAGCCAGGTTCAGGTTCTGGGTCAACAGGTAGTTGATGATGGTGGATTTCCCGGAGCCTGAAGGGGCTGAGAAGATAATCAGTTTTCCAGTCATAAGGTTCGTTTATGGATGAAGTTGTTTTTACATGACATTGAGCACCTGCTCTTTGATTTGTTCCAGTTCGTCTTTCATCTGTACCACGATGTTCTGCATTTCGGCGTGGTTCGACTTGCTGCCGGTGGTATTGATTTCCCGTCCCATTTCCTGGGCGATGAATCCCAGCTTCTTGCCTTGTCCGTGTCCGCCTGCCATCGTTTCGCGGAAATAGCGCAGGTGATTGGCCAGACGCTGTTTTTCTTCGTTGATGTCCAGCTTTTCGATGTAATAGATGAGTTCCTGTTCCAGTCGGTTCTTGTCGTAGTCTACGCTGATGGTTTTCTCCAGTGCGTCGGTGATGCGTTCACGGATTCTGGTGACACGTTCTTTCTCGTAGACCTCGATGCTTTGCAACAGGCGCTCGATGTTGTCAATCTTTTCTGTAAACTTCTTTTCGAGAGCCTGTCCTTCCTGTTTGCGGAAATCTACCAGATGCTGCAGGGCTTCGCTGACAGCCTGACGGACCACGGTCCATTCTTCTTCGGAAAGTTCCTGTACGTCTACACGGGTCAGTACATCGGGCATCCGCAGCAGGGTAGCGAACCAGTCCTGCGGTACCGGGATGTGGTAGGTCTCGGAAATTGTTTTAATCTGGTTGTAGTAGTTTTCTACCAGTGCGGCGTTGATGGGAGTCGCTGTTTCGGCGGCATCCTTTTCTACCCACAGGCTGAAATCTACTTTCCCGCGTTCCAGGGTCTGGGCGATAAGGTTACGTATTTCCATTTCCTTTTCCCGGTACAGGGGGGCGATGCGGGTAGACAGGTCCATCGCCTTACTATTTAAAGACTTGATTTCGACATTGATTTTTTTATCTCCGAATGAGGCGGTTGCTTTGCCGTATCCGGTCATAGACTGTATCATAACTAAATGTATTTTTTTGCAAAAGTAAAGAAAATATGGAAATGGAGTACAAATAAAAGTGTATATTTGCAAACTATCTATATAAGCGTAATTATGTCTTGCATTTTACATATCGAAACATCTACGGAAGTCTGTTCCGTTTCTGTCAGTCAGGACGGTGCTTCCATTTTTTCAAAAGAAGATTTCAAGGGTCCTTCGCACGCTACGGTATTGGGCGTGTATGTAGACGAAGCGTTGTCATTTGCGGATAATCATGCCATTCCGCTGGATGCGGTAGCCGTCAGTTGCGGGCCGGGCTCCTATACGGGGCTGCGTATCGGGGTTTCCATGGCGAAGGGAATCTGTTACGGACGTAATATCCCCTTGATTGGGTTACCCACACTGGAGGTGATGTGTGTACCGGTGCTGCTGCATCAGGATTTGCCGGACGATGCGTTGCTCTGTCCGATGATTGATGCCCGCCGTATGGAGGTGTACGCCGCCGTTTACGACCGTGCCCTGCGCATGAAACGTGAAACGGCCGCCGATATCATCGATGAGAATTCGTATGCCGAGTTCCTGGACGCTCATCCGGTGTATTTCTTCGGTAACGGAGCTGCCAAATGCCGCGAGAAGTTGACACATCCGAATGCGCACTTCAGTGAAGACATTTATCCGCTGGCCAAGTGGATGTTCCCGCTGGCCGAGAAGGCGATGGCAAAAGAAGATTTCAAGGATGTGGCTTACTTTGAGCCTTTCTACCTGAAGGAATTCGTTGCTTCGGTACCCAAGAAACTGTTATAGACTGATTGAATAGCTAAAAGTTAAAATAAAAGTATGGAGTATAATACCCAACAGCGGAGATTACCGCTTCCCGAATATGGACGCAGTGTACAGAATATGGTGGACCACGCCTTGACTATCGAGGACCGTGAGGAACGCCAGCGTTGCGCCAATACCATTGTGAACATCATGGGGGGCATGTTCCCGCATTTACGTGATGTTGAGGACTTCAACCATAAGTTATGGGACCATCTGGCTATTATGGCCGATTTCAAGCTGGATATTGATTACCCGGTGGAAGTGGTCAAGAAGGAGAGCCTGGAAGTGAAGCCGGATTGCATTCCTTATTCACAGAATAACATTCACTACCGTCATTACGGACGTTTTATTCAGGATATGATTCAGGTGGCTGTGGATTATCCGGAAGGTGAGGAACGGAAACAGCTGATTTCCATGATTGCCAACCACATGAAGAAGGATTACCTGAACTGGAACAAGGACGGTGTGGAAGACCAGAAGATTCTGGATGATTTGTATGAACTCTCAGGTGGCAAGATTAAGTTGACACCGGAGGATTTGAAACTGGTGGAACCGCGTACCTTTATTCCGCGGCGTCGCCAGATGAACAATAACAATAATAATCAGCGAAGAAAATTCTAACCCGATAAACGTGACATTATGGCTTCATTTGTAATAGAGGGTGGGCATAAACTGCATGGCGAGATTATTCCGCAGGGTGCCAAGAATGAAGTACTGGAAGTGCTTTGTGCCACATTATTGACTTCGGAAGAGGTGACTATCAGCAATATCCCCGATATTCTGGATGTGAACAATCTGATTCAGCTGCTCCGCGATATGGGAGTAAAGGTATCGAAGACGGATATTGAAACCTATACGTTCCAGGCCGATTTCGTGAATCTGGCTTACCTGGAAAGCGATGATTTCCTGCAGCGCTGCTCGAAGCTGCGCGGGTCGGTCATGCTGGTCGGTCCGTTGATTGCCCGTTTCGGACAGGCACTCATATCCAAGCCGGGCGGTGACAAGATAGGCCGCCGCCGTCTTGATACGCATTTCCTGGGTATCCAGAAACTGGGGGCTGACTTCGAATACGATGCGGACAGGAAGGTATACCGCATCGTGGCGGAACATCTAAAGGGAGCGGACATGCTGCTGGATGAGGCTTCGGTCACCGGTACAGCCAACATCATCATGGCAGCGGTATTGGCCGAAGGAACCACCACCATCTATAATGCGGCTTGTGAGCCATACGTCCAGCAGCTTTGCCGGATGCTAAACCGCATGGGAGCCCGGATTTCCGGTATCGCTTCCAATCTGCTGACCATCGAAGGGGTGGAAAGCCTGAACGGTTGTCAGCATCATGTATTACCGGATATGATTGAGGTAGGAAGCTTTATCGGCATGGCAGCCATGACGGGCAGCGAACTGACCATCAAAAATGTGTCTTATCAGAATCTGGGCATTATCCCCGACAGCTTCCGGCGTTTGGGTATCCGGCTGGAGCAACGTGGTGACGATATCTACATTCCGGCTCAGGAGCATTACCAGATTGAATCGTTCATCGACGGTTCCATCATGACCATCGCCGATGCGCCGTGGCCGGGACTGACTCCGGACCTGCTGAGCGTGATGCTGGTTGTGGCTACCCAGGCCAAGGGCAGTGTGCTGATTCATCAGAAGATGTTCGAAAGCCGTCTGTTCTTTGTCGACAAGCTGATTGATATGGGGGCACAGATTATCTTGTGCGACCCGCACCGGGCTGTCGTCATCGGTCATGACCGTAACTTCTGTCTGCGGGGCGGAAACATGTCATCGCCGGATATCCGTGCCGGTATCGCCCTGCTGATTGCCGCACTGGGCGCTACGGGTGTAAGCCGTATCCACAACATCGAGCAGATAGACCGTGGTTACCAGAACATCGAACAGCGTCTTACCGCGCTGGGAGCACGTATCACCCGTATTGAATAGAGCCGGTTATAATATGATAAGAAAAGAAGAAGTATTTAAGATAGGAGTCCTCAACAAACCTCACGGGGTGAAGGGGGAAATTGGTTTTACTTTCACGGACGATGTGTTCGACCGTGTGGACTGTGATTACCTCATCCTGTTGCTTGACGGGATTCTGGTACCTTTCTTCATCGAGGAGTACCGTTTCCGTTCGGACAATGTGGCCCTGGTGAAGTTTGAAGGTATTGATACGGCCGAACGTGCCCGCAGGTTTTCTAACGTGGAAGTGTACTTCCCCAGCAAGTATCTGGAGGAAGAAGATGGTATTTCCTCGTGGAATTTCTTTGTAGGCTTCCAGGTGGAAGATATCGCGCATGGAAATCTGGGCGAAATCACGCATGTGGACGATTCGACGGTAAATGTACTGTTTGTCATCGAACGGGACGGCCGGGAAATCTTGCTGCCGGCCCACGAGGAGTTTATCCGGGGACTCGACAAGAAAAAGAAGCTTCTGACGGTAGAAATACCCGACGGACTGCTGGAGGATTAACGAAGTCGGCACTGATTTATGAAACGGAGAGGAAGGAAAGCCTTCTGGCACAACATCAAGTTCAAGTACAAGCTGATTGTTTTGAACGAGAACACTTTGGAAGAAGTGGTGGGGATTCATGTGTCTAAACTGAACGGTATTTCGGTCTTGCTGGCTGCGTGTACGGTCATCTTCCTCATTGCCGCGTTCATCATCATGTTCACTCCTTTGCGGAACTATCTGCCGGGATACATGAACAGCGAAGTGCGCCGGCAGGTCGTGGAGAATGCCTTGCGGGCCGACTCCCTGCAGCAGGCCCTTGCCCGTCAGCAGCTGTATCTGATGAATATCCAGGACATCATCAGCGGAAAGGTGAAGGCAGATACTGTGCAGTCCATCGATTCGCTGACCGACGTCCGTGTGGAGGAGCTGATGGAACGCTCGGAAGAAGAAGAGAAGTTCCGGCAGCAATACGAAGAGAAGGAACGCTACAACCTGCGCTCTGTCAACGAAAACCACGATGCGGCCGGACTGATATTCTACCGTCCGGTACGTGGGGTGATGACTACCGGTTTCCAGCCGATGCAGAAACATTTCGGGACCGACCTGGTGGCGGCACCGAACGAGAATGTACTCGCTGCCCTGGACGGAACCGTGATTCTGGCCGCCTATACGGCCGAAGCGGGGTATGTTATCCAGTTACAGCACGCACGTAATTTCATTACCGTATACAAGCATTGCGGTTCGTTGCTGAAGAAGGAAGGCGACGAAGTAAAGGGCGGGGAGGTCATCGCACTGGTGGAAAACAAGGTGGAAGGTAATCCGGAAGGGGAACAGCCTCACCTGCATTTTGAATTGTGGCATCAGGGGACTCCCATCAATCCGGAAAAATACATTGTATTCTAATAATTATGAAGAAACAGATAGCTATTTTAGGTTCAACGGGCTCCATCGGGACACAGGCGCTGAAGGTGATTGCCGAACATCCCGACTTGTATGAGGCTTATGCGTTGACTGCCAACAATAAAGTGGACCTGCTGATAGAACAGGCCCGTCAGTTCCGGCCGGAAGCGGTGGTTATCGCCAATCCGGACAAGTATCTGCAGCTGAAAGAGGCGTTATCGGATTTACCGATTAAAGTCTATGCCGGTGCCGATGCGCTGGCACAGATTGTGGAATCCGGTCCGATAGATATCGTCCTGACAGCAATGGTAGGGTATGCCGGTCTGCGTCCGACCATGAATGCCATCAAGGCAGGAAAGGTCATTGCGCTGGCCAACAAGGAAACCATGGTGGTGGCCGGCGAGCTGGTCAATGCCCTGGCTGCCCAATACCGGGTGCCTATTCTGCCGGTCGATTCGGAACATTCGGCTATTTTTCAATGCCTGGAATTGAACAATCCGGTACATAAGATTATCCTGACCGCTTCGGGAGGACCGTTCCGTACGTTCTCGTTGGAACAGTTGCAGACGGTTACCAAGGAGCAGGCGTTGAAACATCCCAACTGGAGCATGGGGGCCAAGATTACCATCGATTCGGCTTCGATGATGAACAAGGGATTCGAGGTGATTGAAGCCAAATGGTTGTTCGGCGTGCGTCCGGAACAGATTGAAGTGGTGGTACACCCGCAGTCGGTGGTACACTCCATGGTGGAATACGTAGACGGTGCAGTGAAAGCCCAGCTGGGAGTACCCGACATGCGTCTGCCTATCCAGTACGCGTTCTCTTATCCGAAACGTGAACCGCTTTCCGGCGAACGTCTGGATTTCATGAAATGCAATACGCTTACATTCGAGGCACCCGATACCCGGCGGTTCCGGAACCTGGCTCTGGCATACGAGGCCTTGCACCGTGGAGGAAACATGCCTTGTATCGTGAATGCGGCCAACGAAGTGGTGGTGGCCTCTTTCCTGAAAGACCAGATTTCTTTCCTGGGTATGAGCGATGTCATCGAAAAGACCATGGAACGGGTGACTTTCATTCAGACGCCGACCTACGAGGACTATGTAGAGACAGATGCCTTGACCCGGCGTGTGGCAGCCGAAATGGTGATTAACAGAACTTATTGACAGAATGAAAATTAATTATTAACACAGAAGTAGATTGTAAATGGAAACATTTTTGATTCGTGCCCTTCAACTGATTCTCAGCCTTTCGCTGCTGGTCATCGTTCATGAAGGAGGACACTTTTTCTTTGCGCGCCTTTTCAAGATACGTGTAGAGAAGTTCTATATCTTTTTTGACCCTTGGTTCTCGCTGTTCAAGTACAAGCCGAAGAACAGCGATACGGAATACGGTGTGGGGTGGCTGCCGTTGGGCGGTTACTGTAAGATTGCGGGAATGATAGATGAGTCGATGGATACCGAACAGATGAAGCAACCCGCGCAGCCGTGGGAATTCCGCTCCAAACCGGCGTGGCAGCGTCTGCTGGTCATGATAGGCGGAGTGCTGATGAACTTCCTGCTGGCACTTTTCATCTATTCCATGATTCTTTATACCTGGGGAGATTCCTACATCGCCCTGAAGGACATGACTTACGGTATGAAGTTCAACGAAACGGCCAAGCAGATTGGATTCCGCGACGGGGATATCCTGAAGGCTGCCGACGGCGAGCCGCTGGAACGTTTCAACGTCGATATGCTCCGTAGTCTGGTAGAGGCCCGCGAAGTGACGGTGCTGCGTAACGGACAGGAGGAGAAGATACTGATGCCGGAGGTCAGCCTGTTGGACATCGCGAAAGAGGACCCTCCGTTTGTGGATATCCTTTATCCGAATGTCGTAGACTCGGTATGGGCGGATGGAGGATTTGCCAAAGCCGGTATTATGGCTGGCGATACGCTGCTGGCAGTCAACGGAGCGGCAGTGAACTCCTGGAATGATTTTGTCAATGAACTGGGTACCTTGCAGGCGAAGGCTGAACTGGAAAAGCAACCGAATGCGACTTTCAGTCTGGTTTATGCCCGTGGCGGTATACGCGATACGGTACAGGTACAGACCAATTCCAGCTTCAAGGTGGGTGCGGAAATGCACCTGGACTATAAGCCGACGGTACTGACCTACGGTTTCTTTTCTTCCTTCCCGGCCGGTGTGACCCTCGGTGTCAATACCTTGAAGGGATATGTGAACGACATGAAGTATGTCTTTACGAAGGAAGGTGCCAAGAGCGTGGGTGGTTTCGGAACCATCGGCAGTATTTTCCCGAAAGTGTGGGACTGGCCCCGTTTCTGGTCGATGACGGCTTTCCTGTCCATCATCCTGGCATTCATGAACATCCTGCCGATTCCTGCGCTGGACGGTGGACACGTGCTGTTCCTGCTGTATGAAATCATTGCCCGGCGCAAACCGAGTGACAAGTTCCTGGAGTATGCGCAGATGGTGGGTATGTTCCTGCTCTTTGCCTTGCTTATCTGGGCGAATTTCAACGATGTCTTGAGGTTCCTGTTCTAGCGGATTTTATTTCCTTAGATACTTTCTGAAGGGCGGCCGACAACTTTTCTCGGAAGTTTGCTATCTTTGTAACAAAAAATTATTAAAGTAGCACACATCATGAGAAAAATGTTGTTAGCCGCCTTTTTGTTAGGCGCAATCTGTTTACAGGCCATGCCGGGACAGGCACAGGAGAGACTGCCTGAATACCTGCAGGCCGAGAAGTTTACAGGGGCCAAGCTGAAGAACATGCTGTTTTCTACCACCGTAGACCCGCACTGGTTTCAGCAGGGCACCCGTTTCTGGTTTGAATACAAGACGAGTGAAGGGAAGTTCTGGTATGTGGTAGACCCTGCTGCCCGCAGCAAGACTCCGCTTTTTGACCGCGATGAACTGGCTGCCCAGCTGACCGAAATCGTGCAGGACCCGTTTGAGGCCCGTCATCTGCCTATCACCAACCTGAAAGTAAAGGAAGACGGACGTACCTTTACTTTCGAAGTGACTTCCAGTCGCGATGCCAAACCGAAGAAAGACGATGATAAGAAGAAGGACGAGAAGAAAAAGGAAGTGTTCTATTTCTCTTACGATCTCCAAACCCGTAAATTGACGCACCTGAAGGATGCGGAGGAAGAGCCGAAACGGCTGGAATGGGCATCTGTATCGCCGGACGGAAAGAGTGTGGTCTATGCCAAGGACTGCAACCTGTATCGCATGAGCATCGAGAATTACCGCAAGGCACAGAAGGACGAGAAGGACAGTACCATTGTCGAGACACAGCTGACTACTGACGGTACTCCCGATTTCGGTTACGGAATTCCTTACAGCATCCTGAATACCGATACCTTGTGCAACGGCAAGCGCCGGAGTGTGTGGGGTTGCTGGTCGCCCGATTCGAAGTATTTCGTAACCATCGTTTCGGACAACCGGGCTGTCAAGCCGCTTTGGGTCATCAACTCCATCGCCGAACCGCGCCCTACGCTGGAAACCTATAAGTATCAGATGCCGGGTGAGATGGAGGCTCCGGAAGACCATCTTTACTTGTTTGACATGACTTCCAACACACGGAAAGAAATCCGTACGGCTGCCTGGAAGAACCAGACGTTGGATTTGTCTTACCGTCCTTGGGAACAGAAGCAGCGCGACCAGGAGCTGGTGCCCGCTATCTGGCAGGGAGACAATAACCGTTTCTATGTAACCCGCAGCAGCCGTGACCTGCATCGCATCGATGTCTGTACCTATACGGTCGGTCAGGATTCCATCGTACCGATTGTGGAGGAACGGATGAATACCTACCAGGAAACCCGCCCGATTCAGGTATTCAACGAAGGCAAGGAATTTATCCAGTGGAGCGAGCGTGACGGTTGGGCACACCTGTACCTGTACGATGACAAAGGGAACCTGAAGAGCCGGATTACCAAAGGACCGTGGCACGTGGAGCAGGTAGTGAAGGTGGATCCGGCTACCCGGACCATTTATTTTACCGCCAACGGTCGTGAAGCGGGTGAGAATCCGTATTACGAACATCTGTATAAGGTGAATGCTGATGGAAGCGGTCTGAAACGTCTGACTTCAGGCGACTTTTTCCATCAGGTGGAAATAGACGATGAGGCCCGTTTTATTGTAGACAACTACTCACGGGTAAACACGGTTCCCTGTACCGATGTGATAGACCGAAACGGAAACAAGGTGATGAGCTTGCAGGAGAGTGATTTCTCGGTACTGAAAGCTGCGGGCTATCAGTTCCCGGAACTCTTTACCGTAAAGGCGGCCGATGGAGTGACCGACTTGTATGGCGTAATGTACAAGCCTTTCAACTTCGATTCTACCAAGGTTTATCCGATTATCGACTATGTATATCCGGGTCCGCAGGTGGAAGCGGTGTATTATCCGTTTACCCGCATGAGTGTTCGTACCGACCGTCTGGCCCAGGCCGGTTTCATCGTGATTTCCGTAGGACAACGGGGTGGACATCCGAGCCGTTCGAAGTGGTATCACAACTATGGTTACGGAAACATGCGCGACTATCCGTTGGCCGACCATAAGGCTGCTGTAGAGCAACTGGCTGCACGGTATAAGTTTATCGATATTAACCGTGTAGGGATTCACGGACATTCCGGAGGTGGATTCATGTCAACAGCAGCTATCTGTCAGTACCCGGATTTCTACAAAGCAGCCGTATCGTGCGCCGGAAACCATGACAACCGGATTTATAACCGCTGGTGGAGCGAGACACATCACGGAGTGAAAGAGGAAATCACCGAGAAGGGTGATACCATCTTCGCCTACAAGATTGCCACGAATCCGGAAATTGTGAAGCAGTTGAAGGGACACCTGATGCTGGTACACGGGGATATTGACAACAACGTGCATCCGGGTAATACCATCCGGGTGGTGAATGCCCTGATTCAGGCCAACAAGCGTTTCGAGATGTTGATCTTGCCGGGTCAGCGTCATGCGTTTGGCAATATGGATGAGTATTTCTACTGGCGCATGGTGGATTTCTTCTCGAAATACCTGAAAGGCAAGCAGGAGGATTCGGTAGATATCCCGCAGCGGTAGATTGATTCTCCGTTCGGCGGCAGTCCGCCCGAAAACGCAAGATAAGTTCTTGAACTACTTGGTCTGTAAGTAGTTCCCAAGGGGATAAAACAAATCGTCCCGCCTGGTTCCTGTTCATGGGAGCGGGGCGGGACGATTCTTTTTCAGTTCGTTTCAGCTTACAGCATGGCGGCGTATTTACGTACCTGCTTCAGGCGTTCCATGAAAGTGGGGTCGGAGGCGGCCTGCTGCATGTTACAGTCGAGCTGCATCCGCATCAGCAGCGAGGCACTGATTCCCAACGCAGCTTCGAATAGCATGGCTGTCTGTGTCGTAACCGGCCGGCGGCAGTTGAGGATGTCGTTCAGCACCTTGTAGGAGATGCCCATCTGCTCAGCCAGCTTTCGCTGTGAGAGCTTACGTTCTTCAGTCTCTTCTTTCAGCAGTTCACCCGGATGTATGGGGCGTTGGCAGATGTATTTTCCCATGATTGTTTTATTTATAATGATTCGACAATTCCAAAATGTTACAGATGGTCACTACCGTTTCCTGTGAGATTTGTTTTACTGTGAACTCGATGCGGTACTGGTCATTCACCCGGATAGAGGAGATACCCGCTTTGTCTCCTTTCAATACTTCGTAATGAAGAGAGTGGATAGCATAAAGTTCCTCTATATTTCCGGCTTGCTCCAGTACTTTGATACGTAGCTGGTAGCGCGCTATGATGTGGGGCTGGAAGCGATGTTTTTTGTCCGTCGTTTTTCCTTCCTCATACAGCTGGCGCAAATACTCCTTATCAAAGATTATTTCCATTGTTTTCCGTATTGTTCACGAGACAAAGATAGTAACTTTTTTCCATATATCCACTATTTTAGTGGACTAATTCCCGCTTGATGCCGTTTTTTCTTCCGGTTTTTACCGCCAGCCTTTCGGGACGGTGAAGATTCCGGTGAATGGCGGAGCGAAAGGCCCAAGAAACTTCAGCGGAAAAACGAACCCGTGTTTCAGCGCAGACGAACGGACGTTTTACTGAAAACGAACGGACGTATTGACTGAAACGAACGGACGTTTTACTGAAAACGAACGGATGGATTAAATTGAACGAACGTTTGTTTTTCCGATGAGCGGAACGGGCATAAAAAAAGCGCTGTTCATCTGAACACCGCCGGCCGCCTAAAGAACCCCCATTGAAGGGTTCTTGCGTCTAAACATCTAGTCATTGTGTCTGTTATCCTTTTTCCTTAAAAGCAATTTACCTAAAACCTATTTCAACCTAAATCCTGAAATCTTTAACCTTTTTACTAATACCTAAACTTTACCTATTAATTAACCTAATACCTAAACTAAAATTGCTTTTTACCTTAAATCTAATACCTAACTTTTTAATCTAATACCTTAAATCTAATACCTTAGTTATCTAGTTTTGTTTACGTTATTGCTATGTGATTTCACAACCACACTGCAAAGGTATTTCTTTTTTCAATCCCTGCAATAGCCGGAGAAAAGTTTCTGCAGAAAACCCGTGTTTTCTTGATTTATGTCATGTAACATAAAAAATAGGCCTTGCAGAAGGCCTATTTGAGGGGGATGATGCGCTGGTTGCTGCTTCCCCGGAAGGAAAGATGGGGGGAATAGAGGGTCTCGTCGAAACGTCCGTCCACCAGTACGTCGATGAATGCCAGCAGCGGTTTCCGAAGCGGGTCGGCAAGCAGTTCCTCGTAGGTATATCCGGTATAGCACCAGATGTTCTGCCCGGTCTCTTCCTGGATGCGCTTCAGCACACGGCCGAACTCCTGGGGATTGTAGAAAGGGTCTCCGCCGGAAAAAGTGACTCCGTCCAGCAGGGGATTGCCGTTGATTTCCCGAATCATGCCGGTCAATTCCTCGTCGGTCAGCGGTTGGCCGGCTTGCGGATTCCAGGATTCCGGGTTGTGGCACCCTTTGCAACGGTGGGCGCATCCGGCCAGATAGATGGAATAGCGGATGCCCTCACCGTCGACAATGGTTTCAGGATAAGTATATAAATAATGTAACATGCTCCCTCCAGGTGTGGATTATCCGTGCTTTACACGGTCGTGCTCTTCGGCGCGTTTGGCCGAGTTCCAACTGCTCAGGTCTCCGGTCAGGTAACCGGTGATACGGCGCATACGCAGGATGTTTTCGCTCCGGCAGATAGGACATTTGTCGTAGATGACTCCCTTGTAGCCGCAGTTGTGGCAGGTATCTACCGGATGGTTGATGGAACCGTAGCCGATACCCTCATCGTGCATTACCTTGACAATCTTGGCGATGGCCTTGATGTTCTTCTTGGCTTCTCCGTCCAGTTCCACGTAGGTGATGTGCCCGCCGCGGGTCAGGGCATGGAAGGGAGCCTCGCACTTGATTTTCTCGACGATGGTAATCGGTTCCTTTACGTCTACATGGAACGAGTTGACGTAATAGTCTCTGTCGTTCACGCCCGGGATGATACCGTATTTTTTCTGGTCTATCTTGGTGAAGCGTCCGGAAAGTCCTTCGGCCGGAGTAGCCAGGATGGAATAGTTCAGGTGGTATTTGGCCTTGTATTCATCGGCTACCTTGTTCATTTCCAGTACGGCATCGTACAGTGTCTGCCAGGCCTTCTGGTTATGGCCGTGACCCTGTCCGTACAGGGCTACCATGGCGTTGTGTCCGCCTATGAAGCCGATACCCAGGGTTCCTTGGTTCAAGACGTCGCCCACTTCATCGTTCGGATTGAGCTTGCCGCCTCCTTTCCAGACATCGTTACCCATCATGAACGGGAACTGGCGGGCGAGTGCTGTCCGCTGGTACTGATAGCGTGCGTAAAGCTGTTCGGCTATGAAGGAAGCCATCCGGTGTACCGATTCCAGGAACAGGCTGCGGGCGGTACTTTCCACGTCGGTGGTTTGTCCCTCATTCAGCAGCTGTTCTGCTTTCCGGCGGGCTTCGATGGCCAGGCGAGGCAGGTTCATGGTCGTGAACGACAGGTTTCCTCTGCCCAGCGAGGTCTTTTCGCCGTTCAGGTTTTCGAATACACGGGTGCGGCAGCCCATGGTTGCCAGTTCGTAGCGGTAGCGTTTGGGGTCGTCTGCCCGCCACGCCTCGTGCTTGTTGAACGGGGTGTCCAGGAACATGAAGTTCGGGAAGAGTGCCTTGGCAGTGGTGCGGCAGGCTTTCAGGAACAGGTCGAAGTTCGGAGCTTCGAACGCGACTTTTCCGTCCATGGCTGCTTCGAAATCTTCCATGGCCCGTCGGTAATCGGCCTCGGAATAGGAGACGCCGTCTTTAATCTTGAAAATCTGTATCGGAAAAACCGGCACTTCTCCACGGGTACCCAGGCCTTCGATGGTGGCATTCAGCAGTTCTTCGATGACCATGCGTCCTTCGGCCGAGGTGTCGGTTCCGTAATTGATAGAGCTGAATACCACCTGATTACCTCCACGGGAATGCATGGTGTTCAGGTTATGGATGAATCCTTCCATGGCCTGATGAGTATCTTTCCGGGTCTGCTGGTAGGCTTTGTCCAGGATATGCGTCAGTTCTGTTTCGCTGATGTCGCAGTGTCTGCTCTGCAGGGCTTCCTGCAGGGCAGCGATGACCTGTGCGTCCGGAAGAATGGTATGCAGTTGCTGGCGGACCAGTTCCAGTGCTTCTTTTTCGTTCAGGGTTCCTTCCTTCATCTCCAGGTAGAAGGAGAGGGTAGAGGCTACCGCCTTCTGATACGTTTTCAGCACGCCTTTTGCCATGAAGAAGTCGAAAGCCGGGATAGCCTGACCGCCGTGCTGTTCGTTCTGGTTGGTCTGGAAGATGATGGTGGCCAGGGTAGCGTAACTCTGGATGGACTGTGGTGTACGGATGCTGCCGTTTTTGGTATGGAAACCGCGTTCGAACAGGTCGTCCAGATCGTACTGGATGCAGGTTGTCGTTTTGGTCGGATAGTAATCCAGGTCGTGGATGTGGATGTCGCCCAACTGGTGTGCTTCGGCATACGGTTTGGGCAGCAGGTATTTATAGGTATAGTCCTTGGTGACTTCCGAGGCGAAGGTCATCATCTGTCCGGCCGGTGTGTGGCTGGACATGTTGGCATTGCTCAGGTTGACATCGTTCTTGTCGATGGCCACGATGCCGTCCATGATGTGTTTGATTTGGGTCTTCCGGTCGCGTTCCGTATTTCTCCATTGGCGGTAGATGATGTATTTCTTGGCTACTTCCGGCTGTACCTTCATCAGTTCCGTTTCTACCAGGTCCTGGATGGCTTCCACCCCGATGGTCGGTTCCTGGAAATGGTTGATGACCCGCCGGGTAATTTCGTCAATCAATGCTTCCTGGTCGTTGAGTCCTGTCGCGGTAAAGGCTTTGCCGATGGCGTTCGAAATCTTGTGGGCCGAAAAGTTTTCCCGCTTTCCGTCACGTTTGATGATGCAGATGTCTTCTACGTTCATGGTTGAGAATGATTAAATGAATGTATTAAAAAATGCTTCTGCTTTTCTCGGCAGGTCTTCTGACTGATCTCTCCCCTCGGTCGTACCTTCCCACCGGCGCCGTGCCGGCAGTGGCTGTCTGGACATCGTCCGGGGTTCGTCAAGAATCACAGCAGCGGGTACTGTTGCCGAATCGCGCGGCATTCCCTTTTGAAACTTGTGAGTTACCCTGAAAAGCGAAACAAAGATAGGAAAAAGAATGAATCTGAAAAATCTACGGGGTGCGTATTCTGTCTAAATTGGGAGACTTTGGAAAAGAAAATCCCGTCTATACGCTTTCTGGAGCGGATAAACGGGAAAGTCTTATTTATATTGCTTTTTTATTTTGGAAATTCGAATATTTCTTTTATGGCTGTTCTCCGGATTTCTCGGCCGGTAAATTTACCGGTTTCAAGCCCATCTTTTCTGCCTTTTCCAGCATGTAGCTGAAGGCGGCATCGTGCTCGTTCGGAATAATGCCGTCCAGAATCGCGTCCTTGATGGAAGCCTTCAGTCGGCCGATTTCCTGACAGGGCTGCAGGTTGAACACATGCATGATTTCGGTACCGTCTACCGGTGGCTGGAAATTACGGATGCGGTCTTTCTCCTCCAGGTCTTTCAGCTTCTGACGTACCAGTTTGAAGTTGTCGAGAAAACGTTGCTTGCGGGCTTCGTTCTTCGAAGTGATGTCGGCCTCGCAGAGCATCATCAGGTCGTCGATGTCATCGCCGGCCTCGAAAAGCAGGCGGCGGACAGCCGAGTCGGTTACTTCCTCGTCGGCAATGACGATGGGACGCATGTGGAGTCCTACCAGCTTCTGCACGTATTTCATCTTTTCGTTCATCGGCAGTTTCATTTTCCGGAAGATGTCCGGTACCATTTTCTCGCCGATGTAGTTGTGGTTGTGGAAGGTCCATCCGGCACGCGGTTCCCAGCGTTTGGTGCGCGGTTTGCCGATGTCATGCAGCAGGGTTGCCCAACGGAGCCAGAGGTTGTCTGTCACCCGCGAGATGTTGTCCACTACTTCCAGGGTATGGTAGAAGTTGTCCTTGTGTCCCCGTCCGTTCCGTACCTCTACGCCTTGCAGGGCTACCAGTTCCGGGAAGATGAGGGCCAGCAGTCCGCAACGGTCCAGGTCGACGAATCCTTTCGACGGGACAGGCGAGAGCAGTATCTTGTTCAGCTCGTCGGCAATGCGTTCGCGTGAAATGATTTTGATACGTTCACGGTTGCGTTCCAACGCCTCGAAGGTACTGTCTTCGATGTAGAAGTTCAACTGGGTGGCGAAGCGGATGCAGCGCATCATGCGGAGCGGGTCGTCGCTGAAGGTGATGTCCGGGTCGAGCGGTGTACGGATAGTCCGTTCCTTCAGGTCGTCCAGTCCGCCGAACGGGTCTACCAGTTCGCCGAACCGTTGGCTGTTAAGGCAGACGGCCAGGGCATTGATGGTAAAGTCCCGGCGGTTTTGGTCGTCTTCCAGGGTACCGTCTTCTACTACCGGCTTGCGGCTGTCGTGGCTATATGATTCTTTACGGGCACCTACGAATTCCACTTCTATGTCGTGGTATTTCACCTGGGCGGTCCCGAAATTCTTGAAAACTGCTACATGTGCTCCACGTCCCAGCTTCTTTCCCAATGCCTGCGCTATTTCTATGCCGCTTCCTACAACTACCACATCGATGTCTTTCGACGGGCGGTTCAGGAATATATCGCGTACATAGCCACCTACCGCGTAGCATTCCAGGCCCAGCTCGTCGGCTGTGGCTGAAATCTGCTGGAAAATCTTGTCAGTAAAGTGCTCTTTCAAATTCATGGTTGTTGTATTTGTTCGAAATCGGAGTGCAAAGGTACGAAAAAAAGTGTATTCTACGGTGGTCTGGAGGTGGAAGATGCCGAAGATTTCGGGCCAATCGTGTCAACGTTTCCGGAATATGTTGTATTTTTGCCTCATTGACAAAAAGATAGAAGAAAGACATGAAGAAAACAGGATGGATTGTACTGTCGTTGGCGGGACTGCTCACTGCCTGCAACGGCGATAAACAGAAAGCTGCCGGATTGTTGGAACGCGCCAATGCCTCGTTTGAAGCCGGCGACTATAACCTGGCTAAACTACAGATTGACAGTATACGTACCTTCTATCCGAAGGCATTCGATGCCCGGAAAGAGGGAATCCGGCTGATGCAGCGGGTGGATCTGGAGGAACAGCAGAAGAGTCTGGTGTATCTGGATAGCATGATGGCGGTGAAACAGGCGGCTCTGGATAGCCTGAAGACTCGCTTTGTCCTCGAAAAGGATACCGCTTACCAGGAAATCGGCAATTATTTCTATCCGACTCAGGTGGTGGAGAAGAATATCGGACGTTCGTTCCTGCGGGCTCAGGTCAATGAACTGGGAGAAATGTCGTTGACGTCCATCTATTGTGCCGGAGGAAATCTTCATCACACAGCCGTCCGGGTGAGTGTAGGCGATACGTATGCTGAAACTCCCGTATCGAATGACAGTTATGAAACAACCGATTTGGGACGTGCCATCGAAAAGGCCGATTATAAGGTAGAAAACGACGGTGGCGTAGTGAACTTCATCCTGGCCAATCAGGACAAGAAGAATATCCAACTGACCTTCCTGGGAGACCGGACTTACCGTACAGTGATGCAGCCGAATGACGTGAAGGCGGTAGTGGAGCTGGTGGAACTGGCTAAGGTTCTCTCCGGTATGGAGGAAATCAAAAAGGAACAGAACGAAGCGAACCTGAAAATCCGTTTTGTAGAGCGGAAGATGCAGGAGAATCAGGAAACTTCCGAGGACTAGCTACTGGATATTCGGATTTTTTATTTATGAAAAAGACGGTGGAGTGAAGAGGGGTAACTGGTACCTCATTCAATCCACCGTCTTTCTATATAAACAGTTGAATCGGTAATCGTGAGAATCTGGTCGCCTGTTCTCCACTACCTGGTCACCTGGTTATTCCATGGGTCGGAACGCGTCCTTGTACAATCCGCAGATAGGGCAGGTCCAGTCGTCCGGAATTTCTTCAAACGGAGTTCCCGGGGCGATACCTGTTTCCGGTGAACCGGTTTCCGGGTCGTAGATGTAATCGCAGGCTGTACATTCGTAACGCTTCATGACGCAGCGTTCAGCCACTTTTTCCCAGTCTACCAGGTTCCAGAAAGCCTCGATGAAAGCCGCACGGCGGTTGCGGTAGTCGATATAATAGGCATGTTCCCATACATCGATGACCAATATCGGTTTCAGACCTTGGGTAAGCGGATTTCCGGCGTTCGGCGTACTGACAATGGACAGCTTGTGCTGCTTGTCGGATACCAGCCATACCCATCCGGATCCGAAGAGACCCAGTGCGGCCTTACTGAATGCCTCCTTGAAGGCTTCTACCGACCCGAAATCGCGTGTCAGCAGTTCTGCCAGTTTCTCCGGTACAGCGGCCGGTTGCGGGGTTAGAGTCTGGAAAAAGAAAGTATGGTTCCAGGTCTGTGCGGCATTGTTGAAGACAGGACCTTCGGCTTTGCGGATAATCTGTTCCAGACTCATCTTTTCATACGGAGTTCCCGGAATCAACTTGTTCAGGTTGTCTACGTAAGTTTGCAGGTGTTTCCCATAATGGAAATCAATAGTTTCTTTGCTCATGTGTGGGGCAAGTGCTTCCGCAGCGTAGGGAAGTGAAGGCATCGGGTGATTCATAGCGGTTGTTTTTTAAAGTGATACTAAATTGTCTGCTTCATTTTTAAAAATGTTTGCTTCTATACTTTATAAACAAACGGTTCTTGAAAATGTTTGACTTTCTTACAAAAATAATGAAATTCTTCCGAATCCAGTTCTTTTTCTCTCGTTTTTTGATTACTTAAACATCGTTGAAAATCGATTTTCTTTTCTTTCGATTGGAAAGTAAAATCCGTTGATTTGTTTCAGATTGATATTGTGTGTAATTTTTTCTAGGAAAAAGAAAGCGTTTTTATTTGTATCATTTCAAAAAGCTATAACTTTGCATCAAACAAAAACAAAATAACAACAATACAATTAAATAGGTTTTCAAAAAGAAAGTTTTCAAGGGTAGTATGCAATACAACTGACGAGTGCTGCAATACAAAGAAAAGTGTGAATGAATCCGGATAAGACACGCTATGCAATGTTTAACTAAAACGGTAAAAGCAAATGGATAGAAAGGTAAAGACAGGTGCATGGCTGTTGGTGTTAGCCGCAGCGGTACCGGTAGGGGTACAGGCCCAGGGTAAAGTAGAAGCATCGGTAGGTGCAGATCTTGTATCGGGATATATTTGGCGTGGACAGGATTTGGGAAATGTAAGTATCCAGCCTTCCGCATCGATATCCTATCGTGGATTCTCTTTGTCTGGATGGGGTTCTGTAGGTTTTGAAAAAGAAGATACCAAAGAATTCGACCTGACTTTTGGTTATGCACACAAAGGTTTCAGTGTTTCGGTAACTGATTACTGGTTTAATTCTGGTCCCGGTTACTTCCACTACGGAAGCACAAATACAAGCCATGTGTTCGAAGTGCAGGTAGGTTATGATTTTGGTCTGCTGGCATTGAACTGGTATACGAATTTTGCCGGAAACGATGGCGTGAATAAGGATGGCGACCGTGCCTATTCATCTTATCTTTCAGTAGTTGCGCCCTTCAAACTGGGCGGGCTGGACTGGACAGCAGGGATAGGTGCTACACCTTGGGCGAACACTTTCTATAATGGGGGAGCGTCTGGCTTTGAGGTTTGTGACATTAGTGTCGGTGTATCGAAAGAAATCGGCATTACCGATTCGTTCTCGTTGCCGCTGTTTGCCAAATTCACCTGGAACCCGGCTACGGAAGGCGCCTATTTTGTAGGTGGTATCAGTTTCTGACCCTTATAAGAGATAGAAATAATAGAAATAAACGAGCAAATACATGAACAAATACAATACAAGGTATGAAAAAGATTGAAGCAATTATCCGTAGAACCAAGTTCGAAGATGTAAAGGAGGCCTTACTGGCAGCCGACATCGAATGGTTCTCGTATTACGATGTAAGAGGTGTTGGTAAAACACGCGAAGGGCGTATCTACCGTGGGGTTGTGTATGATACCAGTTCTATTGAACGGATCCTGATTTCCATTGTGGTGCGTGATAAGAATGTGGAGAAGACCATACAGGCGGTCATGAAAGCTGCCCGTACCGGAGAAATCGGTGATGGACGTATTTTTGTGATTCCGGTGGAAGACTCTATTCGAATCCGTACCGGTGAACGGGGGGATATCGCTCTTTACAATGCCGAACAGGAGAAATAAGAATTTTATAAGCTACTATACAAAACATTTACAACTAAAACGAATGGATATGGATACAACTATGATACTAGATTCAGGGAACACGGCTTGGATAATTGTAGCCACCCTGCTCGTCCTATTGATGACTATTCCGGGCATTGCCTTGTTTTATGGTGGATTGGTCAGACAGAAAAATGTTTTGAGCATTATCATGCAGAGTCTGCTGATAGTAGGAGCGGTCAGTATACTCTGGATAGCATTCGGTTACAGTTTTGTCTTTGGCAGCAGTCTGATGAATACAGACAGTATCTGGAGACATTTCATCGGAGGTTTCGATAAACTTTTTCTACAGGGAATTACTACATCGACCCTGACTACAGGTAACATACCGGAACTGGTGTTTGTTCTTTTCCAGTGTATGTTTGCCATCATTACGCCGGCCCTGATTCTTGGAGCTTTTGCCGAGCGTATCAAGTTTGCTGGTTTCCTGGTGTTTACAGTACTCTGGAGCATTCTGGTTTACATGCCGATGGCACACTGGGTATGGGGAGGAGGATTTCTCCAGCAGATGGGAGCTATCGATTTTGCCGGTGGAACAGTGGTGCACATCAATGCCGGTATCGCAGCTTTGGTTATGGCTGTCCTGATAGGGAGACGGCGTGATTATAAGATCGGGCATCCCATGGCCCCGCACAACATTACTTTCGTCTTCATGGGAACAGCCTTTCTGTGGCTGGGATGGTTCGGTTTCAATGCCGGAAGCGGTCTCTGTGCCGACGGTATCGCCGCCAACGCTTTCCTGGTGACACACCTGGCTACCTGTGTGGCAGCCCTGACCTGGATGGCTATCGACTGGATTTATAACAAGAAACCGACTACGGTAGGTGCCTGTACCGGTGCTGTATCAGGGTTGGTAGCTATTACACCGGCAGCTGGAAGTACCGATATCCTGGGAGCCTTTTTCATCGGACTGATAACCCCGATTGTTTGTTTTTACATGGTGGCTGTTATCAAACCTAAATTCAAATACGATGATACCCTCGATGCTTTCGGTGTACATGGAGTAGGCGGTATCATTGGTTCTATCCTGACGGGTGTCTTTGCCACTCAGTTCATCACTGGTGAAGGAGGAGTGAAGGGAGCTCTTTACGGTGATTGGCATCAGTTGGGTGTACAGCTTGTAGCTACCTTGATTTCCATTATATTCAGTGCGGTTATGACTTATCTGCTGTTTAAGGTAACCGACAGACTGGTTGGTATCCGGGTAGACAAGCGGGTGGAAGAAGAAGGATTGGATATCTATGAACATGGAGAATCCGCTTATAACCGATAATTGATACCGGAAAGGCTCAACGGTCTTTCCGGAGCAATAAAAGATAAATAACAAATATGAATAACAACTAACGAAAAGATTTAAAGTATGATGACAAGTTTAAGATTCAGTGTCGTTCAAAAGGCGTTTCAGGCCAAACCACAGCCGGTGGCTGTCCCTGATTGCCGTCCAAGTGAATATTTTGGTAAATACGTGTTCAACCGTGAAAAGATGTTCAAGTATCTGCCCAGTACCGTTTACGCCCGTCTGGTGGATGCCATGGACAATGGGGCTCCGATGGACCGGGATATTGCCGATGAAGTGGCTGCCGGTATGAAACGTTGGGCCAGTGAATTGGGTGTTACCCACTATACCCACTGGTTCCAGCCGCTGACAGAAGGTACTGCCGAAAAGCATGATGCTTTTGTAGAACATGACGGAAAAGGCGGAATGATGGAAGAGTTTTCAGGCAAGTTACTGGTACAGCAGGAACCGGATGCCTCTTCTTTTCCGAACGGTGGTATCCGTAATACCTTCGAGGCTCGTGGATATAGTGCCTGGGACCCATCTTCTCCGGTCTTTGTTGTGGATGATACGTTGTGTATCCCTACTGTATTTATCGCTTATACCGGTGAATCTTTGGACTACAAAGCTCCGCTGCTGAAGGCGTTGAGTGCGGTTAATAAGGCAGCTGTAGATGTTTGTCACTATTTTGACCCGGATGTGAAGAAGGTGATGGCTTATTTGGGATGGGAACAGGAATATTTCCTGGTAGACGAAGGATTGTATGCCGCCCGTCCAGACTTGTTGCTCACCGGACGCACATTGATGGGACACGAGGCTTCCAAGAACCAGCAACTGGAAGATCATTATTTCGGAGCCATTCCGAGTCGTGTGGCTGCTTTTATGAAGGATTTGGAAATCCAGGCTTTGGAACTGGGTATTCCGGTGAAGACCCGTCATAATGAAGTGGCTCCGAACCAGTTCGAACTGGCTCCTATCTTCGAGGAATGTAACTTGGCAGTCGACCATAATATGCTTATCATGTCATTGATGCGGAAGATAGCCCGTAATCACGGTTTCCGTGTATTGTTGCATGAAAAGCCGTTCAAAGGCGTCAACGGTTCCGGTAAACACAACAACTGGTCATTGGGAACTGATACGGGGGTTCTGCTGATGGCTCCTGGTAAGACTTCTGAAGAGAACCTGCGTTTCATTACCTTCATTGTCAATACTTTGATGGCGGTTTACCGTCATAATGGTCTGCTGAAGGCTTCTATCATGAGTGCTACCAATGCTCATCGTCTGGGAGCTAATGAAGCACCTCCTGCCATTATCTCTTCTTTCTTGGGAGAGCAGTTGAGCAAAGTACTTGACCACATGGAAGAAAGTTCAAGCAATGATTTGGTATCTTTGGGTGGAAAGCATGGTATGAAACTGGATATTCCGCAGATTCCTGAACTGTTGATTGACAATACTGACCGTAACCGTACTTCGCCGTTCGCCTTCACCGGCAACCGTTTCGAGTTCCGTGCGGTGGGCTCGGAGGCCAACTGTGCCAGTGCGATGATTGCGCTGAATACGGCCGTGGCCGAGCAGCTGATTATCTTCAAGACGGAAGTGGACGCATTGATTGAGAAAGGTGAACCCAATATCTCTGCCATTGTACAGGTATTGCGTAAATACATCAAAGAATGTAAGCCTATCCGTTTCGACGGAAACGGTTACAGTGAAGAGTGGAAGGAAGAAGCTGCTCGCCGTGGTTTGGATTGCGAAACCAGTTGTCCGGTCATCTTCGACAATTACCTGAAACCGGAAAGTATACGCATGTTCGAGTCTACCGGTGTCATGACCCGCAAGGAACTGGAAGCCCGTAACGAAGTGAAATGGGAGACTTACACCAAGAAGATACAGATTGAAGCCCGTGTGTTGGGGGATTTGGTGATGAATCACATCGTTCCGGTAGCTACTGAATATCAGAGTAAGCTGATAGACAATGTGTTCAAGATGAAAGGGCTGTTCTGTGAAGAAGAGGCTGCCAGTTTGTCGTCCGAAAACATCGCTCTTATCAAGAAGATAGCCGAGCATACTTCTTATATCAAGGAGCATGTAGATGCAATGGTGGCTGCCCGAAAGGTGGCCAATAAGATTGCCGACGAGCGTGAAAAGGCTATCGCCTATCATGATACCATTGCTCCGATGTTGGAACAGATCCGTTACCACATTGATAAATTGGAACTGATAGTAGACGACCAGATGTGGACTTTGCCGAAATATCGGGAGTTGCTATTCATTAGATAATCTTTTATTGATTAATCAGATTACCAGGAAGTTTATTCCTATTGGTCGTTTGATGGCCCGGGTTCTCCGTGAGGAAAGCCCGGGCTTTTTCTGATGAGGAAGTGGTAACTGTCTGAATACATGAGATTAGAATCAGGTTGACAGAATTGTGGCACGCACATCCGAGAAGTCTAGGGCATTTAAGGCTTCCGGAGCGACAATCAGGTTGAGTACGCCACAATCTATAAAATTGTAGTTATATCCGTCTCCTTCGCAGGAATCCATCTGGAACAGCAGTTCCCAGCCTTCGAAAGGTGTGTCCCAATCGTCCCATTCCCGATAATCTGGTTCGCCCAACAGCCGGTGGTCCGGTTCGCTGAGCGGTGGTCGTTCGGTAGTACATTGTATTGGGACGGCAGGAAGTTCCTCTTCTGCGTATTCGTCCTGCCGGTTGACAAGTTGAGACAGCTTTTCTTTCGGCAGGTAGAAGACCTTGACTACTTCATTCCCGGAAATGTGCAGGGAGATGGAAGGTTCATTCCACTGCCGGTTGTAATAGGCAATATCGGCAAAGAACAGCAGCAGGCCGGAGTGAGGCAGACGGATGATTCCCTCCGGTAAGTCCGCCAGATTAATTTGGCAGATAAAGTTCAGGGCATAGGTGTTCCCGTCGGTCGGGTCGGTCACTGTCGGAATAGGCATATCTTCCGGAAGGTCCGGATAACCCCACCAATGACTGGCTCCGACGGGTAATTCGGAGGGAATATCAGCCAGGCGGAGGTAGATGGGTGAGTTTTTCATAGGCTTGGGTTGTAGGTGATGATAATTCATTTGACCGGATGCATGATTTCTCCGGTTTGCAGGTTATATATCCGGTCGCAGATGTGTAGAGAAGTATCCCGATGGGCGATGATGATTATCGTTAGTTCGCGGTAGCGGTCCGACAGTTCTTCCAGTGCACGGTTGATCTCGTGTTCGGTACGGCTGTCCAGTGCCGAGGTAGCTTCGTCGAAGAACAGGACTTCGGCTCTTTTATATAATGCACGGGCAATGCCGATACGCTGTTTCTGTCCGCCGGACAGACGGCTGCCGTATTCTCCCAATGGAGTATCCATGCCTTGGGGAAGTTCGTCTACCCATGTTTTGAGCTGTACCTGTTCCAGTACTTTCATTACTCGGTTGCGGTCAGGGTGAAGGTCTCCCAAAGCCACGTTGTCTACTAAGTTTCCTTCTATGATAAAAATTTCCTGAGGAACGTAGCCTACCAATCGGTGCCATTGACTGCGGTTGGAGGAAGTCAGTTTCTGGTTGTCTACAAGGACTTCTCCTTCGGTTGGTTGTATGAATCCCAGCAACAGGTTGAAGAGGGTGGATTTTCCGATACCGCTTGGTCCTTGCAGTCCTATCCGTTCGCCACGACTGATGTGCAGGTTGATTCCACGGAACAGCATTTTGCCGTCGGGAAAGGCAAATCCCAGATTTTTCAAGTCGATTCCCCGGTTAAAACAAAAGTTTGGAGTCTGCATTTCTTCTTCAGCAGGAATTTCAACCAATCCTTCGGCTACCACTTCTATTGAATGTGAGGCGTTCTGCAGGGTTATCCAACAGTTCAGGATGTTGCGCATGGCCGGTATCAACCGGAAGGCGGCTACGGCAAACACTCCACTCACGATTCCCAGATCTCCTTGTCCCGAAGCAATCAGCAAGGCAAGGCCTATGACGATGGCTGCTTCCGAGAGAAATTGTGGAAACAGCTGGTAGCGCTCCATACGCAGGCGGCTGTTTACGATGGCTTTTATCCCTTGGTCAAAAACAGTTACGGAGGTATCGAAAACTTGGGCTATTTCCAGTTCGGGATAACCACGGAAAGCTTCTACTACTGTACGGCTCTGTTTGCGGCGTGCTTCCAGTTCTTCCTGTCCGTAGCGCCGGAGTTTTTTTCTGACTCCCAGAGTATAGATAAGGGAAAGAGGAATAAAAGCAGCCAGTAACAGGAGTCCGGCCAGCGGCTCCCATATCATCAGGGCTGTCATCATGAATAGAATCAGTATCGCATCACCAGCCAGACGGAACAGGGGAGAAAGTACACAGAGGCAGAAGGTATAGCACACATAGTTCACTTCGTGTCCCAGTTGTACACTACTTTTGCTCTTGAGAAACAGTAGTCCGCGCCGATAATAGTTGATGAACATTCTTCGACTGAAATTCTGATAGATTCCCAATTAGAAGCGGCTTTCCATCCGTGCCAGTACTGTTATCAAAGTATTCTTCAGCAGTACGAAGAGCATGACGGTACCGCACAAGCCGAGCATCTGCATACGTGTGGCACCCGGTTTCAGCACGGTGAGCAGCAATGGAATAAGGGCTGCCACTCCTGCAAAATCCAGTAAGGCACGTATCAACACGGCCAATATGACCCGCCAACTGCGTCGGCGGGCTTCGGCGGGAAGCAGATGGATGATTTTCTTTATCATGATGTGGCAAAGGTACTTGCTTACGGTGGTTTATGCAAATTTGTGATTTGAAAAGGAAGGAACTTTTATTTTCCTGACTTGCACCGGAATCAGGTGCATCCTTCCGTTACCTTTGCTGCCCATAAAAAAGATGTGCGTATGAAAGAAATGGTAAAAGGGTATTCCGTCGTCTTTGGAATGACGTTTGTTGTGAACCTGTATGTATTGTCGGTCGTATCGGGAATATTCGGCGGATGCGATTCCTTTATCAAGGGACTGGATGGGTTGGGAGTCACTGCTTGGGTAACGGTCCTGTTTTCCGGTTATTTGCTTTGCGAAAGCGGTATGCGGTATCTGGGGGGGAGAAGCGGAAAAACGGTTGCAACCCTGCAAGGTTGTGCTCGGCATGGTGATTATGACAGTGGGTTATCTGCTGGCCGTGTTTATGGAATCGTCCAGCGGTAAGGATGAGGCTATCCGGGCGATGTCCTCCTTCGATTTCTACCTGTTGGTCTGTGTGGAGTTTGTATTCGGAACATTGATGGTTTTCATGTTCCGCTTCCTGGAAATTCTGTTCGGAATGGATGTGTCAGAAACAAATCAGAAATAAGAAAACTGAGTCCACTTTAAAAAGGGGCATATTTTGAATTTAGTCTGACCATTATTGCTACATGGCAATCGTCTCCATCGATGAAAATCTTTTGTGAAATCATCTTAATTAAGCCGAATACCTCTCTGAAAGGCTCGAAAAGAGCAAATATTGATTTTTGAAATGTAGAAATCCGGAATATTACCACCCTACGGAGGTTCATCCACATACATCTACTATAAGCATGCATACGATGTTTAAGCAAGCCCCTGTATCGGGTCTTGCCATTACGTGTGTGAAAACTGTATTGGAACATAACTGCTTCAACGTTGTTCCGTTTGTGCTGCTCTTCCAATGGGAGATTTTCTATCTGCCTCCTTGTTAGATAGGCTTGAATGTCCTTGTCTTCGAAATATCTCCAACCGGTTTTGTTGTTCCATGGGATTCTCCATCGCTTTCTGTTGCCTTGTCTGGTGACAGCTTTGATAGCCTCGTAGGTATTGCCCGTAGCAATTTCTCTAATAGTAAAGCCATCCTCGTCATGCGGTATCAGTTCCCATCTGCAGCCACCCTGCATCTTGCCGGTTTTGAGCTGCATGCCATTGTGGTTCTTTGCAAACTCTCTATTGTCAGGACTTTGATAAGCACCATCCGCATATAGGTCTTCAATGACAGCCCCTGTGACACGTTCACTGTTTTCCACAGCCTCTTGAAGGAAATGACAATCTGCAAATACTGCAGTTTCCACCTGAACGGAAGTGATGATGTTGGGCTTTCCTTGCTCCACGGTTTCTGTGATATTGGTCACATAGCCTTGCACCTTCCGGTCGTTCTTGTCACGGTAGGTCGCATCAGGATCATTAGGATTCTGGATACTATCCGCCTTTATCTGCTTCTTGTCCCGCAGGACAGCCTTTCCGTCCTCTACGGTATACTGTTCGTCAAACAGACGTTTAATTTAAGAAGATTATGCGATACAGTGGTGTCAGGAAAAGCAACAAGCATCTCCATGATGAAATTGCCTATCCTTGCAATGTTGCTTTGAAGCGTTTCTGAGACAGAACGGTAAACGGTCTTTGAGGAGTCTTCTGTCAGATATTCGTTTGCTTGTTCTTCCTGCATGGGGGAGAGACGGGTAAGCGTGCATGTCTTAAGGAACTTGACCAGGGTTGTATGGATCAGTTCGTAGCGGGACTGGCGGGCGATATTGCTGCCGATAAGCTTGCTGTCCATACGGACGCTCTTGCCGGATATCTTGAGAAGGCGTATCTGATTGCCGGAAATCTGCTCGAAACACTGCTGCATCAGGTCTATGCCGGTTCTTTCCTGGTACTCGCAAATACGCCGACGGAACAGGTAATAGGTATCTATAGATGGAGTCACATCCGTTAGAAGTTCCAAGCCGAGAGCCTTCCTTGTCAGGAGGTCAAATTCGCACTTTTCAAACAAATCCTCGTCACTGCAGCCGAATCCCTCCTTCAAGACAGACATACATACGAGTATGCGGATTGAGGCATTCGGACGGCTACTCTTCTTGCCTTCCGGGAGTAAAGGTTTGAATATCTCCTCGTCAATCTTAGTCGTTACGAGGCTATAGAACTGGTTATGCCATGCGTTGGGGTCAGAATATTTCTTTGAAGCACGACTACCTAACTACACTGAGGGGGCCGTGAACATGTCCAACTGAGGATTCGGATCGGTTTTCTTGAACATTCTCTATCTGTCTGTTGATTGATAGTTTAAAGATGCGAAAAGAATTCCAGATAACAACATTATTCAGAGGTTGTTTTAAGGATAAATAAACATTTAGAGCATGCCTTACTTTTTAAAGTGGACCCAGTTAGTAATTATAATTTTTAACTTGCCCTCTAATTTTTAGAGGATTCTAATAATATTTCTGTTAAAAAATGTTTCTTATCGTGGCATTTAATTTTTTTTCTTTTAATTTGAAAAAACAAAATAAATTAAATATTTTTCATGTTTGCTATAGTTGGAAATATTGTTACATCTATTTTGGGCGGACTACTAATATCTGTTGTAGCAGTCGCTATATTGCTGTTTGTTATCCATCTGTTATTCCCTCGTTATTTGGCAAGTGAAACTGCCTTCAGCCTTATTATTGGATTTATTCTTTTTAATGATTATCCGCATGTTGTCCGTCTGTATGTTCTTGACTTGAAATCGGTGTTGT
>OHEP01000036.1_pt1 | contig 92639 bp, 87 predicted proteins | sample 1567271 | NCBI WGS metagenome assembly OHEP01 (sample SAMEA3879577, study PRJEB24766) | human gut metagenome | biome: human-associated habitat; feature: feces | place: USA | collected 1985/1987
ATATAATCAAGTGTTTTTTATTGAAAATTCAAGGTTTTTCAACCTTTCATATCTCCTATTTTTATTTCATAGATACAGGCTTCATATGGTTTAATTGTTGATTTATCATTAGAATAATAATTACTTAGTAATAACCTTATTTTTGAGTTTTCCCTTAATCTTTTTTCAAGTTTATCAGGCATTTTATGTTCATTTCCATAGAAATTGCAAATAACAAGCCATGTTACTTCCTCATAAGTTCGTTCATATACAATCAATTCAGGATCAGATTCATATAACTGATGGTAAGAGCCATATACCATGATTGGATTTTTTTTACGTAAAGACGTAAGAATTTTATAATAATTTAGCACAGAATGTTGAGTTTGTTCTTCTTTTTCCACATTAATTTCTTTATAGTTTGGATTAACATGCATCCATGGAGTACCCGTTGTAAAGCCTCCGTGAACTTTATTATTCCATTGCATTGGTGTTCGAACATTATCTCTGCTCATCATTTTTAGAGAATTAAGTGCTTGCATTGGTTCTATGCCGCTTTCTACCATAGTTTCATATTTTCCAACCGTATATTTTTCATTATAATATTCGATGGATGGAAAGTTTACATTTGTCATACCAATTTCTTCTCCCTGATAGATATAAACAGTTCCGGGATGTGTATGCATCAGTGTAGCTAGCATAGTTGCTGATTCGTAAAGATATTCTGTGTCATTTCCAAATCTGGACACCTGACGGGGGGTGTCATGGTTCGATAAGTATTGAGTAATCCAGCCGTGTTCTTCTACTACATGCCACCATCGACGCTGAATCTCCTTAAACTTTACTGCATCAACTAAAATAGGATTTTTGGCAATTTCAAAATGAAATACCATGTTGATTTCCTGGCGCTCTTCTTTCACATAATCAATTGCAATAGCAGAATCTACATTACCAGTTTCGCCTACAACCATCATATTGTAATGTTGAAAGACGCGTTGATTAAGTTCATGAAGCAATTCATGAATTCCAGGCTGATTGGCACACATTGTACGATCAACTACATATCCATAAACACCTACAGGAGGAGTTGGAGGATTTGGTGAATCTGGAAGTCCCTTGGGTTTTACAAGTCGATTAATTGCATCCATACGAAATCCATCTACCCCCATATCCAACCACCATCGCATCATATTACACATTGAATTCTTTAGTTCTGGATTATCCCAGTTTAAATCAGGCATTTTTTTTGAATAATTATGAAGATAATATTCTCCGGTGGTATTATCATATTCCCATGCAGATCCTTTACCCTCATAAAAATAATTTCCCCAGTTATTGGGTTCTTTTCCGTCTTTCCCAGGACGCCAGATATAGTAATTTCGGTATGGATTATTTTTTGATTTTTTTGATTCTTGAAACCATAAATGCTCATCCGAGGTATGGTTTAGGACCATATCCATAATCAGGCGCATTCCTCTTTGGTGTATTTCGTTAAGAAGTTCTTTAAATTCGTCCATTGTTCCATATCGTGGATCGATATTCTGATAGTCAGAAATATCATATCCGTTATCTACATCTGGAGAACAATAGATTGGATTTAGCCAAATTACGTCAGCACCAAGAGATTTGATGTAATCCAACTTTTCAATAATACCCCTAAGATCACCAATGCCATCGCCATTTGTATCATTGAAGCTTTTTGTATAAATTTGATAAATAATCGCTTCCTTCCACCATTGTTTCATATTATGGCCCTCCTGATCATTTGTTATTTTAATCGTACCATGATTAAAAATAGAAGTCGCGAAGCATTTTTATTATATATCTGCACATTTTTAATATTTTATAAGAATTTATATATTGGATGGTTTCGAGAGGTTCACCCTTGTTCTGTTTTCAGGTTCTTTTTTGAGAGCAGTCTGACCGGATGGCTGACAGAAGCTTTTTTTGAGTCAGATTGTATGGAAGAAGCATATTAAGAATCAAAAGACGCAGAATAAGAATGATGATACAACATCCTTTCTGCGTCTTTGAAAAAGTAATTAGAAATAAAAAAAATTATTTTTTCCCGTCCCCCGGCTTCTGGCTACAATCCCATCCGGATAAACTGTTCTTCCGGACAGTCGTTTTCAATCATCATTTTTTTCATCAGAGCCGCCATCCGCCTTTCCTCATCGATATTTTTCAGCGGATGCTCCTCGTCAGGATCTGATTCCAGACAGAACAGCATGGTGGGATAACCGGCCTGGGAAACCTGCTGCCGGCTTTCCAGCTTCAGCACAGGAATACCTTTTGTAAAAGAAAACGGCGAAGCAAGTTTCATGGACTTGAGAATATCATGATTGATAAAAGCTCTTCGTCCCCCGTGGCGGGTGACCATCAGTGTATATTCATATCGGGGCTGGTTATCTGGAAGGGGACTTCTCATATAGACCCATGTTCCGTCTGTGCAGCAGACCTGTCCTCCGAAGATTCCGAACAATCCTCCTTCACGGACGGGAACGTCCTGCTCTATCACAGGGCGAAGCGGTTTTCCCTCCATATCAGGAAACAGAGGCAGGCCAAAGTATTCCAAAAGTGTTGCGGGAAGATCAATGGTCTGTACCAGCTGGCTGGTTCGCACATTCTGTCTCCGGCTTCTGGGATCCCAGATAAAGAGCGGCGTATGGGCAACCTCTCCGTAAAATGGACAGTGACATTTGGCCCATTGTCCGTGTTCTGATAAAAGAAAGCCATGATCCGTATTAACAATCAGCATGGTATCCTTCCAGAGATCGTAAGAATCCATTGCATCTAATATTCTTCCCAGATTTTCATCGCAAAGCTTTAAAACAGCTGCGTACTGATGGCGCAAATGCTGAATCAATTCCGGACTGTCTTCTTCGTTTACAGGACGGTAATCCGGCCAGTCGCAGAAAGGACCGTCGTAGGAATCCGGAAACAGACTGCGGTATTCCGGCTGCGCAAAAAACGGTTCATGGGGATCGAAGGTTTCAATTTGAAGGAACCAGTTGTCCTTGTCGTGATTCTGCTCCAGAAAATCAAGTCCCTTTTGAAATGTTTGACATTGCGGCTGTCTGGAAACCTCCTGCATAGCTGTTCGATTGGCAAAATCCTGCATCACCCAGTTGTCTTCCGGCTCTCCGCATACATTTCTGGTAGGAGAAGGTCCGTCGGAAAAGCCCACCAGAGGCTGCCAGTTATCGCCCTCCTGCCCACGTACACATTCCCAGGTAGTATAGCGCTGATGGTAGGTGGCACCTCCGTCTTCCCAGTAATGATAGTGATCACTGATCAGATGGGAATGGATTCCTGACTTTTTCAGTGTTTCAGGCATGGAATCATCAAACGGCTCCAGTGGTCCCCAGCTCCGATGAAGAAAATTATATCGTCCTGTATGAAGCTCTCTTCTGGCGGGCATACAGGGCATACTTCCTACCCAGCAGTTATCAAAGGTTACCGCATGCCTTGCCAGACGGGAAAAATTATCAGTCTGGGTCCATTGGCAGCCGTAGGGGCGAAGCAGGTGGCGGTTCAGAGAATCGTACATTACTATAATTGCTTTCATAAAACTTCTCCTTTTCTGGGAATATCAGCTTCCGCTGCGCCGGTATTCATACGGGCTGACGCCGTACTTCTTTTTAAATGTAGTTGAAAAATAGCTGGCATTGTAGTAGCCTACCTGCTGGGCAATGGTCTGTACACGGAGAGCTGTATTTTCCAGCAGCTGCACGGAGTGCTGCAGGCGAACATCGGTCAGGTAATTGATAAAGGTCTGTCCGGTCTCAGTTTTAAATACCCTGGAAAAATAATCCGGGTTTAAGTATACCTGAGCAGCCACCTGCTCTAAACTCAGCTGTTCCGCATAATGGGCATTGATATATTCCACTGCAAGACAGATATTTTTTGATTTTGGCTGAAGCTCATCCATAGGAAGGCTGCACTGCTTTGCCGCTTCCACCATGACTTCCCTGGCAGTCTCCAGAGTAGTGCACTGCTGAAGGCGCGAACGCAGTTCTTCAGCATGTTCCAGAACAATTCCATTTCCTCTTGCCTCAAATTCCATCAGATCCAGGGAATCCAGACACAGCTTGCAAAGAGGATCAATCGTAAGGATTTTCTGTTCGGAAAGGGTTTCAAAAAAAGTTTTTATCAGCTCGCAGCGCTGTCCTTCCTGAGTCTGGTGAAGATGCACCCGGAATTCAGTAAATGTGTTTTTCCACAATTCATTTCTGCGAAACAGCTCCTTTAAAGGATACTGGGGCTCGTAAACCCTCTTTAATCCTGTATAAAAGCCCTCCCCCAGAGAGCAGGAAGCCTGCCAGACCATAAATGGAATCTGGCTCATTTCATCGGTAATGGCGCTGACTCCAACCATACAGTGGTTTATGGACTGTACTCGTCTGGCATATTCCGTCAGCTGTCTGGCTTTTTCCGCGATACTGAGGGTTTTGGGAAAATTTCCAACAATCATGTAAACCCGATCCGTATAATCAAAGCCTGCAACGTGCCGTGCCGGACTCTCTTCCGGAAACAGAAGCCCGTTTTCCTCCATATCCTGTTTCCATACAGCCAGAGCAAACAACCCGTTGTTTCTCCAGCGGATTCCGCATTGGCGAAGCCGTTCCAGATCATCTTCTCTCAGTTCTCTGGTCTGCCTCAAAATATGGCTGATAACGGACTGAATCTGAGCGACATTTGCCACATCAGGTTCTCCCTGATGATTTCTCATCTGCAGTTCTCCTGCCATTCGGTTGAGAAGCTCCTGGAGAAGATCATTCTGCATTTCTGTTTTCAGGAGATATTCGGAGGCGCCGTCCCGCAGAGCCTGGCGAACCAGGCTGAAATCAGAAAAGGCTGTTAAAACCACGACCTTTGCCCTGCTGCCCAGGGCTTTTAAGGCGTGAAGAAATTCAAGTCCGTCCATTACCGGCATTTTGATATCTGTGAGAATCAAATCCGGTTCGTCACGGTGAAACAGCTCCAGGGCCTCCTGTCCGTTATGGGCCACTCCGGTCAGCTGGCAGGACGTGTTCTGGGAGATGCAAAACTGCAGCCATTCGCAAATCATTGCCTCGTCATCTACCACTAGAACTTTCATTATGTATCCTCCTTTTGTATTACAGCAGGCATCAAAAGGGTAATGGTAGTTCCCATTCCCTGAATGCTGTCTATGGACATTCCGTAATCCTCCCCGTAGTTTAAGCGAATCCGGTTGTGTACGTTGGACATGCCGATAGAATGTGCATCTTTAATCACCGTCTGACGGCAGCTTGCGCGCACGTTTTCCAGAGTTTTGGCATCCATTCCGGCTCCGTCGTCGGTAATCGTCAGGAGAAGATTACCGCCCTGAAACGCCGATTCTATAATGACGGTTCCGGCCTCGCTTTTTGCCTCCAGTCCATGAAAAATAGCATTTTCCACAAGCGGCTGGAGAATCAGGGGAGGAACCATACAGGTTTCCGTGCCCTTCTGCATTTCAATTTCATAATTGATTTTTTCTCCGTACCTCAGCTTTTGAACTACCAGGTATTTGCGGGTGGTTTCCAGTTCATCGCTTAAAGAAACCGTTGTATTCTTTACAGAAAGTGTGCTTCTGAGCAAATCAATAAAGGCACTGAGCATTTTAGCAGCCTGTTCATTTTTTCCCACCTCCACAGCACACCGGATGGAAAACAGTGTGTTGTATAAAAAATGGGGATTGATCTGTGCCCGGAGGAAATTGACCTCCAATGCTCTCTTCTGTTTTTCTCTTTCCTTGATCCGTTCCATCAGGCAGGTGATTTCATCGGCCATATGCTTAAAGCTTTCCTGAAGATGGTCAATTTCCTGAGTGCCTCTTGTGACACAGGGAGGAGTAAATTCTGCGCTTCCAAATTTACCCATAGCGTCGCTTAACTCCTGAAGGGGATTGGAGACGCGGCCGGAAATATAAGCAGATACGGCGACTGCCAGGATCAGACCGGTTATCAGAATACTTCCGATAATCCAGTAGGTATCGTTTAATGCCCCTAAAATAATTCTGGTAGGGTTTTCTTCGGCAATGGTCCATCCTGTCTTTTCATCCAGATGAGTGGACAAAACATAAGATTCTCCCATTTTTTGTATAATATTGGAATTGTCCGTTCCATAGACCTCTTCCATATAGTCTACATTAATAAACTGCTTGCCCAGCATTTTTTTGTTGGAGTGGGAAACGATAAAACCATTGCGATCATACAGGTACACCTGACCGCCCTGTTCCTGTACAGAAAGATACAAATCCTCCAGCTGCTTTTCATCAATTAAAATCAGCAGAACACTTTTTTCATCGCTGTTTCCTAAAAGGCGTCCGGCAGCGAACTGGTAGACATTTTCTCCGTTTTTCAGAGCGGAAAAGGTGCGGGAAAACTGTACCTCGCCTTCATTTTCCTTAGACAGGGCTTCCAGAAGATTTTTATACCAGGGCTGATACATCCAGGTGTCTGTGTCAATATCTCCGGAATTATAAAAAAAGCCATTTTCTCCCAAAAGGACGACCTCATGATCAATAGGACCGATAATTTCGTCGTAAATCTCTTTCTGAGAATCCAGGTATTCCCAGGCTTTTTTCTGTTCCTCTTCTGAGAGACTGCCGGTCAGAAAGCCGTGACTGATAATTTCATGGGTATACAGATTGGACAGAGTCGTACTGCTGGTTTTGATGAGATTAGCCCGTTCTCCTATCTGTCTGAGGACGGCAATCCTGTTATTTCCAATCTGTTTAATCAGCAAATCACGTATGGAGCCGCTGACAAGAAGGGAAACGGCAACAAAAAAGAGAGTGAATACAAAGCAATAGGCTCCAAAAAGCTGAGTACGCAGTTTTTTCGTGCATACAGCAATTTTTTTAAACCAATTTTTCATCGTATTCACTCCCGGCTGTTATTTTATTTTGTATGGCGCAAAGTTTGGATTTTCTTTAATGTAATCGTCACAGCTGTGACCGGATACGCCTTTCCCCCATAACCCTGCCAGTCCGGTCTGACCGGAACCAAATACCGCTTCCTTTGCTCCGTCAATTTCCGGATTGACATACCTGGCAAACCAGGCTTCCAGACGGAGACGCATCTCCTGTTCCAGTTCTTCAAATCCGCCGTCCTTCAGGAGATTTTTTGTTTCTCCCGGATCGGTTTCCAGATCATAGAGTTCATTGGGACCGTAGGGATATCGTGCAACATATTTAAAACGGCGGCCGCGAATCATGCGGTTTGGGCCGTATTCATCCATGACAACAACTTCGTCATGCTGATGAAATGCTTCGCCTTTTAACGCAGGGGCAAAGGATACGCCTGGGCGGTTTCCGTGATCGGAGGCCTTTAAGCCCAGATAGTCCAGAAGAGTCGGCATAAAATCGTATGCAGAAACCAGCGCATCGCAGACGGTTCCTGCCGGGATATGTCCCGTGTGACGAACAATAAACGGAACTTTTACCGATTCCTCATACATATTTAAGGGGAAGGTCGCATTGCCTTTTCCCCAGAAGCCATGGTGTCCGCAGGAAAAACCATTATCTGCTGTAAATACAACCAGAGTGTCTTCCGCAATGCCCATGTCTTCTATTTTTTCCATAATTTTTCCAATGCCTGCGTCCATAGCAGTTACAGCTGCAAAATAGCCAATCAGATTTCCCCGTTCATCCTTAGCGACTTCATCTGTCAGATAAATACTGTCCGGATGTCTGGGCAGATGAGGAACGGACTGAAACGGGCAGTCCTTATAAAGATCCGTATATTCTTTCGGATGGTTGTTCAGCCATGGGGCATGAGGCGCCGTATAGGCTACATGAAGGTAAAAGGGCTGTTCCTGATCCTTTTGTGTATCGAGAAATTCCAGGGCATCCTCCGTAATGGCATCTGTCACATAGCGCTCCTCCCGATACAGAACGCCATCCTTGTACATGGGAGCTCCGTAATAGGGGCCTCCGCCGGATTTATGACTGAACCAGTGGGTAAATCCCTGCTGAACTTTTCCGGAAGCTCCCATATGCCACTTTCCGGACAGAGCACAGCAGTATCCGTTTTCTGCCAGGGCTCTGGTATAGGAATACTGTCCCGCCAGATACTCCAGGGCAGACTGTTTTTCATCATCATCCCGCAGCCAGTCATGAACTCCATGCTGGGAAGGAATCGTTCCGGTCAGAAGACTTGCCCGGGCCGGTGAACAAACGGGAGAGGTACAGAAAAAGTTTTCAAAGCGCATTCCCTGTTCGGCCAGACGATCAATATTTGGAGAAATAATTTCATTATTGCCGCTGCATCCCAATGACCAGTATCCCTGATCGTCGGAAATGATAAAGACAATATTCGGCTGTTTTTTCATTGGAATACCTCCTGATTATAGCATTATAACAGTATGAATGCCTGGTGTAAAGTTCTATTCTTTTACCACCATTTAATCAAATCTGTTACCTCATTACGCAGCTTTACGAAATCCGGGCTGGCAATGTCTCTCGGACGCGGCAAATCGTTGTCAATTGCACATTTAATGCTGGTGGGTTTGTTTGTCAGCACCAGAATTCTCTCTCCCATGTAAACAGCCTCTTCGATATTATGGGTAATGAAAAGAACGGTTGTGCCGGTTCTCTGCCATAAGCTGATCAGCTCATCCTCCAGGTGATAGCGAAGCTGAATGTCCAGCTGTCCATAAGGCTCGTCCATGAGAAGCAAATCCGGCTGTGTTGCAAAGGCTCTTGCAATTACAACACGCTGAAGCATACTGGCGGACAGCTGATCCGGATAGTATTTGCGGTATTTAGTCAGACCTACAATGTCCAGATATTCATCTACAAGAGCTTTTGCCTTTGATTTTTCCACGCCCTTGATATCCAGACCAAAACCAACGTTTTCTTCCACAGTCAGCCAGGGCATGGTGGAATATTCCTGGAAAATATAGGCAATATTGTGCTTCTTTAAATCTACCGGCTCTCCGTCCAGCAAAATCTCACCTGCTGTCGGCTGATACAGTTTTGTCAGGCTGTTTAAAAATGTTGTTTTTCCGCATCCGGTGGGTCCTACAATGCATAAGAATTCTCCGGAATGCACATCAAAGGAAATATCATTTAAAACCAGAAGATCTCCAAATTTTTTGGTCAGATTCCGCACCTGCACCTTTGGCATTTTATTATCCTGCATGGTATTCTCTCCTCTCTTACAGCGTCAGATCCATATTGTCAGTAATTAACTGGCGCAGACGCAAAAATTCAGGATCCACATAATCACGAGGATGAGGCATATTGATGACATACTCTTCCTTGATATGGGTCGGGCAGTTTGTCAGCAAAATAATGCGGTCTGCTAAGAACAGCGCTTCTTCAATGTTGTTTGTAACAAATACAACGGTCCGTTTTTCTTTCTGCCAGATACGCTGAAGCTCTTCCTCCATCATATAGCGGGTCTGCGCATCCAGATGGCCAAAGGGTTCATCCATCAGCATAATATCCGGCTGATTGGCATAAGCCCGGGCAATTCCTACACGCTGGCGCATACCTCCGGAAAGCTGGCTGGGATAGCTTTTCTCAAAACCGGTAAGTCCGACTAATTCCAGATATTTTTTGACTCTGGCATTTCTCTCCTCCACTGGAAGGTGACGTACCTTTGGACCAAAGCCGACATTTTCTTCTACGGTCATCCAGGGGAACAGAGATGTTTTCTGATAAACGACTCCACGTTCAGGAGCAGGTCCTGTTACTTTTTTTCCACGGGTGTATACTTCACCTTCAGTGGGCATATCCAGACCGGCCAGAATATTTAAGAGGGTTGTTTTTCCGCACTGACCGGCTCCGAACAGAACCAGAAATTCATTTTCCCGTACTTCAAAATTCATTCCGCGGAGAACCTCGTTGCGCCCGCTTCCATCATAACTTTCAAAACTGCGGCCTACATTGCGGCATTCCAGCACTGCAGCTCCTGTTTTTACATTCCCTTCTGCTCGTTCCATGCGCACAGTCTCCTTTCTAATGCACTGGTCAGATTGGCCAGTATAAAGCCTACGATACCAATTGCTACGATACCAACCATGATTTGTACGGTATTTCCTGTATTCATTCCTCTTACAATCATCCAGCCTACACCTTCATTTGACTGAATCATCTCTGCGCCTACTACTGCACTCCAGCCGGCTGTTACAGCAATCTGAAGACCTGCAAAGATATAAGGTACAGAAGACGGAAGAACAATCTCAAAGAATACCTGACGTTCATTGGCGCCCAGCATACGGGCTGCTCCGATTAATTCCGGATCCACGTTTTTGGCACCGTCGTATGTATTTACTGTAATAAAACAGAAGCATCCCAGAAAGATGATGAAGAATTTTCCGGTGTCTCCAAGTCCAAACCACAAAATAGACAGGGGAATCCATGCCAGCGGCGGAATCGGACGGATAAATTCAAAAATAGGTTTGAAAATGGCTTCAAAGGTTTTGGAGTATCCCATTCCTACACCAAGAGCAATTCCTGCAATCGTAGCGAAGAAGAACGCAACAGCTACACGGTACAGACTTACGCCTACATGAGCCAGCATGGTGCGTTTGCCGATGGGTTCCACAAAGCTTCTGAAGAATGCTGCAAGCACCTCGCTTGCCGGAGGAAGAAACATGGATGCTCCGGTAAATCTGGCAGCCAGTTCCCAAATCACAAGCAGGGATACCAGAGAAATAATGGTATAAATTACAATCAACTGTTTATTTGAAAAACGGCTATTTGTTGTAGAATCAATCATGATGTCTTCCCCTCCTTACAAAGCGTTTCTGCAGTCTTTCCAGAACAGTGTTTAAAAGAAGTCCTACAAATCCGATGGTCAGCATTCCGACAATGATAACATCCGGACGTCCCAGCATACGGGCCATCTGAATCATGTAACCCAGTCCGCTGGTGGCTGCCAGCATTTCAGCGGCTACCAGAGCAACCCATGCAGAACCCAGAGCCAGACGGAGTCCGGTGAAAATCATCGGGAGCGCAGTGGGGATTGCCACCTTAAATAAAAGCTGCCGGTTTGTTGCTCCAAAGGTTTTTCCAACCCACAGATGAACCTGGCTGGTACGGCGGATTCCGGTATAAGAGTTTACCGTTGCACTGATAAAGGCTGCAAAGAAGATGATACCGACTTTGGATGCATAGCCGATGCCAAGCCATAAAATCATCAGAGGAATCCATGCAAGCGCCGGAACAGGACGGATAATATCAAAGAGCGGCTTTGCAAACAGCTCAAAGCGCCGGCTCCATGCCATTCCAACTCCCAGGGGAACTCCGATCAAAACGCCGACTGCATAACCGCCTAAAGCGATCTTCAGACTGGACCAGACATTCTGAAGCAGAGAGGAACCATCAGGAACCGTACCTCCGCACAGCTTATACCAGAAGGTATCCAAAATCTTTGTCGGGCTTGGAAGCATAACAGGACTTACCAGATGAAATACATCGGTAACCAGCTGCCAAATCAGAAGCACGGACAAAAAGGAACAGACAGAAATCAATTTATACTTATACTTTTGAAAGAACTCCTTCATTCGCTTTTCACACCTTTCCACTAATAAAACCTATTTCTAAGAAAAAATGGTCTGCAGCAAACCATACTGCAGACCATTCTTTTGCAGGTTGCCATTTTCTGATTCGATTTGATGGATTATTATTGATAATCCTTTACAAAATCAGTAATTACATTGGTGTTGAATTTCTCGGTTGCACTTGCCTCCAGCTGTCCCTGCTCTACATAAAATTCACCCAATTCTTTTGCGAAGTTTCCAAGTTCACGGCCTTTCCACTCGTCCTTGGTCAGCCAGTTTACACGATTCAGGTCTGCTACACAGTTTTCCCTGCTGGTTTCCATACCTGCATCCTGTAAAAACTCTACCAGTAAATCTGCTGCCATATCCGGATCCTTTTCCAGAGCTTCACAGGCCTCTAATGCACAGTTGATATAGCCCTGCATTAAGTCGGATTTGCCTTCCAGAGATTTCCGGTTTCCTACGATCATATCTACATAACGTGTTCCCATATCTGCCAGGTTTGCAACCTGTACCATGCCGTCATTCTTTGCATCAAAGAAGGTGGGAACGTTTAAGGAAGCTGCATCGCCCTGTCCTGCCTGCAGAGCCTGATAAGCCTGTACAGTATCCATGTTTACAATGTTTACATCTGTTGGCTCCATTCCCAGCTTTTCCAGCCATTTTAAAACGGTAAAGTGCTGTGCAGTTCCTACCGGAGTTAAAATCGTGATTCCGGCAACAGATTCCGGACTTCCAAGTACTGTGGGGAAGGAGGGGTTAAAACCGGTATCCTGTGCAACCGGGCAATCCGGAGCAACGAATACGCCCTGTCCGTCTGTGGATTCGAGAACCTCGCCGATAATGAGTTCATCATAGTTTGCCATACCGGTAACAGCGGCAGCACCCATCTGGCCTACATCCCACAAATCAGCTGCCAGCGCCTCGTTCATAGGAGCTCCGGTATCGAACATGGTAACTTCCATTTTGAAGCCTGCTTTTTCATCCAGTCCGTTTTTCTGGATATAATAGGTGGGAAGGCTGGTGATGGTCGGCATTGCTGCTACACGCAGAACCGGAAGTTCTCCGCTTCCTTCTGATTTATTTGAAGCGCTGCTTCCGCTTCCGCCGGAATTTCCGCCGCATCCTGCAAGAGATACCATTGCTGCTGACGCCAGTAAAAGTGCTACTCCCTTTTTCAATTTCATAATCACGTTCCTCCTTAAAATTATGCATCCACTCTGCATTTGTTTTGTTGTTTTTATTATAGCAGGAGGGACTTTTTTTGTGTTTTGGATCTTTTTACTTTTCTTTATTGTCAAACTGGTATATTTTTTTATTTTTACCTTTCATTCATTATTTCGACTTTTTCAATCGTTGATTTGTCGCAAATATATAAATCTTATTCTATATTTTTGTGCATTATTATTTCTCTGTTTGAAATAAAAATGTTTTATCACAGCTTAATTGATATATATTTTTAAAAAAATACATAAATGATATGGAAAATGCACAAAAGGAAAAGAAGCCCGGAGAGGGTTTGTGCGGTAGAAAATCTTATAAAAGAAAAGAGATGAAACACAGAGGGGTATTCATAATACCGCCTCTGTGAATGAAAGTTTTTTCCGTTTATCCGGAGTACATCATGCCGTCAAATATCTCTTCTGCCACAACTCCGTTGATAAGCTGAGGATATTGGTTTACTTCGATTTCTCCATAGAAAAGCGTTCCGTCTTCATCCTTAAACAGCAGATAACTGATTCCGTCTGTAGCATAAGGATACAGGACGGTACCCTTTGCGACAGTCTGCTTTTTGCCGGAAGGCTTTTCATCTTTTCCGCAAAGCTCCAGTTCAAAATCCTGCTTTAACTGGAAGCGCAGAGGATCGGCTATGAGGAAGTCCTGTTCTGACTGGGGAAGTCCTGCTGCATCTGCATGATAATCCTTGTATCCAAAACAGGTACTGAGTGCGCTCAGACGGGACTCCAGCATCATATGCTCCGGACTTGTAAGCGTGTACTTGCGTGTTCTGTAAGCCGAACGATAGGAATTCTCCAGCCCGGTCTCCTGCTCTTCATAATCCTGTTCCAGACAGAATGGGGCGAAATTATCGAAAGAGGCAGGAATGACATCGGAATCTGTTATTTCATATATCTGCAGAACACAGTAATCATTCTCAAGACTGGTGAACAGATACAGGCAACAGCTTCCGTCTGTATTTTTTATAAAAAACGGTTCGCAGTTGCCATAGCTTCGAAAACGGAAATCAGATCCCCCGCTGTCACTCTGAATTGTCAGGGTATATTCTTCCGGACCGCCTTCTCCCTGTCCGGTATAAGCAATATTGATATCCAGCTTTTCAGAGCTGCCATCGTTGTCTAAATCTTCAAAAACAGTATTTTCATACGGTGTCAGTCTGTAAATATAGGAATCGGGAAGGTTTTCTGTATATTCCTGTTTAACCAGCTCAGGATACTGGTCAAAGGAAAGTACAACCGTTTGTGCCCCCTCTGCGTAGGAACCCAGCGTATAAGGAGAAAAATATACGGAAATCTGGGTATAGCCAAGTGTCCATTCCACCTCTCCAGAATCGTCGCCGGAGCGGAAGGAATCCCGCAGAAGCTGCTCTCCAGAGTCAATATTCAGGGAATATCCCAGTTTTACATTGTAATTTTCATTGAGTTGATTTTTCACAGCCTCTATGAACGTTTCCTTATCTGCAATCACATCGTTCAGAGAAAGTTTTCTGCCGGAAGCCGTATCATAGTTTTTTCCCGTTGTGCCGTAGTTTCCATGTGCTCCTCCTCCGAACCATTCCACTTCTTCTCTGAAGCTGAGCAGCTTAGAGTCAGCTCTTATGACAGATACCCGCTTTTCATCAAAAAGATGTTCCGCAGAGGTGATATCATCTTCAAGGAATTCCTTCGCGGAATTTTCAAAATCTGTTATGTTTTCAGCTGCAAGTGCGGCATTACGCTGCGCTTCTTTTAAAAGAGTATCATAAAGCTCCGGATAGGCAAGGGCATATTTAGTGTCCAGCAACGCGCTGTCGTAATCGATCGTTATGTACATAGACCGATCGCCGGAAGTCATAGATCCATATTGCATATGGTTTTCGATTAAAATATCAAGAACCTCGTTTTGAGCGCTGTTCCCGGACCTGTCATCAGATGCTGCGGTATCCGGGCTTTTTTTGTCAGATCCGGCAGCTGTATCGCTTTCTTCCGGACTCTTATTTTCTTCCGGGGTTTCCCTTTCCTCTGCAGTTTCGACAGCTGTGGAAGGCTCCTTCGCATTTTTGGAACTGCAGCCGGACAGAATCAGGGAGAAAGTCAAAACAGCTGCAAATGGAGCTGTAAGTTTTTGGCTTTTTTTCATAAACCTAAAAAGAATCTCCTTTCTGTGGGGGATGAAACTGTCATAGGATGCTTTAAGCCCTGTCGGGATGAGTCTGCTACTTTACTGCCTCACAAATTAAATCCACACATTTGTCAATGCCAAGGAATCCGCTGTTTAACATCAAATCGTAGTTTTCTCTGTCACCCCATCTTTGATCCGTATAGTTTTCATAGTGAATCCGCCGTCTCTTATCTGTTTCCCGGATAAAGCGGCTGATGCACTCTTCCATCTCGCCATATTCTTCAATGGCTCTCTTTTTTCTCTTTTCTATGTCTGCATATACGAAAACACGCAGGACATCATCGCGATCCTGGAGAATGGCATCGGCGCACCGCCCGATAAATACAGCAGGACCCTGTTTTGCGGCCTCTTCAATCGTTTGCTTCTGTACCCGGAAAACCTGTTCTGTCAGAGGAAGGTATTTACTTTTCGGTTCATTCGGAAAGGCTGCTCCACGGAGGGTTCCAAGGGCAAAATTATAAAGCAGGCTGTTTGTCAGCTTTTGATCATGATCTGCGATCATATCCTCCGGGAATCCGATTTCCCTGGATGCTGCCTCAATCAAGGCCTTGTCGTAAAACTTCATGCCCAGACGTTCTGCTGTCAAAAGCCCAATCTGGCGTCCGCCGCTGCCATATTCCCGGCTAATGGTAATGATTTGTTTTTTCATAAAAAAACCTCCTTTCGAGCACCTACATTATATCATATTAATAGAAAATTCTCAATTAAAACAATATATTTTCGGAATAGTTAAAAAATATAAACAATAGAACACAGAAGGTTTCCGATGAAAAATCGGCAGAATTAAAACTCGATTTTCAGGATATCAGATGCGGAGATTTTCGTTCCATCCTGGAGAATCAGGCATTTGCTGACGGTATCAATTTTTTTTACCTTTCCGGTTACAGAAAGATAGACGCCTCCGGATTTTTGTGTATCGGGCCGGAAGTAGGTAAGGGTTGCTTCCGGGGACAGGCCGAGATTTTCCTGAAGCAGGGACAGTCTGGCATCCAGAACCGCTTTTTCATCGTCATCCAGCTCAATACGCCGGTCTGTCAGGCGGGCAGCCTCTTTCACAGCCGCATCGTAGCCGGTCAAAGCGGCAAAGGGGGAAAACTGGGCAGCCCGGTCAGACATGGGCATATGGGGTCTTACCGGTGATGTGTGATGTGGCAGATGAAGAATTTCCTCGTACATATTTGATCTCTCCATTTCATTTGGTTGGCCGATCGGGCAGCAGGAATTGGACAGGAAGGGATCGTCAGGCCTTATGGCCGCCGATCTGCTTATTTCGTTCCCTGGCTGTGGCGCCTTCCTCCAGACTCATTCCCCTCACAATGGAATTCCGCCCGTATTTCTTTTTGATGGCCAGCATAGTCTTCTGCAGCTTTTTTTCCCGTTTCAGTGCGGCCTGCTCCTGATTATATCTGTTTTCCAGGTCAGCATAGTCGGTAAAAAGGTCCAGCTGTTCATAACGGATACTTTGGGAAGCAGTGCTTTCCGGCAGGGTATGGTTTGCAGTAACAGAGAGACGGCGAATCAGAAGGTCAGGATTCACAATCCGGTCAAAAAGCTCTCCTGCTGCACTCATGATTTCTCTTGCCGAGGCTGTATGATGGTTCAGACTGGCAGTTCCATGGGCATGTTTGGGAATCCTGCGTCCATAGGGATTAAGAACCACCGGACCGCGGTAATTGCAGGCCCGTTTCGGATCGGACAGATTTTCAATATCATATCCTACCGTAATAACAAGCTGATCTGTGACAAGGCTTTTGTCGGTCAAATCCAGAACAAGCAGATCGGCCATTTCCTGAAGAACAAGCCGTGCTTTCTCCGGGGAATAGGGACAGGGAAGCACCTGACTGCTTCCCAGACTTTGGCTGGCCGGGCGATAGTTCTTAATATCTTTGATGGTGCATGGCTCCCATCCCCAGGCATGATCAATCAGAAGTTCTGCATTTTTCCCAAAGAGTGTATACAGAAGATCCTCGTGGGTAACAGAGCACAGAGCCACATCTCCCATGGTAAACATCCCGTTTTCCATCAGCTTTCTGGCATAGCCCTGTCCTACCCGCCAGAAATCCGTAAGAGGCCGGTGTGTCCAGAGCGTCCGCCGGTAGCTCATTTCATCCAGTCTGGCAATGCGTACTCCATTCTCATCCGGCGGAATATGCTTTGCAACAATATCCATTGCAGCCTTGCAGAGGAAAAGGTTCGTCCCGATCCCGGCAGTTGCGGTAATGCCGGTTTCAGAGAAAACGTCCTGAATGATCTTTGCGGCAAGGGCATGAGGGGTAAGATGGAAGGCGGCAAGATAATCCGTCACATCCATGAATACCTCGTCAATGGAATATACAACAATATCCTCCGGTGCGGCATACTTCATGTAGATGGTATAAATCCTGGTACTGTATTCCATGTAGAGCGCCATACGCGGAGGTGCAGTGATAAAATCGGCTGCAAGAGCCGGATTCGCCTGCAGCTCGGAGGAAAAGCAGGAAGTTCCGCACAGTCTGTGCTGCGGTGCGCAGAAGCGCCGTTCGGCATTGATCTCCGTCATACGCTGTCTCACTTCAAATAAACGTCCGCGTCCGGGAATTCCGAAGCTTTTTAAAGACGGGGTCACGGCAAGGCAGATGGTTTTGTCTGTCCGGCTTTCATCTGCAACTACAAGGTTTGTGTCCATAGGATCCAGTCCTCGCTCCCGGCATTCAACAGATGCGTAGAAGCTTTTCAGATCAAATGCAATATAGATGCGAGACTTCATTTTCCATCCTCCCTAAAGAACACGGCTGTAAGCGCCTGCCCTCTTCTGTCAATAAACACAAGCAGATTCCGTAAAGCAGGGTTACTGCAAAACAGGAATCGAACATATGTTCTTGTTGCTATCATATCACAGGTATGACAGTGTGTCAACAGAAAGAAAAATTGTAAAAACAATGTCCGCCACTCATTGACAAATGCTTTTCTGTGTGATATTCTGTATGAGCATTCGATGAAACTTCTTGAATCTGGAATACGGAAACTGGAAGCGGAGAATACTCTGGAAAAACTCTTAATTGAGTACCGAAGGTGTAAGGTCCTGACGGACTGAATCTCTCAGGTAAAGGAGACAGAGGCGAGAATCTTTTATAGTGGGATTCTTCGTACTGCCTTTTCTCAATTTACATGTTTTTTCAGAGCAGCTATCATCAGCTGCTCTATTTTTATGTATGTGAGGAGAAGAAAAATGTCTGAAACACTGTTACCTATCGTGCAAACAATCAACAGCTACCTTTCCGATTACATTCTGTTTTTTATGCTGATTGCAGTCGGACTGTGCTACTCCATCAAAACCCGGTTTATCCAGGTTCGATGCTTTGGCGAAGGAATGCGCCATGTATTCGGCAATCTGACGCTGAATGGCAAAAAGCATGAATCCGGAATGAGCTCCTTCCAGGCGCTTGCTACTGCTATTGCTGCCCAGGTGGGAACCGGTAATATTGTCGGTGCTTCCGGCGCAATCCTGACCGGAGGTCCGGGCGCTATTTTCTGGATGTGGGTGATTGCGTTTTTTGGTATGGCTACGATTTACGCAGAGGCTACGCTTGCCCAGGAAACGCGTATCATCGATAACGACGGCAATATCCACGGTGGTCCTGTTTATTACATAACAACCGCGTTTAAAGGCTCTCTTGGAAAATTTCTGGCCGGTTTCTTTGCCATTGCGATTACTCTGGCACTGGGATTTTTTGGCTGCATGGTACAGTCGAATTCCATCGGTTCTACCTGCCAGACAGCTTTCGGCATTCCGTCCTGGACTGTGGGACTGATTCTTGTTGTCATCTGCGGCTTTATTTTCCTGGGCGGAATCAAGCGTCTTGCGTCTGTTACAGAGAAGATTGTTCCTATTATGGCGGCATTGTTTTTAGTGGGAAGCCTTCTTTTGCTGGCTGTCAGAATCAAGTACATTCCTGCAACCTTTGGAATGATTTTCCGGTATGCCTTCCAGCCGCAGGCCATTATCGGCGGTTCTGTGGGCGCAGCACTGAAGATTGCTCTGACTCAGGGTGCAAAGCGCGGCTTATTCTCCAATGAAGCCGGTATGGGTTCCACTCCCCATGCCCATGCACTGGCAAATGTAAAATCCCCCCACGAGCAGGGCTGTGTGGCAATGATTGGTGTTTTTATTGATACCTTCGTTGTTCTTACCTTAAATGCTCTGGTGGTAATTTCTACTTTGTATACCAGCGACGGAATCCTTGCAAACGGCTATACCGGCGCAGTTACAGAAGTGGTGAATAAAACAAACCTGACTCAGACTGCTTTCGGACTGGTTTTCGGAGAACAGTTTGGCGCTGTATTTATTGCAATTACCCTGTTCTTCTTTGCTTTTTCTACCATCCTGGGATGGAATCTTTTTGGAAAGATCAACGTTGCTTATCTTTTCGGAGAAAAGGCTACCAAGGTATATACCATCCTTGCCCTGATTTTTATTTTCCTGGGCACCTTGGCTTCCAATGACCTGGTATGGGAACTGTCTGATATGTTTAATAACCTGATGGTTATCCCCAACGCCCTGGCATTGTTTGCCCTGACCGGCATGGTGCAGGCAGCTATGAAGCGGGTAAATAAACTGTAATCAATCAAAAGGAACCGGGACAGATCGTAAATGGATTTGTTCCGGTTTTTTTCACCAGCTGGATAAATGCGTTCATCTGTGGTGTGAGCCATTTGTTTTTGTGATAAAGCAATTGGCAATACATTTTCACAACCGGAAAATCTGTCTGAATTTGAACCAGCTCTTCGTTTTCTAATTCCTGCCGTACCGTACATTTCGGCAAAAAAGAATATCCCATTCCTCTTTTCAGTAATTTAATAATGGTTTCTGTATTTCCGATTTCCAGAATCGGTTCAATCCGAAGCTCCTGTTCCGCAAGCAGCTGTTCCAGCTCATATCGGTAGGCAGCTCCGCGCTCCGTCAGAATAAAGGGTTTTTGTACCAGCTCTTCGATGGACATTGCGGGAAAATTCTGTTTTTTCGGCGCTGCAAAAATAATCTCCTCCGCAGTCTGAGAGGCGCAGATCCATTCCGGATGATTTAATTTTTTATCCAGGGTAAAAACAAAATCAAGCTCATTTCTTTTGGCAAGTTCTATCAATTCATCGGTTGTCCCGGAACGGATAACCAGTTCTATTTCCGGAAAAGCTTCGTGCAGTTCAAGGATCAGCTCCGGAATCAAGGTGGTACAGACAGATTCCACACCTCCGATTCGAAGCTTTCCTTTTAGCGTGTTTTTTTCACCGGAAAATGCTGCCGCCTGCTCTACCGCATTCATAATCTGATTGGCATAGGCGACAAAGTCCTCACCGCTTTTTGTCAGATACACCCGTTTTCCGATACGCTCAAACAGCTGCGTCTGCAGCTCTCGTTCCAATTGCTGAATCTGTATGGTTACAGCGGATTGAGAGTATCCTAACTGCTCTGCCGCCTTTGAAAAATTCTGGGTTGCAGCTACTTTTAAAAAAGTAGTGATGTTGCGAATTTCCATATAATCTCCCTTATCAAATTTTTTCATATATATTATAAGATTTATAAATTTAACAAATAGATGATTTTAGTGTACACTACTACTGCAAAAACATCAATAGACGGAACGCAGAAAGGGTTTACAGATATGTTAAATAGTGAAAATATTTTAAACAGTTCTCAGCTGGAAACAGAAATCAAGCATTTTGTTCATAATTTCTGTCTTGATAAACACAATATCCATACGCAGCAGGTCATCTGGGAGGTGCCGGACGGTCAGATGGAAAAGGTCAAAGCTCTGGAGATTTCCCGTGACGGACGTCCTGCCAAGGAGGTTGTAGAAGAAATGATGGAGGAGGTTTACCGTTATCGGGGGGATTCCAATCATCCGCGTTTCTTTGGCTTTGTTCCCGGTCCTGCCTCCTCGATTTCCTGGCTGGGAGATATTATGACCTCGGCTTATAATATTCACGCAGGCGGAAGCAAGCTTGCGCCTATGGTAAATTGTATTGAACAGAAATTATTAAAATGGTTTTGTGAACAGGCTGGATTCGGAAATCAGTCAGGAGGAGTCTTCGTAAGCGGCGGCTCCATGGCAAATATCACGGCTCTTACGGCTGCCAGAGATTATAAATTAAACGACGAGACACTGCACCTCGGGGTTGCCTATATTTCCGAACAGACACACAGTTCTGTTGCAAAAGGACTTCGAATCATCGGAATTCCCAATACCCGTATCAGGAAAATCCCCTGCCTGAGCGATTTTACTATCAATACAGAGCTTTTGGAAGAGCAGATTATAAAAGATAAAGAGGATGGACTGATTCCCTTTGTTATTATCGGAACTGCCGGAACTACAAATACAGGAAGCATTGATCCGTTTAAAAGACTGTCGGAAATTTCAAAAAAATATCAGATGTGGTTCCACATTGACGGAGCGTACGGGGCTTCTGTTTTGCTGAGTCCCAGGTACAAGCATCTTCTTGACGGTACCCAGCTGGCAGACAGCATCAGCTGGGATGCTCACAAGTGGCTTTATCAGACGTATGGATGTGCCATGGTTCTTGTTAATCAAGTGGAGCATTTATTTCACAGCTTTCACGTTAATCCTGAATATTTGAAGGATATAGAAGGTGATTCTGAAAATCTGAATACCTGGGATCTTGGAATGGAGCTTACAAGACCGGCGCGCGGTTTAAAGCTCTGGCTTACTCTGCAGATTCTGGGAACGGATTTGATAGGCAGTGCAATTGAACACGGATTCCAGCTGGCAAACTGGGCAGAGGAAGCACTGCGGGTTCTTCCGGACTGGGAAATCATTTCTCCCGCCCAGCTGGCTATGGTGAATTTCCGTTATGCACCAAAGGGATATTCTGAAGAGGAATTAAATCTTTTCAATGAAAACATATCAAAAAAAATACTGGAAAGCGGATATGCAGCAGTATTTACTACTGTTTTAAATGGAAAAACAGTTTTGCGTATGTGTACTCTCCATCCGGAAGCGAAAAAAGAAGATATTGACGAGACGATTCGTCTGCTTGATACGTTTGGAAAAAGTCTTTTATAAGAACCTGTTCAACTTTCCCATTTATCATTTTTTAATGGGAAAGTTGAAATCAGCTTCCTGAGTTTTTACTGGATTCTGGGAATCATACGGCTTCCGTATGCAATGGCAAAAATACCCCTCTCTTCATCGCTGATCAATCGAAGAAATAAATCAGAACAGGGATTTCGTACAAGGGCGGCGCAGGGATTGACGGTAATCAACGGTTTTTCTGTTCCATTCTCCGTAAGTCCGACAGAACCGTCCTCCTTCAAATACAGCTTTACGGTGACTCCCTCGCCAGAAAGATAGGTGCCTGCTGCAGCATTCCTGGTCTCCTCGCTCCAGGGAGTCTCCTGCCAGGTATCTCTTTTTTCAAGAGGACTTTTTCCGTTATAAACCTTCATCAGTCCATCCGAGATCAGGCCGACCGGAACGCCGGAGGTATTGCACAGAACAATTACTCCTGCATCTGCTTCATAGGACCATGCAATATGGGAAGAAACACCGGGAAGCGAGCCTCCATGCTCAATGATGGTCAAATCATCCATCTGCTTCATGGATAACCCGTACCCGTAAGCGCCGTTTCCATTATAGGGCTGGCGGGGCTTGCACATTTCACGGACGCGGTACTGGCTCAGGATTCTGCTGCCGTCTGCTGTTCGGCCCAGGTTCAGGTACATGTGAAGGTATTTTTTCAAATCATTTAAGGTAGATTTCATTGCGCCGCTTCCGTTTAAAACCAGGGCGTTATCATGGTAGTTTCTATGACCGATCATGGTGTTGTCCGTCTTTTTATAAAGGGTGGCGGCATTTTCGTCGAGGCTGGGGCGGATAAAATCACAAAAACTTCTGTCCATATGAAGGGGGTTCAGGATGTTTTTGATAAGATAATCGGCAAAGGACGGTCCACCGCCGTATCTCCGGATGATGTCGGATAAAAGGCAAAAGCCATCATTACAATAGCTCAGATACTCTCCTGGTCTTCCGTTTAAACCGTGTTCCTTTGTCTGTTCATCCAGACGTTTGGCAATCAGGCGGATTCCCTCCCGGGCCAATCCTTCATGATAGGCAAAATCACCTGTCACTGATTCGTCAAGCCCCAGCGTTTCGGCAACCTGATTGACTAAAATTCTGGGAAGAGGGAAAAATCCTCCTGCATGACTTAAAAGGTGCCGGATCGTAATGGTATCCTGATTTTTGTTAGTAAATTCGGGGATATAGTTGCTGACCGGATCATCAAGATCAAGGATTCCCCTCTCTTCCAGCTGCATAATGGCCAGGCTGGTAAAGGATTTTGTCACAGAGGCAATTCCGAAAATGGTATCTCCGTTTACCTCTTTACCGGATTCCTGATCCCGGACACCCCAGAATTTCTCAAATGCAGTATTTCCGTTACCATCGATAATGGCCGCCGCAATGCCGCAGGCCTCAAATTTATCCATGATATCCTCAACAAGATTTTCTGCCAGAATCAGATTTGATTTCTTTATGCGATTCATGTGTTCACCTCTGTATCCTGCTATTTTGCAAGTGCTGAAAGTTGTTCTCTCTATTTCAGCGCTAATCCATCCCGGAATGCATTTCCTGCCACTTCCCCCATGACCCGATATTTATTATGTACCGGATCAAAGATGATGGGCTGCAGACGCTCCGGATCAATCTTTCCGTCGTCTCCGATGATACTTTCGTCTGCACTGACATTGACGATTTCTCCCACTAATCTGCAGGTTTCCGGATCATAGCTTACCAGTTTACATTCCAGCGCCATGTGAAGCTCCTTAATCATGGGAGCATCTACAAACTCAGACGGTTCTGCATGAAATCCGGCTTTTTGGAATTTATCCGGCACATCGTTTCCGGACACAATTCCCACATAGTCGCATTCCTTTACACAGGAAGCCTCTGCCATGCTGACTGTAAAGGCTTTTCTGGACAGAATGTTTTTTGTGGTTTTGTGTTCCGCACTGACACAGATGGAGATCTGGGTGTCGTCGCTGATTCCGCCCCAGGCTGCATTCATTACATTGGGGGTACCATCCTCTCCATAGGCTGCAATCATCAATACCGGCTGCGGATAAGTCCATGGTTTTGCTCCGAAATTCTTTCTCATCGTAAAATATCCTCCTGTTATCAATTTTCAGTCTGTTTTTTCAAAGCTTTTTCGCAGACTCAGTTTTCCTATCTGACCATGATCTGACAGCTTCTCAAGGTTTCTAACGCCGCTTCGTGTTTTTGTGGGGTAACTCCTGCGCAGCAGGATGCATGTACAATCACGGGCACTTCCGGCAGATATGCCTTTAACAGCAGCGCATTGGATACTACACAGATATCCGTACAAACTCCGATGAACTCAACAGATGCAATCTCCTGTTTGCTGTGCGCCGCCTGTAAATCTGCAGCCAGGCAGGTGCATCCAAAGGTACCCTTGGTATATACCGGGTAATTTTTCTCCTTCTGTATGATTTCCAGGGGCTCAATAAGCTCCCATCCTTTTGTTAAATTGATACAGTGTGGTACGGGCAGAAATTTTCCTTCCTGGGTATCCATATAATTATCCTGGTGTGTATCCTTGGTAAATACTACAGTTCCGTCAAAATTCTTTACCATTTCCACAACTGCCGGAACAATCCCGCGTGCCTCCGGACTTCCAAGTGCTCCATATATGAAATCTTCCTGCATATCTACAACTATGAGATACTTTTCTGACATGGTATGTTCCTGCCACTCAAAATGTGATTAAATATACTCACAGGTTCCTGTACACTCCACAGTCGTCAATTCCCGAAATAGCCTTCGGTACATACTTACGTTTGCGTTTCATGATGCAACTTCGTAAGTCTTCGCATCTTTTCTCCTTACATTTTGCCTGAAGTTTCACTTTAAATTCATAAAACTTCTGAGAAGCAACTGTTTTTGAAAGATGCCTGTTCTTCATCATTCCTGATACATTCAAATCCTCAATCGTTATATAAGATAGCTTGGTTTTTACTATCTCAGCGATTGTTTTGTTCATGTAATCCGTGCGGACATTGTCTATCCGATGATAAAGCTTCTGTACCTTAAGCTTTTGCTTTTGTATATTTGCTTTTTGAGTGGACTCTCCTTTCTTTAAATTTTCATACTTACGGGAGAGACATCTCTGCTCCCGAATCAGTCGTTTTTCAAGTTTTTTTAATCTTGCCGATTTGTTAATATTTTTATATGTCTTACCATTTGAAATAATGGCAAAATCCTTTAACCCAAGGTCTATGCCAATTCCTTCACTGTAATCATTGGTCGTTATCTTGCTATCCGGTATTTCTGCCAGAACCGAAACATAAAACCTGCCAGCTTTCATAGAAGAAAAACGGCACTGTTTCCGAAGCATCTCCAGCCCTCTGCAGCAATACTGCTTTCGGAATACTCCGGAAAAATCAGGGAGAACAGGGCAGACGCATCCGGAAAACAGATGCCGTTTTAAAAAACAGTTCCAGTTATGGTACTTACAGTTCGCAGTTGCCTACAGTACGCGGGAAAGGAATGACATCGCGGATGTTGCCCATACCGGTCAGGTACATGACGCAGCGTTCAAAGCCCAGTCCGAAGCCGGCATGACGGGTAGAACCGTATTTGCGCAGATCCAGATAGAACTTGTAATCCTCCTCCTTCAGTCCCAGCTCGTTCATGCGGGTCAGCAGCTTCTCGTAATTATCCTCACGCTGGCTGCCGCCGATGATCTCGCCGATGCCCGGAACCAGACAGTCAACAGCTGCAACAGTCTTTCCGTCCGGATTCAGCTTCATGTAGAAGGCCTTGATTTCCTTTGGATAATCGGTAACGAATACCGGTTTTTTGAATACCTGCTCTGTCAGATAGCGCTCATGCTCTGTCTGCAGATCACAGCCCCAGGAAACCTTGTAATCAAATTTGTCGTTGTTCTTTTCCAGAATCTCGATTGCTTCTGTGTAGGTAATGCGGCCGAATTCAGAGTTCAGCACGTTGTTTAACCGATCCAGAAGTCCCTTGTCGATAAAGCTGTTGAAGAATGCCATCTCCTCCGGAGCATGCTCTAAAACATAGCGGATGATATATTTTAACATACCCTCAGCCAGCTCCATGTTGTCATCCAGATCAGCGAAAGCCATCTCCGGCTCGATCATCCAGAACTCAGCTGCATGACGGGTGGTGTTGGAGTTCTCTGCCCGGAAGGTAGGACCAAAGGTGTAAATATTGCGGAAAGCCATGGCATATGTCTCGCCGTTTAACTGGCCGCTTACAGTCAGGTTGGTAGGTTTGCCGAAGAAATCCTTGGAGAAATCAACAGCTCCGTCCTGAGTCATGGGGATGTTCTTCAAATCCATAGTGGTAACCTGGAACATCTCGCCGGCGCCTTCACAGTCGCTTCCTGTAATCAGGGGAGTATGAACATAAACGAAGTCCTTCTCCTGGAAATACTGGTGGATTGCATAAGCAATCAGGGAACGGACACGGAATACAGCCTGGAAGGTATTGGTACGGGGGCGCAGATGAGTAATGGTGCGCAGATACTCCAGGGTGTGACGTTTTTTCTGCAGGGGATAATCCGGAGCAGATGCGCCTTCTACAACAACCTCGGAAGCCTGAATCTCAAAAGGCTGCTTGGCCTGAGGTGTGGCAACCAGAGTACCCTTTACAATGATGGCTGCGCCTACATTGAGACGGCAGATCTCGTCAAAGTTTGCCATGGTATCGTGGTATACAATCTGAAGTGTGTCAAAATAAGAACCATCGCTGACAACAATAAATCCAAATGATTTGGAATCCCGGACGCTGCGGACCCATCCGCCAACGGAAATTTCCTTGTCCAGGTAAGCTTCTCTGTTTTTATACAGTTCTCTTACGGTTATTAAATCCATAGTGCTTCTCCTTTATCTTTCCTGGCGTCCGGTAAAGGGCGCCCTGTTTTGCCTGAAAACAACCTAACCTGCAGGCATACCTATACAGAAGTATACTGTATTTTTGAATTTGATTCAAGTAGTGGAAACGAATATCTTGGAAGGAAAACCATTAATTGGGCAGAAATGGGAGAAAAGAGGTAACTGTGCCAATTCTGCGCTTTTAAGAGAATATTGTGTCAAGGCAGATGGTTGACACAAAATATAGAAAAAAATAGAGAGGTGCAAGAAATGTCGGAAAATGTACAAAAAAACTTTATAATAAATTCAAAATTTGTTCACCTTTCTATAAATCTATGGTATAATAAAAAACACAAGAAAATCTTACAGCGAGGTGATAACGTGATAAAGAAGGAAATGATAGCCATGCTTTTGGCGGGGGGACAAGGAAGCCGTCTGGGAGTTTTAACACAGAAGGTAGCCAAACCAGCAGTATCATTTGGGGGGAAGTACAGAATTATCGATTTCCCGCTGAGTAACTGTATCAATTCGGGAGTAGATACAGTTGGCGTTTTAACACAGTATCAGCCGTTGCGTCTGAATACCCATATCGGAATCGGTATTCCGTGGGATCTGGACCGCAACGTAGGCGGAGTGACGATTCTGCCGCCATATGAGAAGAGCAAAGGAAGCGACTGGTATACAGGAACAGCCAATGCGATATTCCAGAACCTGGAATATATGGAGACTTACAATCCAGACTATGTGCTGATTCTGTCAGGAGATCATATTTACAAGATGGATTACGAGGTTATGCTGGAGTACCACAAGGCAAACAATGCAGACGTAACGATCGCTGCCATGCCGGTGCCCATTGAGGAAGCCAGCAGATTTGGTATCGTAATTACAGATGAGAACAACAGGATTACGGAATTTGAAGAGAAGCCGGCAAATCCGCGGAGCAACCTGGCATCTATGGGTATTTACATATTCAGCTGGCCCGCTCTGAAGGAGGCTCTGCTTGCGCTGTCTGAGGAACCGGGCTGCGACTTTGGAAAACATGTGATTCCTTACTGCCACGGCAAGGGCGAGCGTATTTTTGCATACGAGTACAATGGCTACTGGAAGGATGTAGGAACCCTGGGATCTTACTGGGAAGCCAATATGGAGCTGATCGATATTATTCCGGAATTCAATTTATATGAGGAATACTGGAAGATTTATACAAGAAGTGATATTATTCCGCCTCAGTATATCGCACCGGAGGCTGTGATTGATCGCAGCATCATCGGAGAGGGTACGGAGATTTACGGAGAAGTCCACAATTCTGTCATTGGCGCAGGCGTTACCATTGAGGCCGGCGCGGTGGTAAGGGATTCCATTGTCATGCGCAACAGCGTAGTAGGCGCAGGGGCAAAGGTGGACAAGGCCATTGTAGCTGAGGATACCACCATTGGAGCAGGTGCAGAGCTTGGTGTAGGCGAATATGCGCCCAGCACCTACGATCCCAAGGTTTATCAGTTTGACCTGGTAACCATTGGAGAGCACAGTGTGATTCCGGAAAATGTTAAGATCGGAAAGAATACAGCGATTTCCGGTGTTACCGTTTTGGAGGATTATCCTGACGGATTACTGGCAAGCGGCGATTCCATTATAAAGGCAGGTGGCATAAAATGAGAGCGATTGGTATAGTATTAGCAGGCGGAAACAGTAAAAGAATGCGGGAGTTATCGAACAAAAGGGCAATATCCGCCATGCCGGTTGCAGGAAGCTACCGCAGCATTGACTTTGTATTGAGCAACATGACCAATTCCCATATCCAGAACGTGGCTGTATTTACCCAGTACAATTCCCGTTCCTTAAACGAGCATTTAAGCTCCTCCAAGTGGTGGGATTTCGGAAGAAAACAGGGCGGTCTGTATGTATTTACCCCGACCATTACCGCGCAGAACAGCGACTGGTACCGGGGCACAGCTGATGCGCTGTACCAGAACCTGACCTTTTTGAAGAACAGCCATGAGCCGTATGTTGTGATTGCATCCGGCGATGGTATCTATAGGATGGATTACAACAAGGTGCTGGAGTATCATATCGAAAAGAAAGCAGATATTACTGTAGTATGCAAGGACATGAGCGAGGAAGAGGATGTGACCCGCTTCGGTCTGCTGAAGCTGAACGATGACGGCCGTATCGTAGAATTTGAGGAGAAGCCTATGGTGGCAACCTCCAACACAGTTTCCTGCGGTATTTATGTCATTCGCCGCCGTCAGCTGATTGAGCTGATTGAGCGCTGCGCTGCAGAGGATCGGGTTGACTTTGTACGTGATGTTCTGGTTCGTTATAAAAACCTGAAGCGCATTTACGGATACAAGATTGATTCCTACTGGAGCAATATTGCATCTGTGGATTCCTATTACAAAACCAATATGGATTTCCTGAAACCGGATGTGCGCAACTATTTCTTTAAACAGTATCCGGACATTTATTCCAAGGTAGATGATCTGCCGCCGGCCAAGTACAATCCCGGCGCAACAGTGAGAAACAGCCTGATTTCCAGCGGTTCCATTATTAATGGAACGGTAGAGAATTCCATTTTGTTTAAGAAGGTCTATGTAGGCAATAACTGTGTTATTAAAAATTCCATTATTCTCAACGATGTGTATATCGGAGACAACACGGTGATCGAAAACTGTATTGTAGAGAGCCGTGATACCATTCGGGCCAATACCACCTATATCGGTACGCCGGATGAGATAAAGATTGTCGTTGAGAAGAACGAACGCTATACATTATAGGCACAGGCTGAAACGCTGGTGCGGGGGATATAGCAGCTGTTTCAGTCTTATTCCAGGAGGGGAGGTCTGCGAAAATAAGGCAGACAAGCCTGCATAAACATGGTTCGGGGATGTCAGAAACGGCCCGGAACAGGAGACTGGACAGTTGTACAGTTTACGAGAGGGAAGGGGCTTGGAAAAATGCAGATAACAGATGTTAGAGTAAGAAAGATTGAAAAAGAGGGTAAGATGAAAGCGATTGTTTCCATTACCCTGGATAATGAATTTGTTATTCATGATATCAAGGTAATTGAAGGAGAAAAAGGGCTTTTCATCGCCATGCCAAGCCGTAAGGCAGCAGACGGGGAGTACAGAGATATAGCGCATCCGATCAATTCGGAAACCCGTGAAAGAATTCAGGATATGATTCTGAACAAATATGAGACAACCGCTCTGGAGGCAGCAGCAGCCGAATAGGCAGCAGTTTCCGGAAACGTGTGATTCAGAAGAAGCAGCGGCTCTTTCGGGGGCGGCTGCTTCTTATTTGGGAAAGTTATGGGGAAAAGCCTTTCTGAAGGCAGAGCTTTACAAGAGATTTTCTACCTGTTACAATAAAATCCGCAGCTGTTCAGCGTTAGTTTTCTTTTTTGGGGATCATACCCCCGGGGAGAGAAAATTAGCGCTTTTGGTGCGTGGTGCAGGAAAATGTGGTGCAGGATGAAATGGAAAGGAAAAAATATGTATTTAATAGCAGGACTTGGAAATCCAACAAAGGAATATGATAAAACAAGACATAATGCAGGCTTTTCTGTGATTGATGTGCTTGCAGACCGGTATCGGATTGATGTCAGCGAGAAAAAGCATAAGGCTCTGTGCGGAAGAGGCGTTATTGAAGGGCAGAAGGTTCTTCTTTTAAAGCCTCAGACTTTTATGAATTTAAGCGGAGAAAGCATTCGCGCAGCGGCGGATTATTACAAAATTGCGCCGGAGGAAATGATTGTAATTTACGACGATATCAGTCTGGAACCGGGACAGCTTCGGATTCGTTTGAAGGGAAGCGCAGGCGGGCACAATGGAATCAAGAATATTATTGCAAATCTGGGAACCCAGGATTTTCCCCGGATTAAGGTTGGTGTGGGAGCCAAGCCGCCCCGCATGGATCTGGCAGATTATGTGCTGAGCCGGTTTGGGGCCGGGGAGCAGAAGCTGATGGATGAGGCTTTTGGAGAAGCAGCAGAGGCGGCAGTTATGATGATGACTGATGGAGCAGAGCGGGCCATGAATCATTTTAATGCAAAAAAGAAGGCAGAGTAGAAGCGTTTGACCGTGGAAAGCAGGGAGTACAAAAATGAGCAGAATATTTTCAAACCCATTAACAGAACTGGCGGAATTTGAAGAGCTGAGCCGGGATCTTTCCCGGAAAAAGGGACCGGTGCAGGTCAGCGGCTGTATGGATTCGCAAAAGGTTCACCTGATGGTAGAAGCTGAGCCGGATATGCCCTGGAAGCTGGTTGTCACCTATGATGAGGCAAGAGCGCGGGAGATTTACGATGATTTTTGTTGTTTCCGGGATGATGTTTGGCTTTATCCGGCCAAGGATCTTCTGTTTTACAGCGCGGATATTCATGGAAATCTGCTGACCAGGCAGCGGCTTTTAACTTTGCGCCATTTAATGGAGGATCCCTCTGGTGTTGTGGTTACTACTCTGGACGGGCTGATGGATCATCTGTTTCCCCTGGAGCAGCTGAGAAACCAGATTCTCAGAGTCAGGCCGGGGGAGGAAGTGGATCTGGAGCAGTGGAAGGAGAGGCTGACACAGCTGGGGTATGAACGAATGCCTCAGGTTGACGGTATGGGACAGTTTTCTATTCGCGGCGGCATTCTGGATATTTTTCCTTTGACAGAAGAGGTTCCCGTGCGGATTGAGCTGTGGGATACGGAGATTGATTCTATCCGTACCTTTGATCTGGAAAGTCAGCGTTCCATTGAACAGCTGGATGAGATTCTGATTTATCCGGCTACGGAGCTGGTGCTGACGAGAGAGGAGCTTCTTCAGGGAGCGCAGCGTCTTAGAAAAGAAGAAAAGACTTTTTCGGAAAAACTGAGAAAGGCCATGAAAACAGAAGAAGCCCATCGGATTCAGTCTATTATAAAGGAACTGACCGAGGGGCTGGAGGAAGGCTGGAAAATCACAGGTCTGGACAGCTGCGTCACCTATTTTGGCAGGGAAACCGTGTCATTTTTGAATTATTTTGAACCGGATTCCAGTATGATTTTTCTGGACGAGCCGCCAAGACTGCGGGAAAAGGGAGAGGCTGTGGAGGCAGAGTTCAGGGAGAGTATGTCCCATCGTCTGGAAAAGGGATATCTGCTTCCGGGACAGACAGAGCTGCTGTATCCGGTAAAGGAGATTCTGGCCCGGGCGCAGCGGCCCAATACGGTGTATCTGACCGGACTGGAGCAGAAGCTGCCGGGAATGACAGTGGAAAAGAAATACAGCATCAGTGTGAAGAATGTGAATTCTTATCAGAGCAGCTTTGAAATGCTGATTCAGGATCTGCAGCGGTGGAAAAAGGAGAAATACCGGGTGATTCTTCTGTCTGGCTCCAGAACCAGAGCCAGCCGTCTGGCCGGGGATTTGCGGGAGTATGATCTTCGCGCCTTCTGTCCGGACCAGGAAACACAGCAGGTTCAGCCGGGAGAGATTCTTGTGACTTACGGCAATCTTCACAGAGGCTTTGAATATCCGCAGATTAAGTTTCTGGTGATTACCGAAGGCGATATGTTCGGAACAGAGAAAAAGAAGCGGAAGAGGAAAAAGACCTCCTATGAGGGGAAAAAGATTCAGAGCTTTTCCGAGCTGTCTGTGGGCGATTATGTGGTTCACGAGGATCACGGACTGGGAGTTTACCGGGGAATCGAAAAAATTGAACGGGATAAGGTTGTAAAGGATTATCTGAAGATAGAATATGCAGACGGAGGAAACCTTTATCTTCCGGCTACCCGCCTGGACGGAATTCAGAAATATGCAGGGGCAGATGCCAAGGCGCCGAAGCTGAATAAGCTGGGCGGAGAGCAGTGGAACCGGACAAAGACAAGAGTGAAAACGGCTGTCCGGGAGATTGCGAGAGATCTGGTGAAGCTGTATGCAGCCAGACAGGAGATGGGCGGCTTTCCGTATGAGAAGGATACGGTCTGGCAGAAGGAATTTGAGGAGCTGTTTCCCTATGAGGAGACCGATGATCAGCTGGAGGCGATTGAGGCCACAAAGCGGGACATGGAAAGCAGAAAGATTATGGATCGGTTGATTTGCGGCGATGTAGGGTACGGGAAAACGGAGATTGCCCTGCGGGCGGCCTTTAAGGCCATCCAGGATGGAAAGCAGGTGGTATATCTGGTTCCGACAACTATCCTGGCCCAGCAGCATTACAATACCTTTGTGCAGAGAATGAAGGATTTTCCTGTGCGGGTCGATCTGATGTCCCGTTTCCGCACACCGGCAGAGATGAAAAAGACCATTGAGGATCTGAAAAAAGGGCTGGTAGATATTGTGATCGGCACCCACCGTGTTCTGTCGAAGGACGTAAAATTTAAGGACCTGGGGCTTTTGATTATTGATGAGGAACAGCGGTTTGGAGTTGCTCACAAGGAAAAAATCAAACAGCTGAAGGAAAATGTAGATGTTCTGACATTGACGGCAACGCCGATTCCCCGAACCCTTCACATGAGTCTGGTGGGAATCCGTGACATGAGCGTGCTGGAGGAGCCTCCGGTGGACAGAACGCCGATTCAGACTTATGTGATGGAATACAATGATGAAATGGTGCGGGAGGCCATTAACAGGGAGCTGGCAAGAAACGGACAGGTGTATTATGTATACAATCGCGTGAAAAACATCGATGAAGTCGCAGCCCATATTCAGGAGCTGGTTCCGGATGCGTCTGTGGTTTTTGCCCACGGGCAGATGTCAGAGCATAAACTGGAAAAGATTATGTTTGATTTTATTAACGGTGACATTGATGTGCTGGTATCCACAACAATTATAGAAACAGGACTGGATATCCCCAATGCCAACACGATGATTATTCATGATGCGGATCATCTGGGGCTGTCTCAGCTGTATCAGCTGAGGGGGCGTGTAGGCCGTTCCAGCCGTGTTTCCTATGCGTTTTTGATGTACAAGCGGGATAAGCTTCTGAAGGAAGAGGCGGAGAAGCGTCTTCAGGCGATCCGGGAATTTACGGAGCTGGGATCCGGCATTAAGATTGCCATGCGGGATCTGGAAATCCGCGGCGCAGGCAATGTGCTGGGAGCAGAACAGCATGGCCATATGGAGGCTGTAGGATATGATCTGTACTGCAAGCTTTTGAATCAGGCGGTAAAAGCCCTGAAGGGAGAGCGGGATGAGGAGGAAGACTTTGAATCTGTAGTAGAGTGTGATATTGATGCCTATATTCCTGCATCCTACATTAAGAATGAATATCAGAAGCTGGATATTTACAAGCGGATTTCCGGCATTGAAAATGAAGAAGAATATCTGGATATGCAGGATGAGCTGATGGATCGATTTGGCGATATTCCGCGCTCTGTCGATAACCTGTTGGTAATCGCAGCTTTGAAAGCGCTTGCACACAGGGCTTATGTGACTGAGGTGAAGATCAACCGCCAGGAAATCCGCATGACCATGTACCAGAAGGCCAGACTGAATACAGAGGGGATTCCGGCGCTGGTAGAGGAGTGTAAAGGCGCTTTAAGATTCCAGATGACAGATCAGCCCTATTTTCTGTATACAGACCGGAAACACAAAAATAAGGACTGCATGCCGATGATGGAAACAGCCCGGGAACTGCTTCAAAAAATCGGAGATCTGGCACAGAAAACAGAAAATACAAAAAACGCATAAAAATCCCTCCATCGACAGATACTATTTCCAGAAATGGAACAGTCAATCAATGGAGGAATGTGATATGAAAGCTACGGGAATTGTAAGAAGAATAGACGATCTGGGCCGTGTGGTAATTCCGAAGGAGATTCGGCGTACCCTTCGCCTGAAGGAAGGAACACCGCTTGAAATTTTTACCGATCGGGAGGGAGAAATCATTCTGAAAAAATATTCGCCAATGGTGGAGCTGACAGCCTTTGCAGGACAGTATGCAGAATCCATGGCGCAGACTACGGGAATGATGGTCTGCATTACGGATCGGGATCAGGTGATCGCGGCGGCAGGCGGACCCAGAAAAGAAATTCTTCAGAAAAACATCAGCAAACAGCTGGAGCAGGCAATCGATGACAGGGAGACTATTGTTGCCGGGAAGGGCGACAAACAGTTTATTCCGCTGACGGATGATGAGGTGGAAGGAATTACAGCGGAGGTAATTGCACCGATTATCTGTGAGGGAGATGCCATTGGAGCAGTTGCCCTGCTTGGACGGGATGCCCGGGCAAAATTCGGCGAGGCAGAGGTGAAGCTGGCAGGAACAGCTGCCGGATTTCTGGGACGCCAGATGGAAGGTTAAGCAAATACCAACGTTTCTTTTCTCAAAACTCAAATTTACAGGAACAAAATTTGAAATGGATGGTACAGAAAGCTTCATGGCAATTTGTACCATCCATTGTACATAGAAGTCAGCTCTAAACACGGCGGATGATGCCGCAGCCAATTTTATTACCGGAATTTCCGGAAGGCTGAGAGGAAAAATCATCGCTGTGGGAATGGATCACGACAGAACGCCCAAGGATACCGGAAATGGAAAAGCGTTTATCGTAAAAGGCTCCCCAGGCATATCCCTGATTGCCTAAAACAGGGAGAAGATCTCCGGCGTGATAGGGATGAAGCCGGTGTTGGGGATTGTAGTGTTCTCCGGTTTTCGTAAAAGACTGAGAGCAGTCTCCATTTTCATGAATGTGCATGGCATAGAAATCAGAAGAACCGGAAGTCTGGATATCTGGAAGTCCGAAAAGTTCGTATTCTATCAGAACGCCTCCGTAGGGAGTATCGTAAAATTTGACGAGACCGCTTAGCTGAGGGGTGAGCGTATTTCCTGTAACCCAGGCGGCCGCCTGAGGCTGTGTATTTTTCAAAAGCTGGAAAAACACAAGTCCGGGAGTAACAGATGAGGGCATAAAAAAGCCTTTCAAATGAAGTTACTAAAATCATATGCGGAGATAAAAGAAACGTTACCGGTACTTTCGCTTTTCCATTTGCCGGAGGTAATCAACCGATGGAAAACGCCTTCCATGGAGACGATGCCGAGATTGACAAGGGACGGTTTTCGGATATACAATGTCATCAGAAATGTAAAATGAAAGGATTGTAATTATGAACAGAAAAAGACGAGGTGGTTTTTCGATTCTTGCAGCCGTTCTTGTGGTAATGCTTGCACTTTTTCTGGGGCTGCTTTTCTGGCTGCTTCACGGAAACGCAGAGCCGGAGCGGATTTTGCAGGCGGCTGCAGGGACTGAGAATCAGTCTGTGTCAGGACAGGCTTTGCCTCCGGAACATTCCGGGCAGGACATTGCGGAAGACGGCTTAGAACAACAGCAGAAAACAGAGGAGAACAGTCCTGTTGTGATTGTCGGAGCAGAGGAGGCCGGGGAAAGTGACGGAGAGGCAGAAGCGGAGAGTTCGGCGGAGGAATCTGTGCCTGAGGAGGAAATCAATCTGCTTTTTGCCGGAGACGTATTTCTTTCCAGCCATGTGCTGAATGCCTATGATACAGCAGGCGGTATTGCCGGAGTTTTAGATGAGGAGCTTCGCCAGGTGATTCAGGCTTCCGATTATTTTATGGTGAATCAGGAATTTCCCTTCAGTGACAGGGGAACGGCGGCAGAGGACAAGCAGTTTACCTTTCGTCTTCCTCCTTCCAGAGTCCATTTGATGCAGGAGATGGGCATTGATATGGTGACTCTGGCTAATAATCACAGCCTGGATTTTGGAACAGATGCGCTTCTGGATACCTGCAAAACTCTGGACGAGGCAGGAATCCGTTATGTTGGAGCCGGTAAAAATATGGCCAGGGCAAGGCAGCTGGAAACCGTGGAGATAAAAGGAAAAACCATAGGATTTCTGGGCTCCTCCCGGGTGATTCCCGTATATGACTGGACGGCAGGAGAAGAGAAGCCGGGAGTTGCCATTACATACGATCCGGGAATGCTTTTAAAGGATATTGCAGCGGCAAAACAGGTCTGCGATTATGTGGTGGTTTATGTACACTGGGGAAAGGAAAAGGCGGTTACACCGGAGGAATACCAGCAGACTATGGGGCGTCAGTACATTGATGCCGGTGCGGATCTGGTAATCGGAAGCCATCCTCATGTGCTGCAGGGAATTGAATATTATCAGGGAAAACCGATTGTATACAGCCTTGGAAATTTTGTTTTTGGAAGCAGTATTCCAAGAACTATGCTGCTTCAGGCATCTCTGGGAGCAGATGGTGTGAAGCTGACGGCTGTACCATGCAAATCTGCAGCAGGGTATACACAGGCGGATAAGGATCCGGAAAAGACAGCTGCATTTTATCAGGAGCTGCAGGGGCTTTCTCTTCATGCGCAGATAAATGAGGCGGGAGAAATAAGGGCTGCAGAGTAGAAGTCCGGTGGAAATTATAAAAAAAGAGACAGAGAAAAGGAAGAAAAGTAAATGGAAAAAATGACAGATACTGCCGGGGACTGGGAGCTTTCGGAGGATTATTACAGTCAGGAGGAAGGAAAAAAACTGAAGCTTGAAGATTTTCTTGAGGAGAACTCTGAAAAGCCGGAGAAGGAACCGGAGCTTTTTACAGCGGCTGAAACAGGCGCCCGACTGGAAGAAATGGCAGAGCTGGTGCGTCAGGTGACAGCTCTTTCCGGTCAGGGAAATACAGCAGAGCAGATTGCAGGCGTTCTTGGTATGGAGAAGAAAACCGTTCAGGATATTATGGTGTGCCTCCAGGCATTTCCGGAGGACGATCCGGTTGCTGTAGCGCGTCTGATTGTTTTGGGATAAAAGAAACGAAAGAAGGGAAACTGCCGTGTTTTTTATTATGGGTGTCAGTCAGGGACAGCAAAAGCTGAATTTTGATCAGCTGATTGTCTGCGGAAACTGCGGACGTTACGGACACTTGGAAGTGTATATGGTATACTCGTATCTGAGTCTGTTTTTTATTCCCGTGTTAAAATGGGGGCGCCGCTATTATGTGCGTACCACCTGCTGTAATGCCTCAGCAGAGCTGGATGGAGAGCTGGGAAGAAAAATTCAGAGGGGAGAGGTGACCTCTCTTCCGGAAAACATCATTCCGGAAAGTCCGGCAATGCTTCCGGGCGGGAAAAAACGCTGCGCTTCCTGCGGATTTGAGACAGAAGAGGATTATCAGTTCTGTCCAAAATGCGGCAGGGAGCTTTAAAAAAGGTTATTGAAACAGATCAGTCATTTCCTGAAACAGGGCAATGTCGTCTTCCTTCAGACGGAGATTGGCAGAGAGCTCTTCGCCTTCGGGAGTGGTTACTTTAAATTCGATTACAGTGCCTTCCCGGATTGCCTTCTGACGGACAGCAGACAGATATTTCGGGAATTTGGGATGGTTGGCTTTTACCCGCTCCCAGGCTGATTTCAGTTGAAGAAGCTTCATTGGATTCACGAAAAATACCTCCTTTTCTGGTGTTGACGGTTGTAGTATACCCGATTGAGGAGGTTTTGAAAAGGCTTTTTGTCCCTGAAATCGGACAGGAAGATGTATGACAGATCGATTACAATTTTTGAGGTGCATAGAATGATTTTTTCCAGAAAAGATCTGTTTCGGCTTCTGGGGCCGTTGATTGTAGAACAGATTCTGGCAGTATTAGTCGGAATGGTAGATGTTATGATGGTGGCAGCTGTAGGTGAGGCGGCGGTATCCGGCGTTGCACTGGTGGATTCAGTCAGTCTGCTGATCATTCAGCTGCTGGCAGCGCTGGCAACGGGAGGCGCTGTAGTATGTTCCCAGTATATTGGAAAGCACAGGTCGGACATGGCATGCCGGGCAGCGGGACAGCTGGTGCTGATTACGGCAGGTGTTTCACTGCTTTTTACAGCGGTGGCGCTGGTGGGAAACAGGCGTCTGCTTCATCTGATATTCGGTCAGGCAGAGGCGGCGGTTATGGATAATGCAGCCACATATTTCTGGCTTACGGCTCTGTCTTATCCGTTTCTGGCTTTGTATAATTCCTGCGCGGCACTGTTTCGTTCCATGGGAAATTCCAGGGTGTCCATGATGGCATCCATGATTATGAACGGGCTGAATGTTGCAGGAAATGCGGTCTGCATTTATGGTCTTCATATGGGCGTGGAGGGTGTTGCCATTCCCACTCTGATTTCCAGAATGACAGCGGCAGTTTTGATGATGATTCTGGTGCGCCATCCGGACAATGTGATTCGCATTACCGGTATTTCCCAGCTGCGTCCGGAAAAAGATATGATTCGAAGAATTCTGACTGTGGGAATTCCCAGCGGTCTGGAAAACGGAATGTTTCAGTTTGGAAAACTGATGCTGCAGAGTCTTGTTTCCACCCTGGGAACGGCTTCTATTGCAGGCTTCGCAGTGGCAAATAATCTGGTGACACTTCAGTATCTTGCCGGAAATGCCCTGGGGCTGGGGTTGATTACCATTGTAGGACAGTGTGTGGGCGCCGGCGAGGTAAAACAGGCAAAAACCTATACAAAAAAGCTTCTGGCTGTAAATTACAGTATTCTTCTGGTTGTGTGTACGGCAATGGCTCTGGGCCGCGGGGCGATTGTGGGCTTTTATCACCTGTCCCCGGAGGCGGCGGGCATGGCTGAGGAACTGATACTGATTCACAGTTTTGCAATGACAGTGTGGCCGCCGGCTTTTGCGCTGCCTAACACACTGCGGGCCGGTATGGACGCAAGGTTTACAATGATGGTGTCTGTATTTTCCATGTGGGTATTCCGGATCGGTTTTGCATATTTGTTTGTGCGCGGTTTCGGGTTTGGAATTATGGGAGTCTGGTGTGGAATGTTTATTGACTGGATTTTCCGTATGGCTGTATTTCTGTGGAGATTCCGCGGATTTGAAAAGCGGGCGAAAAGAATTTAAGGTAACAGTTCAGCCTTGCGGGGATTCAGTCAGAAAAACTCGTTGAAAGTTTGCTTTCATAAGAATTTTTCTGACTGAATCCACATAAGGCGGACGCCTAAAGTTTCTTGTCCGCTGTGAGCGGGCAAGAAGATGCAAGGCTGAACTGTTACAATTTAAGGGCAAATTTCAGGAGGAGGATGAATATGAAAAAGAACAGGATAAAACGGGAATGCGGAATGCTTCTGCCGGTCAGCGCTCTTCCGTCAAGGTACGGGATTGGATGCTTTTCCAGAGAGGCCTATCATTTTGTGGATCAGCTGAAGGAGGCGGGGCAGCAATACTGGCAGATTCTGCCGCTGGGACCTACCGGATACGGGGATTCTCCCTACCAGTCCTTCAGCGCCTTTGCAGGCAATCCCTATCTGATTGATCTGGAGGAGCTGATTCAAAAGGGGCTTCTGACCAGAGAGGAATGTGACCAGGCGGATTTCGGGGACAATCCCAGAGATATTGATTATGAGAAGCTGTACCGGAACCGTTTCCCTGTACTGCGCAGGGCATTTGAGCGGTGGAGAGAGCGTCAGTTTCAGTCCGGATATGATGAAAATCAGATGGAACGTATTTTTTCGAAAAAGCTTTCTGAAGAGACAATGGAATACTGCTTTTATATGGCGGTGAAAAATGAATTCGGCGGAAAAAGCTGGAGTGAATGGGACGAGGATATTCGTTTGAGAAAGGAAGGCGCAGTCCGTCATTACCGGGAAAAGCTGCAAAATGAAATTCTGTTTTATGCCTTTTTGCAGTATGTTTTCCAGAAGCAGTGGAAGCGGCTGAAGAAGTATGCCAACAGCCGGGGAATCCGGATTATCGGAGATATCCCCATTTATGTGGCCTTTGACGGGGCAGACAGCTGGGCTCATCCGGAGCTGTTTCAGTTTGACGCAGAACGGCGTCCGTCTGCTGTGGCGGGATGTCCTCCCGATGCATTTTCGGCTACGGGACAGCTTTGGGGAAATCCGCTGTACCGTTGGGATTATCACAAAAAAACAAAGTACCGCTGGTGGATGAAACGGATGGAATACAGCTTTGGACTGTATGATGTTGTCCGGGTGGATCATTTCCGGGGATTTGATGAATATTATTCGATTCCGGCGGGAGATCAAACGGCAGAATTCGGTCATTGGGAAAAGGGACCGGGATATGATTTGTTCCGGGTTTTGAAAAAGAAATTCGGAAATCCCGATATCATTGCCGAGGACCTGGGATTTTTGACGCCGTCTGTGTTAAAGCTGGTAGAGAAAACAGGTTATCCCGGAATGAAGGTGCTGGAGTTTGCCTTTGATGAATCGGAAGACAGTGCCTATCTGCCTCATAAATATCCGGTAAACTGTGTGGTGTATACAGGAACCCATGACAACACAACCCTTCAGGAGTGGTACAGAACCCTGGATCCGGCAGCGAAAGCATTTGCAGTCCGGTATCTGGGAAATGAGAGAACTCCCCAGGGAGAAATTCACTGGGACTATATTCGTCTGGCGCTTCAGAGCGCGGCGCGGATTGCTGTGATTCCTGTTCAGGATTATCTGGGACTTGGCGGCTGGGCCAGAATCAACGAGCCGTCTACGTTAGGTAAAAACTGGCGGTGGCGCATGACGGAGACGGATTTGACAAAGGAGCTTCTTGAGCGGTGCCGGGATATGGCGCAGCTGTATGGAAGATGTGAGAAGGAAGAATCATAGTTTTTTGAAAGAAAAAAGGTCTGACAGGGGGGAATGTCTGTCAGACCTTTTCTGTCACAGCTGTCTGCAACAGAAAATATTTTGCAGAACGAACGCTTACGGAAGGGGAAAACCTGCCGTGTAAATGCGTCCGGTGCAGATATGTGCGCTGCGTTTTGCAGGGAAATAGTTGCTGTTGGCAGCTGCACATAAACGGGAGAATGTGTTTTGGCACATTCCAATCAAAGGTCTCAGCAAGGTGTGCCGAAAAATTTATGATAACGCGAATCAGGTGTTAATCATCATCGCGGTCATCATCATGATCGTCATCGTCATAACGGTCGTCGTCATCATGATCGTGATCATCATGGTCGTCATCGTCATAACGGTCGTCGTCATAACGGTCGTCGTCATCATGGTCGTCGTCATAACGGTCGTCATCATCCCAGGCATCCCAGTCATCGTTGCGTTCCCGGTCAGCTGCTGTGATTTTTCCGGTGAAAGCATTGACTTCGTATTCGTATTCGATGCCGCCGGCAGTGAATTCCAGCTCATAAATGCCGTCATCCAGATCGTATTCTCCTTCGCTGAAAACAGCATCTTTCAGACCGGCATGGGCAAGAGCCAGTTCACGGGCTTTCTGAATGCCGATGCGTCCTTTATGATCCAGTTCAGAGGTATTTACAGTAACGGTGCTGGACTTGAGGCCGCAGTCTTTCAGGGTATAGCGGGCGCTGTCTGCCACATCGTCCAGAAAATGACTGTCGGGAGTCTTAGAGCCTGCTTCCAGCTTAATAAGAAGGTTTTTTGCAGGATGATTTTTCTGCGTATCAAAATAGCCGTCTGCGTAAATTTCACGAATAAGATCCTCGATTACTTCTTCACAGGGATCGTATTCATAATTTTTCATATTGCGGACAACAGCACGTCCGCTTTCGTTCATGCCTTTCAGCTTCAGAACCCGTCCTTTATAGTTATAATCCATCTTAATTTCAGGATTGACACTGATCAGAAGAGTTCCGGTTTTGACATTTTTGTCTGTAGAAACAGCGGTATTCTGTCTGATAAGCGCAGATGCAGATGCGTGGCTGGTCATGGAGACAGCCAGAGAGAAAACCATGGCAGCTGATAAAATGCTGGTAAGTAAATTTTTTTTCATAAAGAACATCTCCTTTCAGAAATATGGATTGTTACAGGAAACTGCGTCCTGTGATATAAAAATGCTCCGCCGGGATCGCCGTGCGGCGAAAAGGAATTTTTCCTTTCTTGTTGTTTTCAAAGATAGAATACGGGAGGAAAAACAGAAAACCGGGGTCAAAGCAGAAAAAATTGAAAAATTTTTTTCAGGGCTTGCGGCAGAAGATAAAATATGATATTCTGAATCCATCTCCAGAAAGAAGTCTTTAAGCGAAAACGGTCTTTGGCAGTTCGCCGGATTGATTCCACATTGAGTTTAAAAATTTTAGAATATAATCAGGAAGCTCTGAGGGTTAATACGCTGTTTTTATAAAACAGAAAACCCTGCCGAAATTATTCCGGCAGGGGGAAATTTGTTCAGTCCTCATCTTCAGGCTCTTCTTCGCTGTCATTTTCGTCGTGGCCTTCAGGCTCCTCGTTGCTGTCATTTTCGTCATGGTCTTCAGGCTCCTCGTTGCTGTCATTTTCGTCGTGGTTTTCAGGCTCCTCTTCGTTGTCGTCATCGTCGTGGTTTTCAGGTTCCTCGTGGTCTTCCACTCCGTCATCGTTTTCAGCATTCTCGTTGCCGTCGTCTTCCTCAGGGGAGTCCCCGCTGTCGTCTCCGCCGCAGTCTTCGTCCTCCTCATCGTCGTCTTCCTCGGGGAAGTCTTCTCTGTCTTTCCCGGTGTGCTCTTCGTCCTCATCGTCCTCAGAATCGTCGTCTTCCTCCTCATCTGTATTCTGAAACCGGGAAATTCCGGAAGATGGTGCAGGGGCAGAAGCATCAGCGTCAGAACCGGCAGGAGCATCGGAACCGGCATTTACAGGAACATCAGAAAGAGTATCTGCGGGTGCTGTTTCTGGAAGGGGAGTATCTGCGGATGCAGGTATTTCCGGGGCAGCAGAGGCAGTGACAGATACCGTATCGTTCAGATGGTTTTCCAGTTCGGTAAGAAGGCGATCCTCTGTTTTGGCGATCCAGTTTTCATGAGAGGATTCCAGAGTCAGGAGAATCTGTCCGCCTTCTTTCAGATATCCCATTTCCATGGCTCTGTCTGCCAGATCGTCAGAAGCCTGTTCCAGCTTTTGTCCTCGAAACCGGTAGCCGTCAAGAAGTCGCAGACCGTCGTCATTGAGGCCATCTGCAGAAATAACATAGTCCAGCCGGTTGACGGTCAGCTTCAAATCCGGATTGATTTGAATCCGGACAGCTCCGTATGGGGTCAGGCAGATGTGCCAGGTTCCCAGCACAGCCAGAAAGAAGGACGCTGCCAGAGAAGCTGCGGATAGAAGTATCCGGCGTCTGCGCAGGGAGTGTATTGTGACAGGCTCTTCCTCTGCAGTACATTCTATGACGAAGGATACCGTTTCTCCAACCTGATAATTCAGATTGGCAACCTTTAGAAATCGTCCTGTCTGATCCAGAACTACAGCGTATCCCGGATGGCATTCCATTACAAGATAAGTCATAAGGGTTTCTCCTTTCGTTTCATAAACTGCAGATGGCCCCGGATGATTTCAAAACCATTGGTATAGGCCAGCAGAATGGCAACAAGATATTTCCGGTGCCGTTCCAGGGTTTTGCGTTCTGTGCCGGAACCGGCGGCCAGCTGGGCCAGAGGGAGTTTTTTGCTGTGAATCATCTGAACCAGAACCTGAGGATGGGATTTCGCATAATCCAGAACCTTCATGCAGGCTTCCATGGTTCGTTCCTGTCTGGGACAGTTATCGGCAATGTCAGACAGTGTAAGACCAAAGGATTCCAGCTGATGGGAAAATTCTTCAATTTCTGTGCGGGCTGCCGTTATCTGAAGAACCTCGTTCATTTTGTCAGAGCGGTCAGAAAGCTGTTCTCCAAGAGAACGGCTGTCATCCTGAGAGGAAGGCAGTTCCAGAGAAATCAGAGATTTGTGGCGCTGCTCTTTTCTGGCATAATCAATCAGCCGGTTTCGAATGGCAGTGGAAGCCAGCATCAGAAAGGAGCCCTTTTCTGTCCGATAGGAGAGAATGGATTCATAGAAGGCAAACATGGCAATATTCAGTTCATCCTGGCTTTCATCCGGAGGGCGTTTCAGAAAACGGGCAGTCTCTGATTTGATAAATGGAAGGTACTGGCGAATCAGCTGGTCTGCAGCGCGGCTGTCACCCTGGGCCTTCTGAACCTGACGCACGATCTGATGTTCTTGATTCATAGGCAATCATCTCCCCTTTCCTATAGAATACGAATCAATGATTAAAAAAGCGGGGTCGGTCCCGGCAGTCTTATATTTTTGGAGAATTCTGTTTTCCGGTCAGAAAAAAGTTCTTTAAGACAGAAAAAGGTGCAGAAGCTGTCAGAAACAGCTCTGCACCGGAATGTAAGGCCTGCGTAAATGCAGGAGTTATTGAATGGTAATTTTTGCTTTTGCGGCAGATTCTTCAGCAGATGTGCTTTCCGCCTGACTGCTTTCAGAAGTGGCCTGGGTGCTTTCTGCAGCAGCAGAATGAGCTTCCTCACTGCCTTCTTCTTCCTCCGGCTCCGGTGCGCTGTCGAGAACGTCGCTGCCGTTTTCTTTGTGTGAGGTAAAGGAACCCTGAGACTCATTGCCTGCCATGTCCTGTACGAAAATGCGAAGTCCGGCGGAATCCATGGTAAAAGAAAAGGTATTCAAATCCCGGTTTGCAACCAGGGGAAGAACGCGTTCACCTGTGGAATTCAGCGCATAAACAGAATCGTAATTAATACCGGCCTGGCTGTCAGTCAGGGTTACGGTCAGTACGCCTTCTTCTATATGAGAGGCAGAAAAGGTGGGCGGGGTATCATCCAGGATATTCACATACTTGATGCTGTCCGCCGGCATTCCGTTAAAATTGGTAACGATAGCCTGGAGAGAACCATTTCTGTGAAGCGTGGTGGTATAGGTCCGCTTTTTGTCTTTTGTCAGTTCCAGATTTTCACCGTCTAACTCCATGACAATGGACTTGGCGGGAAGCCAGGACTTCATGGTAAGGGTGGCAGTGGTTGTCTGATAATCACTGGTATCTGCCACAGTCAGCTCGAATCTTGGCTTGGCTGTCACAAGGTGAAAAACAATAGCGTTAAATACAATAAATGGCAATATGTAAAACAGCAGAATATGCGGCCACTCGCTGGCAGGCTTCTGCCTGTGTCTGCCGGATCGCCGGTAAGATGACTGATGATAATGTTCCATGACAGCTCCTTTGCATACAATATTTTCTGACCATAAGCATAGCAGAAAAGCCGTGGATTTACAAGTGAACATTTTCTTACTTTTCTGTATCTGCCTTTTGTTTTCCCGGCAGTTTTAGTGAAGAGACCTTTTCAGAAAGAGATGGTTATGGTATGATGAAATCAGGAAAAGAGCGGCGGTCTGCAGCTGGCTGCGGACTTTGTGAAAGGAACGGATATGATACGGAAGGCAGCAGAATTTGCGGCAAAGGCACATGAAGGAGCAGTCCGAAAGGGAAGCAGGATCCCTTATATTTATCATCCTATGGAAGTAGCTGTGATTGTGGCCCGGATGACAGAGGACGAGGAAGTGATTGCGGCGGCATATCTTCATGATGTGCTGGAGGACACCGCGGTGACGGCAGAGCAGCTGGAGAAAGAATTTGGAAGCCGGATTCTGGCGCTGGTTTCTGCTGAGACGGAGGATAAGTCTCTTTCCTGGAAAGAGCGCAAGCAGGCGGCAATTGAACATTTAAAAACAGCCTCCAGAGAAGAGAAGATTCTTGTTCTGGGGGACAAGCTGAGCAATATGCGAAGCACTGCCCGGGATTATCTGACAGAGGGAGAGCAGGTATGGCAGCGTTTTAATGAAAAACGCCGGGAGTGTCATCAGTGGTATATGGCCGGAATGTTAGAAGGCTTGAAGGAACTGGAGGATACAACTGCTTATCAGGAATTCCTCCAGCTCTTCCGGCTTGTTTATGAGTCATAAAAAAGGATGGCCTGTGCTGAGGTGAGAACAGGCGCTTGCATATTCTTTTGCCTCAGCACGAAAAATATATGAAAATAATCTATCAAAATTTTCTGTCCGTTTCCGGCAGAATTCTAAATTACGGATCAGTTCTTGATCCGGAAAATCCCATAAAAAACAGCAGATCTGAATGAAATCCCGTTTTGGACGGATACATCAGGAAATAATTTCATAAAAGGAGAATGGATGAAGGGTTTTTTGAAAGAAAAGAAATGCGATGAAAAAGTGCGGACAAACTGTATTCAGACAATGATCCGGGTGGGGCTTGTTCTGATTCAGATGATGATTGTAGGCTGTCTGACTGTCCGGGCAGAGCTTCAGGAAGAGAACATGGAAATGATTGAAAAAAAGCTGGAATACAGGAATCTTGAGAATGGAGAAAGCTTTCCGCAGGAGATAGAAGTACAGGTAAAGACAGGGCAGGGGACAAAGGGTGTTCTGTGTCATGCAGAAGAACAGAAGGTAACAGGGGAGTACTGGCTGGAGGATTTTTCCTTTCCTGTTACTTTTCACCGCTATCATTCCGATTATTACCGGCTGGGAGAGCTTCTGGTACCTTTTCAGGAAGAGAAGCCAAAGCTGGAGGGGTGTGAGTCTGAGCTGCTTCGGCAGCTGGGACTTTCTCCGGATGCCTATGAGATTCTGGATTTTCAATGGCAGGGCGGAACCTATCTGGGGAAGGACGGCACGATCTGCCGTGATGGAATTGGAACAGGGCGGCGTCTGGTACGGGATTATCTGGTTACATACAGGGGAACCTGTGAGAAAACAGAAGATGCAGAGCCGCTGCAGGAAATAACAGAAAAGAAGCCGGATTCCGGTTCGGGAAGTCAGGGAGAGGATTTAGGGGAGAGCCGGGAGGACACACCGGGGAAATTCCTCTCTTTCTGGAAAAAGGCAGCACGTTTTTTCCTGATTGCAATAGGAATCGGAAGTATTTTCTTTCTGGGCGGACTTTTGCTTCTGGGGCTGTTATGGGTGGAAAAATATCTGCGAAAATGGTATAATAGCAGAAATTAAAATCTGTTATGCAGAATGAAATTGATTGGATAAGATTAAGGAGGAAATGAAACATGTTTACAGAAAATGAAAATGTAGAAACAACCGATCTGGGCGGAGGCGTGACCAGAAAGATTTTATCTTACAGCAAGAATCTTATGACAGTGGAGCTTCATTTTGAGAAGGGAGCTGTCGGCGCAAAGCATTCCCATCCGCACGAGCAGATTGGTTATATCGTATCCGGACGTCTGATTTATCAGGAGGAGGGATGTGAGGATAAAGAACTGCAGACAGGCGATACTTATTATGTAAAACCAGATGCAGTTCATGGAATTCTGGTTCTGGAGGATACGGTTCTTCTGGATATTTTCACTCCTATGCGGGAAGATTTTGTAAAATAAAAGACAAAACGGAAAGATAAAGGAGAAGAATATGTTATTCATCGAATATCCGTCATGCAGTACCTGCCAGAAAGCAAAAAAATGGCTGAATGCGCATGAAATTACGTTTACAGACCGTCATATTGCAGAAGAGAATCCGACAGCAGAGGAGCTTAGGGAGTGGATTGGCCGTTCCGGTCTGGAAATCCGGAAATTTTTTAATACCAGCGGAATGAAGTATCGGGAGCTGGGGCTGAAGGATCGGCTGGCAGATATGAGTGACGAGGAAAAGATTGCGCTTTTGGCTCAGGACGGGATGCTGGTAAAGCGTCCTCTGGTGGTGACAGAGGAGAGGATTCTGGTGGGCTTTAAAGAGAAAGAGTGGGAAGAGACCCTGCTGAAAAATTGACATTTGAAAGCCGTGGTGCTACACTGATTTCATGATTACGAAGCGACAGGAGAAGAATGTTATGTTAAATGGAAAGAAAGTATTATTCAGTGGTATGCAGGCTACCGGAAACCTGACTCTTGGAAATTATCTGGGAGCCCTGAAAAACTGGGTTACCATTGCAGATGAATATGAGACCTTTTACAGTGTTGTAGATATGCATTCCATTACGGTGCGTCAGGATCCGGCGGAGCTGCGCAGACGCGCAAGAAACCTGCTGACCCTGTATATTGCGGCAGGTCTGGATCCGGAGAAAAACTGCATTTATTATCAGTCTCATGTATCCGGTCATGCAGAGCTGGCCTGGATTCTGAACTGCTTTACCTATATGGGCGAATTAAATCGTATGACCCAGTTTAAGGACAAGGCAGCCAAGCACGCAGACAATATTAATGCCGGTCTGTTTACCTATCCGGTTCTGATGGCTGCAGACATTCTGCTGTACCAGGCGGATGTGGTTCCGGTAGGAATCGATCAGATGCAGCATCTGGAGCTGACCCGTGATATTGCGCAGAGATTTAACGGAATTTACGGCGATGTGTTTACTGTTCCGGAGGCATATATCAGCAAGGTCGGAGCGAAGATTATGAGCCTGCAGGATCCTGCAAAGAAGATGTCCAAGTCCGATGAAAACCCCAACGGAAGCATTTATCTGATGGATGACCCGGATACGATTATCCGCAAATTCAAACGGGCAGTGACAGATTCCGAGGCCTGTGTGCGCTACTGCGACGAGCAGCCGGGAATTCGGAACCTGATTGATATTTACTGTGCATGTACCGGAAAGACTCCGGCAGATGTGGAGAAGGAGTTTGACGGAAAGGGCTACGGCGATTTTAAGATGGCAGTAGGCGAGTCTGTTGTGGATGTGCTGAAGCCGCTGCAGGATCGGTTTGCCGACCTTTCAAAAAATAAAGATTATCTGGACAGTGTGATTAAGAATAACGCAGAGAAGGCGCAGTACTTCTCCAACAAGACTCTGCGCAAGGTTCAGAAAAAGGTAGGCTTCCCGGAGCGGATTCGCTAAGACAGATACAAAGAAGCTTCCGTCAGAATATATCAGAAAAGGAGCAGATACGATGGCTAAATTAGATGGAAAAGTTGCACTGATTACCGGCGCTGCAGCAGGCCTTGGAGAAGGCATTGCTTCTGCTTATGCAAAGTATGGCGCAAAAATGATTCTGGTTGACCTGTCGCCCGCTGTTGAGGAGACTGCTGAGAAGCTGCGCAGAGAATATGGCGCAGAGATTATTACGGCAGTTGCCAATGTGGCGGATCGTGCGCAGATGGATGCGGCTGCGGCAAAGGCGGTTGAGGCCTTCGGGGCAATTCATATTGCCTGCTGCAATGCCGGAGTATGCCGTCTGGCACCCTTTGAAGAGATGGATGACGCTACCAGGGATTTTCATATTGATGTGAATATCAAGGGTGTGTGGAACACCTGTAAGGCCGTGATTCCCTATATGTTAAAGCAGGGAGGCGGCAGTATTGTCATCGCATCCTCTGTAACAGGAGATATTGTGGCAGATGCCGGAGAGGCCGCTTATGCCATGACAAAGGCGGCGCTGGTTGGACTGACCAAATGTCTGGCTGTCGAGTATGCAGGACGGAATATCCGTGTAAACTGTTCTCAGCTGGGATATGCGCGGACACCGATGGTAGAAAAGATGGCTATGGAATCCAATCCGGAGAATCCGGAGGCAGCTATTGCTGATATTGCAGCAGGGGTACCCATGGGACGCCTTGCAAAGCCCATAGAAGTGGGAGAGCTGTTTGCATTTCTGGGAAGCGACGAGTCCAGCTATCTGACCGGCTCTCAGATTGTGATAGACGGAGGCAGTACTTTGCCGGAAACCATGTCCATTGGAACCAACTGAGTGGGAGCATCGCCTGGTCCTGGACACCGGAAGCATAAAACGGTAACGAGACTTTTCATGCATGAAAGAATTTCATGTGTGGAGAGTCTCGTTTTTTTATGTCATAGGAAAGTGCGTCCCATGACATAAAAGCGTTCCGCGAGGATCGCCATGCGGCGGAAGAGAATTTTGTCGCAGAAGCGACCCGCCGCAGGCGGAGAAGCTCGCGAGCGAGCTTCTTTTTGACACAGGAAAGTGCGTCCCATGAAATAAAAACGCGGAAATACAGTCCTAGAAATACGGAATGCCTCATACCTTAAAATAAGCAAAGGAGAGACAAGATGAAAACGTGGTATCGAGAATCAGCGGAAAATGTGCTGAGGGATATGGGCAGCAGCCGAAGCGGTCTGACACAGCAGCAGGCCGAAGAGGTACGAAAGAAGGCCGGGGAAAATGTCCTTCAGGAAGGGACTGGAAAAAAGGCCTGGCAGGTGTTTTTGGAACAGTTTCAGGATCTTCTGGTGATAATCCTGATTGCTGCAGCAGGGATTTCCATGGTATCTGATAATGTGGAAAGTGCAGTGGTTATTTTTGCAGTGATACTGATGAATGCGGTTCTGGGAACTGTACAGCATGAAAAGGCGAGAAAATCCCTGGACAGTCTGAAATCCCTGTCCTCGCCGTCAGCGAAGGTGATACGAAATGGACAGACTCTGGAAATTCCATCCGCTCAGGTGGTTCCGGGAGATTTGATAGCTCTGGAGGCAGGAGATCTGGCTGTAGCAGACGGACGCCTTTTGGAGTGCCATAATCTTCAGGTCAATGAAAGCTCTCTGACAGGAGAATCTCTGGCTGTGGAAAAACAGGCGGAAGCGATGGAGACAGAAGGGGCGGTTCCTCTGGGCGATCAGTCCAATATGATTTTTTCAGGTTCTTTGATTATTCAGGGACGGGCAGTGATGGTGGCAACGGCAACGGGAATGCACACGGAAATTGGAAAAATTGCAGCTCTCATGAATGCCACAGGTGAGAAAAAAACACCGCTTCAGATCAGCCTGGATCGTTTCAGCGGCCATCTGGCAGCTGTTATTATGGGAATCTGCGCCCTGGTATTTGTATTAAGCCTGTACCGGAAAATGCCGGTGCTGGATTCGCTGATGTTTGCAGTAGCGCTGGCTGTGGCGGCGATTCCTGAGGCCCTGGGCTCTATTGTAACCATTGTGCAGGCTATGGGAACGCAGCGGATGGCACGGGAAAATGCCATTATCAAGGATTTAAAGGCAGTAGAAAGTCTGGGCTGCGTGTCTGTAATCTGTTCTGATAAAACAGGAACTCTGACGCAGAATAAAATGACAGTAGAAGAGGTTTTTGCAGACGGAGAGTTGATGGCGCCGGGGCAGATTTCCATGTACCGGAAGGCCGGACGTTATCTGGTATACGGATTTACCCTGGCAAATGATGCCAGACTTCAGGGGGAGGAAGGAATCGGAGATCCCACGGAGCTTGCCCTTCTGGAAATGGCGGCCCGGGCCGGGGCGGACAGCGAGGAGCTGCGGCGGGAAATGCCGAGGCTGGAAGAGCTTCCTTTTGATTCTGAAAGAAAGCTGATGAGTACCGTTCATATGTGTGACGGACAGAGAGTTCTGTTTACAAAAGGGGCTATGGACGTGATTCTTGACCGGACCGGAGAACTGATGACAAAGAACGGGGCGATTCCCATGACTCCGGCCTGGAGGCAGAGACTGCAGGAGCAGAACAGAGCATGGTCGGAAAAAGGACTGCGGGTTCTGGCTGTGGCATACCGTCCGCTGGAGGAGATGGAGTGCTGCAGTCCGGAAGCAGAGAACGGATATGTTTTTCTGGGAATGGCAGCCATGATGGACCCGCCCAGAATAGAATCACGTCCGGCAGTGCTCAGCGCCAGAAGAGCAGGAATCCGTCCGGTTATGATTACCGGAGATCACAAAATTACAGCTATGGCCATTGCAGGAAAAATCGGCATTATGGAGGAGGAGGATCTGGCTCTTACCGGACTGGAGCTGGATGCGATGAAGGAGGAAGAGCTGGATGAAAAGCTGGAAAATATTTCCGTATATGCAAGAGTTTCTCCGGAGCATAAAATCAGAATTGTAGATGCATGGCAGAGAAAAGGCTGTATTGTAGCCATGACGGGAGACGGAGTCAATGATGCTCCGGCTTTAAAGAAGGCTGATATCGGGGTAGCCATGGGAATTACGGGGACAGAGGTTTCCAAAGATGCAGCCTCTATGATTCTGACAGATGACAATTTTGCCACGATTATCAAGGCGGTAGCCAACGGGCGGAATGTTTACCGGAATATCCGCCATGCGGTTCAGTTCCTTCTTTCCGGAAATATGGCAGGGATTTTCAGTGTTCTGTATACATCCCTTTTCGATCTGCCTATGCCCTTTGCACCGGTTCATCTTTTGTTTATTAACCTGCTGACAGACTCTCTTCCGGCTATTGCCATTGGTATGGAACCCCAGGAAGACGGGCTGCTCAGACAGCCTCCGAGAGATCCGAAGGAGGGGATTTTGACCAGGGAATTTTTGCTGCGGATTCTGCTGCAGGGAGGGCTGATCGCCTTTTGCACGATGACGGCCTTTCATCTGGGGCTGGAAACAGGCGGCGCAGGAACTGCCAGCACCATGGCTTTTGCAGCTCTGACACTGGCCCGGCTGTTTCATGGATTTAACTGCAGAAGTGAACACTCTATTGCGAAGCTGGGATTTTGTGGAAATATGTGGAGCATTCTGGCTTTTGAGACAGGAGTGCTGCTTTTAGCTGCTGTTTTGTTCCTTCCGGGACTCCAGGTACTGTTTGCAGTGGCAGATTTAAACCTGCGTCAGCTTGTCAGCATTGTGGCTCTGGCTGTGATTCCCACGGTGGTGATTCAGGCCGGAAAGATGATCCGGGAGGCGCTGGCATAATTGCTTAAAAAAATGGCACAGGAAAAAAATCCCAGTGCCATTTTTTGAAAAAGAGAAAGTTTTATATTTGACAATATTGCATAATTGTGATATAAATAAGACAGAAAACGTTTTCTATTAGGCATAATGAATAATAGTGCAAATGAAAAGGAACGGCTTAGGGATGTTGAAAGTATGCGGATTGACAAAACGGTATGGAAAATCCACTGCAATAGAGGATATTAGTTTTCATGTGAAAACAGGCGAAATTGTGGGTTTAATTGGGCATAATGGCTGCGGGAAATCAACAACCATGAATATTGTTACGGGATATTTAGCAGCCAGTGAAGGAAACGTATTTGTGGACGGAGAAAATTCTGTAGAGTGTGCAAAATCAGTGCGGAAAAAGATCGGATATCTTCCAGAGACACCTCCCCTTTATTTAGAAATGACAGTGGAAGAGCAGCTTTCGTTTGCCTGCGATTTAAAAGGGATTAAACATCGAAAAGATGCTATTAGACAGGCCTGCAAACAGGCAGATCTGAAGAATGTAGGAGGACGCCTTCTCAGGAATTTGTCAAAGGGATATCGACAGAGAATCGGATTGGCACAAGCATTTCTAGGTGAGCCTCCATTGCTTATTCTGGATGAACCGTCTTCCGGACTAGATCCTTATCAAAATGCAGAGATGCGGGACATTTTAAGAGAGGCAGCAAAAAAACAGTCTATACTTCTGAGTTCCCATGTATTAACGGAGGTGTCAGCAGTTTGTAATCGAATTATAGTGATGAGTAATGGAAAACTGGTGGCAGATGATACTCCCGCTGCCTTACGTCATCGTTACAGCGAGTCAAATCATTTTTATATAATTGCGGCAGGCAGTTCCATAGAGTTTCAAAAGAAAGCAATGGAAGCTTCTGTTTGTAAAATAAAAATAGATGAGAAAAATGGGAATGGGACTTTTCGGGCGGAATTTATGATGAATGAGACAGATCCGGCAGCCGCAGTAATGAGTATTCTGTTAAAAGCGGGATGTCAACTGCTCCAATTTGGGCCTGTTCTTCTAGAATTAGAAAACGTTTACTTTAATTTGACTAAGGATAAAAGGTACGAAACGGAGGCCAGATAGAGATGGTTGCAGTCTGGAAAAAAGAACTACGTCAATACATGGTATCTGTGGTAGGGGCTGTTTTTTTGGCTTCTTATGGTGGATTAATAGGATATTATTTTATAATGGGAAATCTTATGGCGATGGATGGGAATATTGCGGTTCTATTTGGTTCTGTATATTCTACACTAATGGTTTTGATTCCAATTCTGACTATGAGATTGTTTGCGGAGGAAAGAAAAATGAGAACAGATCAGTTGCTGTTCACATCTCCGATTTCTATATGTAAAATTGTTTTAGGTAAATTTCTTGCTGCCTATCAGATCTTTTTGATTGGAAGTATTCCTATGTTAATTGCAGCTTCTATTTTAGCTTATTACGGAAGTTTTCAGCCATTGGAGTTGGCTGGCTGTCTTGTAGGGCTGTGTCTGGCAGGAGGAGCTTTTCTATCTATCGGTTTATTTGCATCTGCAATAACAGAAAGTCAGGTGGTGGCAGCCATTGTTAGTTACTTGCTCATGATTTTTTTCTGGCTGATGGATTATATGAAATATTATGTACATAATTTTTGGATGATAAAGTTTTTAGAGTATTTATCGTTTCAATCACATTTCCGAGAATTGTCATCTGGGATTTTTAAATTTTCTACGGTAAGTTATTTTGCCAGTGTGACAGTTTTGATGCTTGGACTGACACATATGATTTTGGAAAGTCGCAGATGGAAATAAAGGATGATGTATATGGAAAAGAAAAATTGGCATACAGTGTTGGCAGCAACGGCATTTTTGGTTCTATTTCTTTTAGTAGGAGTGCTTTCCATTTTGTTAACGGAAAAATTCGGATGGAAATTGGATCTGACGGAAAATAAACTTTATACTTTATCTTCTGAGACAGAGAAAATCGTATCTGATTTAAATGAGCAGGTTACGATTACTGTGTTTAATGCGGAAACGGAATTTCCGCTGTTGCCTAAAAATTTATTGGCTGGATATCCTCACCGAAGCCGTAAGATTACAGTACGTTACTGTGACCCTTATCGTGAACCGAAGCTTGTAAGGCAGTACGAGGATAAAGGATTTTCAATAGAATTGAACGATATTTTCATTGAAGCAAATGGAAAAATTCATCAGTTAAAATTAATGGATCTATATCAGTTGGACGATTCTCAGTCACAGATTAAAAAATTGTATGCAGAGCAGGAAATTACGTCAGGAATCCATAGAGTGGTTAATGAGGAAAAGAAAAAAGTATTATTTACGGATGGACATGGGGAAGAACCATCAAAAGGGCTAATGGACATATTTTCACAAAATCATTATCAAACAGCCTATACTGAACTGTCAATCCAAGGGATTGATGAAAACACAGAACTTCTGATTATTTGTTCTCCTAAAAAAGATTTCAGTCCTGATGAAATTGATGTTGTAGAAGAGCATTTGAAAAATGGAAAAAGTGTAATGATTTTTTGGGAGCCGGGAAGCAGCGGGATGATAAATCTGAGAGAGTTTCTTGAAGATTGGGGGATTTCTCCTTCAGATGAACTGGTGGAGGAGCCGGATTTATATGTATCTGGAAGTCGTCTGAATGTGGCAGCCACCTATGTGCCACATGAAATTAATCAATTTTTCAGTAATAACAGATACTATGTGATAGTTCCGTCTTGTGTGGCTTTGAAGCAGGTATATGAGAATCAGGGAAAGACAGAAACATTACAGGTATTACGCTCTTCTGCTAAGGCAGTAACTGATCATGCGGGAGAAAAAGGTCCATTTCCATTGGTATTATCAGCAGAAAGAAAAGTAACGATGCAAGATGGAAAAACAGCTGTGGGAAGACTTTTTGTATGTGGAAGCAAAAATATTTATGGGGACGATCTGTTGTCATCTGACAAACTGGCTAATCGTGATTTTCTGATTCAGGCTACAGCATGGTGTACAGAAGATGACACAATGATCAATATTCCTCCAAAAGAAATGGAACATGAACTTTTACCGGTAGTAGCTGCAGAGCGAAGAAAATGGGCGATTTTGATGCTGGCTGTTCTTCCGGTGGGAATTTTGGCTGTGGGAGTTGGAATATCGCTTCACAGGAGATATCTGTAGAATGAAAAAACGAAAGACACTAACGGTATTTTTTATGGCATCGGGAATTCTGATGACGATAATTATGATTTTGTGCATAATTCCGTCAAACTCACTTGAGTCAGTAGAAACAGTTCCGTTGATGGTTACAGATTTTCATATGAAGAAGGTAGTTGGTGCTGCTTTGATAAATGAGAAAGGCAGTGTGGCACTGATGGTTCAGGATGGAGAAATAGAAATCTTAGATGCACCGCCTGAAATGGTTTTTTCGGCTTTTGATAGAAAAGCTTTTCTTTATCAAATGGCTCATTTAAAAGCGGAAAAATCATTTTGCTCTGTGAATGACTGGAGTCAGTATGGCCTGGGTGAATCGGAAGAAAAAGCAGAACTGGTTTTGTTTTTAATGGACGGAAGCAGAATTAGATTATTTTTAGGAGACAGAGCACCGATTCAGGACATGTATTACCTTCGTAAGGAAGGCGATGATTCTTTGTTTTTGATTGGTGCTTTGCCTGCCCGTATGATGATGTATTCTCTTAATGATTTCAGAGAAGAAAATGTACTTCCTGATTTGTCTGCAGATTGCTTTGCAGATATTAGAGAGCTTACGATGCATCATGGGGAAGAAATGTGGAAGATTCAGGGAGAAAACAAAAACGGAAAAGTTCAGTTTTTTTTAACGGAACCTGTTGAAGTGGATTTGAGCTGGAGAACAGTGACAGAAAAATTGTTTGCACCTTTGGCTGGAATAGAGAAATTAGAGTTTGTAAGTGACAATTATGAGGAGATTTTTAGTCAATACAGAGAGGATGAGATATATGAAATAATTTTGAATGTAAAGAACGAGCCTAGGAGGCTTTTGTTTGCAGATAAAAAAGAGTCGGATGTTCATGCATATTATTGCGCAAACCCGGAAAGCGGACAGGTAATTCTGGTGGGAGGTGAACAGGTAGAGAAAGTTCTTCAATGTTCGCCTATGGAATTTCTGGGAGAATCTCTCTATAGTGCCAGTGTAGCAGATATGGAGATGGTTACTGTTATTGCAGAGGAGTTTCGGGGAGAAATGCTCATTCGAGGACAAGGAGATACTTTAAGGAGTACCTGCAGTCAAACGGAATTGGGGCAGGAAGAAACGATTAGGTTTTTTGAAACATTAACTATGCTTCCGCCTGCTGAACCGATTGAGTTTGGACGAAAACTGGATGAGGAAAGGCTTCTGACATTATATTTTACGAGAAGAAATGGAACTGAGGATGTGGTGGAAGTAATTCCTGTTTCAGAGAGACGGTGTGCGGTTGTGATTAATGGTAAGGCTTCATTTACAACTTATACTTCTACAGTGGAAGAAATTATACGTACAGCGGACATTGTATTTTAAAGAAAATGTGCTGGATATTTTGCAGGAGAAGAAGCCTGCATGATATAAAAAAATAATAAATGGAGGTAGTATTTATGAAAAAGAACATCTTAAAACAAGCAGGTGTACTCACTGTTATGGCAGTGGCAGCAACAGTTACAGGTTGTTCTGGAGGAAAATCAGAGACAAAGGCACCTGCAACGGAGAGTGTAAAAGAGGCTGAGGTGAAAGAAACTGAAGCAAAAGCGGAGGAAAAAGAAGAGAAAGGGGAAACGGGGGCTGTTCTGGAAGGAGAGGAAACATCTCTGTCTCTGGCTAATACTCAGCCGGATACGGATGTAGAAAGTCTGCAGCTCTATGCATGTGAAGAGGCTATTGAGGCAGCAACGGACGGAAAGTTTAATATTGAAGTTTATACGAATGCCGCTTTAGGTGATACAGATGATATTTTGGAACAGGCAATTCAAGGCACACCTGTACTCACGATAACGGATCCTGGACGTCTGGCAGACTATATTCCAGAGTATGGAATTCTTCAGATGCCGTACATTATGGAAGACAGTACCAAGATTGATGCAATTACTGGAACAGATATGGTAAAAGCATGGGAGAAAGGCTTTGAGGAGTATGGTGTAAAGGTTTTGACGTCCAACTGGTATGGAGGCGCAAGACATTTTGTATGTAATAAAGAAGTGAATGTTCCAGCAGATTTAAATGGATTAAAGATACGGACTATGGGCAGTGATTTGTGCATTGAATCTGTAACTGCTATGGGAGCGGTAGGAACAGCAATGTCGCAGAGTGAGATTTATTCTGGAATTGAACAGAAAGCAATTGATGGCTGTGAAAACCAGAGTACATCTACTTATGCAAGCCGTTTATATGAAGTATGTTCTTATATCAACAAAACAGGACATTTTATGTTGTTAGGTGTTCCTGCTACCGGAACTATTTATTTTGATTCTCTGTCAGAAGACTATCAGAATCTTCTTGTTGATACTTTCCGTGAAAATGGTACAGAATATCAGACAATCTGCGCAGAGATGGAACTTGATTGTGAGAAGCAGATGGAAGAAGAAGGAATGACTATTCACGAAGTAGATGCGGCTCCATTTAAGGAAGCAGTAGAACCGGTTTATGAGAAACTTGGTTATAAGGAACTTCGGGATCAGATTCTTACAGAGGCCGGACTTAAGTAACGGATTGGTTTTAGGTGTGCCCGGTTCTGTATACTGGGCACACTCTGATTTTTCTACATAAAAATTAGGAGGCATCCATGAAAAAGATATATGATGCTTTTTGCAACATTGAAGAGCTGATATGTGGCGCAATTCTTTGTATTATTGTTGCACTGGCTTTTATAACAGCCGTTGCCAGATGTGTGTCCCATCCGATTTCCTGGACAGTGGAGATATCTCAGTTCTTTTTGTCCTGGCTGGCATTTTTAGGAGCAGATATGGCATTAAGGCATGGAAGAGTTTTAGGTGTTGATTTATTTACAAGAAGATTGCCAGAGAAGGCACAGGCAGCTATTCGTTTAGCAACAGATTTTCTGATTCTGTTGGTACTTATTTCTTTTGTGAAATATGGTGTAGATTTGTGTCGGTCAAACTATAAACGTTCTTTCCAAACGGTTGGAATCAGTTATTCCTGGGCAACAGCAAGTCTTCCTTTTGCATCAATGCTGATGACAGTTACGATCATAATGGAAATGGTTCTTCAGGTGAAAATTCTTATGGGGAAGCAAAAGACTGACAAAAGGGAGGAAACGGTATGAGTGTAGTATTAATAACATTTGTTGTACTGTTAATTTTAAATGTCCCTATCGCGTTTGTTGTAGGAATTGCTGGAGTCGCGTATTTCATTACAGAGGGGACAGTTCCATTTTCTGTTGCAGTACAGAGGGTTGTGGCTCAGACACAGTCGTATAGTTTTTTGGCTGTCCCATTTTTTATTTTTGCCGGAAATCTAATGAATGAGACGGGTATTACAAAATATTTATTGAAACTTGCTCAAATTGCGACACGGAAAATGTGGGGAGGAATGGCGCAGATAAATATTTTGCTTAGTACCATGATGGGAGGAATTTCAGGCTCTGCTTGTGCAGACGCATCTATGGAAGCACGAATTTTGGGATTGGATATGGTAAAAAAAGGGTACCCAAAAGGATATACAACAGCAGTTACCTGTCTCTCCGCATTGGTTACAGCAACAATTCCTCCTAGCTTGGGGTTGATTTTGTTCGGATATGTAGGTGGTGTATCAATTGGGCGTTTATTCATGGCAGGGATTGTTCCTGGAGTTCTGATGGCTGTAGCACTTATGATTACAGTAACAATTACGGCAAGAAAGCATAAATACGATCCCCCTGCAGTATATACACAGGAATTACAGAAAGGAGAGGTTGCGAAAATATTGAAAGAATCTTTTCCAGCTTTGCTATTTCCGATAATTTTGCTAGTGGGGATTCGCATGGGATTATTTACTCCGTCAGAGGCAGGCGCCTTTGCTGTTGTATATGCAATTGTTGTTGGAAAGTTTGTCTACAAAGAATTGACTTGGCAAAAGTTTCGGGCATCCTTAAAAAATGCCTGTTTAGATACGGGGGTAATTCTTCTTATCGTTTGCCTGTCAGGTATTTTTTCCTATGCTATTACGATGGAGAAGGTTCCAGTTACGATTAGCAAGGCGGTATTAGGGGTTACAAATAATCCTTATTTACTTCAGCTGTTGATTCTGGTTTTGCTGTTTGTTATGGGAATGTTCCTAGATAGCGATGTAAATACTTTACTGCTTACACCAATTTTCCTTCCTATCGTTGAGGCTGCGGGAGTCGATCCTGTGCATTTCGGCGTTATGATGGCAACATTATTGACTGTCGGTGTAATGACACCTCCTGTTGGAACAGCTTGCTACATAGTATGCGGTATTCTGAATTGCCCGGTGGAAGAGTATGTGAAAGCCAGCTGGCCGTTTTTCCTGGCAATTTTATTAGTATTTGCAATTTTGGTATTTTTCCCAGATGTGGTTCTGTTTTTGCCGAATCTGATGTACGGTTAAGAGAATAACGGAGAGTGATTATAATGAGATATAAAAAGATTGATGAGCTACAGGTTTATGTGGCAGACAGCAGGGATGAGATGGGCAGAATTTCTGGTCAGGATGCGGCATCTATGATAAAAATATTGCTTCAGGAAAAAGAAGAATTAAATGTTATGTTTGCAGCAGCACCGTCTCAGGATGATGTATTGGCAGAACTGGTTAGAGATCCAGACATTGACTGGGGAAGGATCAATGCTTTTCATATGGATGAATATTTAGGCCTTTCAGATGAGGCACCTCAGAAATTTGGGAATTATTTAAGAAAACATATTTTTGATAAGGTTCCTTTTAAGAAGATATTTTATATTGATTCTGATTCCAATCCTCAGAAAGAAGCTGCGAGATACGAGGAAATTCTCCGGGAACATCCATTAGATGTGTGTATTTTAGGGGTGGGAGAGAATGGGCATTTGGCATTTAATGATCCGGGAGAAGCTGATTTTGGTGATACGCATTTTGTAAAAACAGTTAAACTAGACGTGAGATGCCGTCAGCAGCAGGTGAATGATGGTTGTTTTGAGACATTTGAAGAAGTACCGGAAAGAGCACTTACAGTGACGATACCGGGATTGTTACAGGCTAAGGCTATGTTTTGCGTAGTGCCTGCCAGTAATAAGGCAGAGGCTGTGAAAAATATGCTTACAGGAAAGGTGGATTGCAGTTGTCCGGCATCTATACTTAGAACAAAAAGGGGAGCAAGGCTATATCTGGATCCTAGGGCGGCTGAGCAGCTAACAATTGAGTAGGGAGGAGTGTAAATGAAGCTTTCAAGAACGGCATTCGGTGGTTTAAAAAACGAGGATGGTTTAATTTTTTTCCCAGAAGAGTGTGAAACGATTGCTGTTAATTGCGTACAGGTAGAGAAAGATCAGACGACGGAGCCAGCCATTCATCCGGACGAAGAGGAAATTTATGTGATACTTACCGGAGAAGGGATTGTATGGTTAGATGGAGAAAAGCATCTGGTACAAAGAGATAGTGTGGTCTACATACCAAGGAATGTGGAACATGTTATAGAGGGAAAGAGTGATGAGCCGTTGACATATGTATGCGTGGCAAACTGGCCCGATAAAATGCCTGCAGAGCGGTGTAAATAACTGAGTAAGTCCGCTCATGCAGGCAATAGGTAAAGATAAAATGACGGTTTTTAACAAAGCGTTCGGGTAGATTCGCGAATGATCAGGTTTGGTTTACGATAGCATCGTTCATTTTTTACAGAGACTCCAGATTCCAGACGCTGAATCAGCCGAAGACAAACCTCATAGCCGTGTTGATAGCTGTCCTGGCTGATAGATGTGAGAGAAGGACTGATCATAACTCCTTGAGGGATATCATCAATGCCAATAACAGAAATATCCTCAGGTACACGGATCCCTTTTTGTACTAATTGATGGATAATTCCCCAGGCGACCAGATCATTTACAGCAACAATACCGGTATAGGTTCTGGACGACTGAAGGAGACGATCGGCCAATTCCTTTCCTGCTTCAAATTCAAAGAGAGCATCATCCAGTTCACGTTCTGAGGAGGATTCAAAGACATCCTGCTGTTCATCGGGAATCTGATACTGTTCCATGGCTTGGTGATAGCCTCTGCTGACCATCAAACGGTTGTGTTTTGTCAAGGGAGTTGTTAGCAGAGCGATATTACGATGGCCGGATTCTAAAAGATGACAGGTGGCAATATAACTGTTTTCATTCATATTGCTAGTAGCATTAATGGCACGGGGATCGATGGGATAGTCTGCTTCAAATACGGCAGCACTGGCGCCAGTATTGAGAAATGCGTTTAAAGCTTCTGAACTATGATCCGTGGCAGAAAGCAACAGTCCGGAAATCCTCATCTGCAGTAACTGGGAAATAAGCATTTGTTCTGTGCAGTCATCACGCTGAGAACTAAAAACAAAAGAGGTGTATCCTTGGGATTTCGCAGCATTTTCAATTCCCATGATTAGCTGAATGAAAAATGGATTCTGAAAAGAGGGGATGATAATTCCCAGGCATTTATTTGTTTTGGACTTCAGCATATGTCCCAGTAAGTTTGGAGAATATTGCAGTTCCCGGGCGGCATCAGTGACACGTTTACGCATTTGTTCGCTAACAGGATAGCTGCTTCCATTCAGTACGCGGGAAACCGTTGCGATGGAAGCGCCAGAAAGCTTTGCAACATCATTGATAGTTACAGATTTTATAGGAGCCATTTTATTTTTTTTTTCCATAGAGAATCACCTGATCGATCTGAAAATATTAATTTAATGGTATCAAAACAAGCAAAAAAAGTCAAGATTTGGTAGGTTTTATGAAACTTTGGAAAGGGGTAGTGATTATGAAAATTTTTGTTGATGAAACAGCAGAATTGATGGGAAGAAGAGCTGCGGAGGATGTGGCGAAGGAAATCAAACGGGCGGTAGAGGAGCGAGGAGAGTGTCGTCTGCTTTTGTCCACGGGTGCATCTCAGTTTGAAATGTTTGATGAATTAGTTAAAAAAGATCTTCCATGGGATCATGTGGTAATGTTTCATTTAGATGAATATGTGGGGATGCCAGAAACTCATAATGCCAGCTTTAGAAAATATTTGAAAGAACGATTTATTGATAAAGTTCATCCAAAGGCGTACTATCTTGTGAACGGAGAGGGAAATGTAGAAAAGAATATTCAGGAGCTGACGGCAGAAGTTCGCAAAGCACCGATTGATGTGGCACTTATTGGAATCGGAGAGAACGGACATATTGCATTTAATGATCCGCCGGCAGATTTTGATACAAAGGAAGCATATAAGGTGGTAGAACTGGAGGAACGGTGTAAAAAGCAACAGATGGGAGAGGGATGGTTTGCGTCAATTGATGATGTGCCTGCACAAGCGATTACTATGACAGTATTTCAAATGATGCAGAGCAGGGTGATTCTTTCGGTTGTTCCTGGAAAACGGAAAGCTCAGGCCATTAAGATGACTCTCGAAACATCTGAGATTACGAATCAAATTCCAGCAACAAAGCTTAGGGAGCATTCTGCGTGGTATTTATATCTCGATAAAGATTCCGCTAGTTTGACAGATATCGCTTTTCTGAAATAGAGTGATAAATAAGAATACTATAATTAAAAAAGGATAGTTCGCTTAAATACTGGTAAGAAATCTTCTTGCAACCCTTTTTTCAGAGAGGTATAATCAAGAAAAATGCCGGAACGGAAAATAGCCGAAACAGAGAATTTCCGGAATCGGCAGAATGAGGAAAACGGGAAGGGGAGCAGAGATGAAACTGGTAACGTATCAGGTAGAACGAAAAGTAAAAACAGGAATTATCAGCGCAGACGGGGAGTGGGTATACCCGATGGAGGCGATTGGGGTGGAGTATCCGACGATGCTGGAGGCAGTAAAGCAGATGTGCGAATCAGAAAAGCAGCTGCTGGAATACAGCGCCGGACTGGAGCCCGACCGCTTCTGCGGCGCAGCCCGGTTAGAGGATGTGCAGCTGCTGGCGCCGATTCCTGTGCCGGAGCAGGATATTATCTGTCTGGGAATCAACTATATGGATCATGCAGAGGAGTCCGCCCGTTTTAAAAAACAGGAATTTTCCGGAGAGCGCCCTTATGCAGTTTATTTTTCCAAACGGGTGAATGAGGCAGTGCCGGACGGCGGTTTCATTCCGGCATATGAGGGGCTGGTGGACAGTCTGGACTATGAGGCGGAGCTGGCTGTGATTGTGGGGAAGGATGCCAGAAATGTGGAGCCGGAAGAGGCGGAGAATTATGTGTTTGGCTATACGATTTTAAATGATGTCAGCGCCCGCAATATTCAGAACCGCCATCAGCAGTGGTATTTTGGAAAAAGTCTGGATGGATTTGCGCCTATGGGGCCCTGCATTCTTACCCGGGAGTCGATTCCTTATCCGCCCTGCTTAAATATCCGTTCTTATGTAAATGGAGAATTGCGTCAGAACAGCAATACCTCCCGGATGATTTTTCATATCAGTCATATTATCAGCGAGCTTTCCAAGGGAATGACACTGAAGGCGGGAACCGTTATTTCTACAGGAACTCCGTCTGGAGTGGGAATGGGATTTGAGCCGCCCAGATTTTTGAAACCAGGAGATGAGGTTGCCTGCGAAATAGAAGAAATCGGAATCCTGACAAACCGGGTTGGCCGGGAGGGTTAATCCTCCCGCCACCATTCCCGGGGAATCACATCACGTTCCAGAAGACAGGTTTTCTCATGGGAGAGAATCCGCCGTGTTACAGAGGCAGTCTTCCGGGCATCACAGAGAATACAGTCTGCATCGCCAAAGGAAACATGGCGGGCGGCGCCGCAGGCCTCAAGAGCAGGAGACAGCTTGGGATAATGCTCAGAAATATGAGGCTCATTTTTATTGTAATGGCGGTAAACCGGGCGGGGAAGAAGAGAACCGTCAGCCTGACGGATAAAAAATTCACTGGGTTCGTCGGTAAGCCGCTCCGGAACCTTCATGGATTCCTCTACTGAATGGATGAAGGTGTTTCTTTCATGGCCTACGCCAATCAGGAGAATTTTGGCTCCGATATTTTCCAGCCGTCCCCAGCATCCGTCAGGATGGCAGGGAGTATCCACAGTTTCCTCACCGGCGATATAGTCCTTTGCGCCTTTTCCATAGGCGGCAATGCTGTGTGTGGGGTGAAGGGAGCGGACAACACCGGGACGCATACGGAACAGATTTGTCAGAAGTCCTACACAGGAAGGCATGCTTTGGGGGTCAAAGACACGGCAGTCCGGCCCCATCTGGGCCCAGGTGTGGGCAGGCATCATGAAAAGCCCCTCTGACAGATATTCCATCCAGGCATCCAGTACGGTATCTGCGCCGCCTTCCACGTTTCCGATGGATTTCATAGAAGCGTGAATCATGACGGAATCATCAGGCTGAATGCCCATGCGGCGAATCATATCAGTAAGCTGTTTTTTCGTGTAGTTCATATTTCATATCCTCATTTCTATTGTCGTGAAAGAGCCCGGAACCAGAAGGTCCGGGCTCTTTTTGCCATTCTAAATATTAATAATTAACGGTCATCCGTTCAAAGTATGCCCGGGGATGTGCGCATACCGGGCAGATCTCCGGAGCTTCATCGCCTTCATGGATATATCCGCAGTTGCGGCATTTCCAGCCAAGAGGGGCGTCTCCCTTGAAGGTTCCGTCTTTGCGCAGATTTTCAAGCAGCTTTAAATAGCGTTTCTCGTGGGAGGCCTCTACTTCAGCCACCAGGCGGAATTTGGCAGCCAGCTCAGGGAAGCCTTCTTCTTCTGCTTCTCTTGCCATGCGAACATACATATCTGTCCACTCTGCATTTTCTCCGGCGGCTGCATCCACAAGGTTGGCGTCTGTATCACCGATGCCGTGGATTTCTTTAAACCACATTTTTGCATGTTCCTTTTCCTGCTCGGCAGTTTCTAAATACAGGGCAGCCATCTGCTCATAGCCTGCCTTTTTTGCTGCGGATGCATAAAAGGTGTATTTGGTTCGTGCCTGGGATTCACCGGAAAATGCTTCCCACAGATTTTTCTCGGTTTTTGTTCCTGCGTATTTTGACATAAAAAGAGCCCTCCTTTGCCTGAAATGTTTAATAACAGGAATTATTACTGATTTAATTTTATCATAAAAAATGGAAAACTGTCAAGAAAAAACGGAATAAAAGTTAGCTAAAAATAAGAGAGAAGACGAATCTTCTCTCTCATAAAATCCTGGCATTCAGGATATATTAGCCAAAGTATCTCTTTAACAGACCTTCGAATGCTTTGCCGTGGCGAGCTTCGTCGCGAGCCATCTCATGAACGGTGTCATGGATTGCATCCAGGTTAGCAGCTTTTGCTCTCTTAGCCAGGTCGAACTTGCCTGCGGTTGCGCCGTTCTCAGCGTCAATTCTCATCTCCAGGTTCTTCTTGGTAGAGTCGGTAACAACCTCACCCAGAAGCTCTGCAAACTTGGAAGCGTGCTCAGCCTCTTCCCAGGCTGCTTTCTCCCAGTACAGACCGATCTCCGGATAGCCTTCTCTGTGAGCAACTCTTGCCATAGCCAGGTACATACCAACCTCAGAGCACTCGCCCTCGAAGTTAGCACGCAGGTCAGCCAGAATATCCTCGCTTACGCCCTGTGCAACACCTACAACGTGCTCAGCAGCCCAGGTTCTCTCACCAGCCTGCTCTTTAAACTTGGAAGCCGGAGCCTTACATACCGGGCAGAATTCCGGAGCAGCATCACCTTCATGAACGTAACCACATACAGTACAAACCCATTTCTTCATAGTCAAAATCTCCTTTACATATTATATTAATTTAAATTCGATACGTTATTTTGCTGTAATCAAATCAGTAATGATTACTAATATTAATTTACCACAAAACGTTTTACTTGTCAATCCTTTTTGAGAAAAATTCTTGTTAATTCCGGGAAAGGATTAGTGCCCCTGCTGTATCATACAGTCAGAACAGATTCCGTAAAAATCAATGGAATGGCTGTCAATCTTTCCGCGAATGTGCGGCTGCATTTTATCTTCCAGATCCGTGGCCCAAAGCGGGGGGAGATCCTGAATACCGCCGCAGCAGCGGCAGACAAAATGATAATGAGGGGCGGTGTCTCCGTCAAAATGATCCTTTCCGTCACCGAAGGTCAGTTTTCGTGCCTCACCTAACTCTACCAGCAGATTCAGGTTCCGGTAAACGGTTCCGAGGCTGATGCTGGGAAACTCCTCCCGTATACTTGCGTATATGGCATCTGCAGTCGGATGGTCGTGTCGGTTCATCAGACATGCTTTGATAGATTCCCTCTGACGGCTATACTTTAATGTCTTCATAGACCAGCTCCTTAAAATGAATAAATAATAGTAACAATTACTATATTTATTTTAAGGGATTTCTGTGAAGTTGTCAAGAGGTTTTCGTCAGATTGTTTCTTTTGCAATCCGTATGAATTCTTTGGTGGCCTGCGACATATAATGGCCTTTGTGATATCCGATTGCCAGTATTCCATGAGCTTTTGCATAATCCAGGGAATAGAAGCTGACAGGAGAACTCTGCTGCTGCATTTTTTGGCGGAATTCCTGATGGCCGGAAATAAACATTCTGGGATAGAATGTGATTCCCATGCCCTTGATGCACAGACCCAGCACAGTTTCAATGTTTTCTGTCTCCAGTATGACATTGGGCGTCATCTGAGCTTCTTCAAACATTTCGTCAGCAATGGTACGAACCCGGTTCCCCTTGTTAATCAGAAGAAACGGGCAGTCTCTGAGCAGGGTCAGATCCGTGTGCTGTTTTAACTGCTCTTTGATGTCTTCCAGACGGCCAGGAAAGGTCCGCTCCAAAACAGCATCTGGCACTGCAAGCAGGATTTCCTCCTCACAGAGCGGAATGGTTTCTGTATTTTCAGCCTTAAATGGCTGCATATCGATGACGAGATCCACATCTCCGTGAAGCAGGGCTGAAGCCAGGGTGGAGGAATTGCCTTCTACCAGCCTCAGATCAATATTGGGAAAGCGTTCTTTATAGCAGGGGAGAATTTCCGGAAGAATCATCCTTCCTCTGGTGTGAGAAAGCCCGATAGTCAGCTGGCCAATGGAAAAGTCTTTGATATCAGCCAGTTCCCGGTAGGTTTCATCCCGCAGCTCCAGAATTTTTCGTGCCTTTCCTTTCAGAGCCTGTCCGGCATAGGTGAGGGTCAGAGGCGTGGTCCGGTTAAACAAAACCACATCAAATTCCTTTTCCAGATTGGAAATATGATTGCTCAGGGACTGCTGGGAAATAAAAAGCCGTTTGGCTGCCCGGGTAAAGTTCAGTTCCTCAGCGGCTACCAGAAAGTATTCCAGATGAAGAAAGTTAATCATGAGAAAAGCCTCCTGTGTAAACCGGCTGTTTCAGGCAGGGAATGTAGGAAGCGGCCTTTTCTATCGAAGCGTTGACGATCAGTTCTTCGGGAAAGGCAATTTCCTGTATCAGGTCCCAGGCACGTCTGTGATTTCCCACATCAGCCTCACAGTGGGCATCGCTGTCAATAATGACAGAAACCTGATGCTTTCTGCACAGCTCCAGCATGGAAATATAATTTTCCCGTGCGCCTTCTCTGTGGCACTGAGGATGGAGTGAGGAGGAGTTGACCTCTAAAAGCACATGGTTTTCTCTGGCTGCGCAGACCAGAGTTTCGTAATCCACAGGGAATCTTCCGTCATCAGGATGGCCGATAATCTGGACATATGGATTCTTCATGGCGCCCAGATAGGCTGCAGTGTTCTGGCTGACGGTTCCGCTTTTGTAACAGGGATCATGAATACTGGCAATCGCAAAATCAAGTCCCTTGCAGTAGCGTGGGCTCAGATCCACAGTGCCTTCATAATCCAGAATATTCAGTTCACAGCCCAGCATCAGCTTGACTCCGTAAAGCTCTCTGGGAACTACCTTAAAATTGATAAAGTAAAAAGGATGGCAGGTGCCGGGCATCTTGGGAGCGTGTTCTGTAACGCCTAAAAGGCTGACCCCTTTTTCTGATGCAGAGCGAACCATCTCATAAAGCGTATTGTATGCATGCCCGCTGACAATGGTATGGGTATGCAGATCAAGAATGTCTGTCATGGTGATTATGCTCTCCTAAACGGTGTATTTCTTGTAACAGTATATCACAATCAGAGATACTTTTCTAACAAAACTATGGTAAAAAAGGCGAAAATGTGGTAAAGTCAAGTATAACGGGCAGAATCTGTTCTGCCCAGGAGGACGATGAAAAGGAGTGTGCAACAATGAGCGAAGAAGTAAAAGAGACAATGGAAGATTTTGCAAGCGAGCTGGAGGCTTCCTACAAGGAGTTTGACGAGCGCCGCAATCCGTATCAGGAACAGGAAGGTCCTGATGCAGAGAAGTGGGCAGAGCTGGTACAGCAGATGCAGGATAAGGCAGTTCTGAATGTAAAGGTGAAAGAGGCTGTAAAGGGCGGACTGGTAACCTATGTGAATGATATCCAGGGCTTTATTCCCGCATCTCAGATTTCTACCAAATACGTAGAGAAGTTAGAGGATATGGTAGGCCAGCATCTGGAGGTTACTCCGATTACCGTGGTTCCGGAGAACAAAAAGCTGGTTCTGTCCGGAAGAGCTGTGATGAAGCAGAAGGAAGAGGAAGAGAAGGCTGCAAAGATGGCTGCTGTAGAGGTTGGAGCTGTTGTCGAGGGTACAGTTGACAGCCTGAAGGACTACGGCGCATTTGTAAATCTGGACGACGGTCTGTCCGGTCTTCTGCATGTATCTCAGATCAGCACTCAGAGAATCAAGCATCCGGGCGTGGTTCTGAAAGAGGGCCAGAAGGTTACTGTTAAGATTATCGGTATCAAGGACGGCAAAATCAGCCTGAGCATGAAGGCTCTGGCTCAGGAGGAGCCGGTTGAGAAGGAAGAGACCTTCCACTACAAAGAAACAGGAGCAGCTACCACCGGACTGGGTGCTCTGTTAAAGGGACTGAAACTGTAAAACAGGGAAAATAAGGCCCGGCTGACCTGCAGGATTTCCTGTTCGTCAGCCGGGCCGGAATCCGCCGGAAGGAATTCCTTCTCCGGCGAAGATACAAAAGCAGGGAGTATAAACAACGTATAAACAGGCAGTGGAGGAGATAGGATTGACGAATATCCCCAACGTTTACAGTCAGATGGATCAGTGGAACTCCGTGATGTTCCTCTATGATTCCGCGCTGAAGGCAATTCGTACCAAGATTGAAATTTTAAACGGAGAGTTTGTCCATATTTACGGACACACTCCGATCGAACACATTAAATCCAGACTGAAAACCCCGGACAGCATTGTAAAAAAGCTGAAGCGGGACGGGCTGGAGGTAACCATTGACAATATGGTGGAAAAGCTGAGCGATATTGCAGGAATCCGCATTATCTGTTCCTTCACCCAGGACATTTATCAGATTGCAGAGATGATTGCCCGGCAGAAGGATGTCAGCGTTCTTTATGTGAAGGATTATATCCAGCAGCCTAAGCCCAACGGGTACAAAAGCTATCATATGGTGGTGACAATTCCCATTTATCTGGCGGCCGGAGCTGTGGAAACCAAGGTGGAAATTCAGATACGGACAGTGGCCATGGATTTCTGGGCCAGTCTGGAACATAAAATTTATTACAAATTTGAAGGAAATGCTCCTGATTCTCTGCAGGCGGAGCTGAAGGCATGTGCGGATATGGTGGATATGCTGGATGCCAAGATGTTTTCCTTAAACCAGTCTATTCTGGAACTGGGAGAGCAGGAAGCAGCCGAGCAGAAGGAACGGACATAAAAGCATAGATGAAGACGTTAGCAAAAGAGACCTGGCAGATTGCCGGACATAACTGGAAAAATATTCTTTTGTTTGAGCTTCTGTACCGGGGAGTAACCATGCCGGTGTATCTGCGTTTCGTGAACCGCAGTCTGCATCTTGCCCTGGAGCTGGCCGGGTACAGCTATCTGACAGCGGGAAATATCGGAAGCTTTCTTGCAAGACCGGGAACGATCTGCATGGCGGGCGCTGTGTGTTTTGTTGGAGCTGTGCTTCTGACTGTGGAGACAGCCAGTCTTATTACGGCATTTCAGGGGTCAGCCTATTACCAGAAGCTGACCCCTTTGCAGATGCTCTGGGGAGGAATGCAGAAAACAGCAGATGAAATCTGGAGAAGAAACTGGCAGCTGGGTCTGGTGATTCTGGCGCAGTATCTGTTTGCCAATTTTTTATTCCTGATTCGTGCGGCCAGTCATGTAAAGCCGGTGAATTTCATTATGCAGGAAATGGCAAAGGAGCCCTGGCTTATGGCGCTGACGGCAGTCCTGATGCTGCTTTGTTTTCTGGCGGCGTTTCCGGCGCTGTTTTCGGTTCCCTGCTGTATGATTGAGCAGAAGAATTTTACAGATGCCAGATACCGGAGTATGGGGCTGATGCGCAAAAAAAAGGTGAAAATCATTTTTCTGCTGGCATGGTTTCATTTACTGGCAGCGGCAGTGGTTTTTCTTCTGTATTTTCTTTCTGTTGTGACAGCCGCCGTATTTATTGAGATTTTTACAGAAAAAAATCTGGCCATGGCAGTGCTTCTTTCTGTGTCAGACAAGCTGGAACTGGGGCTTCTGTTTTTGGGAAGCATTCTGTCTGTTGTAGTCCAGTATGCGGCTGTTTCTGTAATGTATTATCAGTACGGGAACAGAAGGTATCATGGAGAACGGTGGAATTTCGGATATCCGTCTCAGGGAACAGCGAGCCGGAGACGAATGGCGGCAGTTCTCTGCGCCATACTGGGAATCAGCCTGATTTATATTTACGATCTGGTGCGCAATGGTTCCGCTTTGTCTGATGAGATTCTGATAGAAACGCAGATTACAGCCCACAGAGGGAGCTCGCTGGCTGCTCCGGAAAATACTCTGTCTGCCGTACAGGCGGCCATTGATGATCTGGCGGACAGTGTGGAGATTGATGTACAGCTAAGCCGTGACGGGGTTGTGGTGCTTGGCCACGATGCCAGTCTGAAACGGGTGGCAGGAGTAAACCGGCCCATCAGCGCCCTGAACTGGGATGAACTTCAGAAGCTGGATGTGGGAGCCTGGTTTTCCGGAGACTTTGCGGGAGAACGGATTCCGGCGCTGGAGGAGGTTCTGGAACTGTGCAAAGGAAAAATCAACCTAAATATTGAACTGAAAAATGTAGGCCCGGAAAGCATTCTTCCGGAAAAAACCGTGGAGCTGGTGATGGCTCACGGAATGGAAGAGCAGTGTGTGATTACCTCTACCAGTCTGAATTATCTGAAGGAGGTAAAGGCGCTGGAACCGCAGATTCGGACAGGATATATTATTTCTGCTGCCTACGGAAATTTTTATTCCAGTGAGGCCGTGGATTTTATCAGCCTGCGGTCAGGCTTTGTGAATGAAAAGCTGGTTGAGAACATTCATGTTCAGGGTAAGGCAATCTATGCCTGGACAGTAAATTCCAAAAGTGAAATGGAACGTCTTGTGATGCTGGGTGTGGACGGAATTATTACGGACAGGCCGGTGCTGGCCCGGGAAATTATTTACCGGGAGGAGGCCACGGAAAACCTGATGGAGTATGTGCGCCTGGTATTTAAATGAGAAAATCTCCTGTACAGCAGTCTTTGCTGCAGGAAATGACAGAAAGGTTTTGGCAGAATTATGAGAGCAGTATTGCAGAGAGTGACTCATGCGTCGGTGAAAGTTGACGGGGAAACAATCGGAGAAATCGGAAATGGTTTTTTGATTCTTCTGGGTGTGGCAGAAGAGGATAATGAGGCGGCAGCAGATAAGATGGCAGATAAAATCTGCAGGCTGAGGATTTTTCAGGACGGGGACGGAAAAACAAACCTGTCTTTGGCAGATGTGGGAGGAGAGCTTCTGGTTGTCAGCCAGTTCACTCTGTATGCAGACTGCCATAAGGGAAACCGCCCCAGCTTTATCAAGGCGGGAAATCCGGAAAAAGCCAACCGGCTGTATGAGTATTTTGTGGAGCGCTGCAGGCAGTATGTGCCGAAGGTGGAGCATGGAAGATTTGGCGCGGATATGAAGGTGGAACTGTTAAATGACGGTCCCTTTACTCTGATGCTGGAGGGGGACGAAAAGGGAATCCGCTAAGGCCGGTAAGGTCAGGGACGGAGAACATTATAGAATATAGACAGAAAAACTGGAGGACAAGGAAATGAGTGACAACAAGGAGAAAACAGAAGGAATGATGCTGGAGGAGCAGCTGGTATGGAAATTCCCCCATATCGGAAAGGATGCGCCGGAGCAGGTTGAGGCTGCAGCAGAATTCTGCGAAGGCTACAAGGCATTTCTGGATGAGGGAAAAACAGAGAGGGAATGTGTGGAGGCGGCAGTAAAGCGTCTGCAGGCAGCAGGATATACAGAGTTTGAAAAGGGACGCAGCTACAATCCGGGAGATCAGGTATACTTTGTCAATAGAAAGAAGGCTTTGATTGCAACTACCTTCGGACAGCTTCCGGTGTGCGAGGGTCTGAGAATTAACGGCGCTCACATCGATTCTCCCCGTCTGGATCTGAAGCCGAGCCCGGTTTATGAGAAATCAGATATTGCCTATCTGAAGACCCATTATTATGGGGGAATCCGCAAGTATCAGTGGGGAACCATTCCTCTGGCTATGCACGGTGTTGTGATTAAGAAGAACGGCGAGCTGGTGAAGATCTGCATTGGAGAGGATGCAGCTGATCCGGTATTCTGTGTCAGTGATCTTCTTCCGCATCTGTCGGCAAAGCAGAACGAGCGGAAATTAAGCGAGGGATTAAAGGGCGAGGAGCTGAATATTATTGCAGGTTCTATTCCTTTTGTGGACGACAGTGTCAAGGAACCTGTTAAGCTGCTGGCTCTGAAGGTGTTAAATGACCGTTACGGAATCACAGAGGGAGACTTTTTCCGTGCAGAAATTGAGATGGTTCCGGCTCATAAGGCTTCTGATGTAGGTCTGGATCGCAGTCTGGTAGGCGCTTATGGACAGGATGACAGAGTTTGTGCCTACACGGCTCTGATGGCAGAAATTGCAGCAAAGAATCCGGTTCACACCACTGTGACCGTTCTGGCAGATAAAGAGGAGATTGGTTCTGAGGGAAATACGGGTATGAATTCTGATTTCCTGAAGCACTATATTGAATACCTGGCTCAGGCGGAGGGAACCGATCCCAAGGATGTATGCATGGCTTCTCTGTGTCTGTCCTCAGATGTAAATGCGGCTTATGATCCGACCTTCCCTGATGTGTATGAGGCGAATAATTCCAGCTATTTAAACAAGGGCTGCGTTCTGACGAAGTATACAGGCGCAAGAGGAAAATCCGGCTCTAACGATGCCAGCGCAGAAACCATGGCCCGTGTAATCGCTATTATGGAGGAGAATGGCGTATACTGGCAGGCAGGCGAACTGGGCGCTGTAGATCAGGGCGGCGGCGGAACGATTGCCAAGTTTGTATCTCATTTGAATATTGACACAGTGGATCTGGGCGTTCCGGTTATTTCCATGCATTCCCCATTTGAACTGGTTTCCAAGCTGGACGTATACAATACCTTCCGCGCATTTGAAGCATTTTATAAATAAAGGATAACAGTTCAGCTCCGGGAGCTTCAGACGCCCCCTGCTTCCTGTACGGCAAAGCCGGACAGGAAGCAGGGCTGAACTGTAATAAAAATTGCAATATAAAGTTGTGAAATCTTTATGAATTTGCCGGAAAGGCTTTTTAAACAGGTTGTAATATGATATAACAGTAGGAAGTACCCGTATTTTGCGGATGCTTCAAAAAATCAGAGATGAGGAAAGTATTATGAAAAAATATGTGAAACTGGCACTTTGTGGAATGGCGGCGGCAGCGCTGGTTACAGGCTGCGGAAAAAAGGACGCGGAAGAGACAACAGCCGCACAGACAGAGAGCAGCACAGCTGCTGACAGTACGGAGACTGCAGCCGAGGAGAAGGCAGATCCGGGTAAGCTGACGAAGCTGGGTACATATAAAGGCGTGGAAGTAAAGAAAAACAGCACAGAGGTAACACCGGAAGAATTGGAGCAGCGGATTCAGGGAATTCTGGATGCCAATCCGGAGTATATTGAGATTACGGATCGTCCGGCCCAGAACGGTGATATTGTAAATATTGACTTTGTGGGAATGAAGGACGGAGAGGCCTTTGACGGCGGAACTGCTGAGGATTTCCCGCTGGAGCTGGGATCTCACTCCTTCATTGAGGGATTTGAGGAAGGCCTGGTAGGAGCTGAGGCAGGAAGCGAGCTGAGTCTGAATCTGACCTTCCCGGAGGATTATTTTAATGCAGATCTGGCAGGACAGGAAGTAGTGTTTGACGTGACTGTCAATTCCATCGAGGAAAGAAAAGAGGCAGTTCTGGATGAAAACTTTGTTCAGAGAATGTCTGATTTCACCACAGTAGATGAATTTAAGGCAGATACCCTGGCTGACATGGAGCAGGAAAAAGAAACCATGGCAGAGAATCAGCTGGAGTATGATGCATTTATGGCAGCTCTGGCCAATTCAGAGTTTGAAATTAACGAAGAGGCTGTAGAGCAGCAGTATGAGGCACAGCTGAATTACTATACTTCCATGGTTCAGATGTACGGAATGACCATGGATGATTATGTGGCAGTTTTTGGAATGACCATAGATGATTTCCAGAAGGAACTGCGGACAGCTGCGGAAAATGCTTTGAAGCAGGAGCTTCTTGTAGATGCAGTTGCCGAGGAAGAGAAGCTGGAGGTAACAGACGAGGATCGTCAGAAGGTGGCAGATCAGTATGGTACAGACATCCAGAACATGAAGGATACCTACGGCGAGGAGGCTCTGGACAGAACCGCTCTTGTTTATAAGGTTCAGGCACTGATTAAAGATAATGCAGTTGTAAAATAATACGAAACATAACTATTCAGAACTGGCGGGAAAGCCGTGTCAGGAAGCTTTCTCCGTTCTGAAGTGTTACTATTAAACAATACAAAATAATATGGGGGTACTCTATGGAGCTGCTTAAAGAGAGAATCCGCAAAGACGGAAAGATTAAGGCGGGAAATGTACTGAAAGTTGACAGTTTTCTGAATCATCAGATGGATACGGATCTGTTTCAGGAGATTGGAAAAGAGTTTAAACGGCGCTTTTCCGATGTAGAGATCAATAAAATCCTGACGATTGAGGCATCAGGTATTGGAATTGCCTGTGTAGTTGCACAGCAGTTCCATGTACCGGTTGTATTTGCGAAGAAGAACCAGACAAAAAATATTGCCGGAGATGTGTATACCAGCAAGGTAGAATCCTACACTCACGGAAGAACCTATGATATTATCGTATCCAAGGAGTTTCTGGGAAAAGGGGACAAGGTGCTTCTGATCGACGATTTTCTGGCAAACGGCAAGGCGCTGGAGGGACTGGCAAGCCTGGTGAAGGATTCCGGTGCAGAGCTGGTGGGAGCCGGTATTGTAATTGAAAAAGGCTTCCAGGTAGGCGGCGATTTGCTGCGAAATCAGGGAATCCGTCTGGAATCTCTGGCAATTGTGGAGAGTATGGATGAGGAGAGCGGAGAGATTGTATTCCGCGATGATAAGGCGTGAGCAGAAAAGCATTGTTTTTTGACATTGACGGCACTTTGCTGAGTGAAATTACCAGACAGGTTCCGGAAAGCACGAAAGAAGCTTTGCGGATTGCCCGTTCTCTGGGACATCTGGTATTTGTAAACACAGGACGTTCCTATGGCTCTCTGGGGCCGATTAAGGATATGCTGGAGGTGGACGGCTGGCTTTGCGGCTGCGGTACTTATATTGAGGCTCAGGGAAGAGAACTGTACCATCGGGCAATGCCTCAGGAGCAGGTGAAAAAAATCTGCAAAGCAATGGAGGCTGCTGATGTGGACGGAATTCTGGAAGGACGGGACGGCTGTTATCTGGGAAGCGCGGAAAGCCGTTTCCCGGAGGGACGCAGACTCCGCCAGTCTATGAAGGCGTATATTCGTTCCCTGGACTGGAATCAGGAGTGCGGAACAGTAGAAAAATTCTGTGTACTGGCAGATGAAAAAAGCGATAAGGCCGGTTTTTTCCGGAGCCTGGGCCTGGATATTCAGGTGATTGACCGGGGAGACGGGTTCTATGAGTGTGTTCCGGAGGGACACAGCAAGGCCTCTGCGATTGATATAATTCTGAAGGAATATGGACTGAAGCTGACGGATGCCTATGTATTCGGAGACAGTACCAATGACCTGGCAATGTTTGAGCATGTGCCCAATGCCGTTGTTATGGGACACCACAGTCGGGAGTTAGAGCCCTATGCCAGCTTTTTTACAAAGACAGTAGAACAGGATGGTATCTGGTATGCCATGGAGAAGCTGGGACTGCTGGAATAGTCGCAGACACCTGCGGAAGGGAATGCGGTTCACTTCTGAGGCAGGGACAATCAAAGGCAGATATGCCGGAGCGGAAACAGGAGAGATGAGAAAACAGCCGTGACGAAAGAAACGGCTGTTTTTGCCATCTAACAGGAAAAACAGCAGAAAGGTTGACAGATTGGAAAATGAAACTGCGGATTGGAACCAGAAAAAGTAAGCTTGCAATGATACAGACGGAGATTGTGCGTGATGCTGTTTTGAAGAAATTTCCGGATACTGAGATCGAGCTGGTACCAATGAGTACCAAAGGAGATTTAATTTTAGATCGTTCTCTTACAAGCTTTGGAGGGAAAGGCATTTTTACAGGAGAACTGGAGACGGCGCTTCTGGATGGAGAGATTGATATGGCGGTTCACAGCGCCAAGGATATGCCTATGGAATTTCCGGAAGGTCTCTGTATCGGCGCTGTGCTTGAGAGAGAAGAGGCGGCAGATGTGCTTGTTACTTTAGATGGCACACCGGCAGAAAAGCTTCCGGCCGGCAGTGTGATTGGAACCAGCAGCCTTCGCAGACAGCTTCAGATTCACTCACTGAATCCGGGGGTGGAGATTAAGCTTCTGAGAGGAAATGTACAGACCAGGATAGAGAAGCTGCGCCGGGGAGAGTATGACGGAATTCTTTTGGCCGCGGCAGGACTTGCACGTTTGGGACTAGACCGGGAGGAGGGGCTTCATCTGGAGTATCTGGATAAGCACAGCTTTGTTCCGGCCGCTGGTCAGGGAATCCTGGCGGCAGAGGTGCGCCGGGAGGATATGGAAGAGGGCGGCAGGCTGGAAGAAATTCTGAAAAGCATTCATTCAGGAACTGCAGCTGCAGAGCTTTTTGCAGAACGGGAGTTTCTCCGGATTCTGGAGGGCGGCTGCAATGCGCCCTGCGGCGCCTGGTGCCGGATTCAGGAGAAAACGATGATGATGACGGCTATGTATGCAAGAGACGGGATTCATCCGGTGATTTTTGAAGAAAAACTGGCTGTCGGGGAAGAAACGGCTCAAAGTCAGGCTGACAAGGTGATGGCCCGGGAAGAGGAAGGTCCGTTTTCCGGAGGGCTTATGGATACTGCCGGAAGACTGGCGGAGAGACTTGCAGCCCGTCTTCAGTATAAGCCGGTTTATCTGGTTGGAGCGGGCCCGGGGGACGGCGGTCTGATCACGAGAAAGGGGCTGGAATGTCTGCGTCAGGCAGATGTGGTGGTGTATGACAATCTGATTTCCGGTTCCCTGTTAAATGAGGCAAGGCTGGATGCAGAGCTGATTTATGCGGGAAAACGTTCCGGAAAGCATTCTATGAGGCAGGAACAGATCCAGAGAATTCTGGTGGAAAAAGCAATGGAAGGAAAGAATGTAGTACGTCTGAAGGGCGGTGATCCTTACATTTTCGGAAGAGGCGGGGAGGAAGCTCTGGCGCTTAGAGAGCAGGGAATTCCGTATGAGGTGATACCGGGAGTGTCATCGGTCTACAGTGTTCCGGCCTACAGCGGAATTCCTGTCACACACAGAGAGGTGGCATCCTCCTTTCATGTAATAACCGGGCACGAGGGGGATGGAAAACAGACCGCCTCTGTTGATTACCGGATTCTGGCAAAGGAAGAGGGAACACTGGTATTTCTCATGGGCCTTGGACATCTTCGGTTTATTGCAGAGCAGCTGATCAAATACGGAAAGGATCCGGCTACACCGGCTGCAGTGATTGAAAACGGAACCACGGCAAAGCAGAAAAAGGCAGTGTCAGATCTGGCACATATAGAAGCCGCAGTGAAAGAAAAGGGACTGTCTACACCGGCACTTATTATTATTGGCGCAGCAGTGGGGATGGAGTCCAGGCTGGACTGGTTCGGCAGCGGAGCATTGTCAGGAAAACGGATTTTGATAACGGGAACACGCCATATGGTTTCAGAACTGGAGGCGGAATTGAAGCCTTTGGGTGCAGAATGTGTGGCAGTGAGTCTGATTGAAAGCCATCCGATTTGGACAAAAGAAACGGCAGCTGCCTTGAAAAATGCCGATCAGTACAGCTGGCTTGTATTTACCAGCAGGAATGGAGTTGATCTGTTTTTCCGGATGATGAGGCAGACAGGACAGGATCTGCGTATTCTGATGCATGCGAAGCTTGCAGCCATTGGAAGAGGAACGGCAGAGGAGCTTTTAAAGCATGGATTTATTTGTGACTTTGTGCCGGAAAATTTCTCTGGCTCAGGTCTGGCGAAGGAGTGGATCCCCAAACTGAAAAAAACAGACCGGGTTTTAATACTTCGGGCTAAAAATGGTTCCCCGGTTCTTCCTCAGGAACTGGAAAAGGCAGGAATTTCCTTTACCGATGCGTCTGTGTATGAAACCTGGACAGACTGGCGGCGTCAGGAGGAGCTGAATCGCCTGGCGGAGACTGTGGATTATGTGGTCCTGGCCAGCAGCTCTGCGGCTCAGGCAATGAAGCAGATGCTCAGCAGGAGACTTCCGGAGTCTGCCAGGGTGATTGCTATTGGGCCGGTTACTGCGGAAACAGCAGAAGCTTTGGGCATACCGGTTGATTTGGAAGCAAGAGAATATACTGCAGCAGGAATTGCAGCAGCGCTTTTGGAGGATGTTTCACGATGACAGAATATCCGTATTTTCCATTGTTTGTGGATCTTTCCGGAAAGAAAATCCTGATTGTGGGGGCTGGAAGCATTGCGCTGAGAAGGGCAGAAACTCTGGCTCCTTTTGGAGCAGAGCTGATTGTAACTGCGCCGGAAGGTCGTCCGGAGATGGAAACTCTGGCGGCGGTCTGGAACCGCCGCCGGTTTCAGGAAGAGGATTTGGAAGGGGCTGTTCTGGTTCTTGCAGCTACAGATGATGAAGCTGTGAACAGTCTTGTGGCAGAATTGTGCCGGGAACGGGGAATTCCGGTAAACAGCTGCAGCGACAAAACGCAGTGTGATTTTTATTTTCCAGGAATTGCAAGAAAAGAAAACCTGGTAATTGGAGTTACTGCTTCAGGAAAAGACCACCGGCTTGCAGCTTCAGCTGCCGGACAGCTCCGGAAGTGGCTGTCCGAACGGTAGTCATTTGGGGGGCGGGCAGAGTTTTGTCCTGAGCGGCAGTTAAGCTTTTTAGAAAAAAATGGAGAGGAAAACAAATGAGTACAAAGAGCAAAAGATGGATTTATGCGGCAGTGGGCGCTATCGTTCTGCTGCTGGCAGGAATGGTTTATGCGTGGAGCGTTCTGTCGTCACCGATCGGGGCGTATTTTCCGGAGTGGAGTAAAGCGCAGCTGTCCCTGACCTTTACAATTTGTATGGGATTTTTCTGTGTAGGAGGTTTTCTGGGAGGTCTGGCAAATAAAAAAATAAATGTGAAGTTTCATGTATGGGCTTCTGGCGTGCTTTTCTTTGCAGGATTTTTTATTGCCTCCAGGGCGCAGAGTCCAGCCGTGCTTTATCTGGGATATGGAGTTCTCTGCGGCTTTGCCTCCGGTCTGGTGTACAATGCAGTTATGAGTACGATTTCCGGCTGGTTTCCGGATAAGCAGGGCCTGGTTTCCGGACTGCTTCTTATGGGCTTTGGAATCAGCAGCTTCGTTGTAGGAAAAATTTATCAGGCAGTAACGCCTTCCGGCGTTGGAATTGACGCATGGAGAAATTCCTTTTTTATGTTTGGCATTATCATTCTGGCGGTTATGGCTGTCTGTGGATTTTTCTTTGTAAAGCCGACAAAGGAGGATATCCAGAATATTCTGGGTGGAGAGCCGTCGGGAAAATCACATTCCGGCGGAAAGCAGGAAACAGGCGCTGAGAAAGAAGCATCTGCAGATATGACAGCAATGGAGATGATAAAGACAAGGGCATTCTGGCTGTATTTTGCCTGGGCAGTGCTGCTGAGTGCCGCCGGACTGGCGCTGATTTCCCAGGCCAGCGGCGTTGCAGCTGAAGTGGGACAGGGTGTGGATCCGGGAACGATTGCAACGGTAGTGGGGCTGATTTCCATATTTAATGGCATAGGCCGTGTAATATTTGGCGGTATGTATGATAAGGCCGGAAGAAGCCGGACAATGGCGGTGATTACGGTGGCATTTCTGGTTTCTGTAGGAATTCTGGTTCTTGCTCTTTTACAGCAGAGCTTTGCTGTTATTGTGGCAGGATTTATCTGTACCGGATTTTCCTACGGTGGAATCAATCCTACAAACTCTGCCTTTATCAGTGATTATTTTGGCAGAAAGCATTTTCCGGTAAACTTCTCGATCATTAATATGAATCTTCTGGTATCTTCTTTTGGAAGTACTATTGCGGGAATCTTATATGACAGAAGCGGTTCTTTTTTAAGTACTTTTTTGATGATGATTGGAGCGGCTGCAGCAGCTCTTCTCTGCAGTGTGATGATTCATAAACCGGTGATGAAGCATGAATAAGAAAATAAATCTGACAGATATTCGAGTTGTGATGTTTCTGGCAGGTGTGTGCTGTTTCCTCTGGGGCAGCGCAACACCTGCGATTAAGACAGGGTACAGGCTGTTTCAGATTGATTCAGCAGATACCAGTTCTATCCTTTTATTTGCGGGAACAAGATTTTTTCTGGCAGGGATCCTGGTCATTGCCTGGCACAGTCTGACCAGCAGAAAATGGATTTTTCCGCCCAGGGGATCGGCTTTGGCGATTGTACAGCTGGCTTTGAGTCAGACCATCCTGCAGTATGTGTTTTTCTATGTAGGGCTTTCTCATGCGACCGGCGTTCATGGCGCGATTATTACGGGAACAAATGTATTTTTTTCTATTTTGTTTGCCAGTCTTGTTTTCCGCTATGAGACGCTGAATGTCAGAAAGATTGCAGGCTGTCTTCTGGGTTTTGCAGGTATTGTGATTGTAAATCTGGCAGGCGCCGGTTCGGAGGGATTATTCGATGTTTCCTTCCTGGGAGAGGGCTTTGTGCTTCTGGCGCAGATTTTTTATGCCGTATCCAGTGCTCTGGTTAAAAAATATTCCGGGCAGTTTGATGTGGTGACTTTATCCGGCTATCAGTTTATGCTGGGAGGACTTGCGCTGATGGCGATTGGCGCGGGCCTGGGAGGAACTCTGGCAGGAGCGACAGGCTCTTCTGCTTACGTCCTTCTTCTGTATATGGGCTTTCTTTCGGCTGTGGCATATACCCTGTGGGGCGTTTTGTTAAAATACAATCCGGTCAGCCGGGTGACAATTTTTGGATTTATGAATCCGATGTTCGGCGTTCTGCTTTCTGCCGTATTTCTGGGAGAAAGCGGGCAGGCCCTTACCTGGAATACCCTGGCGGCTTTGATATTAGTAAGCCTTGGAATCTATGTGGTAAATGGCGGAAAGGCTCAGGAAAAATCGTAAAATAAAAATTCGGGCAACCGAATGACAAAAAGATGAGGAGATAGATACCCTATGGGATTTCAATTGGATGTAAGCATACCGGCAGTGACCGTGTTTCTTCAGGGACTGATCAGCTTTTTTTCTCCCTGCGTGCTTCCCCTGCTTCCGCTTTATATTGGCTACCTGTCAGGCGGAACAGGAGTGAGAGGTGAGGATGGGAAGATTCATTACCACCGGGGAAAGGTGATGGCAAATACCCTGTTTTTTGTAGCAGGTGTCAGCTTTGCCTTTTTTCTTCTGGGATTGGGAATGACTGCAGTGGGCAGCTTTTTCCATTCCAGTCAGGCAATGTTTGCCCGGATTGGCGGTGTGCTGATCGTGTTTTTTGGTTTGTATCAGCTGGGCGTTTTTGGAACTTCCCGGGTTCTGGGACAGGAACGGCGGCTTCCGTTTCAGCTGGATAAACTGGCGATGTCACCGGTAACGGCTCTTTTGATGGGCTTTACCTTCAGTTTTGCCTGGACGCCCTGTGTGGGTCCTGCTTTAACCAGTGTGCTTTTGATGGCGGCATCTGCTGCCTCCAGAATGACGGGATTTGTCCTGATAGGTGTGTATACTCTGGGATTTGTTCTTCCGTTTCTTGCGGTAGGTCTGTTCACTACCACGCTTCTGGAATTTTTCAAAAAACACCGGGGTGTGGTACAGTATACGGTAAAAATCGGCGGGCTTCTTATGATTGCCATGGGACTGATGATGTTTACTGGAAAGATGAATGATATTACAGGATATCTGTCTCAGGTGACGGAAGGCACAGTACAAAACGGCTCAGAAGAAAAAATACCGGGAGAGGATGAAACAGAAGCCGGCAGCGCAGCGAAAGAGGATGCAGCGGTATCAGAAGATGCCGGGACAGAGATTTCTGAAGAAGAGGCAAAAGAGAATTCCTCTCTTCCGCCGGCCATTGATTTCGAATTAAAGGATCAGTACGGCAATACTCACCGGTTATCAGATTACAAAGGAAAAACAGTGTTTTTAAATTTCTGGGCAACCTGGTGTCCTCCGTGCAAGGCGGAGATGCCGGATATTCAGAAGCTGTATGAAACCTATGATCAGGAAGGGGAAGATGCTTTGATCGTTCTGGGGGTTGCGGCTCCGGGACAGTGGAAGGAGCAGGATGAAGAAGGGGTTAAGGCATTTCTGGAGGATAAGGGATACACGTATCCGGTGCTTATGGATTCTTCCGGAACTGTCTTCCTCCAGTATGGCGTATCCTCTTACCCTACCACCTTTATGATTGATCGGGACGGAAATGTCTTTGGATATGTTCCGGGAATGCTGTCTTTTGATATGATGGAAAGTATTGTGAAGCAGACTATGACCGGAGTGAGAAGCGGAGAGTAATCACGGCTTTGTCTCTGATTTATAAAAAAACAACCTGCAGCATACCATGGATTGAGTGGTATGTGCAGGTTGTTTTCTTATCTGCCTACAGAATCAAACTGGCGGCAGATATCCTCTGAGGGCGGTGCAGTTGCCAGAGAAACGATGAGAATGGCAGCTGATGCAGCCAGAAAGGCCGGAAGCAGTTCATAAATATTCCAGGCTCCTCCTAAGGGGCGGACGCCGTATTTCCATACAAAGACCATGACTCCTCCGGAAACCATACCGGCCAGAGCACCGTAGAAATTGGTTCTCTTCCAGAAAAGAGAAAACAGCATAATGGGACCAAATGCGGCGCCGAAGCCGGCCCAGGCAAAGGATACAATCGTAAATACGGAGCTGTTCGGATCCCATGCCAGGATGATTCCGACCAGAGCAATGGCAAGAACTGTGATACGTGCAGCGGTCATGGAGGTTTTTGCATTCATTTTAATTTTCAGAAAATCCTGCAGCAGGTTCTGAGACACGCTGGAGGCAGCTGTTAAAAGCTGAGAGTCTGCAGTGGACATTGTGCTGGCAAGAATACCGGCCAGTACAACACCGGCAATAATGGAAAGCAGGAAACCGTGGCTTCCCAACAGTCCGGAGAGACGGACAACAATAGTTTCGGAATCTGCGCTGGTGGTAAAGGTTTCCAGTTTCCCTGCGGCAGAAACACCGTATCCGATGATACCGATGAGGATGGCAACAAACATGGAGATGACCACCCATACAGAAGCAATCCGGCGGGAGAAGGCAAGCTTGTTTTCATCCTCGATTGCCATAAAGCGGAGAAGAATATGGGGCATTCCAAAGTATCCCAGTCCCCAGGCCATCATGGAAAAAATGGAAATCATGCTGTAGGGAGCGGCGGTATTGGAAGCGGGATCGTGAATCTGAGTCATGGACAGGTATCCGGCCAGAGAGCGGGCATTGTCCATAACGGCATTCCATCCGCCGGCAATGTGAATTCCGTAGAAAACAATAATAATCAAAGCAACACTCATGACAATGCTCTGAATCAAATCTGTGGTGGAAACAGCCATAAATCCACCCATAATGGTATATCCGATAATGACTATGGCGCCGATAATCATAGCTGTATGATAGTCGAAGCCAAACAGACTGTTAAACAGGGTTCCGACTGCTTTAAAGCCGGATGCAGTATAGGGGATAAAGAAAATAAGGATAATGACAGCGGAAATGCACATCAGAATATTTTTCTCATCCCGATACCGGCAGGAGAAGAATTCCGGTATGGTAATCGCATTGCAGGCAATGGAATATCGGCGCAGCCGTTTGGCAACAATAAGCCAGTTCAGGTAGGTTCCTGCGGCAAGACCAAGGGCAGTCCAGCCGGCATCGGCAATTCCGGTGAGATAGGCGAGTCCCGGCAGCCCCATTAAAAGCCAGCTGCTCATGTCAGAGGCCTCTGCGCTCATGGCAGTTACAAAGGGGCCCAGCTTTCTTCCGCCCAGATAGAATTCATCAGTGGAATCAACGCTTCCTTTTTTGCTGAAGTACCATCCCACATATACCATGGCCGCCAGATAAACGACAATGGAAATCATAATTCCTGTAAGTCCAGATTTCATAATGGTAATCCTCCTCATTCCCTGTGATGACAGCAGTGAAAGTAACCTTTGCAGCCCTGCTGTATATATTTGGGGATTATAGCACGAAGAAAAATAGACTACAATACAGAATAGAGTATAGACTAAATACTATACGAATTTTAAAAATATTAAAATATTTCTTTTATTTTAAAGAAAAATAACAAGACGAATTTTATAAATAAGATAAATACGAATTATAAATTTTTTTTGATGAAAGTCAATTTTTGAATTTGCTTATGGAATCGCGCAGCCTCCTCCTCAGGGCAGGAAGCTGCTTAAGAAACCGGGAAGCACCCGTTTGCTGTACTGGCGAAGGGAATATTCCCCGCCGCAGAGACACCAATCGTAGAGGAGAGCCCGTTCACAGAGGGCATAGAGTTTTACCATTTCGCTGACTGTGGACTGGGTAGTAAGCTGACCGGCGGTTTGTCCGTCAGAAATGATTTTTCGCAGCAGCCTGTAGTAAATGCGATTGTGATCCAGCAGGTGTTTTTCTCCGCTGGTTGTCAGCTGAGTGGAGTACAGGCGGGTCAGAAGCTCCAGAGAAATGCTGTTTTCGATCATTCCAAAAAGCTCGTCATTAAGAAACAGGAGCTGTTCCATTGCAGTCATTTCCGGTTTCAGAAGAGGAATCAGCTCCTCGTATTTGTCATCAAAAAGATTGCTGAGGGTGCTGAGCAGAGCATCCTTTCCGTCAAAGTAGTGATAAAAGGAACCCTTGGAGGTGCCGGATAAATCAATAATTTCTTCTACGGTTGTGTACTCGTAGCCCTGTTCATAAAACAGCTTCCATGCGGCGCTGACAATTTTCCCCCGCGTGTTTCGTGTGTTTTTTCTGGCCATGATATTCTCCTTTGGCAGTTGTCTGATGGAATCCAGTATACCACAGCGCAGGGGTTTCTGCTATAAAAGAAGGCTTTCTGATGCCGGATTCAGGCTGCATATTAAGGAAAACATGCAAATTTGTGAATATTTTATGACATATTCGAAAAAGCACTATCCAAAAGGAATTGAATCGTATATAATACAAACTGCCTGTTTGAAATTGAGGAGGAAATAAAATGTTTAGCAGAAAAATGAAAATTTTGATGATTGCAGTTGGCTGTGCGGCAGCACTGAGTGCCTGCACGAAGAGCAACATTGTGCAGCCGGAGCAGGAAAGCTCATTTGAGCCGGACTTCAATATGTACAATAATATTGAGCTGGATGAAGAGCAGCTTCAGGCAGATGTGGAGGATGTCTGGCTGGATGAAAGCGAATTCCCGATGGGAGCAGCCTTTGCATTTGAGCTTAATGAGGATGAGGCTTATGTAGATATGTCTGTGGTTGTAAAAGACGGAACTTCTCCGGAGGATGCAGCCTGGTATGCAGATCAGGTTGTGAAGGGATTCAATGATCAGGTTGCCATGCAGGATTTTTCCTATGGAACAGCAGAGGAGGACAGCTTTGGAGGATATTTCCAGGACAGAGAGCTTCATCTGAAGATTTATGAAGAGTCCCAGTATGATGCAGATGGGGAGCCGATGTATGAAACCACAGTTCCGGCAGACACATATGTAACGTTTGAGATTCAGTAACAGAGTGGAAGAAAAAAGAAAATGCAATACAAAAAAACCGGGCAGGACGTCTCCGTCACTGAACCCGGTTTTTTGTGTATGAAAAACTTACTGTGCATTTTCCTCTTTGGGAGTTCCTGCTACGATAACGGAAGAAACGGGGGTCTCCTCCTGCGATGCTTCCTGGGCAGCTTCTTCAGCAGCCTGTTCCTGAGCGCTGGATGCGGTAGGATCTACCTCGCTGCAGACAACAGCCAGAGATACCAGTCCGTCCCGATATTTTACGGTGTAGGTATTGCCGCTGTCAGTGGCTCCGGTCTTGTCAAAGCTGGTATGACCGCTGTTTCTCTCAGTCTGGATATAGTCCAGAACAGCCGGTCCTGTGGTCTCGCCAAGAGCGGCAACCATCAGCTGGTTGTAAGCCTCGTTGTAAGCTTCGATATCGGCGATTGCGGAATCAAAGTGGTAGGCCATCTCAAATGCCTGCTCCTTGTAGTTGGCAGCAGTAGACTTGGAGGTTTTCCAGATAGAGGAAGTGATAAATACATAACCGTCCGGGTTCTGGAAACCATAGGTGATCTCAGTATTGTTTTCTGTACCGGCTGTGCGGATGGTATTCTCTGTACGCTTATCCTGAACCTGCATCAGAATCTTATTCATAAAAGCTTCCATCTCTGCCTGGTAGGTGGAACGGAGAGTTCCGACAGCAGCGCGGGAGGTTCCGGCAGTAGCGGCGTCAGCGGCGATATCAGCAGCAGCCTGCTTTTTTGCAGGGCTGGGGCGCTTTGCCAGCTCGGCCTTTCTCTCGTTTTCTTTCTTCAGATCTTCTTCTGTTTTATCAATACGGCGTCCCATGTCGTCTGTGCGGAAGGAGCCCATGTTGGAGTTCGGCATGGTGTAGCCATCCGGATCCATAGCATATACAGCACCGTCAGCCGGGTCGGTGAACCAGCCGGCATATACAGGACGGCTTCCGTCATCGTTCTCGTAGTAGCGGCCAAGGGCATCTTCCTTCCAGGAACCTGCAAATGCTGTAATTCCGGTAGACAAGGTTAAAACAAATGCAGCTGCAGTGACGCCAAGTAATTTCTTTTTCATATAATAATACCTCCTGTAATAATCTCATTTGTTGTACCGATGTTAAAAGCATATCATAAATAGAAAATCTGCACAACTAGATAAAATATGAAGATTGTATGACGTTTTAATAATAGAAACTTCATAAAAATGCAAGAAAGAAGCTTGATTGCGGGCTTTTTTCCTGCAGCAGAACAATTCTCCGGAAAAATTCGCCTCCGCCGTATGGAACTTTCTGCGGAGTGTTTTTCGCAGGATATAAATTCCTACGAAAAAGACAGGAACCTTGCGGCCCCTGTCTCCTTAACGCTTCTTCTCGAAGCGCCCTGTACTGTCCACATAATAATTATCGATCCAGGTATTCTTAGCCATCACACCATCTTCGTCCAGATAGTACCAGGCTCCGTTTTCCTTGTACCAGTAGTCAGATTTTCGGTTGCCATTCTCATCCAGATAGTATCGGTTGCCGTCTACCTCCAGCCATCCGGTCGCTTTTGTACCATCATCCTGAATGTATTGCCACTCTTTATCTTCTGTCTGGCGCCATTCTCCGGCTAATGCGGGGAATACGCTGAGAAGGCTGCAGGCAACGGCCAGGGCCAGCGCTGCTCCTGTATTCTTTTTCATGACAGTTCACCTTCCTTTGTTTTATGCTGATTGGGGGATCCGATCACACTGATATGTCTGACCGGTTTCTGATTTTATTATAGCAACAGGGGTCCTATCTGGCAATACTCGGAGAAGGATTGTAAGGAATTGACCGGGATCGTAAGAAAATCGTTAAAAACAGAAATACTTTGTCGCTTTTTGCGACAGATTTTCCTTTTCAAATACGACAAAAGGACGTATAGTGGTTCTTACATGCATAAATTCAGAAAAAGGGGCGGATGGAGTATGGATGACAGAAATATGACATTGGAAAGGCTGACAGAAGAGAACAGGAAATTGAAGGAGGACAGGGAAATTCTTCTGGATACCCTGGTTCAGATGAACAGAACCTTAAACAGGCTGATAGAGGAATATGTTACAGGAGTTAAAAATTAGAAAAAACAGACAGGGATGTGCCGGAGCAGGAAAAGCTCAGCTGCTGCCGGAACAGTTGTGTTCCAGACGTTTTTCCAGCTCTTTATTGCGGGAGAGCAGCTTCCAGATAGTCTGGTGCATCCAGTCAACGGTATGATTCAGCTGCTGATTTTCCTGCTGAAGCTCATGAAGGCGCATATTCATGGCGAAAAACATATGGCGATAGGTGCAGGAACCGGTGAGGCAAAGGCTGTCCGGCTCGGAAGCGGCGTCGGAGGAAATCTGTCTGGCTTCAGACAGAATGTGGTCCAGAATCAGAACATTGCGTTTTTCCGGAGAAAGACGCATGAATTCCGCGCAGGGAACAGATAACAGCTTCATTTCATGGCTGCAGGCGGAGCAGGAAATAAGGGAATCCTGCTGAACATAGGCATAGCGTCCGCATTTGGGACAATAATATACAGATAACTTATTCATTTTTTATACACTCCTACTTATAGTCTTTATATATGACGAATCAGACCGGAATATGTAACAAATAAATGAAAAAAGTTTTGAAAACAGCAAAAAAGGGCGGAAAGCCCTTTTTTTGTTCCATAGGAAATTACGTCCTAGGATTGTTTGAACGGATAATAAAAACAGGGATGCAAACGTATCTGTCCCAAAGTGCAGAAGCGGTCAGTTACGGAAGAATGATTCCGTTGGTGTCAACAGTCCAGACCTTGTCATTGGTGTCGGAAATATCCTTGTAGCCAGCTCCCAGCTCCGGTCTTGTGTGGGATTTGGAGGAGGAAGATGCTCTCTGGATTGTTCCGGAGGCATTGACCAGATAGGAGACTCCGTCCAGCTCCACAGGTGCATATTTCAGGTCACGGTCGGCGCTTAAGCGCAGTCCCTGGCGGTAAACGCTGTTGTCGCGGATTCCGTGATAGCCGCGGCCCTTGCTGCTTCCGTCTGTGTAGAAGAACCAGGTCTGATTTTCACCCAGATCCTCATCGTAGATGGACTGCTTTCCGGTTCTCATAATGCCTTCCTCTCCAAAGTAGAAATTGAAGATTCCGTCTTCTGTGCGGACCTGCTGAAGCCCCGTCACCAGCTCGCCCCGGTGATTGAAGCCATAGCGTTTGGAGTCAACGGAAAATACCTCTACGCCTTCTGCAGACGCATGATGGGGAACGCCTTTTTTAAAGAAAAAGGTAAAGATTTCCCCTTCTTCGCTGATTTCCGGTGCGCCCTCAATCTGATACCAGCCGTCGGCACGTTTTCCATTTTCCTCATAATACTGATAGGAGGCAATAGCCGGGCCGGAAGCGTTGGAGTCCGTTGCTGTCTCATCTGCCGGAAGCCGGTACCAGCCGGTCTGGAGAATTCCGTTTTCAAAGGTATAGTAGTTTCCGTCTATTTTCCGGTCCACCTGGTTCATAACCATGCGTCCGTTGCTGTCAAAGTAGTGCCATACCATGTCCTCATCGGCATACTCGTCCTCGTTTTCCAGCTGAATCCAGCCGGTTTTCATCACGCCGTCGTTTTCATCGCCCAGGTAATAGTGAAAGCCGTTTAATTCCAGCTTTCCGGTCTGCATATGGCCTTCTTCATTAAAGTAATAGTCTTTGCCATCAATGGTCTGCCATCTGGAGACCACGGATTTGCCGTCTTTTCCATAGTAATACCAGCTGGTTTCCGGCATTTCGTCATCCCATTCGTCCTCGTTGCTTACGCTGACCCACTGGTTGGAAACCCGCTTGCCTTCCTCGTCCACATAGTATTCATCCACCTGGGAGGAACGGGTAATGTGTCCGTCTTCATCTAAATAGTACCACTGATTGTCTTTCTTTTTCCAGGAATCGGTCAGATAGTAGCCGTCGCTGTCCTTATAGCGAAGGGAACCGTCCTCCTCCACCCATCCGGCGGAAGCGGCAAAGGCGGTCTGAACCAGACCGGGAACAAAGACAGAAGGGGTTACCGCTGTCATTACTGCAGCGGTGGATAATACAGCCAGAATTTTGCATTCTTTTCTCATAAATTGTTTACTCTCCTTTTTTCGTGTGGCCGAAAATCCGTGTTTGCATTACCTGGCCAGTATAACGGATAAAGCGCAGTTTGAAAAGTGAGGGTTACTGGAAGCGCTGGTACAGGGTGGAAGATAAGGATGAGAGGGGCTGCCGGTTCCGGGGGGCAATAAATTCGTGCAAGAAACGGGAAACTATGGTATACTAGCCGCAGAACAGTCTGCCGGAAAAGGAGCAGACGAAGAAGGAGAAAGGAGACTTCCCGATGAAAGTAAAGGTATCCAATTACATTGCACAAAAACTGACGGAAAACGGAATTAACCAGGTCTTTACCGTGACCGGGGGAGGAGCCATGCATTTAAATGATGCTCTGGGACATCAGCCGAGGCTTCATTGCCTTTATCAGCACCACGAGCAGGCCTGCGCCATGGCGGCTGAGGCTTATGCCAGAATTCACAATAAAATTGCGGCTTTGTGTGTGACTACGGGACCGGGGGGAACCAATGCGATTACCGGAGTTGTCGGCGGATGGCTGGATTCCATTCCCATGCTGGTTTTATCAGGACAGGTTCGCTATGATACCACTGCCCGTTGGACCGGGCTGGGGATCCGGGCTATGGGGGATCAGGAATTTGATATTACAAAATCCATTGACTGCATGACAAAATACAGTGAGATGGTGGTGGATCCGATGCGGATTCGTTATTGTCTGGAAAAGGCGCTTTATCTGGCCCAGTCCGGACGTCCGGGACCTGCATGGCTGGATATTCCGCTGAATGTGCAGGCGGCAATGATCGAGACAGACGATCTGATCGGCTTTGATCCGGAGGATTATGAAAATGGCGGAACCGGCTGGGGGACAATGGGAAATATCCATGCTATTCCTGAGGATGAGGCCGGAAAGGGTGAGAAGCGTCAGCTGCTTCCGGGCAAGGTGAGCAGGGAAACGGCTGATCTGATCCTTTCGAAGATCCGGGCTGCAAAGCGTCC
>OHEP01000059.1_pt1 | contig 78605 bp, 63 predicted proteins | sample 1567271 | NCBI WGS metagenome assembly OHEP01 (sample SAMEA3879577, study PRJEB24766) | human gut metagenome | biome: human-associated habitat; feature: feces | place: USA | collected 1985/1987
GGTAAGTTCCGCATAGGTACATGCTCGGAGTATGTAGTCGCCACGATAAGGCAGGTGCATTAGTGCCCTCTGCGCCATATACGGCAATCGGGAGCAGGACTTCATTAAGCGTCCTGCTCCCGATTGTATTATTGCCATGCGGCATGCCGCAGCAGTTTATTATTTCTCCATATACCACTTTGAGTACTCCACGTAGTGTGCCGCGAAGCTCTCTGCCTGGTCGGGACTGGTCTTCTTGAGAAACTTTGCAGGCACTCCGCCCCATATCTCGTGTTCGCCTATCTTCGTGCCCTGGAGCACCAGCGCGCCTGCTGCCACTATCGCGCCAGCGCCTATGTCGGCGTTGTCCAGTACGGTGGCGCCCATGCCAATGAGTGCGCCGTGTCGCACCGTGCAGGCGTGTACCGTGGCGTTGTGGCCTATAGTAACGTCGTCTTCAAGCACAACCGGTCCCGTTGTGTTGGTTACATGCACGCACGCACCGTCCTGTATGTTCACACGGTTGCCTATTGTTATCGGTGCAACGTCGCCGCGTACAACGGCGTTAAACCATACCGAGCACTCGTCGCCCATGTTGACTTCGCCCACGATTGTGGCGTTCTCGCTGAAATAGCAGTCCTTTCCCCATTTCGGTTCAAGGCCCTTTACTGTCTTTATCAATGCCATGTTATTCCTTTTTCTTGTTGTTTTTCGTGGTGCAAAGTTAATGATTAAATTAATATAAACGGCCGCCAGCCGTGAAAATATGTTTTGCTGCCGTTGCGACTGTTGCCAAACGCTTTGCCGGAAGGCGGCAAACGGCGTTGTAAAAGGCGGCCTTTTGCAGGCTCGAAGGTAACCTTTTACAACGCAAAAGGTTACCTTTCGGACTGTAATCAAATGTAGTATTCTGTATTGTGATGTGAAATTCGTACGCTTTTATGTTGCCGTAGTTGTAAGCCGTGACGCCTGTTTTGCTTACGGTTTTTATGTCTTTTTATGCCGTGTAGGTGCCATTAACTAAATTTATACAGGCATGGCGGCCGTTTTTCGGCATTATTACGTATCTTTGTCAAAATAAGACTATCGTTAAACACAAGGAGCCTATGGTTGTTATGAAAAGACTTTTTACGCTCGTGTCGGCTCTTGTCATGGTCGCGTCGGCGGTTTCAGCGCAAGAGCCTTCCGGCATGTTTGAGCCTGTACGGCCGGGCTTCGACTTCGACAGGACGCTGCACGCCGCTCCCGATGCAGGGCTTATGTGCGACTCGCTGAAGTTCCGGCTCAACATGGACGACTCCCTTTGGCTGCGTTCTTACGTCAAGGATTACAGGCTTCCCGAAAGTGCTGCGCCGCAGGCGTTGGGCATTGACCGCCTTGGCACCATCGTGCCGGCAGGCTCGGGCATGCCCGTTTACGGCAATCCTTATGCGTCCGACTATAACGTAGGCGGCGTGGTGGCCGCGTGGAACGGCGGTGTGCTCTTCGGTTCGGGCTCGCTTACGTCCATGCCTGCGCTCATGTCTATGCAGAGCGCCACGCTGGGCGCTGTCCAGAATGCGGGCAATTTCACCTTCACGGCTTCGGTTTCGGCCGACAGGGCGGCTGTCTGGCGCACGGCCGGGGCTTATCCCGCTGCTGCCGGAGGCATGAGCACGCTTACGGGTGGTACGTATTACACCTTCGCAGGTTCGATGACCTACCGTTTCAGCGACAACGTGTCGGCCACCGTCTTCGGGCGTTACAGCACCAACCGCTCGTTCTATTCAATGGCCTCGATGCCTTATCTTGGCGCTTCGGGCTATGGAGGCTATCTTACATTCATGGGCGAGACGGTCGGCATGGACGTCGGCGTGGAGCGCTATTACGACACGTTTGCACGCCGCTGGGTAACGTCGCCCATAATAACCCCAAAGGTAAGGTTCAGCGACAAGTTTACGCTGGCGGTGCCGGTAGGCCCTCTCGTGAGGGATTTGCTTGAAGATGCCATTTACGGAAAGAAGCAGCGCGGCGGCCCTATCATAATGCCCGAGGGGCTGCCCAGCGTGGGCGAGGTGCCGTTCGGACCGCCCGAGATGCCGCATTGATTAAACGGCAGAACGTGCCTTGCATGGCCTGATGGCCGAAGGCACGTCCTGTTGTTGCCAGGCTGATTTACTTTTGCCTGGTTGAAGCTTGAAGTTTTTGTGTCTTTTTCAGTATTATATGTTTTACAGCGAGTAGCCAGTCCATCCGAAACCGTCAGTGGGGCAGCCGTTGTTGCCGCTTGCAATCTTCACTCCGGGATATTCGGCTTTTGCCTTGATGGCGTCGCTTGTCAGGTTTGAGGCCTCGTTGGTTGCGCCAATCTCAGTGCCTGTGCCTGCGTCGCCCTTGCTGTCGGTCAGGTCGATGATGTTCTCTATCGCACCGTTACCCTTCACCACGGCGTTCTTGATGTGTGCCGTAGCACCGCGGCGTATCTTTATTGCGTCCTGCATAGACTGTCCGCTGGCGAGGTTTTCGATGGTCATGTTCTCTATTGTGAAGTCAGCCTGCGGTGTGTGGTCGGGTCCGTTGCCGTCAAGGTTGCCGTCGGCCTCTACGCCGCGCGGGTCAGACTCCGTGCTGACGAACGATGACTCCCAGCGTCCGTAGCAGTTGCTCAGCTTGCCGCAGTAGCCCTGTGTGAAGTCGAAGCAGTCGTCGTCGCAGTTTACAGCCAGCAGGTTGCTTACGTTAACCGAACCTCCGAAGAACTCGATGGCGTCGTCAGCACCCTCGGCAATGTATATGTTCTCTATTTTTGTGCCGTTGCCCACGCCGTTGAGCGTAAGTCCGTTGTGCTCTATGTCGGCACTTGAGCGTGCTCCCGAGTACAGTATGCGCACGTATGTCAGCACGCCTGAGTTGTCAGAGTTGTCGTTGCCGCCGTACAGTATGTTGTTGTCAACCTCGGTAGCGCCCTCGTTCATGACTTTTGAGTCGCCTGATATTACGGCTTTTCCATTGATTATGATGCCTCCCCAGTATCCGGCTTTAGCGTCAGCGGCGTCTGCCGTGAAGGTGATGGGTGCGTTCTCGGTGCCTTCGGCGAATATTTTGCCGCCGCGCTCGACTATGATGTAGTTGCCGAAACCTTCCTTGGCCTTGATTGTCATGCCTGCCGGTATGTTCAGCACGCCGCCGTCCTTTACGTGTACGGCTCCGTTGATGTAGTACTGCTTGGCTGCGTCGAGTGTTACTTCAGATGTTATTTCGAGGGGGATGTCTGCGCTCTCTACGTTTGTCTTGCCGAATTCGTAGCCCGTCCAGGCGAATGTTCCTGCGTCAGCACCCGTGTTACCGTCCTCTATCTTGACGTTGGGGTATTCGGCATCGCTCTTGATTGCGTCTGATGTCAGCTTCGTAGCGTTGTTCGTCAGGCTTATTTCCGTAGCCGTGCCTGCGCCGCCCTTGCCGTCGGTCAGGTCGATTATGTTCTCTACCGAGCCTGTTCCTGCCACCAAGGCGTTGGTTATGTGTGCCGTAGCACCGCGACGAATCTTGATTGCGTCCTGCATTGACTGCGTGTCGGAGTAGTTGGCTATGGTCATGCCGTTAATGGTGAAGTCAGACTGGTGCTTGTGGTCGGGACCGTTGCCGTCGAGGTTTCCGTCGGCTTCAACACCGCGCGGGTCTTCCTCCGTGCTTGTAAATCCGCTCTCCCATACGCCGTAGCAGTTTGTGAGAGTGCCGTTATAGCCTTGTGTGAAGTCGAACATGTCGTCGTCGCAGTTTACTGCCAGCAGGTTGGTTACATTGACGGAGCCTCCGAAGAACTCTATTGCGTCGTCGGCACCTTCGGCTATGTAGAGGTTGTTTATTGTAGTTCCGTTGCCTACGCCGTTAAGGGTGAGGCCGTTGTGCTCTATGTCCGCGCTCGAGCGTGCGCCGGTGTAGAGCAGCTGTACGTATTCTATCACACCGCTGTTGTCGCTTGCGTCAGTGCCGCCGTACGGCTGGTTGTTGTCTATCTCGGTAGCGCCCGTCTGGCCTTCGGTGTCGCCTGAAATGGGTGCTTTGCCGTTGATGATGAGTCCGCCCCAGTATCCTGACGTTGCGTCCTCGCTGTCTGCAGTGAATACGATCGGCCTGTCGGCTGTTCCGCGTGCCTCTATTTTGCCGCCCTGTGCCACTAGTATGTACTTGTCAAAGCCTTTGGCAGCCTTGATCTTGGTGCCTGCCGGAATCTGGAGGGTGGCTCCTTCGGGTACGGTTACTGTTCCTGTCAGGTGGTACACCTTGTTTGCGTCAAGTGTAGTGGTGCCTTCTATGATGCCTTTCAGTTCTACCATTTCCGACGGATCGCCTCCGTTGCCGTCTCCGTTTCCAGTGTTGTCATCGTCGTTGCTGCACGATGTCAGGCTGATTGCGCTCATCATTGCGGCAAATGCCATTGCGGACAGAAATAATTTTCTCATGTTGCTAATTGAATTTATTAATGATATGGATTAATTGTTGTATCTTGTTGTGTCTTGTTTGTTTGCGTTTCCGGCTGCTTGTTGCCGTCTTTACAGGTTGTACGACAGGCCTATGCTGAAGTCTGTGCCTTTCTTGTACTTGCTCAGCACCACCTCGCTATTCGTAGCGTTGCCCTTGCGTGTGAGCTGGTGGGCGGCGTCAAGCAGGTTGCGGGCTTTCAGGTTGATGGTGAAGTGCTTGCCTATTTGTGCCGAAGCTACGAAGTCGAGCGTCGGTATTCCGTTCTCCATGATGTCCTGGTAACCTTCGGTGCCGATTGTGTAGATGCGGTCGCTGAAGTAGTTGAACACCAACGCACCTGTGAACGAGTTGCCGCCTTTGCGGAAGAGGTAAGTCAGGTCGGCGTTGACTATCCACGGCGCCGCTCCTTCAAGCTGCGAACCGCTGGGGTCGGTGGCAAGAGGCACCTTGGCGCAGGTGTATGTATAGGCTCCGTTGACACCGAGTGTGAGGCGGCTCATGCCGTTGTTTTCGAGGCTGCGGCTGAAGATGTGCTTCTTCATTTCCATCTCCACGCCGGCTGCAGTGGCGTGGTCTGATATGTTTTCGTATGACAGGAAGCCGCCTGCGCTGGCTATCTCGATGCGCGATATTGGATTCTTGATGTATTTGTAGAAGCCGGTTATCGAGAAAATCTCGGACGGAGAGATGTACCAGTCCCACTTCAGGTCGATGTTGTAGTTGTCAGACGGTTTGAGGTTGGGATTACCCTGGCTGTTGAAACTTACGCTGACGTAGCGGAAGGGGGAAATCTCCTTGGCCTGCGGCAGGGTGTAAGTCTTGCTTGCGGCGAGGCGCAGGGCGTGCTTGTCGTTGATGTTGTAGCGCAGGTTGAGGCTCGGCAGGAAGTACGACTTGTCTATTTCCTGCTCGCCACGGCTGCCTCCGCGGTTGACGTTATAGTTTACTTTCATGTCAACGTCGTCGTATTTCAGGCCGAGGTTGGCTATGAACTTAGGGGTAAACTGGTATGTGGCTTCGGCGTATGCGGAGTGTATGTTCTTGCTTACGCCGTATTTGTCTATGTTGCGGTCGAGCTGGAACATGCCGCCGGCATAGTTGTCCTGGTTGTAGTAGTCGTCGAAGCTGATGTGGTTGATGTCGAAGACGGTCTGCCTGACTACCGACATGTCGTATTCCACGGCTTCGAAGTCGTCGTCTACGAAGCGCCCCATGTAGCCTATCTGCACGTTTGAGTTATTCTCGAAACCGTCGTTCAGCTTATAGACGAGCGACGCGCGTGCGTTGAGGTCCTTCTCGTCGAGTTCGGAGAAGTAGCGCTGTTGTATGCCGGTGCCTTTCATCGGGACGTATCCGCTGTCGGTCTTCACAAGGTTGTTGATGCGCCTGTCGGGCTCGTTGCCGTTGATTGTGTTGTATGACAAGCCGGCGTTGAGGCCGATGTTCCTGCCGAGCGTCCATTTGCTGATGAGCTGGTTGACGAACAGGAGGTTGTCGTTGGTCTGCTGGCGGCGCATGAAACCTTCGTAAGTGTCTGACGACTGGTAGTCGGCGTCCATGCCGAGATAGTCGCCTACCGACTCCTTCGTGGCGTGTACCATCATGAAGTTGTATGCCAGGCTGTGCTTTTTGTTGTGCGTGTATTCAAGGTTTGCCATGGCAATCTGGCTGGTCTCCACCTGCGAGATGTCGCCGTCCATGTCCTGGGAGAGTTCTCCCGTGGTGATTGAGTTGCGCACTTCTTCCTCGTAGTGCGTGTAGTTCTTGTTGTGTCCGGCTACAAGATAGAGCTTGAGGGGGTTGCGGTTTTCGCCCAATAGGAACTTCTTGCCGCCCGATATGGTGTAACTTTGGTTTATCTGGAGATTCTGCTTGCTGGGGTCGAGCGAGTTCTTGAAGCTGTATGTGTCTAAATTTCCGCCCGGCTGCGTCTTGTCGGCGAAGCCGAACATGTCAACGCCGTCGAGGCGCATGAAGTCTGACGACAGGGTCTTTGTGTTGAAGCCGCCCGACAGACTGACGTTGATTTTGCCGTCGCCCGTAAGCTCTTTCGACGTTATGTTTATGTCGGCGCCAGCCACGTCGGCAGGTGTGTTGCTGTAAAACGCCTTGTTTATGTCGATTGACTGTATTATGTCGGTAGAGAAGAAGTCGAGGGCGATGTTCTTGTATTCGGGGTCTTCAGACGGAAGCGGAAAGCGGTTGAGCGTGGTGAAGTTGTAACGGTCGCCCAGGCCGCGTACGAACACGTTCTTGACGCCTTCCTGTTTGGATATGCCTGAAATCTTTGCAACGGCGGCCTGGGCGTCGCTTATGCCCTTGCGCGACAGTTCCTGCGCGCCTATGGTCTGCACTGCTATGACCGAACGTTTCTGTTCCATCATTGTTACGTTCTCAGATTCCCTGTTGGCTTTGGCCACCACCTCCACGCCGGCAAGCTGGCGGTTGTCTGTCTCCATCTCGAAGTCGAGCGTGGTGACCTTGTTGTCCTCAATCTTCACTTGTCTTTTAACGGCGGTTTTGTATCCTATGTATTTTATCTCTATGTCGTAGATGCCGTCTTTAAGGCCTGAGAGCTGGAAATTTCCGTCAATATCGGTCACCGAGGCGACGTCGCTTCCTATTACCTTGACCGTCGCGCCGATGAGCGGCTCTTTCGACTGGCTGTCCTTGACGCGTCCCTTCAGGTCTACGTCTGCTATGTCCGCGCCAAATGCCTGTACCGTAACTAACGACAATAATGCTGCCGTGCCAAACAGTTTTCTTACTCTTTTCATCCTTCTTTACCCATTGTTGTTTTCGGGTGCAAAGTTCGGACAACTGTGTTACAATACCGTATCACCACGGTTAATAACAATTTACGTTACTATTTACGAACTGTTACAGCCCGTCCGGCATGCCCCGGACGGCGGGGATGACGCCCGTGGCAGGGTGGGGCGCAGGCTCCGCCTTGTATTAATAAGGTGTATGGTTTGCCGGCCTGTGGCGGGCGTTTTTATAAAAGGTAACCTTTTACGTTGCAAGAGGTTACCTTTCAGGCTGCAAAAGGCATCCTTTTACAATGCGAAAGGCTACCTTTTGCAAGAGCGTGTGCGAATGTTGTGTAAGTGGTTGGCTGATAGTGCTTTATGCGGATGCTTGCGCCGCTGGCGGCGGATGCCTGTCTACGGCAGGTGCCAAGGCGTGAAAACAAAAAGGGCTTGGACCTGACGGCAATGGCGTGTGCCGTCGTAAGTCCAAGCCCGGGTATGCGGTTTCGTTATGTTTACTTCTTCACCGGTATGAAAGGTTGCTCCTTCACGTCGTCGAGCGGTGCCGTCTTGTACCTTGTATTGCCGAAGTTTATCGAGTTCAGGTCAATCTCGCGTATGGCGCTGTTGTACATCGTGCGGTAGTATATCTTGCGTCCGGCCAGGTCGGTCGCCGACGTCCATTGCGTTGCGCTGGGTATGTCTGCCGCCGTCTCGCCTTCTGCCGTCTCTATGCCGACGGGTATGTCGAAGTTGTTAAGTATCTGGAAACATGCCCTTACGGTGTTGTCGGCGCTGTCGGGCAGTGGTGCCGTAGTCTGGTACAGTGCCGCACGGACGAAGCGCGAGGGAGGGGTCACGTCGCCGGGCAGTCCCAGGAAGCCGCTGCCTGCGCCTGTCGAGGTTATCGTTATGCCGCCCATGTCCTTAGTCTTGGCCGTTCCCGGATACAGGTTTACGTAGTTCGCGAGGTTTGTCATCTGCCATTCGAAGCCGGGAGAGTTGGTCAGCACGCCGAGTTTGTTTTCATAAACGTTCACCTTCTTGTCCACTATCTCGATTACGACCTGCCTGCCTGTCGTGTCGGCGATGCGCCAGTGTACGGTCGATGCGCGCGGGTCAATGGCTACCACGTGCACGTCTTTCAGTCCGGCCACGGCCTCGTCTACCGTCTTGAAGTTGCCGAGTATCCATGAAACCAGCTGCAGGTCGGCTATGCTCGTTGCCTTGTTGGCCTCGGTGTAGTCCTCATACTGCCCGTACCTGGGGAAGTAGAACAGTCCGGCCGACAGTCCTTCCTCGTTAAGTCCTTCGGCTACGAACTCCTCCTGCTCCACCGCAAGGCCTACGAAGCCGTAGCGCGAGGTGAACGCCATGCCGCCCTTGGTGCCTCCGGGGATGTACGACGACTGCGTATATCCGCGCGGAACTATTACGTAGCGGCTGTTAAGGTCGCTGCCGCCCCATTCTATCGTGCGTGCAAGCACGGTGCTGCCGTCTTTGCTTTTCAGTGTTATGCCCGTGCATGCGCTGGCGTCGCCCGTGGCGAAGAGCAGGGCTGCGGCCGCCGATGCGGCCAGTAATCTAAGTTTACCCATAATTGTCTTTGTTTTAATTGTTACTGTTATTTTGCCATGATGATATAGGCTGTCATTGGCAAATGTATGTAATAAAATCGACAATCAAAACATTTTGCTGCTATTTCTGCGTTTTACTTGCAGATATTATGTTTTATTGGCTTTTGCATAAGCGTAACCAATACATTACGCTTATGCAAAGGTCGCCATGTGGATTATGTGTGGCGCTGTTGCTGTTTTGTGCTTCTTGGCCACCAGCGGCTTTACGCCCGGCCTGTGTCCTGCTTTAATCCCATCTTCTCGAGAGAGTCTTTCCTCATCTTCTTAAGCAGGTCGCTGGCGAAGATAAAGTCGGTCAGCTTCTGGTTGTCGCTGCCCATTACCTGCGCGCTCACGCCTTCCCACTCCTTGTGTCCTTCGTAGATGAATATTATTTTCTCGCCGATGCCCATTACGGAGTTCATGTCGTGCGTGTTGATAATGGTCGTTATGCCGAACTCGTGGGTGATGCTGTGCAGCAGCTGGTCAATGACGAGCGACGTCTTAGGGTCGAGTCCTGAGTTAGGTTCGTCGCAGAACAGGTATTTGGGGTTTAGCGCAATGGCTCTGGCAATGGCCACGCGTTTCTGCATTCCGCCTGAAAGCTCACCCGGAAACTTGTAGTCCGTGCCAGTAAGGTTTACGCGGTCAAGGCATGTGCGGGCGCGGTTTATGCGCTCGCGGAGCGTCATCGACGAGAACATATCGAGCGGGAACATTACGTTTTCGAGCACGGTCATCGAGTCGAACAGCGCCGCGCTCTGGAATATCATGCCCATCTCGCGCCGCAGGGCGGCCTTTTCCTTCTTGTCCATTGCCACGAAGCTGCGCCCGTCATACAGCACGTCGCCGCTTGTCGGAGCCAAAAGGCCTACGAGGTTCTTTATCAGCACGGTCTTGCCCGAGCCGCTCTGGCCTATTATGAGGTTGGTCTTTCCGCCCTCGAACACGGCGCTCACGTCCTTGAGGACGTCTTTATCGCCGAACGATTTGCAAAGGTTGCGGATTTCTATCATCTTGTTTTATGTTGCTGTTAACCGCCGCATCTCATGCCGTATGGCTGTTTCAGGCGGCGTATGTTCAGTTGTTCCCGGTACGTGGGGGCTTACGACAGTATCTGTGTGAGGAACAAGTCGGAGAAGAGTATTAGCACGCTGCTCGTAACAACGGCGTCGGTGCTGGCCTTGCCCACGTTGACCGAGCCGCCCTCGACCGTGTATCCGTAGTATGAGGGCACGCTTGTTATTATGAAAGCGAAGAACAGGCTCTTGATGATGCTCATGTACATGAACCACGGGTTGAAATCGTATTGCAGGCCGATGGTAAGGTCTTCGGGGCTGATTACGTGCCCGATGTATGCCGTGGCGTATGCTCCGACTATGCCCGAGGCCGTACTGAACACAACGAGAAACGGCATAAGGGTCATCAGGCCGAGTATTTTCGGCAGTATCAGGAAGTTTGCCGAGTTAACGCCCATTATGTCCAGGGCGTCAATCTGCTGCGTTACGCGCATCGTACCTATTTCCGAGGCTATGTTTGAGCCTACCTTTCCGGCAAGGATAAGGCACATTATAGACGATGAAAACTCGAGCAGCATGATCTCGCGGGTTACGTAGCCCGTGACGAACTTCGGCATCCATGCGCTCTGCACGTTGAGCTTTATCTGTATGCAGATTACCGCTCCGATGAAGAATGATATCAGGAGGACGATGCCTATCGAGTTAACACCGAGGGCAGACATCTCCTTGACGTACTGCTTCAGGAACATCCTTATACGTTCGGGGCGTGCTATGGCGCGCCCCATGAGCATGAGGTAGCTGCCGAAGCTGGTCAAATATCTATGTATCAGCATATTTACTTAATCATGATTTACTGTCCGTCATCCTTAGCCCGTTTGCACAAGGCTGCATTCGTAATGTATGATTCATGTTTCATCGGCATGCCGTGTCGGGGCTGTTTACTGTCTGCCATCCTGGCACAATCGGCTTTTGAATTGTGGATTATACATTATGAATCGGATGAATTCTTTCCGCAAAAGTAACCAAAATAACTAAAAAACTGCAAAGCCGGCAAGAGTTTTTGCGTTTATAAAGTATTATTAGGTACATTTTTACTACTTTTGCAGCAAAACAAAGCATAGGATGAACGAATCAACCAACAATATGGAGGCGCCCCGCAGCGGGGAAATGGTGCTGCGTACGGAGTCGCTTGTGAAGCGCTACGGCAAGCGCACAGTGGTAAACGACGTGTCTATCAACGTGCGGCAGGGCGAAATCGTGGGCCTGCTGGGCCCCAACGGAGCGGGCAAGACCACGTCGTTCTACATGACGACGGGCCTCATCGTGCCCAACGCAGGCCACATCTACCTTGACGACAAGGACATTACAGACTATCCCGTATACAAGCGCGCACGTGCAGGCATAGGCTACCTGCCGCAGGAGGCGAGCGTCTTCCGCAAGCTTAGCGTTGAGGACAACATACTCGCCGTGCTCGAGATGACCAACCTGACGCGCAAGCAACAGCTGGAGAAACTGGAGAGCCTGATACGTGAGTTCCGCCTCGAGAAGGTGCGCAAGAACATCGGCGACCGCCTCTCGGGTGGCGAACGCCGACGCACCGAGATAGCCCGGTGCCTGGCCATCGACCCCAAGTTCATCATGCTCGACGAGCCTTTCGCCGGCGTAGACCCCATCGCCGTCGAGGACATCCAGCACATTGTATGGCGCCTGAAGTACCGCAACATAGGCATCCTGATAACCGACCACAACGTTGAGGACACGCTCTGTATAACCGACCGTGCATACCTGCTCTTCGAGGGGCGCATCCTCTTCCAGGGCTCTCCCGAGGAACTGGCCGAGAACAAGGTGGTGCGCGAGAAGTATCTTACCAACAGCTTCGTGCTGCGCCAGAAGGACTTCCAGCGCATAGACGAGGAGAAGAGGGCGCGCGAGGCTGCCGAGGAATAGTCAGCACAGGGCGGTCTGCGCTGCCTGTGCAAGTTGACGGCTCTGAACATAATAACTCAAGATAAGCCATAAGCGGCAATGACGGTACACAGCTTACCGTCATTGCCGCTTTTATATTGTGCCGTTTTCCTGTTATCTGCGCCGCAGTCTGCCTAAGCCTGATGTGTTTTTTATGTAGTGTGCGGCAATCATCACCGCCGTTAAGGCCTCAGCCGCCGGCATGGCGAGCCATATTCCGTGGCTGCCGAACAGCCTGGGCATGAGCAGGAAACAGGGTACCAGCAATATGAAACCGCGCATGAGGGCGAACGTCGTGGCAGGGACCACACGCTCCGTACTCTGAAAATAGCCTACGGCAGTAACGTTGAAGATGAAGAAAATGAAGCCCGACGCGAAGTAGGGCAGCCCGTCTGCCGCTATCCGGGCAGCCCCGTTGTCAAGGCTTACAAACAGTCCGATAAGCCATTCGGGCATCAGCGTGAACGCCGCCGTTACCGTTATGCCGCACACGGCGGCAGTGGCCAGTGCCGTAGTCTCGGCCTGTCTTACCCTGACAGCCGAACCGAGGCCGAAGTTATAGCTTATTATAGGCTGTGCAGACTGGGCTATGGAGTTGCCCACCATGAAGATAAACGGGGTGTAGTAACAGGCTATGCCGAACGCACCTACGCCGTCGTCGCCAAGATAGTGCATGAAAACAAGGTTGCCCATAAGCATCAGCATGCCCATGGTGGCCTCGCCCAGCAGTGCCGACGACCCTATGCGGCACTGGTAGCCTATGTTTCTTGCGCTCAGCGCCATGCTCTTGCGGCTCAGCTTAAGCCGTGCCGGGCGCAGCCGTCGGGCATATCCCAGCAGGTAGACAATAGCCGTAAGCGTGCCTGCTACGGTGCTTATCGACGTGGCGAAGGCCGCGCCCATGATGCCCCATCCTAACGGAAACATGAACAGCCAGTCGAGTACGATGTTCAGTACTGACGCCACCAGGCTGCTCGCCATCGCCACCTTGGGGGCGCCGTCGAGCCTTACGACGAACAGCGCGATGGCCTCCCAGACGATGAATATCCACGACGGCACGTACCAGAGTGTGTATTCTCTGACCATGGGCAGCAGATGTTCTGACGAGCCGAGCAGCCTTGCGGCATCGTCGGGGAAGACAAGCATAAGCAGTATTGGCACCGCCGACACCGCCGTGGCGAAGATAAACGCCTGCGTGACGTTAAGGCGTGCCGCCTTGTCCTTGCCGTGCGAAAGATGGATTGACGCCACAACCGAGCAGCCTGTGCCCGTCATCAGCCCCAGGCCTGTGAGAAACATCTGCACGGGTATGATTATATTGACGGCGGCTATGCCGTCGCTGCCCACACTGTGGCCTATGAATATGCCGTCGATGGCTGTCATCGCCGCCATGCCGAGCATGCCGAAAAGGGTAGGGAAGAAGAGTTTCCTGAAAAGCATCGTTACGTTGGCTGTTCCGAAATCAATCGCGTCTTTGTTCATACTCCATTATTTATGATTATGTTTAACGTGTCCCGCGTCCGGCGGCTGTACTTTGCGTCATGCCTTATGCCGCTTCCGCCGCTGCCAGCTTCCGGCCTTATGCCGAAGGCTGCTGTGTGTTTAATTTTGTGAAGCCTCCTTGACAGACGGAATGCCGGACAAGATGGCTGGTTCCCCCAAGTCATCTTATCCGGCATTCCGCCCTCCGATGATGAGTACAAAACTCTTTGTTTTATGTATGTTTACAGTTGCAAAGATAGCCATAATGCCGTTGCCATGCAAGTTTTCGCCCCGGTTTTTTACAAGATGTTTTATCGCTTGTGTAACATGTTGATAACCAATGCGTTGTAAAAGGCTGTCTTTCGCGTTGCAAAAGACGGCCTTTTGCGCTCCAATAGGTTACCTTTTGCGCTGCAAAAGGTAACCTGTTGCATTTCAGTAGTCTTTTTGTTCCATTCCGTTAGGCTTATGACTGTTGTTCCCGTCATGCCGTTCCGCCGTGCGTGCCTTGTGTTTCAATGTCTTTAAATGTAAGGTCGCGATGATTAAAAAAATCAGTCCGGCTTATATTCCTGCTGATATTTTTAGTAACTTTGCATACCTTGAATGCGTCCGGCGCCAGCCGGCGTTATTGTGTTATGTTTTTATTATGCGTAGGTTTATTGTTTCGTTGCTTTATATTTCGGTTATGGCCGTGCTGGCTTCGTGCGGCGACGGCGAAGCTGCGCGCGGCGTGTTGAGCCGTGCCGACAGTCTGATGGAAGAACATACGGACAGCGCCATGGCGTTGCTCCGCCGCGACTCCGTCATGCTTGTGCATGCTCCCAAGCCGCAGTGCATGGCCTACATCCTGTCAAAAACAGAAGCCGAGGACAAGCTCTACATTACTCACAGTTCAGACTCGGCCATGCAGCTTGCCGTAAAATATTTCGACCGCCACGGCACTGCGCTTCAGCGCACACGTGCTTGGTACCTGTTCGGGCGCGTGTATTGCGACATGCTGCTTTACGGCAATGCTCTTACGGCGTTCGACGCCGCCATTGCCGTGCAGCCTGATGACGACTCAACTGTCTGTCGCTATAAAGCCCGCGCCTGCTCTTGGGCAGGTTCTGTTTATGAAGAGAAAAATCTTCATAAAGATGCCCTGCGCTATAATAAAATGGCGTATGATTATGCTTGTAAGGCTGACATACCAACAGTGCTTGTTTATTCTTTGCGTGATATAGGACGATCGTATTGGGCAATGGATAAAACTAATGAAGCCATACCGTATTATTTGCATGCAGCCGGTAAGGCTGACAGCTTGAATAATGGTTATCTTTACAATATGGTTATGGAGGAATTGGCGTCAATATACATAGAAAGTAAAATGTTAGATAGTGCTAGGTGGGCTTTATTTGCTTACAAAAGTAAAATTTTTGATGCGGATTTGGCTCCGCATTATTTTGTATTAGCTGATTATTATGAGCTTAAAGGAGATTTGGATTCAGCGATAATATGTAACAAAGAGGGTTTGAAATATGGCGGACATGAGTCGACAATGACTGTTTCACTTGATTTGGCGCGGCTTTTAGAGCGTGTAGGCAAACATGAGGAAGCAGAAAAATATTATGCGGTTTATTCTCAATATAAAGACTCTGTTGAAGCAGACAGAGTAGTTCAGAATAATAATTTGCTCGGTTTTGTAGAAAAGAATATAACAGTAGAACGTCAAAACGCCAGTCTGGCAGAAGATAAGACCCGACTTGTAACGTTAGTCTTGTTTATTGTCGTAGTTGTCGCCGTTGCAGCTGTTTTGGGAATGAGGTTTTACAATAAGCGCAAGATAATGTATGAACGCCAGCAGGAGCGTGTGAGAAGATATTGGAGTATTCAGCATGAAACGGACATTTCCAATATCCGTAAAAATGAGGAGCGAATAGAAACCCTTGAAAATGAATTGTCTTTGGCTGGTAAGAAACTTACGGAAATGCAGAAGAAGTTGTTGGAAGCTGAAGTTGATATGCTTGATAAACGAAATGAACAACTTTTGTCTGAGCAGCGTCACAGAGATATGCTTGTAGCTGAATTGGAATCTTCTGAAATATATAAAAAATATTGTAAGCAAGGAATGAAGTATGATAATGACGATTTCTTGCATCTAAAGGAAATATTAAATGTTACTTATGATAGGTTTACTTTTCGTCTGGAAGAATTGTATCCTGAAATTCGTTATGACGAATTATATATATGTTGCTTGACAAAAATCAAGTTGGCATCTAAAGAGATATGTGCCATCTTGGATTTTAGGGCAAATAAAGTAAGTATGACTAAGACACGATTGTATAAGAAAATTTTTAAAACAAAAGGTTCGGTTGCAGACTTTGATTGTTTTATACGTAATTTTTGATTTGTTGCTATTCGTTGATTTACAGATAGTTATAAATGCTGTTCTGCATTGTGAACAGGTGTGAACAAAATTATTTTAGCGTTTCATGAAATCTGTCTATCTTTGAAAAAATTAAAAACAGATTTATGAAACGATTCTTTTTTTATTATTAGCTTTTGTTGCAGTATTACCTGCATTTTGTATTTACAACCTTCCTGTCATGTTGAATTGGCAAAAATTAGAGTGTAGTTATGTGAAAGAAACAATTAGAGGTAAAGGTCGTTCTGCTATTTATTTACCAGAACTTTATCAGTCAGAAGATTATTTATCTGTGCAATCTGAGTATGTAAATTATGAGAATGTGCGCATAACGATAACGGATGAGCAAGGTTTTATAGTGAAAAACGATGTAATTCAGGTCGTTGCTGGTGGTGAAAATCTTTATTATATAGGAGATCTTGAAGATGGTAGCTATGAAATCACTGTGGATTTTAAAGATTTTATTCTTTCAGCTAATTTGGACGTATTCAATTGAATAATTAGAGTGTGTTAATCTTTAATGTTTAATTAAAAATTAAAAAATCATGAAAAAACTTTTTTATGTACTCTGTTTGCTCACAGCAACGGTTTTTGTATCGTGTTCATCTGATGATGATACGGTCTTGAGTGAGTCAACAAACAAGTCTTTGCCTTGCTTGCTTGGCGAGATTGTTGAAAACTGCGATTCTGAAAACGGTGTAGTTTTTGTGTCTTATGATAATGTTTCTGGGGCAAAGATTATTCCGATGACACGTGGCGCAAGTAATGATGGATGGACGTATGGCGGTCGTGCAAAAGGCCAAATTGAAGCCGTAAGACTTGGCTATAAGCTTTCTAAAAAGTTACAGGGCGACAGAATCATTTTAATAAGGATAGTTCCGCTGCCAGACGGAAAAAGTTGGGATGTTTACTATAAATATGAGGATCAGAAATGAATAACGGAAAGTATCAGAAAATCAGCACGACGGCTCTTGTTCTCTTGTTGTTGAATGGGTTGGTCATGTTCTTTTGGATATTGGTGAACCTTGACGCGTTTAGTGTGCAGCATTTGATGTCTTCATTCCCCCTCGTGTGCTTGCCGTCGGCCACGTTGTTGCGCAGGAAGAGCGACAGATTCGGAATGGCGGCAATGCTGTTGGACGTAGTGGCGTTTGCCGGCTTTGCCACGTTTACGGTATACATGCTGTTGCCGTTTTGACGCTTTCGCCCTGCCGCCATTATGTGGACGGCAGGGCGTTTTTGTCGGTGTCGGGAGGCGTATAAGAGTTTAAAAAAACAAATTTTTCGGCTTTTTTCTATATTATATTAGGTATTTACATTGATATTCAGTAATTTTGCAGCTCGCATTCGATAAACATTAAAAATAACATAAAATACCAAAGATGAAAATTTCATTTGAAAATCCAGACAAGGTCAACGGACTGATGACCTTGACCGTAGAAGAGGCTGACTATAAGGATAATGTCGAGAAGACACTTAGAAACTACCGCAAGAAGGCCAACGTGCCGGGATTCCGTCCGGGCATGGTTCCGATGGGAATGATTAAAAAGCAGTTCGGCACAACAGCTAAGGTTGACGAAATAAACAAGCTGCTGGGCGAAGAGATATACAAGTATGTAAAGGACAACAACATACAGATGCTGGGCGAGCCGCTGCCTTCAGACAAGCAGGTGCCCGTAGACATGGAAGCTGAGGCTCCCTATACGTTCATGTTCGACATCGCAGTTGCTCCCGAGTTCAAGGCCGAACTGACCGGCGACGACACAGTAGACCACTATACAATCACTGTTGACGACGACGTTATCAATCGCCAGGTTGAAATGTTCGCTTCACGTGCCGGCCACTACGACAAGGTGGAGGAGTACCAGGAGCACGACATGCTGAAGGGTGACCTGCGCGAACTTGACGAAAACGGCAACACCAAAGAGGGTGGCATTACCGTTGAAGGCGCAGTGCTGATGCCTGAATACATCAAGGTAGAAGACCAGAAGAAGCTGTTCGACGGCTGCAAGCTGGGCGACATCATCACGTTCAACCCGAAGAAGGCTTACCCGGAGAGCGACATAGAGGTTTCTTCACTGCTCAAGATAAAGAAAGAGGAAGTTGCCGACATGAACTCTGACTTCAGCTACCAGATTACCGAAATATCACGCTACACCGTGGCTGAGGTTAATCAGGAACTGTTCGACCAGGTATTCGGCAAGGACGCCGTTAAGGACGAGGCTGAGTTCCGTGCAAAGATAGCCGAAGGACTTAAGGCACAGTTTGCCATGGATACAGACTTCAAGTTCATCCAGGACGTACGCAAGTACATGGAGGGCAAGGTCGGCACGCTGACTTATCCCGACGCTTTGCTGAAGCGTGTCATGCTCAACAACAACAAGGACAAGGGCCAGGAGTTTGTTGACAAGAACTACGACCAGAGCATCAAGGAACTGACATGGCACCTCATCAAGGAGCAGCTCGTACAGGCTAACGGCATAAAGATTGAAGACGCCGACATCAAGGAGACGGCCAAGGAGGCTGCACGCGCACAGTTCGCACAGTACGGCATGAACAATATACCCGAGGAGTATATAGAAAACTATGCTACCGACATGCTGAAGAAGAAGGAGTATATCGACTCGTTCGTTGACCGCAGCATAGACCGCAAGCTGACAGAGGCTCTGAAGAAGGTTGTGAAACTCAATGAGAAAACCGCAACCCTTGACGAGTTTAACAAACTGATGCAGGGCGAATAAATATTTTTTGCAAAAAAACTTCCACTATATTAAGGAGGTTTCCGACTTTTTTATTAACTTTGTTCCGCTTGAACAAAATAAAAGGGGTCGGAAACCTCCTTTCTTTTGTCAGGTCATACGGTTGCGGGCATTGGGCGGTGCAACGTGTGGTTGAAGTCCCGACCCTGAGGCCATTAAGCCTGGCACCTTACACCTATTATTTATAAAACATAAAAAATGAACGATTTTAGAAAATTTGCTACCGGTCATCTCGGAATGAACGGTATGGTGCTCGACGATGTGATGAAGGCTCAGATGCAGTATCTTAATCCTTACATACTTGAGGAACGTCAGCTTAACGTTACGCAGATGGACGTGTTCTCGCGTTTGATGATGGACCGCATCATCTTCCTCGGCACGCAGATTGACGATTATACAGCCAATACATTGCAGGCACAGCTGCTTTATCTCGATTCTGTTGACTCGGGCAAGGATATTTCCATATACATCAACAGCCCCGGTGGCAGCGTGACAGCCGGACTCGGAATTTACGACACGATGCAGTTCATATCGAGCGACGTGGCCACAATATGTACAGGTATGGCTGCTTCGATGGCTGCAGTACTGCTCGTTGCCGGAACAGAAGGCAAGCGCTCGGCTCTTACACACAGCCGCGTGATGATACACCAGCCGCTCGGCGGAGTGCAGGGACAAGCTTCAGACATTGAAATCGAGGCAAAGGAGATTCTTAAATTCAAGAAGGAACTTTACACCATAATATCAGAACACTCGCATACTCCTTATGAAAAGGTTTATAAGGATTCAGACCGTAATTACTGGATGACTGCCGAAGAGGCCAAGGAATACGGTATGATAGACGAAGTTTTGATCAGGAAGAAATAATATGAAGAAAGCGGCGTGTGCCCATTTGGCGTGCCGTCTTGTTGAATATGGACAATAGAAAGAAACGGATGGAAAAGGTTTGCAGCTTCTGCGGACGCAGCGAGCATGATGTAAAACTGCTTATAACCGGCCTGACGGGGTATATCTGTGAAGACTGTGCCGCACAGGCTTACGAGATTGTAAAATCGACAGGCTTGCTAGATGTGGAACAAAAAAAGAAAGGCTTGAAGTTCAAGCCGAAGAAAGTTCCCAAGCCGCTTGAGATTAAGAATTATCTTGACCAGTATGTAATAGGGCAGGACGATGCCAAGCGTTGTCTCGCAGTAGCCGTTTACAACCACTATAAACGACTTCAGCAGCCAGAAGATGACAATGGTGTCGAGATAGAGAAGAGCAATATTATTATGGTGGGCAGCACCGGTACGGGCAAGACATTGATGGCGCGCACCATTGCCAAGCTGCTCGACGTGCCGTTCACGATAGTTGACGCTACTGTCTTTACTGAAGCTGGCTATGTGGGTGAAGACGTTGAAAGCATTCTTAGTCGTCTGCTCCAGGTAGCTGACTATGATGTTGAGGCTGCCGAACGCGGCATAGTATTCATTGACGAGATAGACAAGATTGCTCGTAAGAGCGACAATCCGTCGATAACCCGTGACGTGAGTGGTGAAGGTGTACAGCAGGGATTGCTTAAACTGTTGGAAGGTACGATGGTTAACGTTCCGCCACAGGGCGGCCGCAAGCATCCCGACCAGGAGTACATCCACGTTGACACGAAGAACATTCTCTTTATATGTGGTGGCGCGTTTGACGGTATCGAGCGCAAGATTGCACAACGAATGAATACGCATGTGGTAGGTTATAACTCGGTTCAGAACGTTCGCAGCATAGACAAGAACGACCTGATGAAGTATATCTTGCCGCAAGATTTGAAGTCGTTCGGCCTTATACCTGAAATTATAGGCCGTCTGCCGGTGCTCACATATCTTAATCCGTTGGACCGCGATGCCCTCCGTTCGATTCTTGTTGAACCGAAGAACTCTATCGTAAAGCAGTATAAGAAGCTGTTCGAGATGGACGGGATAAAACTCGATTTCACGGAAGAAGCACTCGACTTCATTGTAGACAAGGCCATGGAGTACAAGCTAGGAGCCCGCGGACTGAGGTCGATTGTAGAGAGCGTGATAATGGACGCGATGTTTGAAATACCTTCGAAGGATGTAAAGACTTTCGAGGTGAATCTTGATTATGCGCGTAAACAGCTTGAGAAGGCACACTTCAACAATCTGGAAAGCGCATGAGAAATGGGCTATGGAAAATGACATTTAAATAAGTTACTCTGTTATTCGTATGAATCATGACGTTAATCTTAATGAGAAACTGAAACAATATTTCGGTTTTGACAAGTTCAAAGGTAATCAAGAGGCTATAATACGCAACCTGCTTGACGGCAAAAACACATTCGTACTAATGCCTACCGGTGGTGGCAAGTCTTTGTGCTATCAGTTGCCGTCGCTGATAATGGACGGCACGGCGATAGTGATTTCGCCTTTGATAGCACTAATGAAGAACCAGGTGGACGTGATTAACGGCATGACGGAAGCAGACGGAGTAGCGCATTATCTGAACTCATCGCTGAACAAGTCGGCTATCGACCGTGTGAAGGCAGATATCCTTGAAGGCAAGACGAAACTGTTGTATGTAGCTCCGGAGTCGTTGACCAAAGAGGATAATGTTGATTTCCTGCGTGGGGTGAAGATCTCGTTCTATGCAGTTGACGAAGCCCATTGTATTTCTGAGTGGGGGCATGACTTCCGCCCGGAGTACAGAAGAATACGTCCGATAATAAACGAGATAGGCAATGCGCCGGTCATTGCGCTTACTGCTACCGCCACTGACAAGGTGCGTACGGACATCAAGAAGAGTCTCGGCATACTCGATGCCGTTGAATACAAGAGCTCGTTCAACCGTCCGAACCTTTATTATGAAGTTCGTCACAAGACCAAGGATATCGACAAGCAGATAGTAAAGTTCATAAGGCAGAATCCCGGCAAGAGCGGTATTATTTATTGCTTGTCGCGCAAGAAGGTAGAAGAACTTGCAGCCGTGCTGCGGGCCAACGACATAAAGGCTGCAGCTTACCATGCCGGTCTGGATTCCGGAACGCGTTCTGCAACGCAGGACGATTTCCTGATGGAGCGTATCGACGTAATCGTGGCAACGATAGCTTTCGGCATGGGTATAGACAAACCTGACGTTCGTTTCGTTATTCACTACGACATTCCGAAAAGCCTTGAGGGATATTACCAGGAAACCGGTCGCGCCGGACGTGACGGGGGCGAAGGCAAGTGCATAGCATTCTATTCGTACAAGGACTTGAAAAAGCTTGAGAAGTTCATGGAAGGCAAGCCTGTTGCCGAGCAGGACATAGGCCGTCAGCTGTTGCAGGAAACTGCTGCTTATGCCGAATCGTCCGTCTGTCGCAGGAAGATGCTTCTCCATTACTTTGGTGAGGAGTACGACGAGGATAATTGCGGAAATTGTGACAACTGCCTGCATCCCAAGACAAAGATTGAGGGCAAGGACGCCCTGCTGGTCGTTCTTAACGCCATAGCGGCCATAAAGGAGGATTTCCGTACGGATTATGTTATTGATTTTGTCGAGGGAAAGGACAATACTGATATAGTAGCGCACAAGCACGACAAGCTCGAGGCATTCGGTTCAGGCGAGGATATGGACGAGAAAGTCTGGAATCCAGTTATACGCCAGGCCCTTATCGCCGGTTATCTGAAAAAGGATGTAGAGAATTACGGCATACTCAAGCTGACCGCCGCAGGCAAGAAGTTCATTAAGAATCCTCATTCGTTCATGATAGTGTTGGACAACGAGTTCAATGAAGAAGACGAAGAGGATAGCCACGACGGTATAAGTTCGGCACTCGACCCGACGCTTCACTCCATGCTGAAAGACCTCCGCAAGAAGGTCAGCAAAAAGTTCAAGCTGCCGCCATACGTCATCTTCCAGGACATTTCACTCGAACAGATGGCCACGGTCTATCCTGTTACGCTTGAGGACTTGCAGAACATACAAGGCGTCGGTGCCGGCAAGGCACGCCGTTACGGTAAAGAGTTCGTCGCTTTGATAAAGAAGTATTGCGAAGAAAACGAGATCGAACGTCCTGAAGACCTCAGGGTGAGGACTGTAGCGAAGAAGTCTGTGCTTAAAGTGAAAATTATCCAGAGCATAGACCGTCAGATTGCGCTTGACGACATAGCAGAGGCTCAGGGATTGGAGTTCGAAGAACTGCTCGACGAGGTTGAGGCCATAGTTTACAGCGGAACTAAGATAAACATCGACTATTTCCTTGAAGACGTGATGGACGACGACCATGTGGACGACATTTACGAATATTTCAAGGAGAGCGAGACTGACGATATTGAAACAGCAGTCGAGGAACTTGGCGGCGACTACAGCGAAGACGAAATAAGGCTTGTGCGCATCAAGTTCATGTCAGACATGGGTAATTAAGTATTTTCTTTAATATTTTAATAACAGCGCCCCGTTAAGCATAGGCATGCAACGGGGCGTTTTTATTATTCCTTTTTACCGTTTGCAAGGTGGAATATTGTGCTCATGCGTGTATTTGGCGCAAGTCATGCCGCCCGACAACTCTTTACCGGTTTCTTACTTTGCTGCAGTCTGTTCAAGCAAGGTGCCGTACGTTTTTTCAGGAACGCCCGGCAGAATCTTCTTGAGATGATGAAGCATGCGCCCGTATGACTCTTGCGGTGTGCGGTCTGTACGGCATGCTTCACGTCCAAAGAGGTTTTCCGGCGTAGTCAGCAACGACCATCCCCATCCGTATTCCTGTCCATGACGGTCGTGAGGGTAAATGAAGTCTTCGGTTACTATGTAACATCCCATCTCCAGGCGTGCCAGATAGCCGTCGAAGCGGCTGCGCATCTTGGGTCCGGTGAATCCGCATGCCGCACGCAGTTCGCGTGTTATAAGGCTCCCCTCGTTCCTCAGCGTCGCGAGAATGGCTTCTTCAATGCTCCCCTCTTCCGGATAAGGGTAAATGCTCCGGCGGTAATTACAGAAGTCAGGCCACCACTCACGGCTGATGAATACAGCCTTGCGCCTGAAGAACTTGCCGTACGCGCAGCCGCTTTCACGTAGAATGGAGCCTTTCCATTTCCACAGCGGCCATTCCCATCCGCCGTCGGGTAGGCGGGTGTATTGGCACTCTTCGTCCACCACGTCTTCTGCCGACCAGCCCGGAATGCCCATGTTTAGCAAAGGGAGAAACCCTGTCTCATTGACGTATTCAACAAGTCCGGGGCATGAATGTATAAGCTCTTTTCTCATTTTACAATCCCTCGATTAATCAGTCACTTTGTTTTTGGATGCTCTTTTACGTGTAAATCAGTATGCCGCATAGCCTGCACCGTTAATTAGGATGTGTGCCGGCATTATGGAAACAGCCTCGCTTGCTGCAGCTTGCTGACTTATCGTGTGTATGGGAACGGGTAAAAAATAAATCCTCACCACCTTGTTCGGTAATGAGGATTGTTGTGGGCGCTGAGGGATTCGAACCCCCGACCCTCTGCTTGTAAGGCAGATGCTCTAAACCAACTGAGCTAAGCGCCCTTACTTGTCGTAAGCGAGTGCAAAGATACGGCATTTTTTTATTCCTGCAAAATTTTAGCGATGTTTTTTCTATTTTTCTGCTAAATTTGTCCGTTTTAAGGCCTGCTGGCTTGATTTATACTGCGTTTTTCATTATTTTTCGCGTTTCTTTATTGCTTGACGCATCAGTTTGCAGCTTGTGGTTGTTCCCGGTAAATACGGATGATTGCTTTGCAGGCATGTTAATTTGTGTGATGTGCGTTACGGTTTGCAGTGAATATGTTCCCGGTTCCGGCAGCAGGCTTGAAACGATTTCTGATGTTATTGCATCAAAAATGCAGGATTGCGCCAATAATTTAGATAACAACGGCCTGCACTGTAGATGCTGCCGCAGCAGCGTATCAAAATTTGCGGTTTTGCAAAAGGCTGCTTTTCAGCCTCTAAAAGGATGCCTTTAGCACGACAAAAGACCGTCTTTTGCAGCCTGAAAAGCCGCCTTTTGCACAGCGTGTCGTAATGTGCTGTGCTTCAGCCGGTTGTGAAACTGTCAAAAATCACGGGCGGTCGAGCCCGGCGTTTGCCTTCTTTCCTCCGCAGCCGATAGTGCTGCGGCGCGGCGTTTCATGCCTTGTTTGCGTTACGCCTGCGGCGTGTGCCGGCTTAAAAAGCATTAAGTAGCAAATATTTATCACGTATCTGTGCTCCCGAATCGATTTAAATTATTAATTTTGCAGCCGTTAATACGTATTATATTTATGAATTTAGACATGCTTACGGCCATATCCCCCATTGACGGGCGATACAGGTCGAAAACGGCGCCGTTAGCCGGCTATTTTTCAGAGTACGCACTCATACGCTACCGCATACGCGTTGAGATAGAATATTTCATCGCCCTGTGCGAGCTGCCCTTGCCCCAGCTTGCAGATTTCGACCAGTCGCTTTTCCCGCGCCTGCGCGACATCTACAAGGCTTTCGACGAGGCGGGAGCTTCGCGCGTGAAGGAGATTGAAGGCATAACCAACCACGACGTTAAGGCCGTGGAGTATTACATCAAGGAACAGTTCGACGCCATCGGCGGACTCGACAAGTACAAGGAGTTCATACACTTCGGCCTGACATCCCAGGACATCAACAACACCTCGGTGCCCCTCTCGATAAAGGAGGCCCTGGCTGATGTCTACGTGCCCCTGCTCAAGGAGCTTATACAGCAGCTCGCTGACTATGCCGAGGAGTGGAAGGACGTGCCCATGCTGGCAAAGACGCACGGCCAGCCGGCTTCGCCCACACGTCTGGGCAAGGAGGTGATGGTCTACGTCTACCGACTGACCGAACAGCTCGAACAGCTCGAGGCATGCCCCGTGACGGCCAAGTTCGGCGGTGCCACGGGCAACTACAACGCCCACCACGTGGCTTATCCCGAATATGACTGGCGTGCATTCGGCAACAAGTTCGTAAGCGAGAAGCTCGGACTCAAGCGCGAGCAGTGGACCACACAGATAAGCAACTACGACAACCTCGGCGCCCTTTTCGACGCCCTGCGCCGTATAAACACCATCATCATAGACCTCGACCGCGACTTCTGGATGTACATCTCCATGGAGTACTTCAAGCAGAAGATTAAGGCCGGCGAGGTTGGTTCGAGCGCCATGCCGCACAAGGTCAACCCCATCGACTTCGAGAACAGCGAGGGCAACCTCGGCATCGCCAACGCCATACTGCAGTTCCTTGCAGCCAAACTGCCCGTAAGCCGCCTGCAACGCGACCTTACCGACTCGACCGTACTGCGCAACGTAGGCGTTCCCCTCGGCCACGGCATGATAGCCATGCAGAGCACGCTGAAGGGCTTGCGCAAGCTGATACTTAACGGGGAGAAACTCAATGCCGACCTCGACGACATGTGGGCGGTAGTGGCAGAGGCCATACAGACCATATTGCGCCGCGAGGCTTATCCCCATCCGTACGAAGCGCTCAAGGCGCTTACGCGTACAAACAAGAAGATGACAGAAGAGACTATTCATGAATTTATAAACGAACTGACTGTAAGCGACAAGGTGAAAGCCGAGCTTATGGCTATCACTCCGCATAATTATACAGGCATGTAATTAATTGGAAATCAGGAAACGGAAGCCCTCGGGCCGCAGCAGTGCGGCTTGCCGTATTGCAGGATGGCGGCAGGCGCAATGCACCCCGCGGACTGTGCCGGCGGATTATGGCAGTTAGGGCCGCAGGCTTAACGCAAGGCCAGGGCTGCCGGTGCCGTATCCCGCACACAAGGGAATGTCGTTTCAGGCTTCCGCTTCCAAGTAAATGAATACTAACCGCCGTGAGGCATTAATAAGAATGAATTATGTCAGAAGAATTGGAAAACATGAACGAGAGTTTGTCTGCAGGACAAAACGAAGTTAGCCGTGACGGCTACAGGCAGACAGAAGGCTTTAACAATCAGAGTGGAAACAGGCCGATGCGTCCGCGCATAAAGGCGCAGCGCGCATATACGCCTAACAGGAGTTACAACAAGACAGAGGAAGGATTCCGTCCCGAGGGCTTCGGCGCAGGGCTGCAGCCGCAGGGTGGGGCGCAGCGTACTTACCGTCCGCGCTTCAATGCCGACCGCCAGGGTGGCTACCAGTCGCAGCATGGCGGTTACCAGCAGCGCCAGGGTGGTTACCAGCAGCGTCCCCAGGGCTACCGTCCTCATTATAATAATGAAGGCGAGGAGGGCTACCAGCCGCGCCAGGGCCAGTACGGTCAGCGCCAGCAGGCAGGCTACCGTCCCCACTACAACAAGGATGCCGAGGGTGGCTACCAGCCGCGCCAGAACCAATATGGCGACCGCCAGCAGGCAGGTTACCGTCCGCGTTACAACGCCAACCAGGGCGAAGGCGGATACCAGCCCCGTCAGGGTGGCTATCAGCGTGGTGGCTACCAGCGTCCGCAGTATGGACAGCAGCGCCAGGGTGGCTACAACCGCCAGGGCTACAACCGCCAGCGCACTGCCGACTACGACCCGCATGCTAAGTACAGCCTTAAGAAACGCATCGAATACAAGGAGGAGCATATCGACCCGACGGTGCCCGTCCGCCTTAACAAGTTCCTCGCCAACGCCGGAATATGCAGCCGCCGCGAGGCCGACGAGTTCATACAGGCAGGCGTCGTGACTGTCAACGGCAACGTGGTTACCGAGCTCGGTACGAAGGTTATGCGTACTGACGACGTGAAGTTCCACGACCAGCCCGTTAAGATGGAGAAGAAGGTGTACGTGCTGCTCAACAAGCCTAAGGACACGGTGACCACCAGCGACGACCCGCAGCAGCGCAAGACCGTCATGGACTTGGTCAAGAACGCTTGTCCGGAGCGCATATATCCCGTAGGCCGTCTTGACCGCAACACCACCGGTGTGCTGTTTCTCACCAACGACGGCGATCTCGCTAGCAAGCTGACACACCCGAAATTCTTGAAGAAGAAGATTTACCACGTGTTCCTTGACAAGAACGTCACCGCCCACGACATGCAGCAGATAGCTTCAGGCATAACGCTCGAAGACGGCGAAGTGCATGCCGACGCCATTGAATACGCAAGCCCGACGGACAAGAGCCAGGTTGGTATCGAGATACATAGTGGCAAGAACCGCATTGTGCGCCGCATATTCGAGAGCCTCGGCTACCGCGTTGTAAAGCTCGACCGCGTGCAGTTTGCAGGACTGACAAAGAAGAACCTGCGCCGCGGCGACTGGCGTTTCCTTACAGAGAAAGAGGTCGACATGCTGCGCATGGGTGCCTTTGAATAAACGGAAAGTAAATGACGGAATGACGATAGGGTACAGGTAACGCCGCCGGGCGGCGCCGTTTGCGCTACTTAAGGCTTCTGCCACGGATGTGCCGGGCGGCCGGTTTTGCCGGCGGAGAACCTCTCCCTATTCCGAATCCCCTATATAGATAAAGCAATTATGGAAAAGATAAAGAGGACAAAAGTTGTCGATGTGCTCGCCCGTACAGACTTCGGGGCAATCGTCAACGTGCGCGGATGGGTGCGCACCCACCGCAGCAGCAAGTCGGTCGACTTCATCGCGCTTAACGATGGCTCTACCATAAAGAACGTTCAGGTGGTTGTCGACCCTTCAAAGTTTGACCCTGAGACTCTTAAGCAGATTACTACCGGTGCCTGCATCAACGTAAACGGCGAGCTGGTACAGAGCCAGGGTGCCGGCCAGAGTGTCGAGCTTCAGTGCCGCGAGCTTGAGGTTTACGGCCTTTGCGGCAGCGACTACCCCATGCAGAAAAAGGGACAGAGCTTCGAATACATGCGCCAGTACGCCCATATGCGTCTGCGTACCAACACCTTCGGGGCTGTAATGCGCATACGCCACAACATGGCTATCGCCATACATAAATATTTCCACGACCACGGTTTCTTCTATTTCCACACTCCGCTCATCACCGCCAGCGACTGCGAAGGCGCCGGCCAGATGTTCCAGGTGACTACGAAGAACCTCTACGACCTGAAGAAGGGCGAGGACGGCAAGATTGTTTATGACGACGATTTCTTCGGAAAGCAGACGTCACTCACTGTGAGCGGCCAGCTCGAAGGCGAGCTTGGAGCCACCGCGCTGGGTGCAATCTATACGTTCGGTCCGACCTTCCGTGCCGAGAACTCCAACACTCCGCGCCACCTGGCCGAGTTCTGGATGATCGAGCCGGAGGTGGCTTTCATTGACCTCGACGACCTGATGGACCTTGAGGAAGACTTCATCAAGTACTGCGTGCAGTGGGCTTTGGACAACTGCAAGGACGACCTTGAGTTCCTCAACAAGATGATTGACAAGACACTGCTCGAGCGTCTCCACTCCGTTGTCGAAGGAACGTTTGTCCGTCTGGAATATACTGAAGGCATACGCATACTCGAAGAGGCTGTCAAGAACGGCCACAAGTTCGAGTTCCCGGTAAGCTGGGGCATGGACTTGGCCAGCGAGCACGAGCGTTACCTTGTAGAGCACCACTTCAAAAAGCCTGTCATCATGACCGGATATCCCAAGGCCATCAAGGCGTTCTACATGAAGATAAACGAAGACGGCAAGACCGTGCAGGGCACGGACGTGCTCTTCCCGCAGATTGGCGAGATCATCGGAGGAAGCGTGCGTGAGGAGAACTACGACAAGCTGATGGGCGAAATCAACGAGCGCAACATCCCGATGAAGGACATGTGGTGGTATCTTGACACACGTAAGTACGGCACTTGTCCCCACGGAGGCTTCGGCCTGGGCTTCGAGAGGCTTATTCTCTTCGTTACGGGCATGCAGAACATTCGCGACGTGATACCGTTCCCGCGTACTCCGAAGAACGCGGAATTCTAAGTGATACAGTCTCCCTGCCCTACAAGGTGGGGAGAGCTTGTCTTTTATTAATTCGTATAATTTGTAAACATTATGGTCCTCCTGCCGGAGGATATGGAAGGAGAATTATGACAAAGGACGAACTTATGCGTGAAGCCATACGGCTTTCGATTGAGAATGTGGCCAACGGCGGCGGTCCGTTCGGTGCTGTTATAGCGCGCGACGGCGAGATTGTGGCTACCGGCGTGAACCGTGTTACGGCCAACAACGACCCTACCGCCCATGCCGAGGTCAGCGCGATACGCCGTGCCGCCGAAGCGCTCGGCACGTTCAACCTGTCGGGTTGCGAGATATTCACCTCATGCGAGCCTTGCCCCATGTGCCTGGGCGCTATATACTGGGCGCACCTGGACAAGGTGTATTACGCCAACACGAAGGATGACGCCAAAGACATCGGTTTTGACGATTCGTTCATCTACGACGAGCTGGCACTGCCGCGTGACGGCCGTCGTCTGCCTGCCGAGGCCCTGATGCGCTCGGAAGCCATACGTGCGTTCGAACTCTGGCGCGACAAGGCGGATAAGACAGAATATTAACTGCCGGCCGTCTGCCCCTCCGGCAGCCGGCTGTTGCAGTCCATAATATGGTAAAAGGCCATGGCAATGTTGTTTGCCATGGCCTTTATCGTGCATATACCGCCGTGCGGTATGGGTTGTCGGTACTGTTGGATAGGTGTGTCAGAACAGCTTGCGCGTTATGCGCAGGTTGATGACGGGGTACACCTTGAACTTCTTTATTACGTCCACGTAGTCGCCTACGCTGAACATTATGTTCTTCACGTCTTTCGTCAGGTTGGTGCCGTCATGGGTAATCAGTTCGGGAGTGCCGCCCCAGAACATCGCCCCGCACTCGAAACCGATGTAATATTTGTCGTTGTTCTTTATCATGCGTCCCGAATATCCGAAGCCCAGATACGGCCTGAAGGTGTTTACCTTCATGTTTGCCTTCACCATGCCCGTCTCGTCAGGTTCCATAAGATATGGCTTTCCGTCAGACTTGTGGTCGCCAACACGTATACCCATTCGTCCGTACTCAATGAACTTGTCTTCAATGTCGGGGTCGAGGTATACGTTGTCTCCGTAGATGGGCTCGCCTTCCATTATCTTGTCGTAGATGTTGTTGTATATGCCTACGGCAAGCAGTGACGCCATTTCCTCAGTCTTGTTGTACGCCTTGGCTATGCGCGACGGTCCCAGGTAGAAGCCTGCCGTAACGTGCCAGTTCTTGTTCTTGAACGGGAAAACGTCTACAAGCAGCTTGTAGTTCCAAAACGTTGGCTCGCCCTTCATGGCCACCTTGTCGTCAGTCTTGTATCCGGTGAACTCCTCGAGTGTCTTTGCCATCGTGTCGAATTGTGTCGGCACCCAGTTGCCGTTCTCGTCGTATCTTCCGCCCTCGATTGCAAAGTTAAGCGTGGGTGTTATCTTCGGTGTGAAGTCGAAGCCCGTCCTTATCCTTACCATCTTGTGCACGTAAGTGGCGAAATCGAAGCCGATGCCCGTAGAACCGGCGTTGATGGTGACTTCAAGATTATTGAAAGCCTTGACGGTCTTTGTGCTTTCGGCGTCGGTACTGGTCTGTGCCGTCGCAGGGAATGCTATCGAACATGCCGCGATTAAAGCCAGCAGACGATGTTTCTTTATCATTTTCCTGAATTTTATGCTAATTTGTTGGTATTGATGTTTATGTTTGCAAAAATAATTAATTTAATTGAAATACCTTATATTAAATCATAGTTTTTTCGATTTTGGTTTGCATGCCGTTCGTGCAGACAAAAGCGTGTGCGTGTACGCCTGCGTCCATGGTGTTTCCAAAAGATAACCTTTTGCATTGTAAAAGGCAACCTTTTGTCTTGTAAAAGGTAACCTTTTAGAGTCTGAAAGGCAGCCTTTTGCAACGTGTTGGTTGTCAAGGTGTTAAGCAGGCTGCTGTGGCGCGGTGGCTGTGCGTCAGTGCAGCCGGTGTCCATGGCTTGCGGTGGCCTTCCCCGGCAGGTGTCCGTAGGGGCGCGCCCGGTGGCTGTGGCGGTGCCGTATTTGCGCCAGGGCATGTGCGTGAGAAATGTTATCGTTAATAGTAGTTAAAGTGTTGTCCATGCAAACTTTTTTTTGTTACTTTGCAGCAAATTAGGTGTGTTATAGCCACTAAGTAATGGGTAAAAAACAAAACAAGACCCGCGTCCGCCATGGATTGCAGGGTGTAACTTTATGTATAAGCACCGCATTGGTGCTGATTTTGTTGGGAATGGTCGTGTTTTCCGTGCTTTCGGCACGCAACCTGTCGGCTTATGTCAAGGAAAACCTTACGGTTACGATGATGCTCGGCGAGGACATAACCGACCCCGAGGCAAGGCAGTTGTGCAGCGAGCTGCGCAAGCAGTCGTATATAAGCAACTTGACATATATAAGTAAGGAACAGGCGCTGAAGGAACAGACAGCGGCCATGGGCACTGACCCGAGCGAGTTTATCGGTATGAACCCCTTTGTGGCGTCAATCGAGCTGCAGCTTAAGGCTGAATATGCCAACACCGATTCGCTGAAATGGATTTCCAAGAACATCAAGGCGGACAAGCGCGTCACCGACGTGACCTACCCGCAGGACCTCATGGACAGCGTTAACCACAACCTTAACAAGATAAACCTTGTGCTGCTGGTGCTCGCCGTGCTGCTTACCTGTGTTTCGTTCTCGCTTATCAACAACACCGTCAGGCTGGGCATGTACGCCCGCCGCTTCACCATACATACGATGAAACTTGTAGGTGCGTCGTGGGGCTTCATCCGGCGGCCGTTCCTCCGCAACGCCATCGGCATAGGCGTCCTTGCCGCAGTGATAGCCGACGGCGTTCTGGCCAGCGGAGTCTACGCCCTTTACAGCTACGAGCCGGGTGTCATGGCGGTAGTCACGTGGCAGGTCATGGCCATTACGGGCGGCGCCGTTTTCCTTTTCGGTGTGCTGATAACGCTGTTTTGCGCCTTTTTCTCGGTCAACAGGTTCCTGCGCATGAAGGCCGGCGACTTGTACAAGATCTGACGCCGCGGCGGCATATTCTCGGTAAATAATAAACAATTAAATATCTGGGCGCGGTACGTGCAGGTACGTGGCTTCGGCCGTTCAGCTTGCCGGCAGGTGTCTTCCGCCCGTAAACCAATAGACAGAAAATGGACAGAAGAAATTTTGCTTTCGACCGTATGAACTTCATTCTCCTTGCAGTGGGAATGGTTGTAGTAATCATTGGCTTCATCCTGATGAGCGGTGGAGGCACAGAGGACGGGTCGTTCAATCCCGAAATCTTCAGCACGATGCGTGTCAAGGTGGCTCCCGTGATATGCTTCATCGGTTTTGTCTCGATGGTGTACGCCATCATCCGCAAGCCCAAGGACGACGGTGCAGACGACTTCAGCAAGACAGATAGCATTAAGGAAAAATAAACAAACAGTAAACAAACAGACTTATGGATTTATTTGAAACGGTCATCATCGCCATCGTTGAAGGACTGACTGAGTTTTTGCCGGTATCTTCAACCGGGCACATGATAATCGCGCAGAGCCTATTGGGCGTCGAGAGCACGCCTTTCGTCAAGGCATTTACGGTGATAATACAGTTTGGCGCAATCCTTTCCGTGATTTGCCTTTATTGGAAACGCTTCTTCTATCCTAACGCAGAGAGCAAGGGCAAGTCGTACTGGCGTTCAATGTTCGACTTTTACGCACGCCTTGTAGTCGGCGTCCTGCCGGCCGTAGTGCTTGGCCTTGCGTTCAACGACTTCATCGAGTCAAACCTCGGCAACGTCCAGCTGGTAGCCTGGATGCTCATTGTCGGAGGTATATTCATGCTCTTCTGCGACCGCATATTCAACAAGGGCAGCGAAGACACCAAGCTGACCTACAAGCGCGCCTTCATGATTGGTCTGATTCAGTGCATTTCAATGATACCGGGCGTGTCGCGCTCGATGTCTACAATCGTGGGTGGAATGTCGCAGCGGCTCACCCGCAAGGCGGCCGCCGAGTTCTCGTTCTTCCTTGCCGTGCCCACCATGCTCGGCGCAACGTGTCTTGAAATGTTCAAGATGATAACCCACGGAGACGGCTCGATACTCGCACAGGGTAACAATCTCGAGATGCTGATAATTGGTTCGGTGGTTGCGTTCATCGTAGCCATACTCGCCATAAAGTTCTTCATCAACTACGTTACGAAGTACGGTTTCGCCGCATTCGGCTGGTACCGTATTATAGTAGGACTGGCGATAATCATCTGCGCCTTGTGCGGCGTAGAGCTGAAAATGGTAGACTGACGGCTGATGAATTTTCACGAAGGAGAGATAATCTGTCTTGACAAGCCCTACGGAATGTCCAGTTTCGGGGCGTTGGCGCGCGTGCGCTACCTCATTTCGCAGAAACTGGGCGTTAAACGGATGAAGACAGGCCATGCCGGAACGCTCGACCCGCTTGCCACCGGCGTGCTTGTGCTGTGCACGGGTCGTGCCACCAAGCGCATAGAAGCGTTGCAGGCAGACACCAAGGAGTATACTGCCACGCTGCAGCTCGGCGCCACCACGGCCAGCTTTGACATGGAACATCCGGTAGACGCAACGTATCCGACTGAGCATATCACCCGCGGACTGATCGAGGAAATACTCCCGACGTTCATCGGCGAGATACAGCAGGTGCCGCCGGCTTACTCCGCCTGCAAGGTGAATGGCGACCGTGCTTATACCCTTATGCGCAAGGGGCGCGACGTTGAGCTTAAGGCCAAGACGCTGCGCATCGACGATATAGAGCTTACATCGTTTGCGCCGGAAACAATGCAGATGTCGATCCGTGTGGTGTGCGGCAAGGGAACGTACATCCGCGCGCTAGCCCGCGACATCGGACAGGCGCTCGGCAGCGGTGCTTACCTTACGGCATTGAGGCGCACGAGGGTAGGGGATATACGCGTGGAAGACTGCATCACGCTCGACGATTTCCCGCAATGGCTTGAAAAACAGACAATAGAAGATATAATAACGGAGGAAAACAAAATATGAAACTGTCACAATTTAAGTTTAAGTTGCCCGAGGAGCAGATAGCCCTCAACCCGCCGTACCACCGCGACGAGTGCCGGCTTATGGTCATTCACAGGGTTTCCCAGAAGATAGAGATGTACAGAAAGGACGAGAACGGAGAGCCTTTGAAGGATGAGGAAGGCAATCCCGTATACCTCGATTTCCGCAATGTGCTCGACTATTTCGACGAGGGCGACGCGTTCATCTTCAACGACACGAAGGTGTTCCCTGCGCGACTCTATGGAACAAAAGAGAAGACCGACGCCAAGATAGAAGTGTTCCTCCTGCGCGAGCTGAACGAGGAGATGCGCCTTTGGGACGTCCTTGTAGAGCCTGCACGCAAGATACGAATTGGCAACAAGCTGTTCTTTGACGACAGTGGAACAATGGTGGCAGAGGTGATTGACAACACCACGAGCCGCGGACGCACGCTGCGTTTCCTTTATGACTGTCCCCACGACGAGTTCAAGCGCGACCTTTACGCCCTCGGCGAGGCTCCGCTGCCTCATTATATAGTTGACCGCCGCCAGGCCACACCTGAGGATTTGGACGATTTCCAGTGCATCTATGCCAAGAACGAGGGTGCAGTTACGGCTCCTGCATCAGGCCTTCACTTCAGCCGCGAGCTGATGAAGCGCATGGAAATAAAGGGCATCGAGTTTGCATTCATCACCCTACACTGCGCTCTCGGCAACTTCCATGATATAGAAGTCGAGGACCTTACGAAGCACAAGATGGATTCCGAGCAGATGTTTATCGGAGCTGATGCCTGCAAGACCGTGAACACTGCCAAGCAGAACGGACACCACGTGTGCGCAGTAGGCACAAGTGTAATCAAGGCTACCGAGACCGCCGTAGGCACGGACAAGATGCTCAAGGAGTATGAGGGCTGGACCAACAAGTTCATCTTCCCGCCTTACGAGTTCGGTGTTGCCGACTCTATGATAGCCAACTTCTATCATCCGCTCTCGCCGCTGCTCATGTCTACAGCTGCGTTCGGCGGTTACGAGCTTGTCATGCAGGCTTACGACCTTGCCGTGAAGAACGGATACAAGTTCGGATGCTACGGCGACGCGATGCTTATCGTGAACGACTGATAAAGTGAAGGGTTAAGAGTGAAAAGTGAAGAATCCATTACCTGAAGTCAGACTTGCGGATTTTTCACTTTTCACTTTTAGTTTTTCACTTGCTTGCTTTTATCTTTCCATTTGCTTGCCATTTGATTCTTAACTCTTCGTTCTTCACTCTTCACTTGAAACAATGCACACCGTTTATCTTGGTTTAGGTACTAATCTCGGCGACCGCCGTGCCAACATATCCACCGCCGTGCGCCTTTTGGGCGAGCGCCTGGGCAAGGTTGTGCGCGTGTCATCATTGCTGGAGACCGAGCCGTGGGGCTTTCTTTCGTCAAACATGTTTGTCAACGCCGCCGTATGTGTGGAGACATCGCTCACGCCGCGCGGAGTCCTTGAAGCCACGCAGGCTGTCGAACGTGAGATGGGGCGCACGCTGAAGTCCGTCGGCGGGCAGTATCATGACAGGATAATCGACATCGACATACTGCTCTACGACGACATACACGTCGACGAACCCGACCTGAAGATACCCCATCCGCTCATGCACGAGCGCGATTTTGTGATGCGTCCGCTCGGCGAGATACTTGAACATACAACCTGAAAAACATTTATAATACCATGAAACTGATTTTTGACGAAGACCTGCGCATAGGTTGGAACGAGGTGTTCGATGTCCTTGCAGGCATCATGCTGGTGCTTAACCGCTGCTTTAAGAGCATGGACGACGTGCCGGCAGGCATTTACATAGTGTCGGCCTTGTTCTCCGTTGCGCTGGGAGTGGCCTGTCTTGTCTATTACCGTGGCAGGAGAAAGGAAGGCAAACGCCGTTCGTTAGGCTTTGTTTTCAGCGCATTATTCATATTGTGGGGTGTAAGTTTCATGCTCAATGCTTTCAGTCTGTAGAAATAATCAATGACATCAAACCTTTAAATACATTACCATGAATAAATTTCTTGTAAAGTTTTTCTATTATGCCGACATGCTTTTCATGACGGTTTTCATTGTCGCCGCTTTTGGCATCAAGGTTAAATGGCTGTCGGTTGCAAGCACGGTCGCGCTGCTGCTGTTCGGCTGCGCAGGCGTAATACACGCCGTACTGACGCGCAACGGGCGTCCTGAAAACTATATGTACATCTGCGCTTTTAACGCCCTTGTAGGCTTTGTGGCCCTTGTTTGGGGATTTGCCGGTGGTTGGTGGAACTGATTTTCAAGTCTTATGAATAAGAATACCGTTCTTGCATGGCTTGTAGTCGTTGTGTACGTACTGCTTGCAGCCCTTCTTTGGCTCGCTTTCTCCCAGTTCGGCTCAGGTCTTTACGTTGCCGTTTCGGCGGTGCTTATGCTTACAGGATGCTTCGGTACGGTGCTTTCACTTATGTGTCGCGACAGCTTTAAGAGTCCCCGCCTCGTGCTGTATCTTGTCGTACTGCTGGGCGGAGCGCTGTTTACGTCGCTGCCGTTCGTGTGATGCCGCTGTCAGGCGTTTAACCTGTGGCAATGCGATAAAATAAAAACTCCGGAATTGTCTGTGATGACATTCCGGAGTTTCTGTTTCTTTTAAGCTATTCTTCTGTGCTTTGACTTAACGGCGGAGGCCGAGAGCCTTAATGATAGCACGGTAACGCTCGATGTCGCGCTTGTAGAGATAGTCCAGAAGGCGACGGCGCTTACCAACGAGGATAGTCAGTGAACGCTGTGTCACGTGGTCCTTGTGGTTCTTCTTAAGGTGCTCTGTCAAGTGGGCAATACGGTATGAGAACAATGCTATCTGGCTCTCTGCTGAACCAGTGTCAGTGTTAGACTTTCCGTACTTGCCGAAGATTTCCTGCTTTTTAGCTTGGTCTAAATACATTTTGTTTTGATTGATTAATGAGTTGTTGAATTACATCCTTCCGACGGTCCGTGCCTTAATCACTGTCACTTACATCGTCGAATGCATCGGATTTTCCGAATTTCGGCTGCAAAGTTACAAAATTATTGCGACCCGCAAAACTTTTGCCGTCTTTTTAATTACCTTTGTCGTGAAAATCATTGTATTTCAATATTATGGAAAGATTTTTGCCGTTCTTGCGGCGTTTCTGGTGCAAGGTGTCGTCTTCAGGCCGTCTGCCGGTGGTTGTGCTCGTCTTGTTGTTGTGCCTGTCGCTGTTGAGGGGGCTTCAGGGATTGAACCTTAGCGATGACGGCTTTGTGTTGTCGGCATATACTTCCATATTCAGTTCGCCTGGCTCTGTCGCTTATTCGTTTTTGTATTATTGGCTTGTGAATGTCGGCGGACTGTGGAATTGTGCTTTCGGCGACTTCGGAATATACGGTTTCAGGGTACTTGAGTGTATCTTCCTGGCATTAAATTCTTTTCTCGTTTACAGCCTGGCAAGGACGGCGGGGATAAAACGTACGTACGCTGCGGCGGCTTTCGTATTAGTGTTCTCGATGCTTTACTGGATTGAAGTTTTCGAGTACAACACGTTTTCGGGGTTTGTTGCCTTGCTTATGTCGCTGTTCATGTTGAAGGCGTTGGTGTGGAAGCGGTTGATATGGATGTTCGTTGCCGGTGTGGTGTTCGGTCTTGGCATATTCGTACGCCTTCCCAATGCCGCCTTATGCGCGCTTATATTGGTTTTAGTCCCGTTCTATCTGTATGGGAAAGATTTGCCGTTGACATTCAAGATGCTGGGAGTTGCCGTGGCAGGAACGGCAACAGGCGTTGCGTTGACGTTCGCCTACATGTATGCTATGGGGCATTTGCCTTACTTTACGGAGGCTTTTCAAACTATAAGTTTCCTCGTGAACGATGCCGGCAATTCACATTCAACGGGCAGCATGCTTTATTCCTTCTTCGCCAATTACGCCCGTGTGGCGGCGTGTGTTGTAGCATTCACTGTTTGTCCGGCGCTGTATGTGCTGTTGTGCAGTAAGCGCTGCGGCGTAAAATGCCCACCCTTCATTGTGTTTCTGTTGTTGGCGTTGCACACGGTAGCTGTCTTTATCTGCCTGAAAAATGCTGCCTTCATGGCTAATGCCATGGCTTTAGCCTCGTGCGTCTATGCCGTTTTCGTTTGCAGGCTTTCGCCTTCAGTAGTCTTACTTGCCTGCTTGGCGTTGGCAATGGCGCTGTTTCTGCCTTTGGGCAGCGATAACGGCATAGCCACTTTTGGCGTGCACAATCTGTGGCTCGCATTTCTGTTTGTGCCATTTTCAGCCGTGTTGTGGCTCCGCAGGTATTCCGGCCGGCGCCTCGTGGTGCATCTGCTGTTTGTCGTCATTACGTTGGGGCTCTTTCTTGTGCGCAACGCTTACGGCATGTTCCTGCCTGCTTATTATGAGAGCGGGACGCGTATTGACGACGTCTGCCTTGTAAACGATTCTACGGGGAACGTCTTTACAGACTACAATACGGCTTCAGACGTGCGTGGGATACTTGCGGCTGTGGGTAAGGAAACAGCCGAAGGCGACACTGTATTGATACTCGGAGACGTGCCGATGCTGCATTATCTTACACGCACGGTGCCGTATTTGCGTAATCCGTGGCCGTGGATTTTCGGCGAAGGATATTGCCGTCGGCAGCTGCATGGTGTCCGTTCTGCCGGTGGGGCGTTGCCCGTTGTCGTGTTTGCGCGTAAGGACATGTTGCCCGTTGACGGCCGTTACCAGCTGTTCCGTGACTTCTTAAAGGATAACGGCTATTCTGCCGCATACTTGAATGAGGCGTTCGTCTTGTTTGTTCCGCCCTCACGTGCCGACTGACGTTTTGCTTTCAAAACGGCGGTCGTGCTTGCAAGTTGTTTTTTCGTAACGCCTTTATTTTGCGTTATTTTGAAAAACAAATCTCTTGGGCGTAAATAACGTCGTAAAATGCGTGCAAACGTAAAGTGCATGCAGACTGGCTTTTATGCTTGCCGCATGGCAAACTGTGCAGTTTTTTATGGCTGTAAATGGTGCAAAAGGCCGTGTTTTGAGTGCTTTTTGCGCATAAATGTTGTTGCGTTCAACCGTGTTTGGTGTTGTAAAAGGCCGCTTTTTGCAGCGTAAAAGGTCGTGTTTTGCAATGTAAAAGGCTGCAAACGGCATTGTGGTATGGCGCAATTTGCTGCAATAAAGGTTGCTTGCTGCCCGCACGTTTGCTATTTTACACGAAACGGCGGACATTTTGCCGTTGATACATTGGCTGCAAACTGCCATGTTTTGTGACATTCTGTAATACTTTGAAATGCACTGGCCGCAGTGCCGTAAATATACGCTGGCGATACATCCCTGTATAAGGCTTCCAGCCGTAAACGCATTTTCAGGTTACTGTTAAATGCCCATATTCGGCCTTGTAGTGGCAATCTGGTAAATCATTTATGGCAGTCAGTGTTAAATTATGCGGCTGACCGGAATTTTAACATTATAGTCTTTGCTTTCACTACAAAATTCAATATATTTGCGGTAAATAAATAGACGAAACCGTTTTTACGCAAATAAATACAAAAACAGACAGGAGGTTGAGAATGAAAGTTTACATTAAAAATCTTTTTTTGTTAGCCGCCATTTTCACGGTGGTATGTTGCAGCGAAGACATTGATTTCCCATTAAGGGGCAAACTGGATGAAATGGCGACGGCAGACGGCAACAGTATAAAAGTAAGGAACGACACGCTCTGCATATTTCCGACAGACGACTTTGAGCTGTCCGGTACTACTGTTGTTGACGAAAACAATGTGGAGGTGCTGAAAAGGTACACCGACAGCAAGACGGACTTCTATTGGATGAAGGCTAAGCTTGGCGCGTGGTGCGAGGATATAGGGCTTGACAGCAACAAGGAATACATAATTAGACGGGAATATTATTACCAGGCAATAGCCGGTAATGGCGATTACGTTTTCTGTCCGTTCGTCCCTGACGGCAGTCACATGGGCCTGGTGGAACGTGGCGACGGCGATTTTGCGATAGGATACAGGGGTGGTCCCAATGCTGCTATTGACGAAACCGATGTGATGGGAAACTGCAAGACGATGATAATACACATAGGTTACGATGCTGACGGCAACGTTGTTGACAAGTATTTCCCGTGTTCGCCCTCTGATTTGGAGTGGCATTACTCATGGTTTGATATGAGTTCTATAATTCAATAATTAAAAACAATATAGTGATTATGAAACAATTTGTTTTCTCTAAAAACCTGAAAGGTTTTTTTAGTATGTTCCTCTTTCTGTCAGTGTCTTTAATGTTATTCTCGGCTTGTTCTGATGATGAAACTTATACGGGGCGGTTAAGTGTGGTTTTTAATGAATGGAAACCTGAATGGACAGACCGTACGGTTATTACAGTAACACCTATGGATAATGAAGACAAAATAATAAAGACGGTTAAGGCTGTTCGTGATACGAAACATATTATAGAATTAAATCCTGGAAATTATACTGTTACCTTTAAAGGATATGGCGACGGATATGGTTATCCTCGGATTGAAAAGTATGTGCAAGTTCAAATTGGTAAAACGGCAGTCGTCGAGATGAATTAGGACTATTAAGTTTTATTATGTTTTTAGAAAGCAAAGCATGTCTCTATTTGAAGCGGTTATGGACAGCGATTCATAACCGCTTCAAATGTATTTTTAACGAAACTGATTTTCAGGTTGACGGCGCGCACGTCACGTCGGCATAACATACGGCAGGGCGGTTTTGAAGAAACAAAAACCGTTATGCCGTTTTCGGTTTGTGTCAAAATAGCATTCAATATTGTATCTTTTTAAAATTTTGTTTCTTAATTCTTAATTTAATAATGTAACTTTGCACCTGAATTTTAAGGTATTAGTATGCAAGATATCAGAAACATTGCGATTATCGCCCACGTTGACCACGGCAAGACGACGCTCGTGGACAAGATGATGCTGGCCGGAAACCTGTTCCGCGAGGGGCAGGACCTGAGCGGCCAAGTGCTCGACAGTAACGACCTTGAGCGTGAGCGAGGCATAACCATCCTTTCCAAGAACGTTTCAATCAACTGGAAAGGCACCAAGATAAACATCATAGACACTCCGGGACACTCCGATTTCGGCGGCGAAGTGGAGCGCGTGCTCAACATGGCCGACGGCTGCCTGCTGCTTGTCGACGCCTTTGAAGGCCCCATGCCGCAGACAAGGTTTGTGCTCCAGAAGGCTCTCCAGATAGGTTTGAAGCCCATCGTTGTAGTCAACAAGGTTGACAAGCCCAACTGCCGTCCCGAGGAAGTGTACGAAATGGTGTTCGACCTTATGTTCTCTCTCAATGCCACAGAGGAGCAGCTCGACTTCCCCGTGGTGTATGGTTCGGCCAAGAACGGCTGGATGGGCGAGGACTACAAGACGCCGACAGACGACATTAACTACCTGCTCGACAAGATAGTCGAGGTAATACCTGCCCCGAGAGCCATCGAGGGCACCCCGCAGATGCTCATCACCAGTCTCGACTATTCGAGCTATACGGGCCGTATAGCAGTGGGACGCGTACACCGCGGCACGTTGACCGAGGGCATGAACGTAACCATCTGCCACCGCGACGGCTCGCAGGAGAAAACCAAGATAAAGGAACTCCACACATTCGAGGGCATGGGTCACGTAAAGACGGCCAGCGTTAAGAGCGGCGACATCTGCGCTATCATCGGTCTTGAGAAATTCGAGATTGGCGACACTATCTGCGACTTCGAGAATCCCGAGCCGCTGCCGCCCATCGCGATAGACGAGCCTACGATGAGCATGCTGTTCACTATCAACGACTCACCTTTCTTCGGCCGCGAGGGCAAATACGTCACCAGCCGCCACATCAACGACCGTCTGCAGAAGGAATTGGAGAAGAACCTTGCTTTGCGCGTGGCTCCCTTCGGCGACTCTACCGACAAGTGGATTGTCAGCGGACGCGGAGTGCTGCACCTTTCGGTGCTCATCGAGACTATGCGCCGCGAGGGCTACGAGCTTCAGGTGGGCCAGCCGCAGGTTATATACAAGGAAATCGACGGCCAGAAGTGCGAGCCGATAGAGGAGCTTACGATTAACGTTCCCGAGGAGTTCAGCAGCAAGATGATAGACATGGTTACCCGCCGCAAGGGCGAGATGACCTCGATGGAGAGCCAGGCCGACCGTGTCAACATAGAGTTCGACATACCTTCGCGCGGCATCATAGGCCTGCGTACCAACGTGCTGACGGCAAGCCAGGGCGAGGCTATCATGGCACACCGCTTCAAGGAGTACCAGCCTTACAAGGGAGACATCACCCGTCGCGTCAACGGTTCGATGATAGCAATGGAGACGGGCACGGCTTACGCATACTCGATAGACAAGCTGCAAGACCGCGGCAAGTTCTTCATCGACCCGGGCGAGGAGGTGTATGCAGGCGAGGTTGTAGGCGAGCACGTGCACGACAACGACCTTGTGGTCAACGTGACGAAGGCAAAGCAGCTTACCAACACGCGTGCCAGCGGCTCCGACGACAAGGCACGCATCATACCGCGCACCGTCCTTTCGCTTGAAGAGGCGCTCGAGTACATCAAGGAGGACGAGCTTGTAGAAGTTACGCCGAAGTCTATGCGCATGCGCAAGATAATCCTCGACCACAACGACCGCAAGCGCGCCAACAAGCAGTAAGCTTGTAAAGCGCAGTTTTTAGATATGAAATAAGCCCGAAACGTATCGTTGAAACGTTTCGGGCTTGTTGTTTTTGTATTGCCTGCAAGTGTTTAGCTGCGGCTTACTTGCAGTCCTTTCGTGCTGAGCGACATGTCAACGAAGCGCGCGTTGGCGTTCGGGCGGTTGGCGTTGAGCACTTGTTTTATGCGTGCCGCGGCGTCCTGGTCTTTTGCCACAATATATAGGTAGCCGCCTCCGCCGGCACCTGCCAGCTTGTAGCCCAACGCATAGTCGTCTATGAGTTCCGTCATGCGGCGCACGTCGTCGGGGTTTGTGCCGCTGTCTATTGCCTGGTTTTGTACCCATGTCTTGCGCACAAGGCGTCCCATCTGGTTGAAGTCCGCACGCTGTATGGCCTCGTACATGTCGGTGGCATGCTGTTTCATCTCGCGCAGCTGGCGCAGCTCATCGTTCTGGTTGAGGAACATGCGGCGCACAATCTCCGCCAAAATGCTCTTTGCCGTGCGTGTTATGCCGGTGTAGTAGAGCAGGTGGCACGGCCTGTATTCAGGCTGTGTGAACAGGTCTGACGGCAACCAGCGTGCCGTAGGGCTTTGGTCGAAGCCACGGCTTGTTTCGAGCAGCTTCACGCCTTGCAGTATTCCGCCGAACTGGTCCTGCCATCCGCCGCCCGTGGTGAGCAGTTGTTCCAGCACAAGCGTTCGACGTCCTATCTCGTTCTTGTCCCAAGCCAGGCCGCAGAAGTCGTTAAGCGCACCCAGAACGGTAGACGCAAGCATGCTGCTTGTGCCCAGTCCGCTGCCTGCCGGGATTGCCGACAGCAGCGTAAGCTCGATGCCGCAGCCGAAGTCTTTCAGCTGGCTTTCGAGCGTGGGGTAGGTGTCAGTGCTGTATCCCGGCTGGAATCCGGCAAGCACGAGCGCCGCCTTGGGTATGGAGAACGGGCTGCCCACGTGTCGCATGTCGGCCAGTTGTTCGTATGTGCGCACCTCTTCGACTGCTCCGAGGTCGATGCTCCTAAGTACGATGTGCGGCTCTTTGCACGGGCGCACGTACGTCTGCAACGGCGGTTGGCCGTTAAGTTCGATGGCGAGGTTGACCACGCTGCCGCCTTCCATGAGGCAGTAGGGTGGTGTGTCGGTCCATCCGCCGGCTATGTCGATGCGTACCGGACTGCGCGCCCATACTATCTGGTCGCTGTAAACCGACATAACGGGGCGTTGCTTCTCGGCCAGTGCCTGTACGGTTAAGCCGTCTCGCAGCAGCGTGAACGCCTTGTCTTCGGCCTTCTGGCACTCTTCGCCCCTTATGCGGGCAAGCTCCGAGCGGAACATTGAGTCGTGTATGCGTTTCAGTAGTGGCGCGTTGTCGCTTATCGGGGCAGGTTCGGGTATGCCGAATGCGGCAAACTCGTGCGCCGCATCGTCCAGGTCGACCTGGTAGAACACGCTGTGCTCGTGGTTCTTGGCAAGCGCGCTCCAGTTAAGGGCACGCAGGCGCCTACGCTGTTCAAAGAGTTTCTTCAGGTTGGCGTTTGCCGACAGGTCGTCGGCGCTCATCTTCCTGCTCTCCGTCCATATCCGTTTACCCTCCGCAAGGCCGGGTTCGGCGAGCATCCAGCGCAGCGCCATGCCGGCGTCTTCAACGGTTTTGCATACCGGGAAGATGCGAGCCGACTGCAAGTCGGCGTTTCCTTCTATTGCGTTTATGTCTATTCCGCGTTCTTCCGCCCATTCGGCGAAGGGGCGTGCGAGGTACTCCGTAGCCGTGTCGGCCAGCTTACCGCGGAACTTGTCGTCATATCCGTAGGGGCGTACGGCATATTCCGTCTCGCCTACCGGCACAATGTCGACGCACTGTCCACGGTCGAGCGTTATGCTCCAGTCGTTCTCCGGCACGCCCGTTATTATGTTTTCCTGCGCCAATGTCCACCCTTTGCCTACCCAGCTGTTCTCTATCCACAGGTTCTGGTTTGCCTCGGTGATGGGCGTTTGGGTTACTGCGTTCTGCACGAACATGGCCGGATGCGGCTTCAGCGAGTGGTGCATTATCTCCCGCTGGTCGTTTACAAGGTTCTGTATGGCAAGCGTCGACGACAATATCTCGTGGCTTGTGCCGAAGTGGTAGAACTCTCCGCCGGGCAGCGGAAGCACGGCAACCTTCAGTGAGTTAAGCTCTTCGTCCCTGATTGACGGGTCTGTGCCGAGCGCGCAGCCGAATTCGGAGTACAGGTCGTAGTTCTTCAGGCCGCCGTTGTCCTTTGAACGTGCCAGCAAGAGTTTAACCGCCTTGTCGCTCAAGAGCCACACGCCTATGTCGGTAAGGTAGAAGTGGTCCTTCAGAAGGGCGCCGAGCGTCTTCACGGAAGGCTTCTGCATCATGCACTCAAGCACCGTTGGAGTGTTGCTCTTTGATACGAACACGCCGTGGTCCTTGGCTATTTCGGGGCCTAGCCACAAGCCGTAGCACACCACGTCGGCGTCAGGTATGGGCTGGAGGGGCTGCGTTGCGCGTATGTAGACGTCGCCGCTGACAATCATTGTGTGCATGCCGTCAGGCGCCATGCCCATGATGCGCTCGTAAAGCGGCACCTGCAGCGACAGCAGGTCTTGCGACAGGCGCTGTCCGCGCTCCCATCTGAACACTGGAATGGGCGTGAGCACCTTGCCCGAAGGGGCGTATGCGGGCAACCGGCGGCTCTGTCCGCCTGCGTGCAGGATGAGCCTGCGGTCGGCAGCAAGCCATTCGTCAAACGTCCGTCCGCCGCCATGTTCGGCGTAGCATGACTCGAGCAGCCACGTCGTACCTCCGCCCGAGCCGAGCTTGCGGCCTACGGGGTCGTTGGTGCAGAACCATTCGTTGCGGTCGTATTTTGTTATTTCGTGGAAACAATCAACAAGATTAGGAGGTAGGGACAGTAGTTTTTTCATAATTCGGGATTAGCAGTTATAATCGTTTAAGTAAGCTGAAGGGTTAAGCCCCGGGCCTGCATGCCTGTCGGTATGCAACCTTCCCGGGGCTTAACCCTTTGAGTTTAGTTATGCGGTTTTCTTCTTTTTGTATTCAAGATAGACCACTAAGGCTATCAGCACAAGCAGTACTGCATAGGCTATGTAGGCTATCGTTTCGGTGGTTGTGACTGACTTGGGATGGAACGTCAGTTCAACCTTGTGTTTGCCTGGGCTTACGTTGAGCGCGCGCAGCAGGTAGTTTACTCGTCCGAGTTCGGCTTCCTGCCCGTCGACGGTGGCCGTCCAGCCCGGATAGTAGACTTCGGAGAACACTATCACGCCGCCGTTTGCCGAGTTGACGTCGTAAGTCAGCTTGTCAGACATGTACGAGGTGAGTTTGACAACAGACTCGCCGTTCTGCTTGGCGGCGTCTTTCAGCTGCTCCTTGAAGCGCTTGTCGGCCACGGCCTCGTGCCTCAGGTCAATCTTGCCCACACGTTCAATCTCCTGGTTGGCGTTGTCCACGTAGGTTACTTTGTCGACAAACCATGCCGGGCCGTACACGTACGGATTCATTACGGGCACGGTCTGTCCGTCGTTGAGCGGCAGTATGAAGTAGCGCGTGTTGAGCATGTTGAGCACGGGGAAGATGCTGTCGCCGTTGATTTTCGACATGTCGCCGGCAGCCTGGGCTATGGCAGGCATGGTTTTCTGCATCTCGGGGCTGATGTAAGCCTCGATCATTTCCTGGTAGCGGCGCAGCTTTGCGGCGTGGTATCCGCCTATGCTGTTGTGGAAATACGACGTCTCGTTCTCGTTGAATGTGTCGGACGAGAAGTTGAGCACGCGGAAGTTGCCCATGTCGGTCTTGTCCTCGAGTATCAGCTTGTCTGAGTCTGTCATCGGCATCGGTGCCTCGCGCTCGCTCTTGTTTACGAACATGTCGTTGTTGAGGTAGCGCTTGTTGACCTGCCACATGTCGATAAGGCAGAGCAGGGTTATGGCTGCTACCATGTAGTTGGCCTTAAGCTTGCCGCCCTTGTAGAGCAGCAGGCACAGCGTTCCTACCACGATGATGAATACCGAGCGCCAGCAGTCGGCCGTGAACACGGCCTTGCGCATCTCGCGCAGGTTGTCGAGCACGGGCGTTACGTATTCCTGTGGAAGTGACGACAATGCCCTCATTTCGGCTGACGAAATGAAGTCGGTGAAGAACAGCGAGGGGAACAGTGCGAACAGTATGGCTATGCCGCCCGTAAGCCCGAAGCTGAGGTAGACCAGCTTGATTTTTCGTGTCAGTATGCCGGGGTCGTCTACTATTTTCTTCAGCGCCAGCATGGCCAGCAGCGGTATGGTGAACTCGGCAATGACGAGTATCGACGCCACCGTGCGGAACTTGGCGTACATGGGCACGTAGTCGATGAAGAAGTTGGTGAAGGGCATGAAGTTCTTGCCCCACGACAGCAGTATTGACAGCACCGTGGCTGCAAGCAGCGCCCACTTGATGCCGCCTTTGACTATGAACAGGCCGAGCACGAAGAGCATCAGCACGAAGGCGCCCACGTAAACGGGACCCATCGTACCAGGCTGGTCGCCCCAATACTGGCCCAGCTGCTGGTATACGGGCATGAACTGGTTGTCGGCATGCTCCATGGCCTTGTCGCTGTTTACCAGCGGCGCGCTGGCACCGCCCTTGGTGTTGGGCACCAGCAGGGTCCATGTCTCGTCTATGCCGTAGCTCCACTGCGTTATGTAGTCGCGGTCGAGTCCGCTCGCCGTCTGGTTGGCCGACTCCTTCTTTACCAGTTCGCTCTTGCCGCGCATCGACTCCTTGCTGTACTCCCACGTGTGGTAGAGGTTGCTCAGGTTGAGGCAGATGCCTATCACGGCGCCGGCGGCGCATATTGCCGTGGCCTTGCCGAAGTGTGCCAGCTTCTTCTCCCTTATGGCATCGGCAAGGAAGGCTATCACCATGAAGAGGATGATGAACAGGTAGTAGTAGGTCATCTGCACATGGTTGGCGTTGACCTCGAAGGCTGTGAATATTGCCGTTACTATCAGTCCGGCAAGGTATTTGCCCCTGTATGCCAGCACCACGCCGCCTATCATCGGCGGCAGGTATGCCAGGGCCATCACCTTCCACAGGTGGCCGGCGGCTATGATGATGAAGAAATAGCTTGAGAACGCCCATATTATGGAACCAAGCACTGCAAGGTGCTGCCTGAAATCGAACGCGCGCAGCAGGATGTAGAAGCCCAGCAGGTAGGCGAACACGAACCAAACGTTCTCAGGCAGGAACAAGTGGTAGATGTTGATTGCCTCGCCCAGCGGTTTGGCGCTTGTGTATTCAGGGGCGGTCTGGTATGTCGGCATTCCGCTGAACACCGAGTTCATCCATCTTGTCACCTCGCCGGTCTTTTCCCTGTGTTCGGCCATTTCGCGCCCCAAGCCCTTGCTTGCGGCTGAGTCGTGGCGGTAAAGAATCTTGCCCTCGATGTCGGCCGGGAAGAAGTATGCGAACGATATGAGCGCAAACAGCACTACGGCCAGCACGTCGGGCAGGAATTTTTTCCAATTTTCCATTATTCTATTTGTTTTAACGTGATTATGTTTTATTTGTGCAAAGATAGTGCAAGCCGAGTGAAATGCAAAATAAAAGCGAGAGAAACGAGCTTTTATTTTCAATTCCGAGGCGCAGTCCGTCCTTTCTGAAGATAATGTTTAACCGCTGGCAGGAAAGCGGAAAAAGGACATACGGCGAAGTGTGTCTTTTTGTCCCCTTTCCATAGCCTTTCCAATAGGTTATCTTTTAGCTTGCGAAAGGTAACCTTTTACAAGGCGAAAGGTAACCTCTTGCAATGCAAAAGGCTACCTTTTGCAAACCGCCCGTTTTACGCCCTTCATGCAGCCTGCGTCGCAACGCCTGCAAGGGGGCGGAAAATGTCGGGCAAGCCGGTAAAATAACATAAGATAAATGTTTGCCGCCTGATGGCCGGTTGGGGTAAAATAAAGTCCTGTTTATGCCGTTTTTATTTTGATTTACGCCCAACTTCAGTTATCTTTGCAATCCAAAAACCAACAGTAAAGATGAAGATAGGAATAATAGTCGCTATGGACAAGGAGTTGTTGCAGCTGAAGTCGGTACTTGACGACTCGACGGTTGAACGGCGCAACAACAAGGATTTCATTATCGGCAGCATGGCCGGCAAGGACATTGTACTGCAAAAGTGCGGCATTGGCAAGGTCAACTCGGCCGTGGGGGCTGTGGAGATGATCAACAACTACCACCCCGACGTCATAATATCGACAGGCGTGGCAGGCGGAGCCGACGACCGCATGAGCGTCTGCGACGTAGTGGTGGGTACGGAATACCGCTACCACGACGCCTACTGTGGCGACGACTGCCGCTTCGGACAGATAATGGGCATGCCCGAAGCGTTCTATGCACCCGTGGAATTGGTAGACAAGGCCGTGGCAGCCTGCGACGGCATGGCCGTCCATAAGGGACTGATAGCCAGCGGCGAGTGGTTTGTCGACACGCGCAACAAGATGCGCGCCATCATAGCACGCATGCCTGCGGCGGTGGCCGTCGACATGGAGAGCTGCTCCATAGCCCAGACATGCCACATTTACGGCGTGCCCTTCATCAGCTTCCGCATCATCAGCGACCTTCCGCTCAGCGACAACAAGGCGTCGCAGTATTTCGACTTCTGGGCGCGCCTGGCCGAAGGCTCGTTCAACGTGACGAGGCGTTTCGTCGCCGCACTTTAGCCTGCTGTTTAAAACTATATGCGGCCGAAAGCTTAAATATGAAACGTTAATAATCTCCAAGCGGTCTAATGACCGATTTGGGTTAAAGGTTGGATACGTGGAATAGTTCATGTTCAAATATAATAAGGTGTAATAATGGAACAAGACATACGTTGGATACAGCGGTACGACAACTTCCACCGTGCCTGTATGCGCATTTTGGAGGTTACAGAGTCCGGTGCCGGGCCTGAAGACTTGTCCGAGTTGGAGATGGAGGGGCTTATCCAAAGGTTTGAATACACTTTTGAACTCGGGTGGAAAGTTCTTCAGGACTTGCTTAAATACAAAGGATACGAATTCATACAAGGTCCTAACGGCACATTGAGGAAGGCTTTTGAAGACGGCTTGATTGACAATCATGACGGCTGGCGTAGGATGGCTGCTGCCAGGGTTGCCACTTCACACACGTACAACGAGGGCGAGGCTACGGAAGTGACGAGGCTGATTTATGAGTCGTTCGCTCCCTTGTTGAAAGAACTTGACGGCAAACTCGACGCGGAGAAAACGCGGATGGAAGGAATGTGATTATGAGATACGGGCTAAGCGAGGGTGTTATTTCAGACTTGTGCGGAGTGTTCAGGCAGTTCCGTGATATACGGGAAGTCAGGATCTTCGGGTCGCGGGCAAAGGGAAACTACACAGAAGGGTCGGATATAGACCTGGCGGTAATAGGCAACGGAGTCATCCCTTTCGGGGAATTGATGGATTTGAACATCCGTATTGATGATTTGGAATTGCTTTACAAGGTTGACTTGGTTGATTACAACAAGTGCGCCGGCACTCCGATAGGAGAGCACATAGACCGTGTAGGCAAGGTCTTTTACGAGCGGGGAGATGACTCGCACCCTGGAACGCTATAACAGGCAACAAAAAGACGGATGGAAGCATGAAGAGACATAATAGATAAAACAATATGCGGTCTAATGACCGATTTGGGTTAAACAAATAAAAAATAATTGTATGGAAAAGATACCGAGTTTTACTATCAACCACGAACGCCTGTTGCGCGGCATATACGTTTCGCGCAAGGACGAGGTGGGCGGAGAAGTCGTAACCACGTTCGACATCCGTATGAAGGAGCCTAACCGTGAGCCGGTTTTGCATCCGGGCGCACTCCACACAATAGAGCATCTGGCTGCGACATATCTGCGTAACGACCCCGAATGGAAAGACCGCATAGTTTATTGGGGCCCTATGGGCTGCCTTACGGGCAACTATCTGCTTGTGCGCGGTGACTTCGAGTCGGCTGACATCGTAGAGCTTATGCGCCGCACGTTCAGTTTCGTTGTCGGTTTCGACGGCGAAGTGCCCGGAGCTGCGCCTAAGGATTGCGGCAACTACCTGCTGCACGACCTGCCCATGGCACGCTACGAGGCGCGCAAGTACCTGACAGAGGTGCTTGATGTGATAAAGGACGAGAATATGAACTATCCCGGTTGACTGGGCAGGTTTTAAGGCTTGTCTGTTACAGTTTCGGCATAAAATAATACCGGAAACACGGAGTGTGCCCTTGTACGGCTATCCTTCGTGCTTCCGGTATTGTCGTTATTGCGTCTACGCGGCTATTTCATCTTCGCCTTGTAGATGAAACTCTGTGCCACGCCCCTTACGAGCATGTACGCTATCATCGCAGCCCACAGTCCGTGGTTGGCGTAAGTGTCGCGCAAAAGGTAGTATAGGACGAAGAAAGTCAGCGTAGCCGCGAACATGGAGACAAGCATTCCGCGCGTCATGGTGCAGCCTATGAACACGCCGTCCCATACGAATGCGGCCATGCCTGCCAACGGGACGGCCAGCGCCCAGTAGCGGTAAGCGCCTGCGGCTGCCACGACCGACGGCTCGTCGGTAAGCAGTGAGAGGAATGGGTCGCCGCCCGCCCAGTAGGCGAGGGTGAACGCTGCTGCCATGCCGAATCCCCAGCGGAACAGGTGGTTCACCGTGTCGGCAAGCGCGGCGGTGTTGCGTGCGCCGTAGTAACGCCCGCTGATGGCCTCGCCGGCGTATGCAAAACCGTCCATTACGTATGAGAACAGCAGGTAAAACTGCATGAGCAGGGTGTTAACAGCCAGCACGACCTCGCCTTGCCATGAGCCTGCCGACGTGAAGAACAGCATCACCGACACCAGGCAGAGCGTACGCAGGAAGATGTCGCGGTTAATGTTGAAGAAGTGTGCCATGGCAGTGCGGCGCCATACCCCGTTCCATGTAAAGTGTTTTTTCAGCCTGCCGTAATGTGTCGCACACAGTCCGGCGGCCATTGCGAAGCCCGAATACTGTGCAATCAGCGTACCTGCTGCCACTCCCTCTACCTTCAGGCCGAAGCCGAACACGAGCAATGTGCTCGCCGCTATGTTGACAACGTTCTGCACGATGGCCACCGCCATGGGCGAACGCGAGTTCTGCATGCCGATAAACCAGCCCGAGAGGCTGAACAGGCCGAGCATGGCAGGCGCGCCCCATATCAGTATGTCGAAGTATGTCGTGGCAAGGCGCCTCACTTCGTAGGTGGGCTTCATTACGGCGAGCGCCGCCTCGCGCAGCGGCGTTTGCAGGGCTATTAGTACCAGTGCAATGGCAATGGCTATGCCCAGCGAGCGTGCAAGCATGCGCAATGTCTCGCCAAGGTCGCGGCGGCCGAGCGCCTGCGACGTCATTCCGCTTGTGCCCATGCGCAGGAATCCGAATATCCAGTAAATCACGTTGAACATCATTCCGCCCACGGCTATCGCGCCTATGTACGCCGCTGAGCCGAGATGGCCCACAATGGCCACGTCGACCAGCCCCAGCAGCGGCACCGTTATGTTGCTCACTATCGACGGTAGGGCTATCTTAAGTATCTGTCTGTTACGGTTGTCCATGTCTTTAGGGCGGCAAAGGTAACACTTTAATTCAAAAGGCGGACCGCTCCGGACTGAAAAATAGTAATCTTTATGAAGTATCGGCAGTATGCGTCGGCCGGCCGCCAGCCTGCATATTAATAATGTACGTACCTTATATATATTAACAGTAATAATTTTGACTGTCTGTATTCTGTTGTTATACAATATTGCATTGCATGTCAATTTGTTATTTTATTTTTATTTTTACAAATGTTAAGTAGAAAAACAAGATTTTATTTGTATGTTTAAAATAAAATTGATACTTTTGCGCCAAAGTCGTATGAAAAAATAAAAAGCAAAACTGGCATAAACTAGATAAATTTAATAAATATTGAGTAATAACTTAAACAAAATGTCAAATGAAAAAGAAAATTATTAATGTGTTTCTGATGGCGCTTATATCGTTGGTTGCCGTCGGAACCGTAGTTTCTTGTAAAGACTATGAGGAGGATAACTACTCAGAGCTGAACGGGAAATTTACGAATTTGAAAGAATTGACCTCTAATCTTGAAGGTAGAATTGTTATTCTTGAGAAAGCAAAGGAGGAACTTGAAGGTGATATTGCTGCGTTGAAACTGGAATTAGGCACATCTAATGATGATCCTGATAGAAATGGTACTATTTATGCGCGTATAATTTATCTTCAGACTATAGTAGATCAGATACAAACAAGTATCAATAATATTAATTCTACTTTGAATGGCCACAGTGATTCTATTAAGACGATGTGGGAATGTTTATATGGATCTGTAGGTGAAGGTGAAGCAATTTTAGGATTGGTTGAAAGAGTTTCAAACAATGAAGAAGCAATTAAGGCATTGCAAAAATTAATTTCTGTTAGTGAAAGTGATACCGTAAATTGGAACGGAGCTGTTCGTGATGCAAAAGAGGCTTTAAAAAAAGCTGAGATTAATGCTAACGCGATTGATTCACTTGGAACACTTCTTGGTGATGACTTTTCTAAATTCAAGGATGCTTTCTTAGGATCTCTTACGGATGGTAAAGGCAATTGGACATCTCTGTCAGAATATCTTTCTACCCAATTGGCTGGATATACGGATATTGAGGATTTCAATGATGCTCTTGATCGTTTGAATAAAAATGAAGAAGCATTGAATAAATTCCGTGATAGTATAAATGCAGTTACTGCAAACTTGGAACTTCAGACTACAGAATTGTATAATAAATTTGGTTTCCTTGAAAGTATAATCAACCAGTATGTATCGGGTGTGATAATTCAGGGTACAAACAATCCTGTGTATGGAACGTTCTCTCTTCCTTTCGGTATTAGCAGCAACGTACTTGCAGCTTATTATGGCAACATGAAGAATGGTGACGTGGCATTCCCCGTTACTGATCAGGATTCACGCTATGTAGGTAAGTATGTTTATAGCAAAGATGGTACCGGCAAAACTCTTACGGAAAAAGATCTTGAAATGCTTGCTTTGGCAGGTTCTATAGGTAAGGTTGAAGTTCTTGCAAAAGATCATAATTATCTTGTATCTGATCAAGAAGGTAACGCTGGTACGCTTTATATGACAATTAACCCTGTTGGCGAAGATCACACAGGTGCTGTTCCTACTCTTGAAAATAGCGCAGGCACACAGTCAAAAGTTTCTCTAAGTCCGCTTAAGCCTTCGGATGACCTTCTTACATTCGGATATACTCGTGGTGTCGAAAATGGTTTCTATGCTTCTAAAGCTACTGTTTATGAAAGTGACATTGATGAAGTTAAACCTAGAGTTTCATACGAAGATATTAAGAGCATTTATACTGACGCTAAAAATATCGTAAGTGATCTTATTAGTAATAAGAGTACAAGTGGTATTGATCTCAAACCGTTGGTAACGAACCTTTATTCAGTATGCTCTAATGTTCTTGACGCTAATGCGGTTAAGTTCTCTTGGACAGCATCTTATACAGATGAAACTGGTAAAGTTACAGAGGATAAGACTCGTAGCGTGATGTCGAAGTATGAGCTTGCTGCTACTGCTATCCGTCCGTTGTCTTACAACACATGGATTAACGCCAACTATGACCGCTTGCCGGGTATTGGACATGTGGAGAATATTATCGGTAAGTTGTTTGATAAGGTAAGGAATGCAATTCCGCAGTTTGACATTGATGATGTTAATATAACAATTGATAAGATTGTGATTAATCCGGTGAAGCCTGGAGAGGTTTCAACAACAGTTAAAGTTGACATGAGTGATGTCATTGGTGCTGACGGTAAGCCTGTTCCCGATAAAGAAATCACTGTTGATTTAACTGAAGCCATTAATGAAGTTCTTGTTGGAACTGATGGTGATGGAGGTGTTCAGGGCGATTTGAACAGCTTTGTAGAGGATCTCAATGAGCAAATAGATCAGATTAACGACTTGATTGCACAGTTGAAGCAAATCAATGACCTTGGTCAGTCTGTAACTGATATTGAGAATTCAATCTATGACTATCTCCACAGAGGTGAAGATATTGTTCTTAAGTTCATCAACAATGCTAACAAACTGTTGCAGCCTGTTATGCTTGTTAAGACGAGCGACAGCTTCTTGATTCCAAGTAGTGCTCTCTCAGCTCCTACAAGGGTTAATGCCGCAACAGCCGCTGCAGGTATCTCTATCTATCCTACGTCTTACACTGCAGAAATACTTGCTCCTGCATTCAGAAAGCTTGTCGGTGTAACAAACGTTTATGACAAGAACGGACACAACGCACAGACAAATGATGATGCTGCTGGTAACTGCAAGCGTATTCTTAAGACTGTAAACAGTACTTCTGAAGGTTTGGCAAAGGTTCAGTATGGAGATTGGAATCGTGCTAAGATCATGAATGCTGTGCCTGGTTATGTTTACGAGATTGTTTATACAGCCGTAGACTATAGCGGTAGAATTGTAGCTAAGAAATATTATATAGAGCTTGATTAATTTGTAACCGTCAAATAATTCAAATATCGGGGACGATGGCCTTGCGGCTCGTCCGTCTGGCCATCACTCCCGGTTTAATTACAGAACATTAAATAAATAAAAATTATGAAATTCAATAAAACTTTGATTTTGACGGGTCTGTTGACTTTGGGAGGTCTTACGGCTTCAGCCCAGGAACAGGAAAAGACTGAGAATGTCTTCAACCCGCATTGGTATATCGAGGTTCAGCCGCTGGGTATGCAGTACACCCTTGGCGAGGTGTCTTTCGGCGATCTCTTGTCATACAACCTGCAGGTAGCAGGTGGTTATAACTTCAATCCTGTTATTGGTGCACGTCTCTCTTTGAATATGTTCCAGAGCAAAGCTGGATGGGAGATGAATGGTCAGGAACTGAAGTGGAAGTGGAACTACGTAGCTCCTATGGTAGACGTTACTGCCAACCTCTCTAACTTGTTCTGTGGTTATAATCCTACCCGTCTGTTCAACTTCAGCGTATTCGCCGGTATCGGTATGAACATTGGCTTCGGCAACGACGAGGCTGCTGACGCTAAGGCTGCATTGAACGAGTATTACAAGACAGATGCAGGCAACCTTGCTTATCTGTGGGATGGAACTAAGGTTCGTTTCGCTGGACGTGTTGGTGTAAAGGGTGATTTCCGCATCAACGACCAGTTCAGCGTAGGTCTCGAACTCCAGGCTACTACGCTTAGCGACCACTACAACTCAAAGCGTGCCGGCAACTCTGACTGGTATTTCAACGCTCTCGTAGGTGTTAAGTACAACTTCGGCAAGACTTATACAACCCGTAAGGTTAAGTCAGCCCTTCCTCCCGAGCGCGTTGTTGAGCGTGTAATCGAGAAGGTTGTTGAGAAACCCTCTCAGACAGTTACTCCCGAGCAGGCGGCTGCTATGCGTGAGCCGATGCGTCGTGATGTATTCTTCGTAATCAACAGCACTAAGATCAGCGATACAGAGCAGCTCAAGGTTAAGGAGATTGCTGACTACCTGAAGAAGTATCCTGAGGCAAAGGTTGAAATCACAGGTTACTCTGACAAGGGTACAGGTAATGCTTCAATCAACAAGCGCCTCTCTGACAAGCGTGCCGACATCGTTAAGACTACTCTCGTTGAGAAGTACGGTATTTCTTCTTCACGTATCACTACTGAAAGCAAGGGTGACACCGTTCAGCCGTTTGAGAAGAACAATCTCAACCGTGTAAGTATCTGTATTGCTAAATAACACAGTTGTGTGTTGATTTAAGCGTATTGCATATTACTAATGGACAAAACTCTGTCTGTACTTATTAATACTAATGGGTGCGGGCAGAGTTTTTTGGTGTTCTTTTTAGGTTTTGGTTTTTACTTGTAAGTTTGACTTTCATTTTTGCTAATTATAAGTTATTTAAAAGGATTGTAATTGAGATGATAAAGAATTTTTTTTCCACGTTGACTATGTTGTTAACTGCCAGCGTGTCATTTGCTCAAGTATCTGATGGATATTATAGATTAAAAAGTGCTAAGACAGGCCGATATGCCGTAGTAATGGACAATAGGGGAAGTGTTGATGTACCTTCAACTTCAATTGATTTAGGAGCTATCCATAGTTTTAGAGATTTTGATGGTAATGTTGTCGCAAATCCTGGTTCAATTATTTATGCTCATGCTGCAGGTGACGGATATGACCTCCGTTCGCAAGGAACATCTACCTATAGCATGGTTGGTTATTATATAAAGATAAAGGAGTCAAGAAACAACCCTGGTACATATTGGGCGTATGGTACGAAATCTGGTAACACCATTTATATTGGAGATGTTAATACGACTTCCGAAGAAGGTGTACTTGTAGATAATGATGGTCATCATGAATGGTATATTTTGCCTGTTGAGGCTGATGGTGACAATTATTTTGGAATTATTCCTTCGTGTGAAGTTTCAGGTAAATATTATCATCCATTTTATGCTGCATTTCCGTTTAAGTGCTATTCTGGAGGAATGAAAGTTTATTATATAACCAAATATGCTGCTGATATGGCTGTGCTTAAAGAGTATAACGGTGAAACAATGCCAGCAAGTATGCCAATGATTATCGAATGCAGTTCTTCCGAACCTACAAACAACAGGCTTGACCTGCTTACATCATCGCCGTCCGTACCTTCTGACAATATATTAACAGGAACGTATTTTAATAATGAGTGGCCCTCTAATCATTGGAATCGTGTTGAAAACGACCCTGCTACAATAAGGTTGCTTGGCGTTACTTCGACAGGCAAGCTTGGTTTTGTCACCAAGACCGACGTTGACTATGTTCCGGCAAACACAGCTTATCTTAAGGTAACTCCCGGAACTGCCGCAGAGCTTCGCCTTGTCAGCGAAGACGAGTTCACTGCAGGTGTCAGTGAGATTACCGTAGACGACGAGGTTAACGCTCCTTCAGGTGTTTACACCCTTACAGGTGTCAAGGTTGCAGACGATGCAAATGCTAATCTTCCTGCCGGTGTTTATATCATCAATGGCAAGAAGGTCGTTGTAAGATAACGGACAGATTGAAGTATTTTCGACGGTAAGATATTTTTCTTACAATCATATTGGAAACCGTAAAAGGTTACCTGTTAAAGTGTGAAAGGTAACTTTTTACGGTTTTCTGTTTATGTATTGAATGGTATAAAAAACGAAAGTGGAATAACCGGAGTCTTCGAGCCGCTTTCACGCATTTGCTGCAATGCTGTTCGGGATTGCCCGTCCGGTTTTTCCACTTTTCTATTTATATATGTTCAATTTTAGTTCCTGAACACAAGTCCTGCGCCGTTTGCGTCGATGATAATCGGCTTTTCGCGGCTGACTTCCTCGGCAAGGAGCCGTTTTGAGAGGTCGTTGAGCACGTACTCCTGTATTGCCCTCTTTACAGGACGGGCGCCGAACTCGGGGTCGAAGCCTGCGTCGGCAAGCCAGTTTATGGCTGCGTCTGTGTATTCGAGGGTGAAGCCCTGCGGCTCAAGCATCTTCCTTACAGAGTCCATCTGCAACTTAACCACTCCGGCAATCTGCTCCTTCGTCAGCGGCAGGAACATTATCGTGTCGTCGATACGGTTGAGGAACTCAGGACGTATGGTCTTCTTCAACAGCGTCATCAGCTGGTTGTTAAGCATCGACTGCTCATGGCTGTCGAGTTTTCCGCCGTGTTTCTCCAAGTCTTCACGTATCAGCTGGCTTCCCAGGTTAGAAGTCATGATGATGATAGTGTTCTTGAAGTTTACGGTACGCCCCTTGTTGTCGGTCAGACGACCGTCGTCGAGCACCTGGAGCAGTATGTTGAACACGTCCGGGTGGGCTTTCTCAATCTCGTCGAAGAGCACAACCGAGTAAGGCTTGCGCCTTACGGCTTCGGTAAGCTGTCCGCCCTCGTCGTAACCAACGTATCCCGGAGGCGCTCCGATAAGACGGCTGACGCTGAACTTTTCCTGATATTCGCTCATGTCTATTCGCGTCATCATGGTCTCGTCGTTGAACAGGTATTCGGCCAGGGCCTTAGCAAGCTCGGTCTTACCTACACCGGTCGTGCCGAGGAATATGAACGAAGCGATAGGGCGCTTCGGGTCTTGCAGTCCGGCGCGGCTGCGTCTTACGGCGTCGCTCACTGCCGTTATTGCTTCCTCCTGCCCAATTACACGCTTGTGCAACTCCTCTTCCAGGTGCAGCAGCTTCTCGCGTTCGCTCTGCATCATTCGCGTTACGGGTATTCCCGTCCAGCGGCTTACAACCTCGGCTATGTCGTCGGCTGTCACCTCCTCGCGTATCATGGCGTTACCGTCCTGTGTCGAGCGCAGCTGTGCTTGGATGTTCTTTATGTCGTCCTCAAGCTGTTTCAGGCGGCTGTAGCGTATTTCTGCCACGCGCTCGTAGTTGCCTTCACGCTCGGCGCGCTCGGCTTCAAACTTCAGCTGCTCCATCTGCTGCTTGTCCTGCTGAATCTTGTTGACGAGGGCCTTCTCGCTTTCCCATTTGGCGCGGAACACCTTTTCCTGGTCTTTCAGTTCGGCTATGTCCTTGTCCAGCTGTTCGATCTTGGGCTGGTCGTTCTCACGCTTGATGGCCTCACGCTCTATTTCGAGCTGCTTCAGCCGTCGTGTTATCTCGTCAAGCTCCTCAGGCACGGAGTCGCGCTCCATTCTCAGCTTGGCAGCAGCCTCGTCCATAAGGTCGATGGCCTTGTCTGGCAGGAAACGGTCGCTGATGTAACGCTCCGACAGCTTTACGGCGGCTATGCAGGCATCGTCCTGTATACGCACTTTATGGTGGTTCTCGTAGCGCTCCTTCAGGCCTCGGAGGATGCTTATCGCACTAAGTTCGTCAGGCTCGTCCACCATGACTGTCTGGAACCTGCGCTCCAAAGCCTTGTCCTTCTCGAAGTATTTCTGATACTCGTTAAGCGTCGTAGCACCTATGCTGCGCAGCTCGCCGCGCGCAAGGGCAGGCTTCAGTATGTTGGCCGCGTCCATTGCGCCCTCGCCGCCGCCGGCACCCACCAGCGTGTGTATTTCGTCGATGAACAGTATTATGCGGCCGTTGCTGTTGGTAACCTCCTTGATTACGCTCTTCAGACGCTCCTCAAACTCGCCTTTATATTTGGCTCCGGCAACCAGCGCGCCCATGTCGAGCGAGTATAGTTGCTTGTCCTTCAGGTTTTCGGGCACGTCGCCGCGTACTATACGCTCGGCCAGTCCTTCTACGATGGCCGTCTTGCCGGTACCCGGCTCGCCTATCAGTATAGGGTTGTTCTTTGTCCGTCGTGACAGTATTTGCAGCACGCGCCGTATCTCGTCGTCACGGCCTATCACCGGGTCAAGTTTGCCCTGGCGTGCCTCTTCAACCAGGTTTTTGGCATATTTCTCCAGACTCTGGTAGTTGTCGTCTGCCGACTGCGACTGCACCTTCTGTCCCTGGCGCAGTTCGTTTATTGCCGCGCGCATGTCCTTTTCGGTGCATCCGGCGTCTTTCATTATGCGGCTTGCCGTTGAGTTGACTTCGAGCAGTGCCAGCATAATGGGTTCAACGCTGACAAACTCGTCGCCCATTTTCTGCGAAATGTCTACAGCCTTCTGTAGCACGCTGTTAGCTTCGTTGCTGAGGTAGGGTTGTCCGCCCTGTACCCTTGGCAGACGGCTGATTTCGCGGTCGACTACTGCTTCAACCTGCATGGCGTTGACGCCGAGCTTCTGAAACAGGAAGTTGGTAACGTCTTTGGCCTTGCCCATCAAGCCTTTGAGCAGATGAACCGGCTCGATAGACTGTTGCCCCGAGCGTTGTGCAGTGTTTATTGCCTCCTGCACTGCCTCTTGTGCCTTGATTGTGAATTTGTCGAATGTCATTATGTTGTTCTCCTTTCTTTCCGTATTTTTGCTGTTATAGCCTTGCGGCTGTTTTGTCCCGGTTGCTGTAAGTTAACCTGACGTCAACCGGTACGTCTTGTACAGCCTGTCGTTAATACAGGTCTCAAATAATATGCCTTTACTTGAAATGTGTCATTATGGCAGCGCTGAAGACAAAATGGCAGGTGTTTTGCGTCGGGGAATGAAAAAACCGTCACAATCACTATGATTGTGACGGTTTGTGTTGTGGGCGCTGAGGGATTCGAACCCCCGACCCTCTGCTTGTAAGGCAGATGCTCTAAACCAACTGAGCTAAGCGCCCTTACTTGTCGTAAGCGAGTGCAAAGGTATTGCTTTTTGTTGAAACTACCAAATTTTTTGCCGATTATTTTACTTTTATTCTAAAAATATTGCAAGTACCGGGCTTGTTTGAGGGTGTTTGCGGTCTGTTGTGTGTACTGTGTATCGTCGGCTTGCAGTCATGGTATAAGTTTCCCGTTGATTTTCAGGGCCTTGCAGTCGTGTTTGCAAAAGGTATCCTTTCGGCTTGCAATACATGGCCTTTTAGAATACAAAAGGTGGCCTTTTGCAACGTAAAAGGCCACCTTTCATATTTTGTATTGTTTCCGGTCGTTTTTCATGTGCTTTATCGCTGCCGCGCAGCCGGTGCGGGACAGGGGTGCCGGCTGTCGTTACCTGGTTATTTCGACTATTGCCCTACGGTTGTACGACGGCGGCACGAGCGTGTCAACGCCTCCTGCGGCTTCGGTCGTTATGTTTTCTTTCTTCACGCCCATCTTTACGAGTTCGCCGGCCACACGTTCGGCCCTCTTGAGCGATAGCTCTTGGTTGAACTGCGCCGGGCCTGTCGCGTTGTCTGCGTATCCGGTTACTTTTATCCTGGCATTGTTGGCTATCGAATATTCGGCCAGCTGCCTTACGTTTACGAGGTCTTTGCCCGAAGCAATCTCCGCCTCGTTGATGTTGAAGAATACCGATACGGGATAGGTTGCCACTGCCGTTTCATGCGTGGTGGTTTCATTTCCGGCAGCGTTGTTTTTGCTTTCCAATTCGTTCCTCAGGCGTTCGTTGTCGGCCCTTTCGTCTTCGAGCATGGCGTTAAGCGCGTCGAGCTGCGATTGCGACAAGTCGTTTACGGCGTTCATGTCAGGCATCCTCTCCCATGTGTGTTTGCCAATTCTGCATGTCACGCCTATTTCCGCGTAGAAGTTGTTGGGGTGGTCCATGAAGCCCTTGCCCATGTCCGCTGCCATACCGCAGATGTCGCTCTCATACCTGTTCCAGCCTATTTCGAGGTTCAGTGAGAGCCTGTTGCTTACCTTGAACTCGTTAAGCAAGCCTGCGCTTAGCCCCATTGCATACCTGTTGTAGGTACACGAGCGGCCTATACCGGCGCCGAAGAACGGTATGAAGTTCCATACGCGCTCCTCGTTGTATCCGCAAATCAAGTTGCTCAGGTTGAGCATGGCCTGTTCGTTCAGTATCCAGTACTTGTTTTCGTTGGTGCCGGCGTCTTCGCTGAACACGGCCTTGCCCCAGATGCCCGACAGCTTGGTGCGAAGGCCGAGGCCGGGGGTGAACCATTTGCCGATGGCCAGCGATATGGCTGGACTTGAGCGGAAGTCCTTGAACGGGCTTTTGCTCCAACCGCGTCCGTCCTCATGGTTGCCGTACCATGCGTTCCAACTGACGTTGCCCTGTATGAACCAGTTGTGCCAGAACTTGTTTGTAACCACACGGTGTTTCTCCTCTGTGTATGAGTCTTGGGCCGAGGCTATGGCGGAAATGCCTGCGAATGCGAGTAAGATTAATAGTTTCTTCATGATTGGCTGATGTTTTTTGGTCTGTTACTTGTGTGTTCCGGCCGTCAGCATAGCCTGATTACGGCGGCCGTACACATGTTGTCAGTAAGTGTAATTATGCGAAGATAGTGATATTTTTCACAAAAAGGAAGATTCGTGTTGATAAATTAATCTTTTTTCAAGGAAAAAGATGTTCATACGGTTACCTTTGTCTTGACGCCCCGGCCATACTTGACCGCACGGCGTTCGTCCGTGCCGCCGTGCCTTGCTGTTGCCCAATGTGGCTGAGCCTGTAAAAAAGCAGAAAAGCCGCTTGCTCCACAGTAGGCATGGAGGGCGGCTTTCCCTGTCGTCAAATCATTCATTAATCATGTCATATTTTATGCAACTACACGTTCGTTTCAGTCAATGTCGATAACCTCGAACTTCTTGTTGAAGGTCACTTCGACATGGTTTGACAGCTTGACTTCGTATTCGTCGTCACGCTCTATTTCCAGTATGCGGCAGTCAGGGTAGTTTGCCCTGATATATTGTGCAATCTGTGCCGGCACGAGCGACGCCGGCACTGCCGACCTTTTACATTTAACCTCGGTCCACCGGCCCCGGCCGTCGAACTCAATCTTCTCGCCGTTGGTGAATATTACTGTGTAGCTTTTGCTGAAAAGTTCGCTTTCCACTTTGGCTATTGCTATCTTGCGCCCCGGCAGGTGGGTGTTGATAGTCTGCAGTGCAGCCTGTGGCAGCTTGCCCGGAGATATGGCTTTACCCCCGTCGGTATTGGCTGATGCGGGCGATGCGAATAGCAAGGCCAATGCGAACAGCATTGTTTCCAGTATTCTCTTCATCTTTCCTGCGAAGTTAGGTGTGGTTATGGGTAATGTTATTCTCTGCTAAGCCTTTTTTCAGGATGTTGAAGCCATGCCCTCCGGTATGCTGTACCGGAAGCGCCGGCTTCAACTATGCTAATTTGTTTGGCCTGAATGTGTTTCAGTTGTCAGTTGTCTATGTCGATTACCTGGAAGTTCTTGTTGAACTTTATTTCCAGTCTGTTAGACAGTTGTACCTCATAATCGTAGTCGTCTTTTTCAATCTTAAGGATTTTTGTTCCGGGATAGGTCGACTTCACGTAGCGTGCTATGCTGGCAGGAACAAGCTTTGCAGGTACTGCCGACATCTTGCAGTCAATCTCCGTCCAGTTGCCCTTGCGGTCGAACTCGATCTTCTCGCCGTTGTTGAACACTACGTCGTAGCTCTTTTCGAATATTCCGGTCTCTTGCTTTGTGAGGGCGACTTTCTTGTTGGCGAAGTATTTTTTTATTGTCTGCTGTGCAGTTGCCGGAAGCTGTGTAACGCTTATCGGCTTGTCGTTGTCAGCAAAAACGCTTACTTGGAACGTAACGAGGCATACTAATGCTATCACTGCGGTTTGGATGATTCTTTTCATAATCTTACTTTTTTTAGGGTTTATATTCATGTTGTTTCTTTTGTCTGATGCAAAGATGGCAAGCATTTCTGTAAAGAATCTGAAATAATCGGGATAGTATTAGCTTTTAACTATTTTTTAGGAATTACTATGTTGAATACGTGCATGCCGTCGTCGAAACTGTATGTTATGTCGAATCCGTAGAGCTTGCATACCGCCTTGACAAGCGCGAGGCCGAGTCCTGTCGACGATTTCTTGCCTGCCGAGTGGTAGAAACTTTCAAATATCTTGTCCTTGTCGAGTGGTTCGGTGGCTCCGGTGTTTGATATCCTGAAGGACGTCTCGTCCGTCTCAATCGTGATTCTGCCGCCCGGCGTGTTGTGGACGAATGCGTTTTTGAGCAGGTTTGATAGTAACGTGTCGGCAAGCGATGCGTCCATCTCTGTGACTGGAGCAGCAGGCATGTCAATGTTTACTGTAATGTTCTTGTGTCCGTATATAGACATCAGGTCTGGCAGGAAGTGGTTTACTGCGTCCTTGAAGTCTATCGTCACGTTGTTCTTAAACTGTCCGTTGTCAATCTTGCATAGTAAGAGCAGCGAGCGGTTGGTTGACGACAGGTTCTTTAGCGTCTTCAGTGTCTTTATAATTTCGGCCATCTGCCCCTCTGTCAGCGTCTCGTCGTCGAGCAGCATCTCAAGCCTGTTGGAACATACGGCGAGCGGTGTCTGCATCTCGTGCGACGCGTTGGCTATGAACATCTTTTGTTGTTTGTACTGTTGTTCGCTGCGTTCTATGTTTTTCTGTACAGTTTCGTTCAGTTTCCTGAATTCCGTTATTCTTGTAGGGTTGTCGAGGGGCTTGTTGTTTTGCCCCAGCTTGTATGAGTCGAGCCAGTCGAACAGCTTTTTCAACGGTTTCATGCTGTGGCGTACTGTCCACAGGTTTACGCCTGTAATGCCGGCAAGCAGCACCATGTAAAGGGCAATCAGCCAGTATAGTATTGACTCCTTAAGTTCGTTCTTGTCTATTGTGGTGGTGAAGACGGTAAGTTCCAGAAACTGTCCGCTGTCCGTATTGAATATGTAGGTCACGGCACGTACCGGCTCGTATCCGTAACTTGATTTTATGTACATTTCCGTGTCCTTGTATCTTATGTGCCTGTGGCGTCTGGCATACTCGGCCGATACCTCGCGTATCTGATACTGGTTGCCGGATATTTCGCTTGAAGGCTGCAGCTCGATTCCCGAGAGATAGTCTGTAATAATGTTTTCAGCGTAGTTTGTAAGCGTTTCGTCGGTCTTGTTGTTGATTCCCTTTATAATGGCAAAATAAAAACATACCGCCCACAAGGCTATGATCACAGCTTTGAGTATGGATAATCGGAATGTTATTACGTTCTGCAGTTTCATATTTTGACTAGTTTGTATCCGAATCCGTAAACGGTCTTTATCTCTATGTCGGCTCCTGCCGCCTTGAGGCGTTTGCGCAGGTTTTTCATCTGCGCGTAGATGAAGTCGAAGTTGTCGGCCTGGTCGATGTTGTCGCCCCACACGGCTTCTGCAAGCGTCTGTTTCTCTATGAGCTTGTTGGCACGGTTGACGAGGTAGACCAAAATGTCGTACTCCTTGCGTCCGAGGTCGATGTCGTTGCCGTTTACTTCAACCCTGAACGTGTCGGGATGTATCGTGACATTGCCTGATTTGATGGTGCGTTCGCCGTTCTGCGAGTTGCGCCGCAGCACGCTGCGTATCCTTGCGTGAAGTTCGGCCAGGTGGAAAGGTTTAGCCAGATAGTCGTCGGCTCCAAGCTCAAGTCCGTTAACTTTATCGTCAATCGAGTCTTTGGCTGATATTATGATGACGTTGTTGCGCTTGCCCCTGTTTGACAGTTCGCGCAGCAGGTCGAGGCCGTTGCCGTCGGGGAGCATTATGTCCAGCAGTATGCAGTCGTATTCGTAGATGAACACCTTGGTGCGTGCCGAGGCGTAGTCGGATGCAGACTCGACTACATACCGCTCTTTTTCGAGCGAACGGACAATCACTTCGCGCAGGTCGGCGTTGTCTTCAATTACAAGGATTTTCATTTTATTATGTATATGTACCTGGGTTTGTTACAATGAAAAACCGGGAAAAATGAAGACGCCTTGCCGCCGGCATGGCGGCGCTATGCTTCTTCGCTTTTCCCGGCAGTCAGTATATTAGTTGTCGTTTTTCTCTATCCTTATTCTTGCGTCGACGGCAACTACGTCGTCCTCGTCGGCAAGCAGCGGGTTGATGTCAAGCTCCTTGATCTCCGTTGCGAAGCGCAACAGGGTGGAGAGGCGCACTATTATCTCGGCGTACTTCTTCTCGTTGACGCCTTTCTGTCCGCGCGTACCTTTTATAATCTTATACGCGCGCAGCGAGCGTATCATCGAGTAAGCCTCGTCGTAAGACAACGGGGCGAGTCCGCTCGACACGTCCTTGAGCACTTCGACGAATATTCCGCCAAGTCCGCAAAGCACGATGTGGCCGAAACGGGGCTCGTATTTCGCGCCGATGAACAGCTCGCGGCCCTTGAGCATCTTTTGTACCATGATGCCGGTGGCGCTTTCAATCTTCATCATGCGGTCGAATTCTAGTGCCAGGTGTTCTGCGGTCCTTATGTTAAGTGCTACGCCGCCCACGTCGCTCTTGTGTACCGGGCCAACCACTTTGGCCACGACGGGATAGCCCACCTTGTCGGCAAAGGCGATGAGTTCAGCCTTGTCCGCACTAACTTTCTCGGGAACCATCGGTATTCCGGCGCACTCGAACAGTTCGTGTACCTTTTCAGGAGATATGTATCCGTTGCCTTCAATGCCGGCGATGACCTCGCGTATGCGCGGCACGTCGACTCCCATCAGCTCTATTTCGCCTGATGCCGGCTGCGGGGTCTTCATCACCTGTGTGAGCGCGGTGGCCAGTGTAACCTCGTCGCTGAAGTTTACGTGGCCTTTCTTGAGGAACTCTGCCACCTCGGGACCTGCCGTGTGCAGGCACGGAAGGATGGGGAAGATAGGCTTCTTGCATTCGAGTATCTTTTTGTGCAGCACGTCGTATGCCTCGTAAAGCTGTACAAGGCCGGGAGTTCCGAATATTACGAAGATGGCGTCGATGCCCTTGAACTTGTTTTCACAGTAGTCTATTGCCAGTCCGAGGTGCTCGGGCGTGCCTGTGGCGAGTATGTCGATTGGGTTGGCGACAGACGAACCGGGGAACAGCAGGCCTTTAAGCTCGTCGGCTTCGGGGCCTTCTATCTTGGGTACGTTCAGTCCGCCTTTCGACAATGCGTCGGTCAGCATTACGCCGGGACCGCCCGCGTGGGTCACGATGGCGAAGTTGCGGCCTGTCAGTGGAGGCAGGGTGAAGATGCAGCCGACGGTGGTAAGCTCTTCACGCGAGTAGCAACGCACGATGCCCGCCTTGCGGAATAGTGCCTCGACTGCCGAGTCGCTGCTGGCAATGGCGCCCGTGTGCGACGACGCAGCACGGCTTCCGCTCTCGCTGCTGCCGGCCTTGATGGCCGCTATGCGGCAGCCCTTGCGTATCAGCGAGCTTGCGTGGAAGAGCAGCTTGTCGGGGTTGGATATGTTTTCGATGTACAGTAGCTTTATGTGCGAGTCGCGTTCCGGGTCGAAGTTCTCGTCCATGTATTGCAGCACGTCTTCGATGCCAATCTGCTTGCTGTTGCCAACGCTCCATACGGAGTTGAACGGCAGACCCTTGATGACTGCCGACTCGAGTATGAACACGGCCGTTGCGCCCGAGCCGCTGATGAAGTCGACGCCCTTGTCGTGCAGCGTAGGTATGGGTTTGGTGAACACGCTGTGGTGCCATGAGTTCATCAAGCCGATGCAGTTAGGGCCGATGAGTGCGGCTCCGTATTTCTCGCACGAGTCGAGTATGCGCTGTTCAAGCACGGCTCCGGCTTTTGTCTCCTCGCCGAATCCGGCGGAGATTATTATGAAAGCCTTGACGCCTTTCTGGCTGGCGAGCAGCTCTACCGTGTCGGGACACGCCGGTGCGGGTATCACGAGGACGGCCAGGTCGGTCTGGGGTATGTCGGCCGCATCATGAAACACTTTGATGCCCTGTACTTCGTCTTCCTTGGGGTTTACTATTCTCAGCGTGCCTTTGTAGCCGCCGCTGATAAGATTGCGCACCAGTGCGCCGCCGGGTTTGTGTACGTTGTTTGAACCGCCCACAACCACGATGCTTTCCGGATGTAATAGTTGTCGGTTAATCATAGTTTGGTTTTGATACAGTTAACTTGGATTATTTCTTTAGTATTTGTTCTGCGTGTTCCTTTACCTTGATTTCCTTCGGCGTCATCACACGTTCGATTACACCTTCTTCGTTTATGATGAAAGTCGTGCGCAGCGTGCCCATGTACGTGCGTCCGCACATCTTCTTCTCCGCCCATACGCCAAACTGCTCGACTAATGTCTTCTCCGTGTCGGCTATCAGGTGGAAGGGCAGCTCGTTCTTGGCTATGAAGCGCTGGTGCTTCTTCTCGTCGTCAACGCTTACGCCGACTATTTCGTAGCCTTGCGCTTTCAGCTCTTCATAGTTGTCGCGCAGGTTGCATGCCTCGTTGGTGCAGCCGGACGTAAGGTCCTTGGGGTAGAAATACAACACGAGCTTCCTGCCTTTGAAGTCGCTCAGCTTTATCTCGTTGCCGTTCTCGTCGCGTCCCAGTGTTTCGGGAGCCTTGTCGTTTACGTTAAGCATATTGCAAATTTTTTTTGGATATGAGTATTGTTTTTCCTGTTTACGGTAATGTTCCGGCTTGCCTTATGCCGTACGGGCGTGTTGCGTTACACCTGTAAGACATGGCCGGAAATATTTTTTCATAATGCAAATATAGCGCAAATATGGCGTAACGCAAAATAAAAGGAGATGATTTTTTGACGCTCTCCTAACTTGCTCATTATTAGGAGTTTGCTGCGTGCATTCCAATAGGTGGCGTTTTACAGCGTAAAAGGTTGCCTTTCGCCGTGTGAAAGATAACCTATTGCATGGCGAAAGGCAACCTTTTGCAAAACGGGATGTTTTGTGTCGCCCGATAATATGTAAATTGAGTGCTTTCAGGTGAAAGCCGGATGTGTCCAGGATGGTTGGTTCCCGATGTGGCGGAAGGCCTCAGGAACGGTCATTTTACGTAGTCGACGAAAGCGAATGGGTAGGCGTGGCGGTCGTCGGCGGCATGCTCCTCGCGTGCGGTCTCGTGCCAGCCTTTGTATTCGGGGAAGAATGTGTCTGCCCCGTCGGGCGTGTCGTCAATCTCTGTGAGGCACAGGCGGTCGGCCAGTCCGATGGCCTGCCCGTACACTTTCGCCCCGCCTATTATGTAGATGTCTTCCTCCGGTGCGCAATGTTGCAGTGCCTCTTCGAGCGAACTGAACGTGTCGCAACCGGGGAAGTCGCTCTTCGTGCGGCTCAACACGATGTTCCTGCGGTTGGGCAGGGCGCCCTTAGGCAGCGACTCGAACGTGTTGCGTCCCATTATTACGGTGTTGCCCGTGGTCAGCGCCTTAAAGCGTTTCATGTCGTCGGGCAGTCGGTATATCAGTTTGTTGTCCTTGCCTATGGCGAGGTTGCGCGCCACTGCGGCTATTATCGTTATCTTCATGTGTGTCAATCTGTTGTGTTTGTAAATGGCTTATATGTGCAATCATACGCTGACCTTGCCCGGAATGTGCGGCCACGGGTCGTAGTTCTCGAGTTTGAAGTCCTCGTAATCGAAGCTGAAAATGTCCTTCACATCGGGGTTAAGCTTCATTACAGGCAGCTGTCGCGGCTCTCTTGATAGTTGCAGTTTCACCTGCTCTATGTGGTCGAGGTATATGTGCGTGTCGCCGGTGGTATGGATGAAGTCGCCCGGCTTCAGCCCGGTAACCTGCGCCATCATCATAAGCAGCAGGGCGTACGACGCTATGTTGAACGGCACTCCTAGGAACGTGTCGGCGCTGCGCTGGTATAGCTGCAGGCTGAGGCGGCCCTCCGCCACGTAGAACTGGAACAGGCAGTGGCACGGCGGCAGGTGCATCTGCTCTATGTCGGCCACGTTCCATGCGCTCACTATCATGCGGCGCGAGTCCGGATTGTTCCTTATCTGGTCAACGACGTTCCTTATCTGGTCTATGTGTCCGCCGTTATGGTCGGGCCACGAGCGCCACTGGTGGCCGTACACGGGGCCAAGCTCGCCGTCGGCGTCGGCCCATTCGTTCCAGATGCGCACGCCGTGGTCTTGCAGGTATTTCACGTTGGTGTCGCCTTTGAGGAACCAGAGCAGTTCGTATATTATCGACTTCAGGTGCAGCTTTTTCGTCGTAAGCAGCGGAAAACCGTCCTCAAGGTTGAAGCGCATCTGGTTGCCGAAGATGCTTATCGTGCCGGTGCCGGTGCGGTCGTGTTTCTTTACGCCTTCCGTCATTATGCGGTTAAGCAGGTCGAGATATTGTTTCATTTATATTGTTTGTAGTTGTTTATGTCGTGATTTGCACTTTATGCCGTTATAGGGGCAGTCCTGTTTGTCATTTTCTTATCACTTCGTTGAGTCCTTCAGGCGTGTGCGGACTCTTTATTTTCCATTCGGCGGGGTAGAGGTTGTTGGCGCGGTTGCCTATGTTTTTCTCGAAACCCAGCGGCACTCCTTTGTAAGTTACGATGACATATCCGCGCGGAGTGTCGGCCGGCAGCGCCACAGCTTCCTTGCGCAGGTAGCTTAAGGCCTGGCCGTAGTCAAGCTCCGCCGTGGCGAATGCCGCGGTGTCGAGGCATGTAGAGAGTGCCAGTGCGTGGTCGGGGATTATGTCTTTGCCCTTCACTTCGCCCAGCGGTACGCCTGCCGAGAGTATTTTCAGGCTCTTGGCTGCCTTGTCGTACATGCCGCGCCATGCCTTCGGAACGGCCGTAAATTTGTTTCCGCAGTCTATTATGTCATAGCTGTCGGGCTGAAGCAGCCACGAACCGTCGGGGCGCGCTTGCTTCTCTGCTCGTGGCTTGTTGCGTTCCTTCTTCTTTTTGTTGTCTTTCTTGGTGGTGCATGGCTGTCCGTCGTGTTCGCCGTGTTTGCGCATGGCGGCCATGAAGAGGCCTTCGCCCTCGGTTACTCCTGGCAGGAAGCGGTACACTGGCTTGTCGAAGCCTGGCAGCACCGATCCTGTTATGTGCCATTCTGCCGCCGTGTCGACGGCGAGTGCTTCCGCCCCAAGTTCCTCGCAGATGTATCTGACGTTCTCCTCGTTCTCCTTTGTGTTGAACGTGCATGTTGAGTAAACGAGCAGTCCGCCTGGTTTCAGGTTGTCCCATACGCTTTCGACGATGCTGCGTTGCAGCCGCCAGCACTTCTCCACGTTCTGTACGCTCCACTCGCCGATGGCCGCCGGGTCCTTGCGGAACATGCCTTCGCCCGAACATGGCACGTCGGCTATGATTATGTCAAACATGAGTCCGCTGCCCTTGAAGTCTTCGGGATAGTTGTTTGTTACGACAACGTCGGGGTGGCCGAACTTCTGCATGTTCTCCGCCAGCACCTGCGCGCGCTGCCGTATTGGTTCGTTGCTTACCAGCAGGCAGCCTTCCGGCAGCACGGAGCGTGCCACGGTAGACTTCCCTCCGGGGGCTGCGCAAAGGTCGAGGACTGCCGTCGGCGTGCCGCCGAGCTGTCCCAGTACGTGATGGAGGAACATCGACGACGCCTCTTGGACGTAATACAGTCCGGCGTGGAGCATGGGGTCGAACGTGAAGTTGGGGCGCGACTTAAGGTAATAGCCGTTCCGGCACCAGGGCACCTGCCCCGGGCTGCCTTCAATCATGCCGTCGTTGCCATCGCATTTCCACGGGTTGAGCCTTATGCTTACAGGGGCTTCGGCCTCAAGGCCATTGCGCAAGGCGTCGAAAAGCCGGTCGCCAAGCGCGGCTTTGGTGTTCTTTATGAAGTCTTCAGGTAAAGTCATATTCGGCTATTCTGCTGTTTTGTTTTGTCTTACACGTAGCAAACGCGTCAGTAAAGACATGAATTTTATGCAAAGTTACAAATTATTTTAAAGTTTATACATGAAAAGTTGTACGATAAGTTAAATTGACTTATCTTTGTAAAACCAAAATGAATATAACTTTATTTTTCATAAACAGTTAATCTTAAAATTTCATTACAATGGGAATCAAACGTTTTTTCATTTTCTTGGCTACTGCATGTGTGGCTGTGTGCGCCAATGCGCAGGACGAAGACAAAAACATCTTTAATCACCTTTCGGTTGGTGTGACAGCTGGAACTCCCGGTTTCGGAGTCGATGTGGCAATGCCGGTGTGCAATTATGTGCAGGTACGTGCAGGATTTTCGATGATACCTAATATCAAGTTTAATACGGAACTTGATATTAACGAGACTCCAGACGAATTGTCATACCTTCCCAATACGTTGGAGGTTGAGACTAAAATGGGTTTTACCAACGGTAAAGTCCTTTTTGACATTTATCCGTTCAAGAGCAGCGGATTCCATATCACGGCAGGAGCTTACTTCGGAGGAAGCAGCCTGATAAAGGCCTATAACAAGGAAGATGGACTGCTTAAGGATGTTGCCGACTATAATAAGCAAAATCCGGATGATATGATTGGTTACGAGCTTGGCGATTATTTGCTCGCTCCTGATGAAGATGGCAATATCAGTGCGGAGATAAAAACAAATGGTTTCAAGCCTTATCTTGGAATAGGTACGGGGCGTGCTGTGCCTAAGGGACGTCTTGGTTTCATGTTTGAATTGGGCGTAATGTTCTGGGGTTCTCCAAAAGTTTATTGTAATGGAGACGAACTTACCAGTGAAGACCTTGGCAGCGATGGTGGCGATGTTATGAAGGTCTTAAGCAAGATAAAGGTTTATCCGGTTCTTAACTTCCGCCTTTGCGGCAGGATATTATAAGGTGTTGTTGCCCGTAGGGGTGGCATTATACGGCTGTTGTGTGGCAAGAAGCAGGGTTTCTTTTTGCCACACTTGTTTTTTATTATGGGCCTTTAACAAAAAAATTACCGATGTTGCAACTTTTTTGACTTGCTTTACGTCTAACAGTCAGAAACAATAAAAATAATAAGACAATGAAGAATTTGATGTTGATACTTACTACGGCGTTTGCCTTATGCCTTCCTCTTTCGGTGTATGCGCAGACGGTGCCGGCCTTACAGAATACGGCAGTGACTGATACCAGCGGTATTGTGGCCTATTCAGACACTACTGTTACCGACACAGCCGCGGCAAACAGCGCTGATGGCGAAGACCAACATGGCACAGGTGTTTGGACAATCAATGAAGTAAGCGACCCGTTCAACCTTATCGCATACCTTACTACTCTTGACTTCGGTGGAGTAATTGTTGCGATATTCTTTGTGTTGCTTTGCATAATTACGGTCTTGTCGCCAGTAATTCTCATCGCAGTCATTTTGTATTTGGTATTCAAACGTAGGAACGACCGTTACCGTGTCATAGAGAAGGCTATGGAGACAGGACAGCCGTTGCCTGACGATATGAAGAGGGGAGCTCTCGAAAGCAACGAGGTCTTATGGCGTAAGGGGGTTAAAAACTTCTTCATCGGACTTGGTCTTATTGCCGTGTTCGTGTCATTTGGTATAGAGTCTCTCATAGGAGTGGGTGTGCTTGTTGCCCTTTACGGTGCCGGACAGGGCGTGATAGCCAAGACTTCGGCCGGCAAGAAAGATAAGGAAGATGAAGGGGAGGGCTTGTAGAAACCTCTGGATTTCTTAATTGACGCTAAGTTACAGGATTAATGAAAGTTGTTAACGACATATCGTTGGTAGCCCGTGTTGTGGCGTTTGACGACAAGCGTGCCTTTGGTTCGTTGGTCGGCAAATACCAGTCCCAGGTACGACGGTTCTTCCTCGGGCTGACGCTGGGCGATGAGGCGCTGAGCGACGACCTGGCACAGGAGACTTTCATTAAGGCTTATACTAACATAGGCGGTTTTCGTGGAATGTCCGGTTTCTCTACATGGCTATTCCGTATCGGCTACCATGTGTTCCTTGATTATGCCAGGTCGCGCCGTACTGTTTCAGGTATTGAGGTCGACAGGGTTGATTGTGCAGGGCGGGATACGGACGTAGGGCTGAAGCTTGACATTTATAACAGCCTTAAACTGCTTAAGGATGAAGAACGCCTTTGTGTCGTGTTACAACTTGTTGAGGGGCAGACCATAGAGCGTGTTGCCGAGATTACCGGGATGCCTGCAGGCACGGTTAAGTCGCATCTGTCGCGTGGAAAAGCAAAACTTGCAGCAATATTAAAGGAGAATGGATATGACGGAAGATAGGGACGAACTTCTTGTGAGGAAGTTTTTTGAGGAAAACAAGGTCGAACTGGCTGACGACGGCTTCTCGCAAAGGGTGATGCGCCGTCTGCCCGACCGTACCCGTAGGCTTAGCCGCATTTGGGCGGCCGTATGCACGTTGGCCGGTATATTGATGTGCGTCGTGTTTAACTGGGTTGACGTGCTGGTCGGCATATTCAATGATTTCATTTCAGGGTTGCCGTTGCATGGCGGACAATACATTGTTTATTGGGCTGTCTGGCTGTTGTTGCTCTCCATAATCTTTGTCGGAGGCTATAAGGCTGTGGCTGACGAATAATCAGCCGGCAAGGCAAACTGTACGGGTTGTTTGACTGTAAACAAGAATCTTTTTAACAGGTGAATATCTTACATATTGTATGCTGATTATCAGTGTGTTACAGCTGGAATCTTGTTGACGGTCATGGTCATTCAAAATCGAAGAACAGGTCGTCGCCGTTGCTTCCGCTGTTGGCAGGTTCCTGCGTCTTGGGCGGATTCTTCAGGTTGCCTTTTTCGTCAAACATGCCGTATGTGATGCGCAGCACTACGAACTCCGTACGGCGGTTAAGCTGGTTGCATATTTCCTGTTTGTCCTCGTCGAGCTTCTTTATGAACTCCTCGGTCAGCACGTCGCCCTCTTTCAGCCACGGGTATTTCTCGGTCAGCTTCTTGCGTATTGTCTTCGGTTTTTCCTTACCGTAGCCTACGGGTGAAAGCCTGTCTTTGGCTATGCCGTGGCTAATCAGGTAGTTGACCACGGCTTCCGCCCTTCTCTGCGACAGCGTCTTGTTATATTCCGCGCTGCCTTTGTAGTCGCAGTGTGCGCTCAGTTCTATTGTTACATTGGGATTCTCGTTGAGTAGTTTTACAAGTTCGTCAAGGGCTTTCTCTGATTCCGGCCTTAGCGTATACTTGTCGAAGTCGTAGAAAATGTTGTCAATCAAGACGGGCACACGTATAGAAGCGAGCGGGAACTGCAGTACGTATTCCTCCGATTCAGTGACGGGTTTTACCTTAAGTTCTTCCTTGTGGTTGAGGAAACCCTTGCAGGTTGCAAGGAAGATGTAGTCCACGTTCGGGTTTATAGCCTGCGTGAACGAGCCGTCGCCCTTGACGCTCAGCTTCAGGTTGGTGCCGTCGCTGCCTACCATGTGCACCTGCGCTTCGGGCAGTTCATAGCCGTCCATCTCGTAGACCCAGCCTTTCACGGTTTGTATTATCTCCGGTTTCTCGAAGCTGTAGATGTGGTCCCAGCCGCGTGCGTCGCCCCTGTTGGACGAGAAGAAGCCACGGTTGTGCAGCCCTTCAAACGTCATGCCGAAGTCGTCGCCCTGCGAGTTGAGCGGATACCCCGGGTGTTCGAGTACGAAACGTCTGGTCTTCGGGTCTACTTTTGCGATGTAAATGTCGAGTCCGCCCAGTCCCTTATGGCCGTTGGACGAGAAATACAGGTCGCCATTGGGCCTGAACGTAGGGAACATTTCGTCGCCCGGCGTGTTGATAGGTTCGCCCAGGTTCTCGACTCCTCCAAGTCCGGCTGAGGTTATTCGTATGCGCCAGATGTCTAGTCCGCCCTTGCCCCCGGGCATGTCAGACGTGAAGTAGAGCCACATCCCGTCGGGCGATATGGCCGGATGGGCGTAGCTTGACAGCGTGTCACGCGTTATTTCGAGTGGTTGCGGTTTGCCCCATGATGCGTCTGAACGCGCCGATGTAACAATCGTGGCAAACCTCGGATAGTTTGGGTCGGTAACACATTGTGTGAGGTACATCTCGCGCTGGTCCGGCGTAAAGCAGCATGCACCCTCGTCGAATTCGGTGTTGAGGCCCGATTCTATCGTCTCCGGGCGTTGCCATTTGCCGTTCTCGTCCTTCTGCGAGTAGAATATGTCGCCGGGCTTGGTGCCCGTTATGCCGCTAAGCTCGTCGCCCTGTGCCTCGTTGCGGGTAGAGGTGAAGTACAGTTGGTCGTACTCGTCGCCGAAAAGCATCGGCGAATACTCCGCCCGGCGCGAGTTGAATATGTCCATTTTCTTCACTATGTATCGTGAGCCGGCTTCCTTCTCGGCCTGCGCCGTCTGTGCAGCAAGCAGACCGGTCTTTGCCAGTTCGTTGTCGGGCAGCGAGTCCAAAACCAGCTGGAATTCCTTTGCCGCCTCCTTGTAGCTCGCCGCCTTCATCAGCAGGCGTGCCAGGTTGAGGTGTGTGTCGATGCTGTCTTTCTTGTACCTGATGACGTTCCTGTATGCGGCGATTGCTTTCGAGTTCGAGTTTATGCGGTCGTAGCAGTAGGCAAGTTTGCGTGCGCGCTCGCCGCGCTTGTCCCTTTCCTTCGACGGAGTCTTGTTGTAGGCTGTCTTGAACTCGGCCGCGGCGTCGTAATATTCGCCTATGGCGAGAAACTTCTCGCCCTTCTTCATGTAGTGTTCGGCGCCACACGAGACAAGAAACAGCGCCATTAGGCTTAATATAATATGTGTTGAGACTTTGACTTTCATATTCGAGTGGGATAAAAGCCCTGGTGTGATACATGCCGTGCGCACAACTTGTACGTGCCGTGGGGCAGGTGTTTGCCGCCGCGGTGCGCGGCTGTGGCGGACTTTTATATAATAACTTGATTTCCCGCTATTTATTGTTTGAAAGGCAGACGGAAAGTGCAGCCCTCTCGCCAGCGGTCGCATCCGTATGCCGTTTTGCCTTTTATTATGTGCCCTTTGCCGCAGGCAGGACACACTTTGCCTATTATCGTGTCGTCTGCAGGCAGCGCCTGGCCGTCCTGCTGTTTGCCGGCCGGAGCGGTGGTTGCCACGGTCTTGCTTTTTGGCTTGGGCTTGGCAGCCTTCTTCTGTGGCTTCTTTTTCAGGTCTTCGTCCGTCATTATGGTTACGCGGCGGTTGCTGTTGTCGGCGAGGACGTCGTTTACTATCTTTGTAATCTGCTGCTTCAACTCGTCGATAAACTGCCCTGCGTCATACTTCTTGTGCTCTATGTCGCGCAGTTTTTTCTCCCAGATGCCAGTAAGTTCGCAGCTCTTGAGCAGTTCTTCCTTTATTGTGTCAATCAGTTCGATGCCTGTCGGCGTTGCCACAATGTTCTTGCGCTCGCGCTTTATGTAGCGTCGCTTGAACAGAGTCTCTATGATATTGGCTCGCGACGACGGCCTTCCGATGCCGTTTTCCTTAAGTGCTGCGCGCAGCTCTTCGTCTTCAACAAACTTTCCTGCCGTTTCCATCGCCCTAAGGAGCGTCGCCTCGGTGTAAAACTTCGGCGGAGTCGTCCACTTCTCGGTAAGCGTCGGCGTGTGCGGACCGCTCTCTCCCTTGGTAAAAGCAGGCAGGGTGCGCTCCTCGTCCAGCTCTTTAGTGTTGTCGTTGTCGGCCGTCTGCGTGTCTTTTGAATACAATACACGCCATCCCGGGTCGAGTATCTGCTTGCCGCTGACTTTGAATTCCACGTCGTCAACCTTTCCCATGACCGTAGTTGTGGAGAACTTGCAGTCCGGATAGAACACGCTGATGAAGCGTCTTGCCACCAGATCGTAGACATGGCGCTCCAAGTCGGTGAGGCTTGAGGCCGGAACGCCGGTCGGGATTATGGCATGGTGGTCGGTAACTTTACCATCGTCCACGCTGCGACGTGTCGGCTTGACTTTCGGCGTTGCCTTACCTTCCCATTCGGGCAGATTGCCAATGAAGGCAAGCAACTTGGGGATTTCCGCAAACACATCTTCGGGGATGTAGCGGCTTCCGGTTCTCGGATAGGTGATGAGCTTCTTCTCGTAGAGTTTCTGCGCGATTTCGAGTGTCTGCTCCGCCGTGAAGCCATGCTTGGAGTTGGCATCTTTCTGGAGTGTGGTCAGGTCATACAGAAGCGGCGTGTCCTCTACCTTTTCCTTGCGATCGGCTTTCGTGACGGTGGCAGTGCCTGCTTCCTTTACCTTATTATATAGTTCCGTCGCCGGCTCTTTCTCTTTCCATTTCTCGGAGGACGAGAATTTCACCACTTCGCCGTCGCCTCCGTCTGCGGC
>OHEP01000069.1_pt1 | contig 72464 bp, 70 predicted proteins | sample 1567271 | NCBI WGS metagenome assembly OHEP01 (sample SAMEA3879577, study PRJEB24766) | human gut metagenome | biome: human-associated habitat; feature: feces | place: USA | collected 1985/1987
GCAATGCTTTTACTCCGGCTTCCGCACATTTTTTTAAGGTGTGGGCAATGGCTGCGGCAGGAATTTCGTGCTGCAGCATTACCATATCGCAGCCTGCAATCTGCGGCCAGGCTTCATCTATAAGTTCAGGCGTTACAAGGTCGTTGGCGCCTTTAATAACAATAATGCTGTTATCGCCTTCGGCAAGCGTAATGTGCGCAGTGCCGGTAGTTACGCCGGGCACAACCTTTACGTTTCCGGTATCAACGCCGTTTGCTTCAAAGTTTTTAATTACGGAACGGCCGTAATCGTCATCGCCTACGCAGCCAACCATATAAACCTTGGCACCCAGCCTTGCAGCGGCAACTGCCTGGTTTGCCCCTTTGCCGCCCTGGGCAATAATCAGGCGGCTGCCCAAAATGGTTTCGCCTGCCAACGGACGTTTCGGCGCTTCGACAACAACGTCGATATTGCAGCTGCCGATAACGGCGATACTAATTTGTGTCATATGCTTCATGCTCCTTTAACCTTTAAAATGTTAAATTTACATACAAGAAATAGTGTACAATATTATTATATTGGCTATTCAATTTAAAAATCCTGCCGCAAGCAGGGCTGAATGTAAAATTTACTACAAAAAATGTACAGCACAACAAAAGAATTTTACAACAAACGCGGGCTATAATGCAAGTAAAATCGTTAATAGTATAATATTTTTTTATGTGTCAAAAGCGTGAACAGTATGGACAAATAGGCTAATGTTTGTTAGTATAAGAAAGCATACTGTATAAGTTGTAGAAACACGCACATTGTGTTGGAATATTAACGTTGGCAGGCCGTATGGTTACGGCAGAAAAAGGAGCGGAAAATAAAATGAGCAAACAAAAAACTTCCTGGCAGGATACGGTCAGCGACTGGCTGGTTTCCATTATTGTTGCGGTGGCGCTTGCCTTCTGCATCAGAACCTTTATTGTAGAGCCTTATATGGTAGAAGGTTCTTCCATGTACCCCACGCTGGTAAACCATGAAAGGCTTTTGGTAAACAAGTTTAACTATTTTGTAAGCGACCCGCAGAAGGGCGAAATTATTGTTTTCCGTTACCCTAAAGACGAAAGCCGCGATTTTATTAAGCGCGTTATTGCCACGGCAGGCGATACCGTTGAAATGCGCAGCGGCAAAGTGCTTGTAAACGGCACGGAAATTGACGAGCCTTACACATGGAAGGAAGACCCCAAAGGGCCGAACCTTTCTGATTACAGAAAATCCGTTGTGCCGGAAGGGCATATTTTTGTACTGGGCGATAACAGAAACAACTCTGAGGACAGCCGTTTTGCCGATGTAGGCTTTGTGCCGCTGGATTTGGTTAAAGGCAAAGCCAGCCTGGCGTTCTGGCCGGTTGACAGATGGCGCATGCTGCCCTGACAGGGAGAGTGTTATAAATGGACTTTAAAATACAGTGGTTTCCCGGCCATATGACCAAAGCCAAGCGCATGATGGAGCAGCAGCTTAAACTGGTGGACGTGGTTGTGGAAATGCTTGACGCACGTGTGCCGCGCAGCAGCACTAACCCCATGCTGAACCAGCTTTTGGGGCAGAAGCCTAAAATTATAGCTTTAAATAAGGTTGATATGGCAGACCCTGCCAAAACCGAAGCGTGGAAAGAAATTTTTAAAAACAACGGTCTGCCGGTATGCGTTATCGACTGCAATACCGGTAAAGGCGTAAAACAGCTTGTAGCCGCCGTGCAGAAAGCGGCGCAGCCTGTAATAGACAAATGGCTGAAGCGCGGCGTTAAAAACCGTTCCATACGCGTTATGATTGTCGGCATACCTAATGTAGGCAAATCGACGCTTATTAACAGGCTTGTTGGCAAAAACAAAGTGCTGGCGGCCGATAAACCGGGCGTTACGCGCGGGCAGCAGTGGGTTACCATTGCCAAAGGGCTGGAGCTTTTAGACACGCCGGGCGTGCTGTGGCCAAAGTTTGATGACCCGCAGATTGGGCTTAACCTTGCCCTTACCGGTGCCATTAAAGAAGACGTGTATGACCGTGAACAGGCTGCATGGCTTTTAACGGAAAAATTGATTGCCGCTTATCCGCAATTGTTAAAAGACAAATATGCCGTTGATTTTGAAGCGGGCGCACCGGTGCAGGACGTTTTTGAAAAAATTGCCGTAAGCCGCGGCTGCCTGAAAAGTGGCGGGCTGCTTGACCTTGATAAAGTGGTGCAGCTTGTTCTGCGTGATTTCCGCAGCGGCAAAACCGGCCGTGTAACACTGGATGAACCAGATAAATAATAACTGAAATTAAAGCCGCTGTAAGCGGCTTTTTGTTTAAGGGGCTGTAAAGATGAAAATTGCAGAAATAAAAGAACTGCTTGCCAATAACCCGAATGAAGAACTTTTGGCAGAACTGGAAAAAGACAGCCGCACAGGCGTGCAGAAACTCGTAGCAGCTTATTATAAAAAACAGCAGGCAGAACAGGCGGAGCGTGAACGTTTTGCCAAAATGCTGATGTACGAAAATAACTGCTATAATGACGGGGCGCAGTTTGTGGCAGGCGTTGATGAAGCCGGGCGCGGGCCGCTGGCCGGGCCTATGGTTATAGGCGCGGTTATTTTGCCGCAGAATGTTTTTATTAAAGGGTTGAACGATTCCAAAAAACTTACGGCAGCCAAACGTGAGCAGCTTTACGGGGAAATTTTGGAAAAAGCGCTGGCGGTTTCGGTTAATATAGTAAGCGTTTACAATATCGACAGGCTTAATATTTACCGTGCCACGCAGGAAGGCATGGCGCAAGTGCTTGAAAGCTTAAAAATCCGCCCGCAGGCGGCGCTTATAGATGCTATGCCCGTGCAGGCAGGTGATATCAAAACCTATTCACTTATTCACGGCGATGCTCTCAGCGCTTCAATAGCGGCGGCTTCTGTAATAGCAAAAGTTACCCGTGACAGAATGATGGAACAGCTTGCGGCAGAGTATCCGCAGTACGGCTGGGCGCATAACAAAGGCTACGGCAGTGCGGAGCATATGCAGGCAGTGCTGGAATACGGCGCAACAAGCTGGCACCGCCGCAGCTATGAACCGGTAAAAAGCATGCGTCTGCCTCCGGCCGAACCGGTGCCGAATAAAATAATCCGCCTGCCGGAGGAAGCTGATGGCTGACAGGCGCAGTGAGTTTGGCAGGCGCGGCGAAGATGCGGCCTGTGCTTATTTGCTGCGGCACGGTTACAGCATTATGGAACGTAATTACCGCTGCCGCCGCGGGGAGATTGACATAATTGCCGCTAAAGACGGCGGAGCGGTGTTTGTTGAGGTTAAAACGCGCCGCAGCTTAAAGTTTGGCACGCCGGGCATGGCGGTAACTTATGCCAAGCAGCAGAAAATCCGCACCACGGCGCTGCACTATTTGCAGCAGTGCGGCGGAGGGTACAATAAAATAGCTTTTGATGTAATAGAAATTGTGGCAGATGACGGCAAGGCAAAATTGCGCCATCTGCAAAATTGTTTTTAGGGGAGATATAATGTACGCAAAAACCTTCGGGGAAACTGTTTGTGGTATTAATGGTGAAGAAATAATTGTTGAAGTTGATATATCCAACGGGCTGCCGGGATTTGACATTGTAGGGCTGCCTGATACGGCGGTAAAGGAATCGCGTGAGCGCGTAAGGGCGGCGCTGAAAAATTCCGGGCTGATGTTTCCCCTGACGCGCATTACCGTAAACCTTGCCCCGGCCGATTTGCGCAAAGACGGCAGCAGCCTTGATTTGCCGATTGCTGTTGGCATATTAACGGCAGCCGGAAGTTTATTGCAGGAAGAAGCAGAAGGTAAAATTTTTGTGGGCGAACTTGCTCTTGACGGCAGCATACGCCAGGTTGCAGGCGTTTTGCCAATGATTTTATACGCCCGTGAACACGGCTGGCGCGAAATTTACATACCGCAGGGCAACGCGGCGGAAGGCGAACTGGTAGACGGCATAGATGTATATACGCCTGCCAGTTTAAGCGAGCTTGTAAGCCATTTGAAAAAACAGGAGCGTTTAACGCCGCTGCCAAAAATACAGTTCGGCACGGAAACGGCAGGCTGCGGCGACGTTGACTTTGCCGAAGTGCGCGGTCAGCAGGTTGTTAAGCGCGCACTGGAAATTGCAGCGGCAGGCGGGCATAACGTATTGATGGTTGGCGCACCGGGCAGCGGCAAAACCATGCTGGCACGCCGTTTGCCAACCATATTGCCGCCGATGACGGAAGACGAAATTTTGGAAATAACCAAAATTTACAGCATTGCCGGGCTTTTAAACGGCAAAAAACAGCTTGTGCTGGAACGCCCCTTCCGCAGCCCGCACCATACGGTATCGGCAAGCGCGTTAATTGGCGGCGGCAGCGTGCCGAAGCCGGGCGAAGTTACGCTCAGCCATAACGGCGTATTGTTTTTGGATGAACTGCCGGAGTTTTCACGCCAGGCACTGGAGGTTCTGCGCCAGCCGTTGGAAGACGGCGTTGTAACAATCAGCCGCGTGCAGGCAAGCTTGTCTTTCCCCGCACGGCTGATTTTAATAACTGCTCAAAACCCGTGCCCCTGCGGATTCTTGGGCGATAAGGTACACAGCTGTACCTGCCGCCCGCACGAAATTGAGCGTTACCGGCGCAAAATTTCCGGCCCGCTTTTAGACCGCATTGATATACAGGTAACAGTGCCGCGCCTTGAATATGACGACTTAAAAGATAAAACCGAAGGAGAAAGTTCTGCCGTTATACGCAGCCGCGTTGTAAAAGCGCGCGGCGTGCAGCGCAGACGTTTTGAAGGCAGCGGCGTGCACTGCAACGCGCAGATGAACAAAAAGCAGCTTAATAAATACTGCAAACTGGAGCCGCAGGCCGAAGCAATGCTTGGCAAATACTTTGCCGCGCTTGGGCTCAGCGCCCGTACGCATGACCGCATTGTTAAAGTTGCGCGCACCATTGCCGACCTTGAAGGCAGCGCAGCTATAAAAGCGGCGCACATTGCCGAAGCCATACAACTGCGCACGAGTGTACAAAGATAATTAATATTTTTGGAAAATTGAACAAATACCATCCGTTTTATGGTAAAATATAACATATTTATAATTTTAAGGTCCCTTAAGAGGAGGAACAAAAATGCGCATAGTTGTAACAATTGTAGGTAAAGACAGAGTAGGCATTATTGCACGCGCCAGCAACGTACTGGCAGAGCATAACATTAATATCCTTAATATTAACCAGAATATTATGGATGGCTTTTTTAACATGGTACTTATTGCCAATATAGAAAAAGCTGATTTGCAGCTTGATAAATTAAAAGATGTGTTTACTGCGCTTGGCAATGAAATAGGCGTGGAAATCCGCGTGCAGAGCGAAGAAATTTTTACGGCTATGCACCGTATTTAGGAGGCCGCCTATGTTTGAAATTAAAGACGTTTTAGAAACCACGCGCATGATTACCGAAAATAATCTTGACGTGCGCACCATTACCATGGGCATCAGCCTGCGTGACTGCGCACACCCGGATATTAAGGTAACGGCGCAGAAAATTTACGATAAAGTTACCAAAAAAGCAGAAAATCTTGTTAAAGTAGGGCAGGAACTGGAAACGGAACTCGGCGTGCCCATTATTAACAAGCGCGTATCCGTAACTCCTGTGGCCATTGTTGGCGAAAGCTGCGACGCAGCAAGCTATGTGCCGCTGGCCAAAGCTCTTGACGACGCAGGCCGCACCATCGGTGTTGATTTTGTCGGCGGTTTTTCCGCACTTGTTGATAAGGGCTACACCAATGGCGACCGCAAGCTGATTGCCTCCATTCCGGAAGCACTTGCCGAAACGCAGATTGTTTGTTCTTCCGTCAGCGTAGGTTCTACCAAATGCGGCATTAATATGGATGCCGTAGCCGAAATGGGCCGCGTTGTTAAAGAAGCAGCTGCTTTAACGGCTGACCGTGATGCTATCGGCTGCGCCAAACTTGTAATTTTCTGCAATGCCGTGCAGGATAATCCCTTCATGGCTGGTGCTTTCCACGGCGTTACCGAACCGGAAAGCGTTATTAATGTAGGCGTCAGCGGCCCGGGCGTTGTAAAACACGCGCTGGAATCCGTACGCGGTGCTGATGTTGGCACCGTTGCCGAAACCATTAAAAAGACGGCGTTTAAAATTACCCGCGTAGGCCAGCTTGTTGCGCAGGAAGCAGCACGCCGCTTAAATACACAGTTCGGCATTATCGACCTTTCCCTTGCACCAACGCCTGCCATTGGCGACAGTGTTGCCCACATTCTTGAAGAAATCGGCCTCGAAAGCACTGGCGGCCCCGGTACAACAGCCGCGCTGGCAATGCTTAACGACGCGGTTAAAAAAGGCGGCCTAATGGCCTCAAGCTATGTCGGCGGGTTAAGCGGTGCTTTTATTCCCGTCAGTGAAGATGCCGGCATGATTGCCGCCGTTGAACGCGGCAGCCTGACGCTGGAAAAACTCGAAGCCATGACCTGCGTATGCTCCGTAGGCCTTGATATGATTGCCGTACCCGGCGATATTACGGCAGAAACCATTTCGGCAATTATTGCCGATGAAGCCGCTATCGGCATGATTAATAATAAAACCACAGCAGTGCGCCTTGTGCCCGTGCCGGGCAAAAAAGTGGGCGACAGGGTAGAATTTGGCGGGCTTTTGGGCTATGCGCCGGTTATTGCCGTAAGCAAATTCAAGCCCGATGCCTTTATTGCCCGCGGCGGCAGAATACCCGCACCGGTAAGGAGCCTGACCAACTAATGCGCAAGCAGCAGCGTGATGAAATATTAAAAGTACTTGAAGAAACATATAAAGATACCAAAACAGCGCTTAATTACAATTCTCCGTTTGAACTTTTGGTTGCGGTAATTATGTCTGCCCAGTGTACTGATGAACGTGTCAACAAAATTACGGCACGCATCTTTCCTAAATATAATACGCCCGAAAAAATGGGCGCGCTTACGCAGGAAGAACTGGAAAACGAAATCCGCGACTGCGGCCTTTTCCGCGCCAAAGCCAAAAACCTTCTGGCAACCTGCCATATGCTGGTGCAGGAATACAACAGCACCGTGCCCGATACCATTGAAAAGCTTATGACGCTGCCGGGCGTCGGAAAAAAAACGGCCAATGTAATAGCCAGCATTATTTACAATGTGCCGGCCATTGCCGTAGATACGCATGTTTTCCGCGTTTCGCACCGGCTGGGGCTTGCAAAGGGTGCAGACCCGCTTGCAACCGAAAAAGAACTGCAAAAGGTAATACCCATGGAAAAATGGAGCGATGCCCATCACTGGCTTATCTGGCACGGCCGCAAAATTTGCAAAGCGCGCAAACCCTTGTGTAGCGAATGTATGCTGACAGAGCTGTGCCCCTATAAAGAAAAGAATTTTGCAAAATAACGCCCAAATAAAAACTCCCGAAGTTTACCGCTTCGGGAGTTTTGCTGTATATGCTTATTTCTTTCTGTCTGTGGGCGTAACGCTTATTTCAAAAAGCCTGTCCCACGGAAAACCTACTTTAAATTTAAAATCTTCGGTAAAGGGGTATTTGCGTGCAAGCTCATTGCAGACATCCTGCGCCAGCGCAGAAACATGCTTTTTGGAACTGCCGAGCTTATAAACTTCTTCGCTGCTGCCGCTGCGTTCCAAAAAGTCAGTGGCATCACGCCGCGCGTTCGATTGGTAGAACCAGTCGTCAACAAGGCGCAGCCGCATCAGCAGTGCGTTGTCCTCCGCGCTTATCTTCGGGGCTAAAATGCCCTGGGCAATGGCAAAGCCAATGGTGTTGTCGGCAGTGTTCCAGCCGTTATACGCGGTAAGCTTTTCCAAATTGCCGCGGTTGGCAAATTCGTTCATAAAGCCGTTATCGGCGCCGTTGGAATATGTAACGTCTGCCAGTGAAACCCTTGTGCCGCTGTTTAAAAATTTTTCCAGCTCGCCGATATATTTTTTGTCGCGCGGCGAGGCGAAAAACTGGTTGCTTGGCGCGGTTGAATCCATCATTACGCCGTCTTTGGGCGTGTTAACTGCCAAAATAAAATCGGCTTCGGCGGCGTTAACGGTAGGGCGTGCATCGGCAACAAGTATCTGTTCCGGCACGGATTCGCCAAGCGTGCTGTCGGAATACTGCGGTATTGTGGTACGCCCTGTGCCTTCGGCGTAATAAGTGTAAACAAGCGGGTGCTCGCGGTTCTTTTCGTTAACGGCGCGTGTTAAAAGCAGCATGCCAAGCTGGTCAACGCCCGGTATAATCTGAAAAATCTGGTCGGAAAGCGCAAAAGCGTCGCGCTTTATGTAACGCGCTTCCATATGCGTTGCCGAAAGCGGCGCATTGTCATCCTTGCCTATGGCAAGATAATGAAAACGGTATTTTGCGGTAAGCTCAGTAAGCGATTTATTAACATGGTAGTTTTTTAAACGCCTTTGCAGCCAGTCGTTCAAATCAGCCTGCGGCAGGTTGTTTTTTATGGCCTGTTTTGCAAGGCTTTCGCGCAGTGTTAAACCGATGGTGTCCTCTTTATCCAAAAGTTCGGAATAACGGAAAATGGCAGGCCCGATTTTGCTGTAATACGGCGGCTCAACATTGCCGAAGCTTGCACGCGGCGTGCGCATTAATGTGGAATACACATAAAGCGGCATGGGCAGCTTTTCACGCAGCATTTCCAAACGCTGAACACGTGCCTGCAAGGTTGTTTCGTCAAAAAAATGCGTGCGGCTGGCAACCAGTCCGCCGTAAATAAGCGCGTCCGAAGATATTACTGCCGCATCGGCATCAGGCGCGTTTTCAACCAGCCACTGCCAAAGCTTGTCCGGGTCGCCGGTGCGGTCTGCCGAAGCAAGGTATTTTTCCGGCGGCGTCAGTATTTCATAGCCGGCAGCTTGCAGATTTTTTACAGGGTAGCTGTAAGTAACCGGCCTGTCATCAAGCGGAATATAAATAAACGTGCCCTTGTATTTTTCTTTTGCCTGTACGCCCGGCACTATTAAAAAAGTACACAGCGCGGCAAATAATATTTTCAGCATGGCTTTATAAAATTTAAAACGCATTTAACCATCTCCACCAAACATTTTTACATTGCCTTGTATTATTATAAATTTATTTACGTTTTTTTTCCAGTTAAAAAATTTATTTGCCAAAGGTTTGACAACTGCGGCACGTATGCTTATAATATAGTAGTAAATCAATATTACATCAGTAATGCGAAGGAAAAGGCATTTAAAGCGGCCTTACAGAAAAAACTGCCTTGGCTGAGAGCAGTTGGGAACGGTAATTGCCAAACCACCTTCAAACTATGCCCCGAAACAGCAGTAGGCGGCATCGTATACCGGCGTTAACGGTTAACTAAGAGGGCTGCCCAAGCAGCCAATTAGGGTGGAACCGCGGATAACTCCGTCCCTTACATAAGGGATGGAGTTTTTTATTTTATTCAGGAGGTAAAATTATGGTTAAAGTTACTTTAAAAGACGGCAGCGTAAGGGAATACGAAGATAACGTAACCTTGCTTGAAGTTGCCAAAAGCCTTTCTCAAAAACTTGGCAAGCAGGCTTTGCTTGCTGTTGTAGATGGACAGAACAAAGACCTGTCCGATAAGCTGAGCCATGATGCCAGCGTAGAATTTGTTGTGCCCGAAAGCGAAGAAGGCCTGCACGCTATCCGCCATACTGCGGCGCATGTAATGGCACAGGCTATTCAGCACCTGTTCCCGGATGTAAAATTTGCCATTGGCCCTGCCATTGCCAACGGATTTTATTACGACCTTGACAGCGAGCATGTTTTCACTCCGGAAGATTTGGCCGCTATCGAAAAAGAAATGGCAAAAATCATTAAAGCCAACATTCCTTTGGTAAGGGCAGAAATTCCCCGTGCCGAAGCACTGAAAATGTTTGAGGAGAAAAACGAAAAATATAAGGTAGAACTTATTAACGATTTGCCGGAAGACGCAATCATCAGCACCTATACCCAGGGCGATTTTACCGATTTGTGCGCAGGCCCGCACTGCCCTTCCACCGGCCGTGTTAAAGCCTTTAAGCTGCAAAGCATTGCCGGCGCTTACTGGCGCGGCGACGAGCACAACAAAATGCTCCAGCGCATTTACGGCACCGCTTTCCCCAGCAAAGAAGAACTTGACGCTTACCTGCACATGCTGGAAGAAGCCGCCAAGCGCGACCACCGCAAACTCGGCAAAGAACTCGATCTGTTCAGCATTCAGGATGAAGGCCCGGGCTTCCCGTTCTTCCATCCCAACGGCATGATTATTAAAAACACCCTTATTGATTACTGGCGCGAAGTACACCGCCGCTACGGTTACTACGAAATTCAGACTCCGATGATTCTTTCCCGCACCCTGTGGGAACGCAGCGGACACTGGGACCATTACCGCGATAATATGTACTTTACCAAAATTGATGAAGCCGATTACGCCGTAAAACCGATGAACTGCCCCGGCGGCATGCTGTTTTACCGTACCCATCCGCACAGCTACCGCGAACTGCCGCTGCGCGTTGGCGAACTTGGCCTTGTACACCGCCACGAACTGAGCGGCGCACTGCACGGCCTGTTCCGTGTACGCTGCTTCACGCAGGATGATGCCCACATCTTTATGATGCCCGAACAGATTAAAGATGTTATTCAGGAAACCATCCGCCTGTTTGACGAAGTATATGCAACCTTCGGCCTGAAATACCATGCAGAACTTTCTACCCGCCCGGATGACAGCATGGGTGATGACGAAACCTGGGAAAAAGCAACCAACGGCCTTAAAGCCGCTATGGAAGACTTTGGCCTGCCGTACACTGTTAACGAAGGCGACGGCGCATTCTACGGCCCGAAAATTGACTTCCACCTTACCGACTCCATCGGACGTACCTGGCAGTGCGGCACCATTCAGCTTGATATGCTGCTGCCGGAAAAATTCGATTTAACCTACACCGGCGAAGACGGCTTAAAACACCGCCCGGTAATGATTCACCGCGTTGCCTACGGTTCTATTGAACGCTTTATCGGCATTTTAATTGAACACTATGCCGGCGCGTTCCCCGCTTGGCTTGCTCCGTGCCAGGTCCGCATTCTGCCGATTACCGACAAACAGCACGACTACGCACAAAAACTGTACGATAAAATGTTTAAACTTGGTTTGCACGTACACGTGGATGACCGCAACGAAAAAATCGGTTACAAAATCCGTGAAGCACAAATGCAGAAAACTCCGTACATGCTTGTAATTGGCGAAAAAGAAGTTGAAAACGGCACCGTTGCAGTACGCCGCCGCGGCGAAGGCGACATTGGCGCTATGAATCAGGATGAATTTATCGCCATGCTGCAAAAAGAAATTGCAGAGAAAAAATAATAAGGCATAAAATAAAAATCGCTGTACTTTTTGGTACAGCGATTTTTTTATATAAGCAGCAAATCAGCGCTTAAAATAAAACCTAAGTTACGCAATATTGCTGCGTAAGTTTTTTAATGCCTGCTTATGGTTTTTGGTAACCATGGCAGGCGAGCAGTTTAACAGTTCGGCAGCTTCCCTGCCGCTGTAACCATTTATGTAAAGCGCCTCAATAGTCTGCCGCTGTTTGGCGGTTAACTTATTAAGCGCTAAATTTAATAAAATACTTAATTCCTCGCGTTCAATAACATCGTCGCTGAACTCGGCGCCTTCTGCCTCATTATCGGGCAGGGGCGCTTTTTTATTTTCATCTGCCCAAACTTTCTTCACTTCATCATACAGCGCAAAGTGAATACGGCACCTAACGTACCCTGCAAAATGCTCGTAATCAGCTCCGTTGTATGTTAATACAAGCTCAATAAACTTTAACCTTGCAAGGCTTAACCCCTCCTCAAAGCCAAGGGCATTGTAAAACATATCGCGGCGCATTTCACTGCGGAACAAAGGTTCAAAAGATATGCAAAGCTGTTCCAACGCCTGCTTGTCACCATTTTGGACAGCAGTAATTAAACTTTTTGTTTCATTTGCCAATGTGGTAAAAGTTTTGTGGCGCACGGTTTTGGGAATAATATCCATTTCCGGCACGGCAGATTTAGGCTTTGGCGTTTTAGGCACCGCATTAGTAAATAAAAAGTTTTTTCTGTTTTGGTAATTATTCAAAAATAAACCCCCTGTTAAAGTAATAAGCCGTTTAGCGGTGCGCACCTAAAAATCGGCGTAAGCAAGATTATAACCGAAAGCCTGGCTGTTTGTAAAGAGTTTGTTGAAAAAAATTGTAAAAAATAAAAAAGAGCGGATTAACACAAACCAGGTTACCAGTTGGCAAGATACGAAAAAGAAAGACACAAAGTTAAAGTAAGGTCTTGCCGGGGGGGAAAGAACGTGGTATAATTTTAGCAAAGAGATAGAGGACGCTTTATCTCTGCAAAATCAGCAAAGTTAAACCTGCAAACCCTTTGAGGAATGTGACACCGCGGTAACATTCCCTGATGGCTTACAGAGTAAAAATATTTAAAGGCGCGCGCTTTTAAATAACAACGGGAAAGGTGATAAAGATGGCAAGCAAAAAAGTAAAATTTTAGCAATAGCTTTTTGCGCAGCAGTAATGGCTGGGATTCATGTAAATCCTGTTTTGGCGGGATATTATTTTGACACTGATACCCACGTAAAAGCGGGCGCTGCTACTGTTGACCAAGAAACTGGTAAAGTCACAATGGATTTGGTTAATAAAGAAAATACCAAAGTTGTTGGTAAAGTTACTATTGATGGACTTGCAAGTGATAAAGAATTAGGCGAAGTTGAAGATAAAGCAGACCAGACGTTGAAAGAAAATCATAAACAAGATGAACGCCTTGATAAAGTTGAGGACAAAATTGAAGGTCATACAAATCAAATTAGTTCAATTGGAAAAGAACTTGATGATTTGGAAGCAGAAGTAGGACTGCAAGGCGGACAGATTGCAGATTTGAAAGACGATGTAGCCGGTCAAGGTCAGCAAATTGGCGATAATACTGCGGCTATAAAAAATCATACTTCTGTAATAGGTGTGGAAGATTATTCTCAACTTAAAACTGAATATGCTGATACCAACTACATCCGCGGTGCTAATGACATGGTAGAAGCAGATGTTATTCTGGATCGTGAAATCAGTAATGTTAACAGCCGTGTAGATGGACTTGAAAACCGTGTTGACGGTTTGGAAGACCGCATTGATAAAGTAGGTGCAATGGCAGCAGCTATTGCCAACCTGCGTACCATGGGTTATGACCCTGCCGCACCGACTGAAGTTGCAGTAGGCGTTGGCCAGTACCGTGATGAAACCGGTATGGCACTCGGCCTGTTCCATTACCCGAACCGCGACTTCATGCTGAGCCTGTCTGTATCCACCAGCGGTGATGAATACATGGGCGGCATTGGCGCAACCTGGAAATTTGGCCGCAAATCTCCCGAAAAAGTAGCCGAAATTAAAAAAGCACAGGCAGAAGCTGACGCAAGACGTGCGGAAGAACAAAAACTTGCAAAAGCAGAAGAAATGAAGAAAGCTGCCAAAGAAGCAAAAGTACAGGCACAAATGGAACGCCATGCCAAACTTGCAGCAGAACGTGCAGCACTGGAAGAAGCCTGAAATATAAAAATTTAAGCAGCAACGAGTTTTGAAACAACGGAGGCGGGGGCAACCCTCCCTTTGTTGTTATAAGGATATTACAGGATAAAATTTTATGGGCAAACTTAAAGGACTAATGACAACCTGCCTTACAGCAGCGGCCTTGTGCATGCTGCCGCTGCCAACCCTGGCGCAGACCCTGATTGAAGCAGGCAAAACGGATGTTGGGGTGCTGTATATAGACAGCGAGAGTGTAAATACCGTAAAAAAAGACGGCAAATATTACCTTGCCTTTTTTGCCGAAGAAAAATATACAGATGAAGCTTTCCTTGCGGCATTAAGGCAGGGAGAAGATATGCAGAACGCGGCAAGCGGCATTAGCCTGTATTTATTTAATACCTTCGGCAGTGAGTATACTATCGGCGCAAGCTATGTGGTAGATGCGGAAGGTAAAATTTGTGCAGACCTTGGTGCAAATACCATACCGCAGGATGCAAGGGGCAATAAAACTCTGCGCAATGCCTACACAATGGCGCTTAAAATATTACAGCGCAAAAGCGCCGGGCAGTAAAAGGCAGGCAAACAGCATAAAGTAAAGCACAATTAAAATAATGCGGCAAACAAAGCATTTACAGCAGGCAAAGGCTTGCTGCACAGCAAAAAACATATCAATATATACGAGGTGATATGGTGGAAATAAAAGAAATACCGTTTAACCAGACGATGCTGAAAAAAGCGGCAGGAGAAGATGAAATAGAATACTATAACATCAACCAGCGTGATGAAAACGGAGGCAGGACGCTGGAACTTAAAATAACAGACAGCGAAGGCAGGCGCAAGGTAGTAGTGCTGGCAGACAGAGGGTTCTGCATAGAACCAAGAGAAGTAAAGTTAAAACCGTTTTGCGGCAGGGAAGAACGCAATAGGGAGATATGGCGCTTATATAATGAAGAACATTTAACGCAGGTCTTTCTGGCAAACCTGTTCAGTATAACGCAGCCTTCCGTATCGCTGATTGTTAAGCAGATGAAAGAAAAATAATTTTTACCGGCACCTTAAAGTTTAAAATGCTTTTAAGGTGCTTTTTTTATTGATGGCAGAAAACGAAATTTTTTATTATTTTTGCGATTCAAACAAATGTTTTGCAAAAAAATAAATAATTATTATTGATTAAATGCGCGGACTGTGTTATACTTAAATCATCAAGAAAGTGTTTCCGAAAAAAGGAGGATTTTAATATGAAGAAAAAAGTTTACAAAGCATTTAACGAGCAGGTTCAGGCTGAATTGTACTCTGCATATATGTATCTGGCAATGAGCCTTGATATGGAAGCTAAAAATTTTAAAGGCATGGCACACTGGCTGAAAGCACAGTATGAAGAAGAACGTGAGCATGCTTTTAAATTAATGGGCTTTATGCAGGATTGCGGCGAAAAACCGGAACTGCTTGCCATTGAAGCACCGGCTGCCGATTACGGCACTCCGCTGGAACTGTTCAAAAAAGTCCTGGAACATGAAAAATATGTTACTTCCCGCATTCACGATATGTATGAAGTAGCTTTGGCAGAAAAAGACTATGCTGCCCAGAGCCATTTGAAATGGTTCATTGACGAACAGGTTGAAGAAGAAGCCAGCGCTTCCGAAATTGTTGAAAAACTGCAAATGGTTGGCGATAATGTTGGCGGCCTGTTCATTATTGACGGCCAGCTTGGCGCAAGAAAATAATTAAATAATTTGTTGACAAGGCTGCATGGTTGTGTTATTATATTTAGGTAACAAAGTAGAAGCCGCTCGCTTCTCACCTTGCAGCTGTGCTCGACAGGGTTGGATATGTACTAACGCGGGTGGATTTGTTCTGCCCGCTTTTCTTTTTGACTGAAATATTTTGGAGGTGACTTGTCATAGCTAAGGAAAACTTGCGTATCAATGAAGAAATTCGGGCACGTGAAGTGCGCGTTATCGGCAGCGATGGCGAACAGCTTGGAATTATGTCCGGCCGCGAAGCCCAGCAGCTTGCTTATGAAAAACATCTCGACCTGGTGGAAATTGCACCTACTGCCAAACCGCCTGTGTGCCGGATTATGGATTACGGCAAGTATCGTTACGAGCAGCAGAAACGCGAAAAAGAGTCTCGTAAGAAACAGAAAACATTTGACATTAAAGAAGTTAAGCTGCGCCCCGGCATTGAAGAACATGACTTTAACGTTAAGTTTAAAAATGCCGTGCGTTTCTTAGAAGATGGCGACAAAGTAAAGGTTACCATTATGTTCCGCGGACGTGAGCTTTCGCATCCGGAACTGGGTGAAGTTCTTTTAAACAAAATGGCTGCCCAGCTTAAAGAAATGGCAGTTGTTGAAAGACAGCCCAAACTTGAAGGCAAAAACATGATTATGATAGTTGCGCCGAAACCGAGTAAATAAGGAGGATTTTTTAAATGAAGTTGAAAATGAAAACCCGCAGAGCTGCTGCAAAACGTTTCAAAAAAACCGCTTCCGGTGAATTTAAACGTGCCAAAGGTTATAAGAGCCATATTCTTGAGAAAAAAGCTCCTGCCCGCAAGAGAAATCTGCGCAAAGCTACTTTAGTGCATAAAACTGACCATGAACGCGTAGTTAAAATGCTGCCGTATGCATAATTAGTGGAGTTAAGGGAGGATATTACTAATGGCAAGAATTAAAGTTGGTGTAACTGCACACCGCCGTCATAAACATATTTTAAAACTGGCTAAAGGTTACCGCGGAGCTAAACATTTACAGTTCAAAAAAGCTAACGAAACTGTAATGAAAGCATTGAGCTATGCACGCCGCGACCGCCGTGCTAAAAAACGCGAGTTCCGCCGTTTGTGGATTGCCCGTATCAATGCTGCAACCCGTGCTAACGGCATGAGCTACAGCCGCTTTATCTGCGGCCTTACCAAAGCAGGCATTCAGCTTGACCGTAAGGTTTTGGCAGATATGGCAATTTTCGACGCAGCTGCATTTGCAAAACTGGTTGAAACCGCTAAAGCTGCTCTGTAATTTATAAGCATTAAAGGACCAACGTTTTACCGCGTTGGTCTTTTTTATTTGTGTAAAAATTTGCAAAAATTTCATAATTTGGTATAATACGTGGTAACAGCCGTAATGGCTTTAATAATAAAAATTTTAGCAAAAAGTTTTTAAATGAGGTGAGTATACCTTGGGGCGTGAAAATAAGTTTTTGCGTTGGATTGGGCAGGCTTTTAACGGCAGCCAGATGGTGGCATTAAGCTTTATGCTGCTTATTTTGACCGGCGCGTTTTTGTTTATGCTGCCAATTTCCACGCAGGACAGGCAGGGCCTTGCTTTTCTTGATGCGCTGTTTACGGCAACATCGGCTTCGTGCGTAACGGGGCTGACGGTTATCGATGTTGGCAACCAGCTTTCATGGTTCGGCAAAATGGTGCTGATTGCGCTTATACAAATCGGCGGCCTTGGCATTATGACGATGACGACTCTGGTAATGGTTATTGCCGGGCGCAAGGTTAGCCTGCGTGAGCGTCTGTTTTTGCAGGAATCTATGAACCAGACGGAAATATCCGGCGTTGTACGCATTGCGCTGAACATTATTAAGTATACACTTGTAATTGAGTTCTTTTTTGGCACAATTCTGGCGGCGCATTTTGCTTTTGTTAAGGATATGGGCTGGATTGGCGTTGTTTACGGCTATTGGCATTCCGTATCGGCCTTTTGTAATGCCGGTTTTGACCTGATGGGCGATTATAAGAGTCTTATTGATTATCACGGCGATATCGTTATTAATTTAAGCATTGCGCTTTTGATTACTCTCGGCGGCCTTGGTTTTATGGTGCTGGAAGATTTAAAGCGCGGCTGGAACTGGGAACGTTTTTCGCTGCATACCAAAATAGTGCTTTTAACAAGCGTTGGCTTAAACGTTGTGGGCACTTTGCTTTTATGGTGCTTTGAATCGAACAATCCGTATACTTTGGGCAATATGAGCATGTTCGACAGCTGGCTGGCGGCGTTTTTCCAGGCTGTGTCCTCGCGTACTGCGGGTTTTAACACCATTGATTTAATGCATCTGCATGACAGCAGCTTGTTTGTGCTGATTATCTGGATGTTTATCGGTGCGGGCAGCGGTTCTACCGGCGGCGGCATTAAAACAACCACGTTTATTGTATTGATGGCGTCGTTATGGTATATGCTGAAAGGCCAGCGTGATGTGGTTATGTTTGGCAGGCGCATTGATGAAAAGATTGTTGACAAATCGTTTGTAATTACTGTACTGTGCCTTATCTGGGTGCTTTTTGCCACCATGATGCTTTTGGTAATAAATAACGGGCGTTATCCGTTTATAGATATTTTGTTTGAGGTTGTTTCCGGGTTCGGTACGGTAGGTTTGGGTATTGGCATTACGCCAGACTGGCAGCCGTTTGGCAAATGGATTTTAATTTTAACCATGTATATCGGCCGTATCGGTATTTTAACTTTTATTTTGAGTTTCTTAAGTTCCGGTACCAACAAAATAAGGTATCCGTCGGAACATATCAACATAGGTTAATGGGGTGTAAATAATGGCAAAAAACAATAAACAAAAACAGTTTGCGGTGCTTGGCCTGGGGCGCTTCGGCACCAGCGTTGCACTTACGCTGCACGAGCTTGGCTACCAGGTTTTGGGCGTTGACAGTGATGAAGAAATTGTGCAGGATTTGTCGCACGAGCTGACGCATGTTGTAAGTGCGGATGCTTCTGACGAAAACACCCTGCGCAGCCTTGGCATTAATAACTACGAGGTTGTTATTGTAGGCATTGGCCCTCTTGAAGACAACCTTTTAACAACGCTGAACCTTAAGGAAATGGGCGTGCCGTTTGTTGCCGTTAAAGCAACCAGTGCCGTACACGGCAAAATGCTTGAAAAAATCGGCGCCGATAAAATTATTTACCCTGAACGCGATATGGGCAAGCGCGTTGCCCATAACCTTATTTCCAGCAGTATTGTTGACTACATTGAAATGAGCAACAACATCAGCCTTATGAGTACGAATATTCCACATTCGCTGGTTGGCAAAAACCTTATCGAATCCGATTTGCGCAAACGTTACAATGTTAACGTTGTTGCCATTAAGCACGAAGGCGTAACTTATATTAACCCGAAACCGACGCAGGTTTTGGAAGAAGGCGACGAGATGATTGTTATTGGCGAGCATCAGAACATTAAAGCCTTAGAGGAAATTGTTTAATGAAAGAGATTACAAGCCTTGGCAACGCCGTTGTTAAGGATGTGTGCAATTTAAAACAGAAAAAGTACCGCGAACGCAGCGGCAGTTTTGTTGTTGAAGGCTTGCGCGCCGTGGAAGAAGCGGTGCGTTATGCCGCTGTGCAGAAAGTTTTTGCCGTGCCGGATACTGCAAATACCAGGCTGACGCAGCTTTTGGCTGACGCTGCCGCAAAAAATATTGAGCTTTACAGCGTAACGGAACAGGTTATGAAAAAAATGAGCGACACGGAAGCGCCGCAGGGGGTTTTAGCGGTTTGCAATAAGCCGCAGGGGTTTATTGTGGCGGACGGTACTGTTCTTGTGCTTGACCGCGTGGCTGACCCCGGCAATGTCGGCACGTTAATCCGCACGGCGGAAGCGGCAGGCATTGCAGCGGTTGTTTTGCTGGCGGGCTGTGCTGATGCTTATGCGCCAAAAACAGTGCGCTCCACCATGGGCTCGCTTTTGCGTATGCCTGTTTTGTGCGATATGCCGGAAGCTGAGTTTACCGGCTGGGCGCATAAAAACAATTACGAAATTATGGTTACCTGCCTTGACGGCGCACAAAACCTGTATGAGGCGGAGTTTGGAGCGCGCACGGCCATAGTTGTGGGCAGCGAGGCTTACGGCGCTTCGGAAAGTTTAAAGGCTGCCGCTGCCAAAAGGGTGTTTATACCGATGCAGGGCAGGGCAGAATCGCTTAATGCGGCAGTGGCAGGGGGCATAGTTATGTTTGAAGCCATGCGCCGCCGTCTTGCAACAAAATAAAGGCTGTGTTATAATAATACACGTCAATTTATAAAATTTGTGCTATGAAAAAGAGAGTAGGCATAAACTGCGACGCAGAGAGCAGGGCCATGGCTGAAAGCCCCGTGATACAGGTTGTGCCGAAGTTCACTTTGGAGCATTCGTTTTGAAAATAAGTAGGAACGGCGTTTGCCGCGTTAAGGCGTTATGAGGTACAAAACAGGGTGGTACCGCGGAAGTTATGCAGCTTTCGCCCCTTTGAAGGGGCGGAGGCTTTTTTATTTTTACCGCCTGCCCCTGAATGCTGAATTTTGGGAGGTTAAGTATGAGAGAAGAACTGCAAGCACTTAAAGAGCAGGCGCTTAAAGAGCTGGAAACAGCTGCAAGCGTGGACGCGCTGAAAGATTTGCGCGTTAAGTATCTTGGCAAAAAAGGCCATATGACTGACATCCTGCGCGGCATGGGCAGCCTGCCGGCAGAAGAAAGACCGAAAATCGGCCAGATTGTAAACGAAGTAAAAAAGATTTTGGAAGAAGCTATTGCCGCCAAAGCCGAAGTTTTGGAAGCTGAAGCATTAAAACAGCGTCTTGCCTGCGAGAAGGTTGACATTACGCTGCCCGGCCGCAAACCGCAGTGCGGGCATCTGCACCCCATTACGCTGACGATGCGCGAAATTAAAAAGATTTTTATGCGCATGGGCTTTGAAGTTCTGGAAGGGCCGCAGATTGAAAGCGATTATTATAATTTTGAAGCATTGAACCTGCCGAAAGACCATCCGGCAAGGGATATGCAGGATACTTTTTATATTACCGAAGACATTTTGCTGCGTACTCAGACTTCGCCTATGCAGGCGCGCAAAATGCAGGCAAGCGTACCGGATTCCCCAATCCGCATGATTTCGCCGGGCACGGTATACCGCAACGACTATGACGCAACCCATTCGCCTATGTTCCATCAGGTTGAAGGTTTGGTGCTGGGCAAGGATATCAGCCTTGCCGATTTAAAAGGCACACTGGAAACCTTCTGTAAGGAAATGTTCGGCAGCAGCGTAAGCATCCGCCTGCGCCCGAGTTATTTCCCGTTTACCGAACCGAGCGCGGAAGTTGATATTTCCTGCGTTATCTGCGGCGGCAAAGGCTGCCGTGTGTGCAAAAACAGCGGCTGGCTGGAAATTTTAGGCAGCGGCATGGTACACCCCAACGTACTGCGCATGAGCGGCTACGACCCCGAAAAAACCAGCGGCTATGCCTTTGGCATGGGCGTAGAACGTATTGCCATGCTTAAATACGGCATTGACGATTTGCGTTTGTTCTTTGAAAATGATTTGCGGTTCATCCGCCAGTTTAAATAAGGAGGGGTACCATGTTAGCATCTGTTGATTGGCTTAAACAATATGTAGATATTGATGTCACTCCTGAGGAGCTGGCTGAAAAACTGACCCGCGTAGGGCTGGAAGTTGAAAGCGTAAACCATCTCGGTGAAGGGCTGGAAGGCGTTGTTACCGGTAAGGTAACGCATATCGAGCGCCATCCTAACTCTGACCATTTGTGGATTTGCAAGATGGATGTCGGCGGGCCGGAAATTCTGCAAATTTTAACCGGTGCGCAGAACGTTCACCAATATGATATGGTGCCGGTAGCAGTTATCGGCTCTCATCTGCCGAACGGCATGACGCTTAAAAAAGCAAAAATGCGCGGCCTTGATTCCTTTGGTATGCTGTGCAGCGCGGCTGAACTTGGCATTGACGCCAAACTTTTGCTGCCGGAACAGCGTGAAGGCATTTTCATTCTGCCGCCGGATACACCGGTTGGCGTGGATATTAAAAAAGTGCTCGGTCTTGACGATGTAGTGCTTGATATTGACCTTACCGCAAACCGCGGCGACTGCACCAATATTATCGGCCTGGCGCGCGAAGCTGCTGCTGTGCTTGGCAAAGAACTGCGCATGCCGGATATGAGTGTTAAAGAAGCAGCCGGCGGCAGTGCTGCTGATATGGCTGCCATTGAAGTTGACGCTAAAGATTTGTGCAGCCGTTTTGCAGTGCGCGTGCTGAGAAACATTAAAATCGGGCCCAGCCCGGAATGGATGCAGAAACACCTGCGTGCTTGCGGTATGCGCCCGATAAGCAACGTTGTTGACATAACCAACTATGTAATGCTGGAACTTGGCCAGCCGATGCATGCTTATGATTATGACAAGGTTGGCGGGCATAAACTTATTGTGCGCCGCGCCGCAGACGGTGAAAAACTGGTAACTTTGGACGGGCAGGAACGCATTTTAACCCCGGACATGATTACCATTGCCGACCCTGACCATGCTGTTGGCCTTGGCGGCGTTATGGGCGGTTTGGAAACCGAAGTTACCGGCGAAACCGTTAACGTAATGCTGGAAGCCGCAACCTTTAACGGGCCTTCCATCCGCCGTACTTCTAAAGCGCTGGGGCTGCGCAGTGAAGCCTCCGGCCGTTTTGAACGCGGCGTTGATACGGTGCTGAACCATAATGCTTTAAACCGCGCCGTACACCTGTTGGAACAGATGGGTGCCTGCGAAACGGTTTGCGGCATTGTAGAAGATTATCCGGGAGAAGTTAAACCTGCCGTTATCCGCGTAACGCCGCAGGCTATTAACAGCCGTATCGGCGTGGAAATTGCCGCTGAAGAAATGGTTGATATTCTTAAAAAATTACAGTTCGGCGTGGAATATGACGGCGGCGTATTAACCGTTACCGCGCCCTCCTGGCGTTATGACATCAGCTGCGATGCTGATATCAGCGAAGAAATTGCAAGAATGCATTCTTATGACAAGATTGAATCGCATAATCCGGATTTGCCGCTGGTACAGGGCCGTCAGGCTGTAATTGACGATGTATGCGAAGAAATTGAGGATTATCTTGTTGCTGCCGGTTTGAACGAAGTTATGACTTACAGCTTCATTAACCCCAATTCTTTTGATAAAATCCTGCTGGACGAAGCAGACAGCCGCCGCGGCGCCATTGAACTGATGAACCCGCTGAGCGACGAATTTAAGGTAATGCGCACCAGCATGCTGCCGGGTATGCTTAATACGGCGGCTTATAACCAGGCCCGCCAGGCAGAATCCGTTAAGATTTTTGAAATAGGCAAGGTATTTTTGCCCAAGGCTCTGCCGCTTAAAGAATTGCCGGAAGAAAAAGCAGTTTTGTGTGCCGTACTTGCCGGAAGACGCAGCAGCCTTAACTGGACTGAAACCAAAGACGAAGTTGATTTTTACGATATGAAGGGCGCTGTGGAAGGACTTTTGGAAAATTTGCAGATTGCAGGCGCAAAATATGTGCCGGTGGCTCAGCCTTACCTGCACCCCGGCAAGAGCTGTGCCGTTGAATACGAAGGCAGGGTAATTGGCTGGTTCGGTGAACTGCACCCGACCGTTGCCGGAAACTACGGCCTTAACGGCAGCGTATGCGTGCTGGAACTGGAAGTTGAACCGCTTGTTGCAAGTGCATCCCATGTGCCGCAGTTTGTACATCTGCCCAAATATCCTGCAACCTCGCGTGATATTGCGGTTGTTGTACCGCTGGAGGTTGCCATGGAAGAACTGGAGGCAGTTATCCGCGCTAACGCGGGCAGCCTGCTGAAACAGGTAAAAGTATTTGACGTTTACACCGGCAAACAAGTGGAAGCAGGTTATAAATCCATGGCGTTCAACTTAACCTTCCAGGCAGATGACCGTACTTTAACGGATGAAGAAATTGATGCCGTTATTAAAAATGTTGTGGAAAAAGTTGGCGAAGCCTACAAAGCTAAATTAAGAGATTAATTTTAATATTCATGGCAAAGTGCCGCCGGGTTTATTCCGGCGGTTTTTGCTGTTTAAGGGCTAATTTTTAAAGCAGGCGCTTTAAAAGTTGCCGCGGCGGCGATAAAAGTTTATAATTAATTTAAAAGAACACGGAAAGAAGGTGCGTTTATGAAACTTTATGTATGGCGCCATAACAAAACCTACCATAGCCACAGCATGATACAGGAACCCTGCGTTAACACGGAATTTTACCTTGATGCCATTGCCATTGTGGCGGCAGAAAGCCTTGAAGAAGCGCTTAAACTTTTGGAGGAGCAGCATAAAGGCTGGCGCACGGAGGATTTGCGTGAACTTGAACCTATTGTTTACAGTCTTGATGAAGGTAAAGTTATTTTTACCGAACTGAGAGGCTCAATCGCCTAAAAGGAGTGGAAAAATGCCGGCAGAAATTGAAATAAAACTTAATATTGGGGCGGAGGCTTTGCAAAAACTGCTTGCTTCTCCGCTTGTAGCGGATAAAATTATCGGCGGCAGCGAAGCCGTACACCACCTTGAAACTTCGTATTATGATACGCCGTCTTTTAAACTGATGCACAGCGGCATTGCTTACCGCGTGCGCAAAAACGGCACTAAATACGAAGCCACCATTAAAACGGAAAAAGAAGCTCACGGCGGATTTTCCAGCCGCAACGAATATAATGTTGATTTGCCTGACGGCAAGCCTGTTTTGCAAGGGTTTAAAGAAGAAGGCTTTGATACGGATTTGGAAAAACTTATTGCCGGTGAGCCGCTTGTAAAACTGTTTACCGTTGATGTTGAGCGCAGGCTGTGCCTGCTTAAAATAAGCGCGGCTACAACGGTGGAGCTGGCGGTTGACCGCGGCAAAATTATTTCCGGCATAACCGGAAATGAATGTGCTGTTAACGAAACGGAACTGGAAATTAAAAGCGGCACCAAAGAAGACCTGCTTGCCTATGCAGGGCAGATTGCAAACCTGGTGCCTGTAACACCGGAAAACCGCAGCAAATATGAGCGCGGCATGAAGCTGTGCGGCATAAATTTAACAAAGCCCGCAAAATAAAAAAACGGTATTGCCGTAAAAGGCAATACCGTTTTTTGCGTATATTTAGTGTTAAATTTTAAAATAAGCTTTCCATAAACGGCAGCAGAATAGGAGCCAAAATGGAAGTAGCTATGCCGGTAAGCCCTATGGAAGCGCCGCCGATTGCCAGCTGCAGGGCATTTTTGCCGGCGCAGACGCTGGTGCCGAGCCCGTGGCTGGAAGCGCCTATGGAAAGGCCGATGGCAATGTTGTTTTTGATTTTTAAAGCCTCTAAAATTTTGTGGTTAAAGGTAGCGCCAAGCATGCCTGTAAAAATTACACAGGCGGCCGTAAGCGCCGGAATACCGCCGATAGCGGAAGAAATATCCATGGCAATAGGCGTTGTTACGGATTTGGGAATCATGGAAAGCAGCACCTGGCTGCTTGCGCCGAACATTTTGCCGCAAATGAAGATGCTGACTATGCCTGTAACGGTGGCAACAAGAATGCCGCTTATAATTACCGGCAGGTTTTCTTTTATAATGCGCCTGTTGTTGTACAGCGGCAGGGCCAGTGCCACGGTGGCAGGGCCGAGCAGAAAGTTGATAAAGCCTGCGCCTGTTTCGTAGTCCTCGTAAGTAATATACGGCTCCTGAAAATAAATAAAGGCAATTATCATCGGGCACGCCAACACAAACGGTGGAATAATGCTCAGTTCAAACTTATCTACAATAATTTCGCATATTACATAAACAACAATGGTAAGGGCAATGCCAAACAGCGGCGATTGTATGAAGGCTTCTGGTAAAAAAGTCATTTTCCGGCACCGCCTTTACTTTTCAGCATAAAGTTTAAAAACACAGCCGTTACAATCAGTATCATAAAACTGCTTATAATAACGGTAGCCACAATGGCGGTGCTTTCTGCAAGGATAACGTCCAGATACAGCAAAATGCTTACGCCTGCGGGCAAAAAGAGCATGCCCATTTTTTCTATTAAAATATCGCAGACATCTTCAATGGTACGCACCCTTATAATGCCGCTGAGCAAAAGTACCAGCAGCAGAATCATTGCCAGCAGCGCAGGCGGAAATTTAATGCCGCATAAATTAAGCGCAACCGTGCTGACGCCCTGCAAAAAAAGCAGTATAGCAGTTCCTTTCAAAATTGATGATGGTGTCATAATTTTCTTTCCCCTCTCAAAAAATAAAGTAATGTGTATATTTTGCTTCCGCAGCGTCAATTTGTCAAGTTAAAATAACGAAAAAATTATCACAAAAACATACAAAAAATATTTGACTTTTTGACTTTTGTTGTTATAATATAAAACAGGAGCAGAAAAATGCCCCTGTTGATAAATATGCTGTTAACGCACAGCAAGGTAAATTATTAAAAGTAAAATAATTGCCAAAAGTGTAACGGCACTCATGCCGATATATTCAAAACGGTACATGGATACTTCTTCGTTAAGAAGATTATAGCTGCGCTGAATGACAAGCATTTTGTTTTCAATGTTGTCCTTCCAAACCGAAGCACGCAGAAGGTCGAGATAGCGCGTGTAAATGCGCGCGTAGAAAATATCTTCCGTAACCTGCAAAGCATTGTTGATATTGCTTGTTAATGTGCTTACATCAGCCATCAGTTCCATCAGCCTGCCGCGTATTTTGCGGTAGCTTTTCTGGCGGCTGCCGGTGCTGCCTTTTTCGGCGGCTTCCAGCTCATCGTAAGTGCGGTCAATGGCTTCGTTAAGAGCATTGTCATAGTAGCGCAGTTCCAGAAACTGGGCGTTGGCAAATTCCAGAAGGTCGGGCACGTCAAGGCTGCCGCTGGGGTCATACACAACGGCGGAATCCCACGCAAGGTAGCATACGTCATCGGCGTAGGTAAACCTGTTGGCCAGTGTTTCGGCGCGGGTTTCCGGGCTTACAGGCGTGCGGTCTTTCAAAAGCAGCGGCACAATATCCCAGTTTTCGGGCACTTTGTCCTGAAAATAATAAACAACAAAATCTTCGTCAAAGTCGGAAACACGCTCATTGCTGCACGCCGGGTGGATGGTTTCCAAAACGGCGTCAAGGTAAGAACGGATTTCATCTTCCGGCATGTTTTCGCTGACGATGGACATATCCATGTATTCATCAAAGGTTACATCATCTTCAAAATGAATACGCAGAATAAGGCTGATAACGCCTAAATCAAAAATGCGGGCTTTAACTTCGGTAAGGTAAGTACCGTTGCCCAGCTTCATATCATGGGAACCAAGCTCAACAAGAACCGGCGGGTCCTTAAAAGTAATAGACTTGGTAGATATACGGTCCAGGCGGAGCCTGGAAGCGATTTTGTTGCGGCTGGTCCAAAGGGCCTGCACCAAATCAAGGTCAATTTCGTCGGCAACGTCAAAAAGACGGTATACAATCATGGATGTATTCATAAAATATCCTCCGTGAAAAAAGCATTTACTTGCATATTCGCCGCCGGAAGCGGTTTCCCTGCGTATTTAACATAAAAATTTATGTAAAATATTTTACTGTTTATACAGTTTGAAGGAGGTTAGCGCTATGAATGAACGCTACAGTGAAGAAGTAAAAAGCATATTGGAAGCTGCTCAGCAGCAGGCTGTTATAAATTATAACCAGGAACTGACCTGCGCCCATCTGTTAGTTGCGCTGGCCGGAAGTGAAGGGTTTTTCCCGTTCCTGCTTAAAAATGCCGGCGCTGATGCCGGTACCTTTACCGCTGAGGCCAAACGCCTTGTGCAGAAAATACCTTCCGTAAAAGGGCAGGACAGAGGGCTTATGATGAGTACCGGCGCAGCCCGCGTGCTGGCTATTGCAGCGCAGAACGCAGGGCAGGGCGAAGTTAACATCTGCCATTTGGTTGGTGCCCTTGCCAGTGACGGTGACAGCGATGTTACCGCGCTCTTGAAAAAATACGGCATTACCAAAAACAAGGCCGAAGGGCTGTATATGGCCTACACCAACAGCGCCGAAGGCGACGAAAAGAAACAGACGCTTGAAAAATACGGGCAGGATTTAACTGCCAAAGCCAAAGAAGGCAAGCTCGACCCTGTTATCGGCAGGGATGAAGAAATCCGCCGCGTGGTTGAAATTCTTTCGCGCCGCAAAAAGAACAACCCTGTTTTGATTGGTGAGCCGGGCGTTGGTAAAACCGCTATTGTAGAAGGGCTTGCCCGCCGCATTGTGGCAGGCGACGTTCCGGAAAGCCTTAAAAATAAAACTCTGTACGCGCTTGACCTGGCAGCTCTTGTTGCCGGTGCCAAATACCGCGGCGAGTTTGAAGAACGCCTTAAAAAAGTTTTGAAATTGGTATCCGAATCTGGCGGGCAGATTATTATGTTTATTGATGAACTGCACACCGTTGTTGGTGCCGGTGCTGCCGAAGGCGCCATGGACGCAGGCAATATTTTAAAACCGATGCTTGCCCGCGGCGAACTGCGCTGCATTGGTGCAACCACGCTGAACGAATACCGCAAATATATCGAAAAAGACAGCGCTCTGGAACGCCGCTTCCAGCCCGTTATGGTTAAAGAGCCGGATGTTGAAGATACCATCTCCATTCTGCGCGGCTTAAAAGAACGCTACGAAGTGCATCACGGTGTGCGCATTAAAGACGCCGCCCTTGTTGCAGCGGCTGTATTAAGCAACCGTTATATTAACGACCGTTTTTTGCCGGATAAGGCAATAGACCTTGTGGACGAAGCAGCAGCACGCCTGCGTACCGAAATCGACAGCCTGCCTGCCGAACTTGACGAGAGCAAGCGCCGAATTTTGCAGCTGGAAATTGAAGCACAGGCTTTAAAGAAAGAAGACGATGAGCAGAGCAAAGACCGCCTTGCCAAAATAGAAGAAGAACTGGCAGAGCTTAAAAAATCCAACGACGAGCTTGTTAAACGCTGGGAAGCACAAAAAGCTGCCATCAGCCGTGTGCGCGAAGTTAAAAAGGAAATTGACGCCGTTAAACACGACATGGAAACCGCAGAACGCAACTACGATTTGAACAAGCTGGCAGAACTTAAATACGGCCGCCTGCCGGAACTGCAAAAAGAACTGGCGCGCCTTGCCAAAGGTGATGCCGAAGACAAAGACGGCGTACTTTTAAAAGAAGAAGTTGACGAAGAAGACATTGCCAAAGTTGTAAGTACCTGGACGGGTATCCCGGTTGCACGCTTAAACGGCGGCGAACGCGAAAAACTCATTCATCTGGAAGAACGCCTGCACCAACGTGTTGTCGGTCAGGACGAAGCGGTTAAAGCTGTAAGCGAAGCTGTTATCCGCGCGCGCGCAGGCATTAAAGACCCCAACCGCCCGATTGGCTCGTTCATCTTCCTTGGGCCTACCGGCGTAGGTAAAACGGAACTTGCCAAAGCACTGGCAGAAGTTTTGTTTGACGACGAACGCAACATGATTCGTATTGATATGAGCGAGTACATGGAGAAACATACTGTTTCTCGTTTAATCGGTGCGCCTCCGGGCTATGTTGGCTATGATGAAGGCGGTCAGCTTACAGAAGCAGTGCGCCGCCGTCCGTACAGCGTAATTTTGCTGGACGAAATTGAAAAAGCCCATGCTGATGTATTTAACGTACTTTTGCAGGTGCTTGACGATGGCCGCCTGACTGACGGGCAGGGACGTATTGTCGATTTTAAAAACACGCTGATTATTATGACCAGCAACCTCGGTTCTGCCGAAATTATGCAGAAAAAAGGCGAAGTAACGCGCGAAGAAGTACAGAGCATGCTGATGCGTTTCTTCCGCCCGGAATTTTTGAACCGTGTTGACGATATTGTAGTATTTAAGGCTTTGCAGGAAGAACAGATTAAGGATATTGTTAAACTTATCCTTAAAGAGCTCAGCGACAGGCTGCAAAAACAGCTTGATATGACGCTTACCGCCAGCGACGAAGCCGTGGCATACCTTGCCAGCGCAGGCTTTGACCCTGCCTTTGGTGCGCGCCCGCTGAAACGCCTTATTGTACATACCGTTGAAAACATCCTCGGCAAGAAAATTGTTGCCGGTGAAATCGGCAGCGGCACAAAAGTAAAAGTTGTGCTTAAAGACGGTAATATCGAAGTTGAGCAGGAGTAATCAATTATAAAAAATAAATAACAGCAAAAAGTCCTGTTTTAGTGATGTATTCATTAAAACAGGACATTTTTTATAAGGATATGATGATATAATATAAGTATAGGATTTGTAAACGGAAGGAGCGGAAGTATATGGGCAAAAAAGTTTTAATTATCGGCGGCGTGGCGGCAGGAATGAAAACTGCTTCGCGCCTGCGCCGCAGGGATAAAGATGCGGAAATTACGGTTGTTGAACGCGGAGAACTTGTAAGTTACGGTGCGTGCGGTTTTCCTTATTATATTGGTGACGAAGTTAAAAATTTTAATGAATTTACGCATACGCCGCAGGGCATTGCGCGCGATGTGGATTACTTTAAAAAAGTTAAGGGCATTGATGTTTTAACCGGGCACGAGGCGCAGAAGATTAACCGCGCGGCGAAAACGGTTACTGTGCTGAACAGGAGAAACAGCGAAGTTACAGAAATGCCTTACGATGTGCTGGTGCTTGGCACGGGTGCAACGCCGGTGCGCCTGCCGGTGCCGGGGGCTGATTTGGAAGGCATCCATAACTTCTGGTTTCCTTGGGAAGTTTTAAAAGTTAAAGAAGAAATTGCCGCCCATAATGTTACAGATGTTGTTATAGTAGGCGCGGGCTTTATCGGTATGGAACTGGCAGAGGAGTTTAACAAAATAGGCGTTAAGGTAAGCGTTGTGGAAATGCAGAACCGCATTCTGCCGCAGATGCTTGATTTGGAAATGGCAGAGCTTGCCGCAAAACCTGTTGCCGCTGCCGGTATAAATTTATATCTTGAAGAAAAAACAGTAGCGTTTGAAGGCGTGGGGCGTGTTGCCGCCGTTAAAACGGACAAGCGCACAATTCCGGCGCAGATGGTAATTGTAGCCGTTGGCGTACGCCCGAATGTTGAACTGGCGCGCGAAGCTGGGCTTGCCATTGGCCTGAGCGGTGCTATTGCCGTTAACGAATATATGCAGACGAGCGACCCCTGCATTTATGCGGGCGGCGATTGTGCGGAAAATACTCACCGCGTAAGTGGGGCTAAAATTTTTGCGCCTATGGGCAGCACCGCTAACAAGCACGGACGCATTATTGCCGATAATATTTGCGGTGATATGGTAAAATATCCCGGCGTTTTGGGCACGGGGCTGTGCCGTATGCCGGGAGTGGAAGCAGGCAGCACGGGCCTTAACGAAAAAACTGCCGCAGCGGCAGGAATTGATTTTGAATCCGTAATCGTTCCCGGCAATGACAGGCTTGCTTATATGCCTGGTGCAGGGCGTTTGGTGCTTAAGCTGTTTGCCGACAGGAAAACTCATAAGGTTATCGGCGTTCAGGCGGTAGGGCAAAGCGTTGATAAGCGCATCGACACGCTGGTTGCCGCTATCAGCATGGGCGCAGCGCTGGAAGATTTGAGTGAGTTTGACATTGGCTATGCGCCGCCGTTTAACGCCCCGATTGACAATATTGCCACGGCTGCCAACGTGCTGCTGAATAAAATTGAAGGCAGGCTGCGCAGCATTAACCCGAAGGAATTTAAAGAACTGCGCAAAAACAAAGCTTATACTTTGGTTGATGTGCGTACGCCCGGCGAATTTAAAAACTGCCATATAGCAGGTTGCTGCAATATTGTAAACCTGCCTTTGGATGAAGTGCGCAGCGAATGCTGCAAGGTTTTGTCCGATAAGGAAGCACGGCTTGTATGCAGCTGCCAGATTGACCTGCGCGGCTACGAAGCCGAAACCATGCTGCGCGCCCAGGGCTATAAAAACGTGCAGAGCCTTGAAGGAAGCATGAGTGCCTGGCCCTATGAAACCGAAAAAAGCAAATAACAGCAAAAATGTGTAAATTTATTGACACAAAGGGCACAGATTGGTAAAATAAATTAATAATATTCTTTACGTAACGATGCCCGGAGAAATTGTAGTTGGTTGAACAGCACAATGAAACTTTTATGCCGGGCTTTATTTTTTATTGAAAGGCAGTGGGATAATGAAAGTTGCAATTATTATGGGCAGCAATTCTGACTGGCCGGTGCTTGAACCGGCAGAAAAAACTTTAAAAAGTTTTGGCGTTGAAGTGGAAGTTGTAGTTGCTTCTGCACACCGCACCCCCAAAATGGTTCATGAGTTTGCGGCAGGCGCGCGTGAACGCGGCGTTGAGGTAATTATTGCCGCAGCAGGCGCTGCAGCGCATCTTGGCGGTGTTATTGCAGCATTTACAACACTGCCGGTAATTGGCATACCCATTAATGCCACTCCCTTAAACGGTATGGATTCGTTACTGAGCTTTGTACAGATGCCTTCCGGTATTCCGGTTGCAACCATGGCAATTAACGGTGCCAAAAACGCAGCGCTGTTTGCTGTACAGATTCTGGCAACCAAATATCCGGAACTTGTTGAAAAGCTGGCCGAAGACCGTGAAAAGATGAAAGCAGAAGTTAAGGCCAAAGGTGAAAAACTGGCTGCACTGCGTGCATCCGAACAGTAATTGCGGCGGCAGAAAAGGAGCAGAGAATGTCTGGCATTGATTTTCAGGATGATAAAATGCATGAGGAGTGCGGCGTATTCGGCATTTATTCCCATAATGACGATGTGGCGCTGAATACTTACTGGGGCTTGTATGCTTTGCAGCACCGCGGACAGGAAAGCTGCGGCATTGTAGCTACCGACGGCACTCATATGGAAGGCAAAAAAGGCATGGGCCTTGTGGCCGATGTTTTTAAAGGCGGCGTTGACGGGCTGGAAGGGCATATTGCCATCGGGCATGTGCGTTATTCCACTACCGGTTCCAGCATGGAATACAACATTCAGCCGCTGCGTGTTTATTTTGACGGCGGCAACCTTGCGCTGGCACACAACGGCAACCTTACCAACGCAGCAGAACTGCGCAAACGCCTGGCTCTGGAAGGCACGGTTTTCCAGACAACGGTTGATACGGAAGTTGTTGTAAGCCTTATTGCCCGCAGCCGCAAAAAAACTATTGAAGAACGTGTTGCCGAAGCAGCAAACACCATTAAAGGCGCTTTCGGCATTTTGGTTATGACCGACAACAAACTTATTGCCGTGCGTGACCAGTACGGCTTCCGCCCGCTGGCTATTGGCAAAATGGATGGCGGCTGGGTTGTGGCTTCCGAATCCTGTGCGTTTGACCTTGTAGGCGCCGAATTTGTACGCGACGTTGAACCGGGCGAAATGCTGGTATTTGAAAACGACCACGATGAGCCGAAAAGCAGCCGCTGGGCAGAAAACATGCCTGCCAAACGTGCGCACTGCGTATTTGAATATGTTTATTTTGCGCGTACCGACAGCGTTATCGACAAACAGTCTGTTTACCAGGCGCGCATCAATATGGGCAGGGAACTTGCCAAAGAAACAAAAGATATTAAGGCTGATATTGTAATTTCCGTTCCGGACTCCGGCACGGCAGCAGCAGTAGGGTACAGCCTGGAATCCGGCGTGCCGTTTATGGAAGGTTTAACCAAAAACCGCTATGTAGGAAGGACGTTTATTCAGCCTACCCAAAAACAGCGCCTTAACGCCGTAAGGCTTAAGCTTAACCCGGTGGAAAGCGTTATTAAGGGCAAATCCGTTGTTGTTGTTGACGACAGCATTGTGCGCGGCACAACCAGCGGCAAAATTGTAAAACTGTTAAAAGATGCCGGTGCGCGCGAGGTGCATATGTGCATAAGCTCCCCGCCGGTAACCGACCCGTGCTATTACGGCATTGATACCAGCGTGCGCAAGGAACTGATTGCTTCTACTCATACGGAAAAAGAAATCCGCCAGTATATCGGCGCAGATTCGCTGCATTACATTTCTCTGGAAGACCTGAAGCGTTCTTTAGACTGCATGGACCCAGAAGGAATGTGCTATGCCTGCTTTAATGCCCAATACCCGGATAATGCGGAAGAAACCCTGAGGCAGGGTTCTAAATATATTTTTGAAAACGAAGGCTGATACAGGAGGACGATGATGAGCGAAGAAACCAAGAAACAACTTACTTATGCAGACGCCGGTGTAAATATTGATGCCGGCAATGAAGCCGTTGAACTGATGAAAGCAAGTGTACAGGCTACTTACCGTCCCGAAGTTATCGGCGATATTGGCGGTTTCGGCGGTTTGTTTGCCTTAAACAGCGGCAAATACAAAGAACCGGTTCTGGTTAGCGGCACTGACGGTGTAGGCACCAAACTGAAACTGGCTTTTATGGCTGACAAACATGATACCATCGGCCAGGACGCCGTTGCCATGTGCGTAAACGATATTCTCGTGCAGGGCGCTGAACCGCTGTTCTTCCTCGATTATATCGCCATTGAAACTCTGGAAGCCAAAAAGGTTGCCCAGATTGTTAAGGGCGTTGCCAATGCCTGCAAAGAATCCGGCTGCGCACTGATTGGCGGCGAAACTGCCGAAATGAGCGATTTGTACGGTAAGGACGAATACGATATTGCAGGCTTCTGCGTAGGCGTGGTAGAAAAAAGCAAAATGATTACCGGCGAAAAAGTTAAACCGGGCGACGTGCTTTTGGGTCTGCCTTCTGCCGGTGTACATTCCAACGGCTTTACGCTGGTGCGCAAAATCTGCTTTGATGTAATGGGCTTTACCATGGATACCCCGGTTGAAGAATTCGGCACTACTTTGGGTGAAGAACTTCTGAAACCGACTCGCCTTTATCCGCGTGTATGCCTGCCGCTGATTGAAAAATTCAACCTGCATGGCATGGTACATATTACCGGCGGAGGTTTTTATGACAATATTCCGCGTATTTTGCCGGAAAACTGCGACGCAGACGTTAACGCAGGCGCATGGGAAGTTCCTGTTGTATTTAAAAAATTACAGGAATGGGGCAATGTTGATTGGCATGAAATGTACCGCACCTTTAACATGGGCGTAGGCATGGTGCTGGTAGTTGCTCCGGAAGAAGCTGACGCTGTACGTGAACACCTGAAAAATGCCGGTGAAACCTTCTACGAACTCGGTACTATTATAGAAGGCAGCGGCAAGGCTGTGCTGAAAGGCGGCGTTTTCGGTGAGTAAGCGCAAAATCGGCGTGCTTGTTAGCGGCAGGGGCAGCAATTTGCAGGCCCTGATGGATGAGATTGCCGCAGGTACGCTTAACGTTGAAATTACAGTTGTTATCAGCGACAAAAAGGACGCCTTTGCTTTGGAACGCGCAGAAAAAGCCGGTATTAAGGCTGTTGCCATTGACCGCAAAGAATGTGCTTCCAAAGAAGAATTTGAAAATAAAATTACCGGCGTGCTGGAAACAGCCGGTGCAGAACTTGTTGTGCTGGCAGGCTTTATGCGTATTTTAAGCCCGGATTTTGTAGGGCACTGGCACCATAAAATCGTTAATATCCACCCGGCGCTTCTGCCGAGTTTTCCAGGACTTGACGGGCAGGGCCAGGCACTTAATTACGGCGTTAAAATTGCCGGCTGCACCGTACATTTTGTAGATGAAGGCACCGACAGCGGCCCGATTATTCTGCAAAAGGCAGTGCCCGTGCTCGACGATGACACGCATGACACGCTGGCAGACAGAATTTTGGAACAGGAACACAAAGCATTGCCCGAAGCTGTAAGGCTGTGGAGTGAGGGCAGGCTGCAAATAGAAGGAAGGCACGTAAAAGTGCTTCCGGTAGTGGGGTGAATGAAAATGAGAATAAAAAGAGCTCTTTTAAGCGTATCCGACAAAACCGGCATTGTTAAACTGGCGCAGTTTCTGCATGATATCGGCGTGGAAATTATTTCTACCGGCGGTACCATGAAGGCTTTGCAGGATGCAGGCATTCCTGTAACTTATGTTAGTGACGTAACCGGTTTTCCGGAAATTATGGACGGCAGGGTAAAAACCCTGAACCCGAAAATCCATGGAGGCATTCTTGCTGTACGCAGCAACCCGGAACATGTAAAAGCCATGGAAGAACACGGCATTAAACCGATTGACCTTGTCGTTGTAAACCTTTACCCGTTCAGGGAAACCATTGCCAAACCCGGCGTAACCGAAGCCGAAGCCATCGAAAACATTGATATCGGCGGCCCGGCAATGGTAAGGGCGGCAGCCAAAAACTTCCGTGACGTTATTATTATTACCAACCCGGCACGTTACAGCAGCCTGATTGCAATGCTGCAGCAGCATGGTGATGCCGATATGAAAACACGTAAAACTCTGGCCAAAGAAGCATTTACACATACTTCCGAATATGATGCGGCTATCAGCGCATATTTGACCAAACAGCTTGCCGAAGGCAAATAAGGAGAAGCATCATGCAGATATTACTTATTGGCAGCGGCGGACGTGAACATGCACTGGCATGGAAACTTGCGCAGAGCGGGCAGGTTGAAAAGATTTTTGCAGCGCCCGGCAACCCCGGCATTGCCGCTGTAAAAAAATGCGAATGTGTTGAACTTAACTTAAATGACCTTGACAGTGTTGCAGATTTTGCCGAAGAGCACGGCATTGATTTAACTGTTGTAGGCCCTGAGGCAACTCTGGTTGCAGGTATTGCCGATGTTTTTGCTGCAAGAGGGCTTGCTGTGTTCGGCCCTTCCAAAGCGGCGGCAGAACTTGAAGGCAGCAAGGCATTTGCCAAAAATTTAATGGCCAAGTACAATATCCCGACGGCTTTCTTTAAAGTTTGCGAAGATTTGGAAACCGCCAAAGCCTATGTTAAGGAAAAAGGCGCGCCGATTGTTATTAAGGCGGACGGGCTTGCTGCGGGCAAAGGCGTGGTAGTTGCCATGACTGAAGCGGAAGCATACGAAGCCATTGATGAAATGATGGGCGAGCAGCATAAATTCGGCGGCGCGGGTGCACGCGTTGTCATCGAAGAATTTATGCAGGGCGAAGAAGCGTCGCTTCTGGCATTTACCGATGGCGAGCACATTGTGCCGATGATTGCTTCCCAGGACCACAAACGCGCTTTTGACGGCGATAAAGGCCCAAACACCGGCGGCATGGGCACTTATGCACCGGCTCCGGTTTTAACCGATATCCTGCGCCTGCGCGCTGTTGAAAAGATTTTAAAACCTGTTGTTGCAGCCATGAAGGCAGAAGGCAGAACTTATAAAGGCTGCCTGTATGCAGGCCTGATGGTTTGCGGCGATGAGGTTAAAGTTGTTGAATTTAACTGCCGTTTCGGCGACCCGGAAACGCAGGTTGTGCTGCCGCTTCTGGACGGCGACCTTGCTGAAATTATGCTGGCCTGCGCAACCGGCGGGCTTGACAAAGTAAGCATAGGCTGGCACGATAAAGCAGCCGTGTGCGTAGTGCTTGCTTCCGGAGGTTACCCGGAACATTATGCGCAGGGCTATCCTATCAGCGGCCTTGACGAAGCAGGCAAAATGCCGGAAACCGTTGTGTTCCATGCCGGAACGAAAATCAGCGACGGCAGCGTGGTAACGGCAGGCGGGCGTGTGCTTGGCGTTACGGCAGTGGGCAAGGATATTGCCGATGCGCAGGAACGTGCTTATAAAGCAGCTTCCGTTATCAGCTTTAAAGATATGCAGTACCGCAAAGATATTGCCTGGCGTGCATTGAAAAAATAAAATTTTGTCCCTGCGCTTTATGCGCCGGGACATTTTGTATACACCTAACCGGTTAATAATTTATACATAAAAATAAAATTTTAAGCAAAGGATGGATGAAAATGGCATTTTATTACGATGAACCCGCACATACTTTTAGTGAATATCTCTTAGTTCCCGGTTATTCTTCCAGTGAATGTGTTCCTGCAAATGTAGATTTGAGAACTCCGCTTGTTAAATTCAAAAAAGGCGAAGAACCTGCTATTACCATGAACATTCCGCTGGTTTCCGCTATCATGCAGTCTGTATCTGATGATAAAATGGCAGTTGCCCTCTCCAAGGAAGGCGGCATTTCCTTTATTTACGGTTCCCAGTCCATTGAAGACGAAGCTGCAATGGTTGAAAGAGTTAAAACCCACCGTGCAGGTTTTGTAAGCAGCGATTCCAACATCCGCCCGGACAGCACCCTGGCTGATATTATTGCCCTGAAGGAAAAAACCGGCCACAGCACTGTTGCCGTTACCAGCGACGGTACCGTTAACGGCAAACTGGAAGGCATTGTTACCAGCCGTGACTACCGCGTAAGCCGCATGGATTTGAATACCAAAGTTAAAGAATTCATGACTCCTATCAGCGAAATGATTGTTGCTGGCAAAGACACTACTTTGCAGGAAGCAAACGACATCATCTGGGACAACAAACTGAATACTCTGCCGATTATTGATGACGAAGGCCGTCTTTTGTACATGGTATTCCGTAAAGATTATGCAACCCACAAAGAATATCCGCTGGAACTTCTGGACAGCAAAAAACGCCATATCGTAGGCGCAGGCATTAACACCCGCGACTATGCAGAACGCGTACCGGCACTGGTTAACGCAGGCGTTGACGTACTCTGCATCGACTCTTCCGAAGGTTACAGCGAATGGCAGAAAATTACTCTGGCATGGATTCGCGAACATTACGGCGACAGCGTAAAAGTTGGCGCAGGCAACGTAGTTGACGCAGCAGGCTTCCGCTTCCTTGCCGAATGCGGCGCAGACTTTGTTAAAGTAGGTATCGGCGGCGGCTCCATCTGCATTACCCGTGAACAGAAAGGTATCGGCCGCGGTCAGGCAACCGCAGTAATTGAAGTTGCCAAAGCACGTGACGAATATTATAAAGAAACCGGCATTTATGTGCCTATCTGCTCCGACGGCGGCATTGTTTACGATTACCACATGACTCTTGCGCTGGCAATGGGCGCAGACTTCCTGATGCTGGGCCGTTACTTTGCACGTTTTGATGAAAGCCCGACCAACAAAGTTAACATCAACGGCAACTACATGAAAGAGTACTGGGGTGAAGGCAGCAACCGTGCCCGCAACTGGCAGCGCTACGACCTGGGCGGCGCACAGAAACTTTCCTTCGAAGAAGGCGTTGACTCCTATGTTCCGTATGCTGGCAGCCTGAAAGACAACGTAACTCTTACCCTTAACAAAGTACGTTCCACCATGTGCAACTGCGGAGCACTCAATATTCCCGAACTGCAGGCAAAAGCAAAAATTACTCTGGTATCTGCAACTTCTATTGTTGAAGGCGGCGCACACGACGTTATTCTTAAAGACAACAGCATGAATAATTACGTAAAATAATATTATAAAAATGTAAAACTGATTTTACCTGATTGACATATTTGTAATCTAAAGGTAAAATTATCTCATAATGTTTTTAGAGGAAGGTGCTGTTTGATATGAATTTAAGAAAATTTGCTCTTTGTGCTGTTGCCGGCGTAATGGCAGCTTCAATGATTTTTGCTGCAGGCTGCGGCGGCGATAAAGCATCAGACAAAAAAGTTTTAAAAGTAGGCATGGAATGTGCTTACGCTCCTTATAACTGGTCTCAGAACAGTGCGGACGGTGGTGCCGTAAAAATTGCGGGCAGCAACGAATATGCTTATGGCTATGACGTAATGATGGCCAAAAAACTTGCCGACTCCATGGGCGCTGAACTGGAAATCCAGAAAATTGAATGGGACGGCCTTGCACCGGCTGTTGTAAGCGGCAAAATTGATGCTGCCATTGCAGGTATGTCCATTACCTCCGAACGCAAACAGTCTGTAGACTTTACCAAACCGTATTATTATGCAAATGTAGTTGCACTGGTTAGAAAAGACACCCCGCAGGCAAATGCAACCAGCGTTGAAGAACTGCGCGGTGCAACTGCTACCAGCCAGCTCAACACCATCTGGTATGACCAGATTGACCAGGTTCCGGAAGTTAACAAACTGCCTGCAATCGACAATGTACCGGGCATGATTGTTGCTTTAACCTCCGGTAAATGCAACCTTATCGTAACCGATATCCCGACTGCCAAAGCTGCTGCTTTTGCAAACCCCGAACTAACCGTTCTCCAGTTCCCGGAAGACAAAGGCTTTAAAACTTCCAAAGAAGATGTTGAAATCGGCATTGCCATTAAAAAAGGCAACAAAGAACTGAAAGACGCTATGGACGCAGTTCTTGGCAAAATGACCCCTGCTGATTTCGATAAAATGATGGATGAAGCTATTCAGAAACAGCCGCTGGCAAAATAATATTTAACTTATGCTTTTTAAGGGGCCGGTTTAATCCGTCCCCTTCTTTCCGTATTTATTTCGATTGTATTAATGACTTAATGTTAGGTGGTTAAATTATGGCTACAATGCCCGATTCTTTCTTTTCGTGGGTAGTTTTTCTGCTGAATGAATACGGCGCCACTCTTTTGCAGGGCGCAGGCGTAACCCTTCTTTTGGCACTGGTCGGTACTTTTATCGGCTGTGTAATCGGTCTTGCAGTAGGCATCTGCCAGACAATTCCCGAAGACCCCAACGGCAGTTCTTTTAAACAGGCACTTGTTAAAGGCTTGAAGGCTGTTTTATCTTCTTACGTAGAAATTTTTCGCGGTACACCAATGATAGTACAGGCAATGGTTGTATATTATGGTGCGATGAGCCTGTTTGATATTGATATGTCGGCAATATTTGCCGGTTTCCTTGTTGTTTCCATTAATACCGGTGCGTACATGGCAGAAACTGTGCGCGGCGGCATTGAATCAATTGATGAAGGCCAGCGCGAAGCTGCCGTTGCTATTGGTATGGACCATTTCCAGACCATGCGCTATGTAGTTTTGCCGCAGGCTCTGCGCAACATTATGCCGCAGATTGGCAACAACCTTATTATCAATATCAAAGATACTTCCGTATTGAACGTTATTTCCGTTACAGAGCTTTATTTTGCTTCTAAATCGGCGGCAGGCGTTTATTACAGATACTTTGAAATTTTCTTCATTACCTGCGTAATTTATTTTATTATGACTTTTACGGCTTCCAGAATTTTACGCTGGCTGGAAAGCAAAATGGACGGCCCGAAAGACTATCAGCTGGTAGAGTATGATCCCATGGCTGACCCGTGCGGCCATTTTCAGGTAACTAACAAGAAAGGGCGGTAACAGAAATGGCAGATGAAAAAGAATTGCTGTTGTCCGTTCAGGATTTAAAAAAACAGTTCGGTGAACGTGAAATTTTAAAAGGCATCAGTTTTGATGTAAAAAAAGGTGACGTTGTTTGTATTATAGGTCCTTCCGGCAGCGGCAAATCCACGCTTATCAGATGCGTTAACTTTTTGGAGCAGCTTACGGGCGGCGTTATTGCCTACCGCGGGCAAAATGTACTGGAAAGCTTTAAAAACCTTGCTTTGTACCGTACCAAAGTTGGTATGGTATTTCAGCAGTTCAACCTGTTCAATAATATGACCGTGCTTGAAAACTGCATGGTCGGGCAGGTTAAAGTGCTCGGCAAAGATAAGGACACGGCGCACAGTACGGCAATGAAGTATTTGGAACATGTCGGTATGGCAAGTTACATCAATGCCAAACCGCATCAGCTTTCCGGCGGGCAGAAACAGCGTGTTGCCATTGCCCGTGCTTTGGCGCTTGAACCGGAAGTGCTTTTAATGGACGAACCTACTTCGGCGCTTGACCCTGAAATGGTTGGCGAAGTTTTGGCGGTAATGAAAGAACTTGCCGATGAAGGTCTGACGATGGTAATTGTAACGCATGAAATGGCTTTTGCTCGTGATGTATCTTCGAGGGTAATTTTTATTGACCAGGGTGTTATCGCAGAAGAAAGCAGTCCGGAAGAAATTTTCTCTGCGCCTAAAAACCAGCGCACCAAGGACTTTTTAAGCCGCTTTAATTTAGGCAAACAGTAAAAACTTAAAGGATTTTTCTCCTGCTTGTAGAATTTTACAGCAGGAGATTTTTTATATATAACCCGAAAGGATTTTGCCAATGTTAAGAAAATTACTTTCTTTTATATGCTGCATATTATTTTTAACGCTTTTAAATACGGCCGGTGCTGCTGGCAGGGGCACTATTTTATTTGTGCCGCTCGATAATCGCCCGGTATGCCTGGAATATTCCGTAAACAGCATGCAGGCAGCAGGCTGGAACGTGGAAACGCCGCCGGAGGAATATATTGCTTCCAATCACCGCAGCGGCAATCCGGATAAGCTGTATGAATGGCTGGCAGAACGTGCGCCGCTGGCGAATGCTGTTATTGTGTCTTCCGATGCCATGCTGTACGGCGGGCTTGTGGATTCGCGCACGCACCATATTGACCGCGAAGTTTTAAAAGAACGCGCCGAACGCCTTGTAAGCCTAAAAGACCTTGGCGGCGACCCGCTGGTTTATGTTTTTACAACCATTATGCGTTCGCCGCGTGCCAGTGCGGCACCTGTGGAACCGCCGTATTATGCCGAATGGGGCAGCCGCATTTTTCAGCTTGGCGAGCTTGAAGACAGGGAAGATTTAAAAGAAATAACAAGGCGTGAACGCAAAGATTTAAAACGCCTGAGAAAAGAAATTCCGGCTGAGGTACGCGCCGATAATATGAAACGCCGTGCCTTGAATATTGAAATGACGGAGCTTTTACTGCATGGCGTGGAAAGCGGCGATTTTGATTATATGCTGATTGGCCGCGACGATACGGCACAGTTTTCACAGGCACATAAGGAAGCACGCAAAATGGGCATTCTTGTAAGCGAGCTGCCGAAAGAACGCATCCGCTTTTTTGCCGGCGCCGACCAGCTTGGCATGGTGCTTTTAAACAGAGCAGCAAACCGTTTGAGTTATGATATTCCTATGGTTTTTGCAGCGTATGGCGACGGCAAGGGCAAAAATACCATTCCTTCGTATGAAGATGACCCCGTGGATATTAGCGTAAATGAACATATTCACGCCGTTGGCGGCTGGCCTACCAAATACCTGCACCGTGCGGATATGGTGCTTTTTGTAAACACGCCTGCAAGCGGAGTGACGCTTGAGGCTTCGGCACCTTCGAATAACGGTACCGTAACCAGACAGCAGGAACGCTTTATGAAAAAACTGGATTATTTTATGCAGCAGAATAAGCCTGTTGCGGTTGCCGATATTGCCTATGGCAACGGTGCTGATAATGCGCTGGTAAAAGAACTTTTTAATGAAGGCAAGGCTTACAGGATAGTGGCTTACGGCGGCTGGAACACTGCCGGAAATACTATCGGCTTTGCTCTGTCGCAGGGGCTTTTGGCACCGCGTATGACGGAAGCGGGCAAAGATAATCTGCTTAATATACGTTATCTTGATGACTGGGCTTATCAGGCCAATGTACGCATGAAAGTATCGGCAGGATTAATCTGGCCCAACCACTGGCCAAACAGCGGCCTTAACAGCGAGCAGCTTGTAGCGGCAGAAAAGATGATTGCAAAAGAAATGAAAAATACCGCAGCGCCGCTTATGACGGAAAAAACTGTTGACGAATATAAGTTTAATCTGCCGTGGCAGCGCATGTTTGAAGTACGTGTAGCACAAAAATAACTTTACGGATGGTGAGTACGTGGAATTTGCAAATAAGCTTGTTTTAAACAGTGGTTTTGTTTTTGATTATACCAACATGTTGGGTGAAGGCAGAATTAAAACAGAAGATTTGCAGGAAATGGAAACTGCCATGCAAAAAGCCCGTGACGCAGTTAACGAAATGCGCTCGAGCGGCACGGCCTATAACCATCTTTCGAAAGATGGCACGCCTGAACCCGTATATTTTACGCGTTTGCCGGAAATAAAAAATGGCAATCCCAATACGCCGGTATCTTTGCAGAAATTAAAAGAGTTTGGCGATTATTTGCGCACGAATGTTGATGCGGTTGTATTTTTAGGCGTTGGCGGCTCGTATTTGGGCAATAAGGTATTGTTTGATATTGGTGCCGGGCCGAGCTGGAACTCTATGGGTGAAAAGCGCCGCAATGGATATCCGCGCATATATTTTTCCGGCAATAATTTGGACGCAGGCCAGTGCGAAGAAATTATGAACGAGCTGCGTTACTGGTCGGTACATGCCTGGCCTAAGAAAAAACGCTTTAAGGTAATGCTGGTGCCGATTTCCAAATCCGGTTCAACGCTCGAAACTCTGGCTTCGTTTATTTATTTTTATGAAGCGTGCAATAAAAGCGTTATGTTCGATACCGAAGTTACCGCCGTTACAGACCGCAATCCCGAAGCCGGTTCGCCGCTGTTTGCGCTGGCACAGAAGCATGGCTGGCGGTGTTTTGATATTAAAAACGGCATTGGCGGGCGTTTCAGCGTGCTTACGGACCCGGGGCTTGTTACGGCTGCCGCTATCGGCATGAACGTGGAAGAACTGCTTAAAGGTGCGGGAGAGATGGAAGAAGCCTGCTGCACGGATGATGTGTACGCCAATCCGGCTTTGATGAATGCCGCATTAAAATATATTGCTTCTGAAAGGTACGGCTGCCACATAGAAGTTTTTATGGGCTACGGCGAGCGTTTAGGTTCGCTGGGGCAGTGGTATGTGCAGCTTCTGGCCGAATCGCTCGGCAAAAAGCACAACAGAAATGGCGAAATTGTTTATTACGGACGCACTCCGGTGCCTGCAGTAGGCACAACCGATATGCACGCGCAGACACAGCTGCATCAGGATGGCATACGCAATAAAGTTGTACAGTTTTTGCAGATAAAAAATATGCCGGGCGATATTGTGCTTGGCATGCCCTTTGAAGAAGCTGCATTTAAAAAGTACAATGGGCTGAATATGTCCGATGCTTTGGCAATGGCGCTTGATTCCAATGCGGAAGCCTTGAACAGCGACAGACGTTTTAATGCGCGTTATGTTCTGCCGGAAATGAATGCCTATCATTTAGGCGAGCTGTTCTACTTTTTAATGCTCAGCGTGGCATATGAAGGCGAACTTGCCAATGTAGACGCTTTTGACCAGCCCGGCGTTGAAGCCTATAAGAAAATTATGAAGGCTAAATTTGCTGAACGCAGCAATTAAAGAGCGGAGGCTTGTTATGAAAAAATTTTTGGCGGTACTTTTATTAATGCTTGGAATGACCAATTTTTGCTGGGCGCAGGAAAATGCACAAACAGGAGAGAACGCAAAAATGCATGAATTTATGTTAAAAGCAGTTGCTGAAGCAGAAAAGAACATTATCAGCAAGGATGGCGGCCCGTTTGGCGCTGTTATTGTTAAAGACGGAGTTATAGTAGGCACCGGCCATAACGAAGTATTAAAAAATAATGACCCTACCTGCCATGCGGAAATGCAGGCTATCCGCGATGCCTGCCGTAATTTAAAAACCTTCGATTTAACCGGCTGCGAACTTTATACTTCCTGTTATCCCTGTCCGATGTGCCTTTCGGCTACAATCTGGGCTAACATAAAAAAGGTTTATTACGGCAATACTGCGGAGGATGCCGCTGATATCGGCTTCCGCGATGATTTTATTTATAAGTTTATTGAAGGCGGCTGCAAAGATGTGCAGGTGCTGGACTTGGAGCAGCAGCGGCGTGACGAAACCATTGTAACTTTTAAAAAATTTGCAGAGCAGGCAGAAAAAACTATTTATTAAGTTGACTGTATTTTATGCTCATAGTATACTTGATAGAGGACAGCGGCGTTCAGCTCTGAGCGCCGTTTTTAATTACTGATAAGTCCGTTTATAACAGGAGGAATTGAAAATGAAAATGGAATTCTCCAAAATGCACGGCTGCGGCAATGATTATGTTTATGTAAACTGCATGGAAAAAGAAGTGCCCAATCCCGGTGCTGTTTCCGAATATGTAAGCCACAGACGTTTCGGTATCGGCTCTGACGGCCTTATTTTAATTATGCCTTCCGATAAGGCAGATTTCAGAATGCGTATGTTTAACGCCGATGCTTCCGAAGGCAAAATGTGCGGCAACGGCATCCGCTGCGTGGCAAAATATGTTTATGATAAAGGATTAACTGATAAAACTACTTTCACGATAGAAACCTTATCCGGCATTAAAACTATTGACGTAACATTAAAAGACGGCAAAGTTGCAGAGGCTTCTGTCGATATGGGCAAACCTGTTTTAAAATGCACGGACATTCCGATGATAAGCGACCACTTTGTATTTGTTGACCAGGGCCTTGTTATTGCGGAAGACGTTGTTTATAACGGTACTGCCGTATCTATGGGCAACCCGCATTTTGTAACTTTTGTTGATGATGTGGACAGCCTTGACCTTGAAAAATTAGGGCCTTTGTTTGAACATCACAAACTGTTCCCGGAAGGCGTTAATACCGAATTTGTACAGGTAATTGACAAAAACACCGTAAAATTCCGCGTATGGGAACGCGGCAGCGGCGAAACCTGGGCCTGCGGCACCGGTGCCTGCGCTGTTGCGGTAGCCTGCGTAACTCTTAATAACGCCGGCAAACGTGATGAAGAATTAAAAGTTATTGCCAAGGGCGGCGAACTTAAGGTAACCTATCGCAAAGATGACAGCGTTATTTTAAAAGGTCCAGCTACCCTGGTATTTGACGGAGTAATTGATATTCCGGACGAAATTGTTTCCAAATAAAATTTTATATATTTATTATTCATGGGGGAATACGAATGGCTTTTGTTAACCAAAATTACTGCAATTTAAAAGAAAGTTACCTGTTTTCGCAAATTGCCCATAAAGTGGCAGAATTTACGGCAGCCCACCCGGAAAAGAAAATTATAAAAATGGGTATCGGCGACGTAACCTTGCCGCTGGCTCCTGCAGTTATTGAAGCAATGCAGAAGGCAGTTGCTGAAATGGGCGTTAAGGAAACCTTCCGCGGCTATGGCCCGGAACAGGGCTATGATTTTCTGCACGAAGCTATTGCCAAATATTATGCAGGCTTTGGCGTATCCGTTGCCAGTGATGAAATCTTCATCAGCGATGGCGCTAAAAGCGACTGCGGCAATATGACCGATATTTTCAGCAACGACAATGTAATTTTAATTCCGGACCCGGTTTACCCGGTATACCTTGATACCAACGTAATGTGCGGACGCAAAATTATTTACATGCAGGGTAAACCTGAAAACGATTTTCTGCCGATGCCGGATGACAGCGTAAAAGCTGATATTATTTATCTGTGCTCGCCGAATAACCCGACCGGCGCTGTTTACACCAAAGAACAGCTGGAAAAATGGGTAGCCTATGCGCTGAAAAACGATGCGGTTATTCTTTATGATGCCGCATACGAATCCTTTATCAGTGACCCTGAAATTCCGCGCAGCATTTTTGCTGTTGAAGGCGCTAAAAAATGTGCAATTGAACTGTGCTCTCTTTCCAAAACTGCAGGCTTTACTGGCACCCGCTGCGGTTATACCATTGTGCCGCATGATTTGGTACGCAAAACCAAAGACGGCAGGGAAATGTCACTGAACAAAATGTGGCTGCGCCGTCAGACTACCAAGTTTAACGGCGTTCCGTATATTATTCAGCGCGGCGCAGAAGCTGTATTCAGCGAAGAAGGCCAGAAACAGTGCCGCGAAATGCTGGCTTTTTATAAAGAGAATGCCCGCATTATGTCGGAAGCGCTTGCTAAAAAGGGCATTAAGTTCTACGGTGGTACACATTCCCCGTATATCTGGATGCAGTGCCCCAACGGCATGGGCTCCTGGGAGTTTTTCGATTATCTGTTGGAAAAACTGGCTGTTGTCGGTACTCCGGGCGCAGGCTTCGGTTCCATGGGCGAAGGTTATTTCCGCCTGACGGCTTTTGGCAGCAGGGAAAATACCATTGAAGCTATGGAAAGAATTGAAAAAGGTTTATAAAAAATGTGTGAAAAGCAGGTGAAAAATGAATTCACCTGCTTTTTTTACGGTATTTTGTGCTATAATAGTGAAAGATAAATTTAAGGGAGGTTCTTCAATGAAAAAAATTTTATTGATTGTGATGATGCTTGTAATGTGCGTATCTTCTGCCTGCTTCGCCAGCGACGGCAGCGTGCTTGATGCGGAAGCTAAAATGGTAGATCAGTTTTTGAACGCGTCTTCTTACAAAAATGTTTCTTCAATTTTAAGCGATGACATGAAAGCTAACTTTGATGAAACCAAATTCAATGAATATAAAGCAAGCATTACTAAAGATTTAGGTGCTTTTAAAGAAAAACAGCTTGTTAACGTTATTAAAAGACCGGGCGTTGACCGCTTGGTTTACGGTGCCGGTTTTGACGGCGGCAAAGTAATGATGGTAATTGCTGATTTTGCCGTAAATAACGAAAAACCGCTGCTTTTAAATATCGCTATTGTTCCTCCTCAGCCGCCGAAAGATCAGGCTCAGGAAGACCAGAACAAATAAATAATAAGCTGAAAAATAAAACCGGGTACTGCCAGACGGCAGGCCCGGTTTTGTGCGTTAACGGCAATTATTTTAAATTTTAAATTTTAAATCAGCCGAACTGGTTGCGGTAAGGGTCACTTTTGCCCCAGCAGAGGAAAACGAGGGAAACGAGTGAAACAAGCGGAATAATAAGCCCTACGAGAACCAGAACTGTTTTTGGCCAGTTGAGTCCGATATCATGGCAGCGTCTTACCGCAAGCGACATCTGCGGAATAACAAAGACGGATGATGCCGCTACAAGAAGCGGCATGTTTATGGCGCGCCCGATTGTCATCAGTGCATAAGTCAGCACAAAAACAATTAAGTATCTTCTTATAAACGGCTTCTTTTCCAAACGGCCGTTAAAAGTTAAAAAATCGTTAATAAGTTTAAAACTGTCCATTTTTTCATCTCCGTTTAAATTAATTGCCAGTGGTTACTTTTTAATTTTAGCTTAATTAACTTAAGCTGTCAAAGTTTTTAAATAAACAAGACAATATATTATAAAGTATGATAAAATAAAGTATTAAGACTTTTGGAACGGGTGATTACGTGCATTTAAAATCTTTTTCGGCATACGGCTTTAAATCGTTTGCCGACAGAATAGAACTTGATTTTGGCAGCGGCATAACGGCAATTGTAGGCCCTAACGGCAGCGGCAAAAGCAATATCTCCGATGCCGTGCGCTGGGTGCTGGGCGAACAGAGCGCCAAATATCTGCGCGGCAGCAAAATGGAAGATGTTATTTTCAGCGGCAGCAGCAAAAGGCGTGCGCTTGGCGTGGCGGAAGTTACGCTGAACTTTGACAACAGCGACCACCGCCTGGGGCTGGATTTTGACGAAGTAAGCATTACACGCCGCGTGTTCCGTGATGGCGACAGCGAATATGCCATTAATAAAAAGAACTGCCGCCTGAAGGATATAATTGACCTGTTTGCCGATACAGGGCTTGGGCGCGGTTCACTTTCCATTATCGGGCAGAATAAAATAGACGAAATTTTAAACAGCCGCCCGGAAGAAAGGCGCAATTTATTTGAAGAAGCGGCAGGCATTGTTAAATACCGCCTGCGCAAAAAAGATGCGGCGCGGCGTTTGGATGATACGGCAGCCAACCTGACGCGTATTAATGACATAAAAACGGAAGTGGAATCGCAGCTTGAACCTTTAAAAGAAGCGGCAGCCAAAACGGAACAGTATAATGTTTGGGCAGGAGAATTGCGCACCTGCCGTTTAACGCAGTTTGTGCGCAAAATAGATGTGCTTGAACAGGCACGCGCCCAACAGGAAGAAAAAGACGCTGCTCTGGAACGGGAAGTTGCCCAAAATGCGGCAGCAGCAGGCAGGCAGCAGGCGTTATGCGCACAGCTGCAGCAGGAAGCTGATGCTTTAAGCGAAAATTACAATAAATTACAGGATGATATAAAAGCCAAAGAAACTGCGCTGGAAAAAGTGCGCGGGCAGGGCGCGGTTTTGAAGGAACGCATTTTGCAGAGCCGTAAGGCAGGCGTGCGTTTAAGCCAGCAAAACGAAAAACTGGAACAGCAGGTTACGAGCCTTGAAAAACAGCTTGTTTCCTTAACTGATGAATATGATGTTTTGGAGAAAAAGCAGACGGCGGCAGGTTTGCTGGTGCAGAAACTTACGCTTGGGCAGAAAGAAAAAGAAGCGCTTGTACAAAAAGCCCGGAATGAGGCCGAAAGCCTGAAAGACGCGGCGTTTGACACCATGCGCCGTATGGTTGATTTGCGCAACAGAATACGCACGCTGGAAACTGAACAGGAGCAGCGCATGCGCAGGCGTGAGGCTTTAAAAAAGAACATAGAAGAAACAGAAAGCGAACTTGTAAAACAGGACGCCGCTTACCGCAAATTGCTGGAAAACCAGGCTGACCTGGAAAACAATGTGCAGCTTTCGCAGCGCAGCAGTGTGGAGCTGGCGCGTAAGCTGGTAGACGAAAATACAGCCTTAAACGCTGTACGACAGAAGTATAATGACTGCCAGCGCAGAATTACAGCACTTGAAAGCCGCCAGAATGTATTAAATAATATGCAGAAGGCGTATGAGGGCTTCGGCTACGGCGTTAAAGCGGTTCTGCGCGCGGAAGAAAGCTGGCGCGGGAGAGTAATCGGTGTTGCCGCAGAACTGATTAGTGTTGACGCGCAGTACGTTACTGCGATTGAAACCGCATTGGGAGCTGCTTCACAGAATATAGTAATGCGCGATGCCGAGGCGGCAAAGGCGGCAATCGGCTATTTAAAACAGCATAAATACGGCAGGGCAACTTTTCTGCCGCTTGATACCATAAAAACTTATCCGCGCAAAGCGGAGGACAACCAGCTGAAAAAAATGCCGGGCGTGCTTGGCTTTGCCGATGAACTTATAAGCTGCGGGCAAGATGTTGAGCAGGTATTTAAGTTTTTGCTGGGGCGTGTGCTGGTAGCGCAGGATATGGATGCGGCGCTTGAGGCAGCACGCAGAAGCGGTTTCCGTATGCGCGTGGTTACATTGCAGGGGGATGTTGTAAACGCCGGCGGTTCGCTTACGGGCGGCAGCAGGCAGCAGAAAGAAGCGGGCTTTTTATCGCGCGTTAAGGAAATAGAAACGCTTGCCCGGCAGGAAGAAGAACTACGCCATGAACTGCTCGGCTATCAGGAGCAGGCAGAAGCTGCTGAAGAAGTTATTAAAGATTACAGCACCAAGCTGAATGCTTTAAAAGCTGAACTGCAAAAATATGCCGTAAGGCGTGCCGAAATAACCTCCGGCTTAAGCCGTGCCGAAGCCGAAAAGCAGCGCATGAGCAGAAATCTGGAAGTGCTTTTGGATGACCGTGCAGCAGCGGCGGAAGAATATTTGGCAGCACGCGGCAAATTGCAGGAGCTACGCCCGCAGCTTGCGGAAATAGAAAAAGAAGATACGAAGAGCAAAAGCCATCTTGATGCCTTGCAGAAAAAAATGCAGGCAGAAAGCAGTGAGCTTGAAAGCATCCGCAGGCAGCTGCAGGATGCGCGTGTGGAAAGCGAAGCGACTACTGCCAAAACAACCATGATGGCAGAGCGCATGCATCAGCTTGACGGTGAAATGGAACGCTTGCAGCGCGAAGTTCTTGCCAATGAAAACGAACAGCAGAATTTGGAAAACTCCATTGCCGAAAGCGAAAATCAAAAGGCGGAACTGGCGCAGCAGACGGAAGCGCTGATGGCAGAATTAAACGTTATCAGCGGCGGCAGGGAAGAATTTACTGCCAAACGCATAGAAATTGCCGCAAGGCAGGAAAAAGCGGCTTTGGAACTTACGCAGGCCCAGAAAGCACTGGAAGAAGCCGAAAGGAAACGTAACCAGGCTGCGCTGGAAAGTGTAAAACAAAATGCCGAATACGAACACGTATTGCAGCAGCTCGAAAGCGAATATGGCCTGACACTTGAAGAAGCACATAAGGAAGCACTGCTTGAAGCAGGCGACAGCTCGCTGCGCAGGCAGGAATTGAGCCTGCAAAGGCGAATTGAAGAACTTGGGCCTGTTAACGCGGCAGCTATTGAACAGTATGCCGCCGTTAAAGAGCGCTTTGAGTTTTTGCAGAAACAGTATGACGACCTTGCAGGCGCCAAAGCAAATCTTGAAAGCGTTATCAGTGAAATTAATTCCGGCATGAGCAAAAGGTTTAAAGAGGCTTTTGCCAAAATAAACGTTTATTTTTCGGAATGTTATGTAAAACTGTTTGGCGGCGGTACGGCTTATTTAAAACTTACCGACCCGGGTGACGTGCTTTCGAGCGGCATTGATATAGAAGTGCAGCCGCCGGGCAAGAAGCTGCAAAGCCTGTATCTGTTAAGCGGCGGCGAAAGGGCTCTTACAGTGATAGCGCTGCTTTTTGCGTTGTTAAGTTACAGCCCTGCACCGTTTTGTATTTTGGACGAAATTGATGCGGCACTTGACGAAGCCAATGTAGACCGTTTTGCACGCTTTTTAACGGCTTATGCCGAAAACACTCAGTTTATTGTCATTACACACCGCAAAGGCACTATGGAAGCCGCCAATGTACTGCATGGCGTAACTATGGAAGAATCCGGTGTTTCAAAATTATTATCTGTAAAACTAACGGAAAAGGAGTAAAATGATGGGCTTTTTTGAGAGATTGAAAGACGGGCTGCAAAAAACCAGAAAAAATTTTACGGAACGCATTGAAGTTCTGGTTGGCATGTCCGCAGAAATTGACGATGATTTTCTTGACGAACTGGAAATGATTCTTTTAAGTGCCGATGTTGGCGCAAAAACCACCGAAAAACTTATTGAAGCTGTGCGCCAGGCAGCACGCAAAAAGGAAATTAAGGGAACGGAAGATGTTGTTCCGTTTTTAAAGAAATATCTTACGCAGATGCTTACGGAAGAAGGCCAGCGCACACGCATCAGCGGCACTCCTACCGTTATTCTTGTTGTAGGCGTTAACGGCGTTGGCAAAACCACCACCATCGGCAAACTGGCAAATTATTTCCACCTGCTTAACTACAAGGTTATGATTGCCGCTGCCGATACTTTCCGCGCAGCTGCTTCCGAACAGCTGGAAATCTGGGGCAAGCGCGCCGGTTGCGATGTTATCAAGCACGCAGAAGGCGCAGACCCGGCTGCAGTTGTTTTTGATGCCATGAAAGCGGCAATCGCCCGCAAGGCGGATATCCTTTTTATCGACACGGCAGGGCGTTTGCATAACAAGGCCAACCTGATGAACGAACTGGAAAAAATTCACCGCGTTATTAAGCGCGAAATTCCGGAAGCACCGCACGAAACCTTCTTGGTGTTGGATGCCACAACCGGGCAGAACGCCATTACGCAGGCCAAGGTATTTACGGAAACCGCCAATGTTACCGGCGTTGTGCTGACAAAGCTTGACGGCACGGCCAAAGGCGGCGTGGTTATCGCCATCCGCGAAGAACTTGGGCTGCCTGTTAAATGGATTGGCGTCGGCGAAGGCATTATGGATTTCCGCCCGTTTGAACCCGAAAAATTTGTTGACGCATTATTTAATACTGACAAGTAAAAACACTTGACAGCCTGTGCCTGTTTATGTATAATACATACGTTGACTTAATTAAGAAGGTACGGGTATCGTTATGCTGGATGACAGTTTTAAGCAGAGAATACGCCTCGGCAGGCTGTATGATGTTTACGGGCCGCTTTTGACGGCCAAACAGCAAAGCTGCATGGAACTATATTTTTGTGATGACCTGTCACTGGCTGAAATTGCCGCAGAGCTTGATGTATCGCGGCAGGCCGTACATGATTTGATACACCGCGTAGAGCAGATTCTGGAACGCTACGAAACCAAAATGAAGCTTCTGGAACGCGAGGAAAAACAGCAGCTGCTGCGCATGGAGGCATGCAGGCTGCTTGACGGATATATGGAAACGAATAATACAGAGTTACTTAAAAGGCTGAAAAATCTGCTTAAAGATTCGTAAGCCGGAGGCAGGTAAAAATGGCTTTTGAAAATTTATCTGAACGCTTGCAAAAAGCTATCAGAATGTTCCGCAACGGCGGCAAGATAACTGAAGACGATTTAAAGGCTCCGCTGCGTGAGGTGCGCATGGCGCTTCTGGAAGCGGACGTTAACTTTAAGGTTGTAAAAGATTTTGTGGCAACCATCCGCGAACGCGCTGTTGGCGAAATTGTTAATGAAGGCTTAACACCCGGCCAGCAGATTATAAAAATTGTTAATGAAGAACTTACCAAACTGCTTGGCGGCACTCAGAGCAAACTTGCAGTTTCTCCGAAACCGCCGACAGTTATTATGCTGGTAGGCTTGCAGGGCGCAGGTAAAACCACCACGGCCGGCAAACTTGCCAATATGCTGCGCAAAAAAGGCAAGCACCCCATGCTGGTTGCTGCCGACGTTTACCGCCCGGCAGCAATAAAACAGCTGGAAGTTTTGGGCGCGCAGCTTAATATTCCCGTATTTACGCTTGGTGACAAGGTATCGCCTGTGGAAATTGCCAAAGAAGCAATGACTAAAGCACACAGCATGAATTACGATACCGTCATTATAGATACCGCAGGCCGCCTGCATATTAATGAAGAACTGATGGGCGAACTGCGCAACATTAAAGCGGCTGTTTCGCCGCATGAAATCCTTTTGGTTGTTGACGCAATGACCGGTCAGGACGCCGTAACCGTTGCCGAAAGTTTCAATAACGATTTGGGCATTGACGGTTTGATTGTTACCAAACTTGACGGTGACGCCAGAGGCGGCGCGGTGCTTTCCGTAAAAGCCGTTACCGGACGCCCCGTTAAGTTTGTAGGTATGGGCGAAAAACTTGACGCCCTGGAACCTTTCTATCCGGACCGCATGGCTTCGCGTATCCTTGGCATGGGCGATATTTTAACCTTTATTGAAAAGGTGCAGTCCACCACCGATATGGCTAAAGCGCTGGAGATGGAAAAGAAACTGCGCAAAAACGAGTTTACGCTCGAGCAGTTCCTTGAACAGATGCAGCAGATTAAAAAGCTCGGCCCGCTGGAAAATATTCTCGGCATGATTCCCGGCATGGGCGGCATAGCACAAAAGCTGAAAGAAACCGATGTGAACGAAAAGGAATTTGCCCACATCGAAGCCATCATTCAGTCCATGACCATTAAGGAAAGGCGGAATCCCGAAATCATCAACGGCAGCAGGCGCAAACGCATAGCCGCAGGCAGCGGCACGCGCGTGCAGGATGTTAACCGTTTGCTGAAAAAGTTTGAAGAAAGCAAAAAGATGATGAAACAGATGCGCGGTATGGCAAAGTTTGCTTCAAAAGGCGGCTTCAAGCTTCCTTTTATGCACTAATAAATTATAAAATTCAATTGGAGGAGGTGAAAATAAAATGGCAGTTAAAATCCGTTTAAAACGCATGGGCGCTAAAAAAGCTCCTTTCTACCGTGTTGTAGTTGCAGATTCCCGTTCTCCGCGTGACGGCCGTATCATTGAAAGCATCGGTTACTACGATTCCACCACTGAACCGGCTACCGTTAAAATTGATGAGGAAAAAGCTCTCTCCTGGATGGCTAAAGGCGCACAGCCGACTGATACTGTTAAAAACCTTTTCAGCAAAGGCGGTATCATGAAAAAATATGCTGAATCTAAAGCAAAATGAAATGAGGCGTGATTGACATGAAAGAATTGGTAGAAGTTATGGCCAAGTCTTTGGTCAGCAATCCGTCTGCAGTAGTAGTGGAGGAGGAAACCACAGGTACAACCACGGTTCTCCGCCTCCATGTTGCTCCTGAAGATATGGGCAAGGTTATTGGCAAACAGGGCCGCATTGCCAAGGCAATCCGCACTGTTATGAAAGCAGTAGCTACCCGCGAGAATGTAAAAGTGATTGTAGAGATCGTCTAAAGGATGGGCTGATAATGGATAAAATGTTTGTCAGGGTACCTGTTGCTGTTAAAGCAAAAGTAACCGAAGATTTAAAAATGAAAATTATTGGCGATGTCCAAGATACTATAAAAAAGATGGATCTGGAACTTGAGCATTTTGAATTCCAGGCTAAAAAGGCCCTTGCACAGGCCGCCGGTGATTTAAGCGTGCTGCCGGCGCTGCGCAGCCAGATTGATGCTGAAAGAAGCAAACGCCAGGCAGCAAAGGCTGAAGCCGAAGCAAGACTGAAACGTGCTGAAGCATTGGAAATCGGCGCAGAAATAGGCCATGGTACTTTGGAACGTACCGTTGAAATAGGAATAGGTACTGACCTTGACGCTCTTGCAAGAGCGGAAATCCTTACCGAAGACGGCAAAATCATTGCCTTCCGCGACTAATGGATAAACAGGTTTGTATTGGAACAATCGTCGCTCCGCACGGTGTGCGGGGCGATATTCGTATATTGCCTCAAACGGAGCATCCGGAACAGTTTCTTGAATTGGATTATCTGCTTTTGGAGGATGGGCGCACGCTGCATTTGACAAATGCCCGTTTTCATAAAAGAATGGCGCTTATAAAGTGCCGTGAGGTTAATAATATGAACGAAGCCGAAATGCTGCGCGGCCAGAAGGTGTATGTTAACACGGAGGATTTGCCGGAACTTGAAGAAGGCGAATTTTATGTGGCTGACCTGTTGGGGTGCAATGTAGCTGACGAAAGCGGAAACGCTGTCGGCGTGCTGAAGGACGTTATCAGCACCGGCAGCAACGATGTTTATGTCGTTACAGGCACGGACGGCAAAGAACTTTTGATACCGGCGCTTAAAAAGCACGTTAAGGAAATTAACCTTGACGAACGCCGTATTACAGTAGAACTTCCCGAATGGGTTGATGAAAAATGAAATTTTTATTTGTAACCCTTTTCCCGGAACTGATAGAGCAGGTTTGCAGTTACAGCATTGTAGGGCGCGGCATGTCTGCCGGGCTTTTAAGCGTCAGCTGCATAAACCCGCGCGATTTTACGCATGATAAGCACCGCACGGTTGACGATTCGCCCTTTGGCGGCGGCGCCGGTATGGTGCTTAAGCCGGAACCTTTTGTAGCCGCTATCCGCAAAGCGAAGGAAGAACTGCCGGACGCGCGCGTAATTGCGCTGTGCCCGGGCGGCAGAACGCTGAAGCAGAGCATTGTTGAAGATTATGCCCATGCCGGGCAGGACCTGATTTTTGTATGCGGCCATTACGAAGGTTTTGACGAGCGCATTTTTAACTGGGTGGATGAGAAGCTTTCCGTCGGCGATTATGTAGTTACGGGCGGCGAACTGCCGGCCTTAATGGTGCTTGACGCCGTGGCAAGGTTTATCCCCGGCGTGCTTGGCAAAATGGCCAGTGCCGAGGAAGATTCATTTTCAACCGGGCTTTTGGAATATCCGCAGTATACGCGCCCCGTTGAATTTGAAGGGCTGGTTGTGCCAGAGGTTCTGCGCGGCGGAAACCATGCGCTGATTGCCAAATGGCGGCGCAAACAGTCGCTTAAAGCAACGTATCTGCACAGGCCAGATTTGCTGCCGGAAAAATTTGACAAGGCCGACGCCAAGTTAATGGCGGAAATTAAAGCGGAACTGGCTGGTGAAGATAATGGCTGATTTATATTTAGGGCTTGTTCATTACCCGATTTATAACAAGCACATGAAGGTTATCGCCACTGCCGTTACAAATTTTGATATTCATGACATTGCCCGCACAGCACGCACTTATGATGTAAAAAAATATTTTTTAATCCATCCGCTGAAGGTGCAGGAAGAAATAATCAAAAAAATAACAGGTTACTGGCAGCACGGCTTTGGGCGTGTGTATAATCCGGACCGCAGCGAAGCGCTTGACAGAGTGCAGTACCTGCCGGATATTGCGTCCGCCGTTGCGGAAATTAAAAAGCTTACCGGCAAAGAGCCTGTAACCATTACCACAGATGCCCGCATTTATCCCAATACCATTACCTATAAAGCCGCACGGCAGATGCTTCATGAAGGGGAGCGGCCGGTGCTGGTACTTTTTGGAACGGGCTTTGGCATGGAAAAAGAAACCATGGCGGCATTTGATTACATTCTGGAGCCGGTTTACGGCCCGAGCAACTATAACCACCTGTGTGTGCGCAGCGCTGTTGCAATTATTCTGGACAGGCTGGCAGGCGAAGCATGGTGGGAAAAATAAATTGTAAAAATGTTTGCAACTTAAAGCAGGCTATGATATAATAGCATTTGTGTAAAACGGACGGTCCGCTGTGAAGTGTTCGCACATGAACGTCTATGATTGAGGAGGATATTATGAACATTATTGAAGTTTTGGAACAAGAACAGCTTCGTTCCGACATCCCTGATTTTCGTGCAGGCGACACTGTAAAAGTTTATGTAAAGGTAGTTGAAGGCAGCCGTGAACGCGTTCAGATGTTTGAAGGCGTTGTAATTGCCCGCAGCGGCGGCGGTGTACGCGAAACCTTTACTGTACGCCGTGTATCCTATGGTGTTGGCGTAGAAAGAACTTTCCCTCTGCACAGCCCCAGAATCGAAAAAATCGAAGTAGCACGCCGCGGTATTGTACGCCGTGCAAAACTTTACTATCTGCGTAACCTCACCGGTAAAGCAGCTCGTATCCGCGAACGCAGATAACAGAACCGAACAGCAAATTAAAAGCACCTCATACAAAAGTATGGGGTGCTTTTTTTAGCTGAGTCGCCAATTAGTGCCGAGCTTTAGCGAAGGCAATAATTGTGCCAGCGAAGCTGCGCAAATTTCGCGACTGAATAAGGAGCGAAATTAGTGAACCTATGTCGAGCGCCAATTTAAAAATTTTACTTTTATGGCAGCTGCGCTTTTACTAAATAAATTTGCACCGATATAGAAAAAAACATATAAATGTAGTAAAATAAATATTACGCTGAAAAATGAGGGGGACGAGTATGAAAATAACAGAACTTTTAAAAGATGATAAACCGTGTATTTCCTGCGAGCTTTTTCCGCCCAAAGCCGGTTCGGAACTGCAAAACGCTTTAAAAATAGTTGATAAAATTGCGGAAATAAAACCGCATTTTATGAGCGTTACTTACGGTGCAGGCGGTACTTCTGCCGGGCAGACGGTAGCTATCGCCAAAGCCGTGGAAGAACATAATATTCCCGCGCTGGCGCATTTAACCTGCATTGATGCAACCGGCAACGGCATTGAAAGCATGCTGGGCAAATTCCGTGATAACGGCATCCAAAACGTGCTGGCACTGCGCGGAGACGCCGTTACCGACAAACCGCGCGAATTTATGCATGCCAGTGATTTAATGCGTAAAATTTCCGCGTCCGGCGATTTCTGCATTGGCGGTGCGTGTTATCCGGAAGGGCACCCGGAAGCCGGTTCGCTTGATAAAGATATAGAAAATACCAAAAAGAAAATTGATGCAGGCTGTGAGTTTTTAGTAGCGCAGATGTGCTTTGACAACAATATTATGTACAATTATATGTACAGGCTTTTGCGCAACGGCATTGATGTGCCGGTTGTTGCCGGTATTATGCCTGTAACAAACGCCAAGCAGATTAACCGCATCTGCGAGCTGAGTGGCACCAAACTGCCGCCGCATTACCGTGCTATCGTTGAGCGTTTTGCCGATGACCCGCAGGCATTAATGCAGGCAGGTATTGCTTATGCCCTGGGGCAGATTATTGACCTCATAGCCAACGGGTTCAAGAACATTCACGTTTATACCATGAACAAGCCGGAAGTTATCGGCGGTATTATGAAAAACCTGTCGGAGATAATTAAATGAGATACGACAGGGACGAAGCGGTACGCTACATGGGCGCGCGCAAAGATGACAGGGAAGCGGCCATTCTTGCCGATACTACCTATTTAAAGCTGCGCAACGAGGTGCAGGCGCGGAGCGTGTACCGTGTATTGGACTGTAATGTTGATGAAGGCGGCGTACTGCTTGACGGAGAGTATTTTAAAAGCGCCAAACTTGCCGCACATATTAAAGGCTGCACCAGGGCCGTACTTTTGGCGGCGACACTTGGTGCCAAAGCAGATATAATGCTGCGCCGTATGGCTGTGGCCAATATAGCCGAAGGCGCTGCCGGGCAGGCCGTGTGTACGGCGCTTATTGAAACTTATTGTGATGAAACGGAAGCAAAAATAAGCGCAGAATACGGCGGGCTGCATTTTAAGCCGCGTTTTTCACCTGGTTATGCTGATTGGGCGCTGACTGACCAGCCGCGTCTTTTAAGAATGCTTGATGCGCAAAAACGCATTGGGCTGACAGTGACGGCAGGCGGCATGCTGGCTCCGGTAAAATCGGTAACGGCAATTATCGGCATTACCAATGAATGTGAAAATAAAGCTTCAAACTGCAAAAATTGCGAAAACAATGCAAATTGTATATATAAAAAACTGTGAGGAACAATATGCTTTTTAAAGATTTACTTGGCAAAAAAACTTTATTTTTTGACGGCGCCATGGGCACCATGCTTCAGGCTGCCGGGCTTAAACCGGGCGAGCTGCCGGAACTGTGGAACTTCAGCCATGCCGGTGAAGTTGAAAAAATCCACACCGCTTATTTAAACGCCGGTGCGGATATTATAAAAACAAATACTTTTGGCGCAAACCGCCTTAAATTTGCGGGTACGGAAATTAAAACTGCAGATGTAATTGAGCAGGCAGTAGCAATAGCAAAAAAAGCCTGTGCCAAAAAGCCGGGCAGTTTTGTAGCGCTTGATATGGGGCCAACAGGCAAGCTGCTTGCGCCTTACGGCGATTTGCCTTTTGAAGAAGCTGTAAGCATTTATGCGGAAATTGTACAGGCAGGCGTAAAAGCCGGTGCTGATTTAATTTTAATTGAAACTATGAGCGACACCTACGAGCTGAAGGCCGCGCTTTTGGCAGCAAAAGAAAACAGCAGCCTGCCGGTAGTTGCAACAATGACGCTTGACGAAGGCGGCAAGCTTTTAACCGGCGGCGATATTACAGCGGCGGCTGTTATGCTGGAAGGCCTTGGCGCTGACGCTGTTGGCTTTAACTGCGGGCTTGGCCCTGCGCAGATGCAGAAACTTTTGCCGCAGCTGCTTGCGGCAACGCCGCTGCCTGCTGTGCTGAATCCCAATGCCGGGCTGCCCAAAGAAGTAAACGGCAAAACAGTTTTTGATGTTGATGCGGAAGAATTTGCGCAGCTGATGTACGAAATGGCACAGGACGGCTGCCTTGCAATCATGGGCGGCTGCTGCGGCACAACGCCTGCGCATATCGCTGCACTGGTAAATAAATGCCGTAATGTAGTTCCCCGGCAGCGCAGCTGCGATTTAACGGCGGTTGCCGCTTACGGCAGTGCAGTTGTTATCGGGCAAAAGCCGGTAATAATTGGCGAGCGCATTAACCCAACAGGCAAACCACGCTTAAAACAGGCCATTTTAAACGGCGATTATGATTATATTTGCCGTCTGGGGCTGGAACAGATTGACCGCGGTGCCGGAATATTGGATGTTAACGTGGGCGTGCCCGGAATTGACGAAGCAGCTGTAAGTGCGGAAGCAGTACAGCGCTTGCAGGCAATAACAAGCGTGCCGTTGCAGATTGATACATCCAACTACGAAGCTATGGCGCGCAGCCTGCGCCTTTATAACGGCAAACCGCTGCTGAATTCCGTATGCGGCAAAGAAGAAAGTCTTGAAAAAGTTTTGCCGCTTGTAAAAAAATACGGCGCTGCAGTTGTTGCGCTGACTCTGGATGACAGCGGCATACCGCAGACTGCGGAGGGGCGTATTGCCATTGCCGAAAAAATTATTGCGCGTGCGGCGGAATATGGCATTGAAAAGCGCAATATTATTGTAGACCCGCTGGCGCTTACAATTAGCACTGGCAGCGATAATGCCAATATTGATTTGCAGGTGCTGAGTGAACTGAAAAAGCGCGGCATAAAAACCGTTATGGGCGTATCGAATATTTCCTTTGGCCTGCCGGCGCGTGATGCCGTAAACAGCGCATTTTTTGTACTGGCAATGCAGGCAGGGTTAAGCTGTGCCATTATCAATCCGCAAAGCGAAGCCATGATGAACGCTTACTATGCTTTTGGCGCGCTCAGCGGTTTAGACGAAGGCTGCAAGGAATATGTAGCCATGTTTGCCGGTGCAGCCCAGGCAAAGCAGCAGCCGGTGCAGACTGCGGAATATACATTGTACGAAGCCATTGTTAAAGGCCTGCGTGAACAGAGCGAAAAAGCAGTTAAAGAACAGCTTGCCGGAAAGCAGCCGCTTGATATTATTAATGCCGAAATGATTCCTGCGCTTGATTATGTTGGTAAAGGTTTTGAAGAACGCAGAATCTTTTTGCCGCAGCTTTTAATGAGTGCGGAAGCAGCCAAAGCGGCCTTTAACGTTATCCGTGATAAAATGGCGGCAGAAGGCGGCAGCCAGAGCAACGGCATAAAAGTAATTCTTGCCACCGTTAAAGGCGATATTCACGACATTGGCAAAAATATTGTTAAAGTATTGTTTGAAAATTACGGCTATCAGGTTATTGACCTTGGCAAAGACGTGCCGCTTGAAAAAATTGCAGAAACTGCGGTGCAGAATAAAGTAAGCGTGGTTGGCCTTTCGGCGCTGATGACGACAACAGTCGGTGCTATGGAAGAAACCATTAAAGCGCTGCGCGCTGCGGGCGATTTTAAAATTATCGTTGGCGGTGCAGTGCTTACGCAGGATTATGCCGACAGCATCGGTGCAGATTGTTATGCGCCCAATGCCGTCAGCGCGGTAAATTACGCTAATTCACTACAATAAAATTAAAAGCGAAAACTGATTTATCAGTTTGCGCTTTTTGCTTCTATGTAACTCTTGCTTATGCAATTAATGACAGGCATATTATATGTAATTAAAATTTTATTCTTCAAACCAGGCGACGGCGCGGACAGGCGAACCGTCGCTGTTTGCTATTTTCAGAGGAAAACAGCTGAACCAAAATAAATCGCTGCCGCATAAATCTAAATTTTTAAGGTTTTCGATATTTACAATCTGTTTATTCTTAAATAATTTTTTATGCAGCGTTAAATTTTCATCATCAATAGGGTCAATGCCCATTACATCAAAGCCAATGCCTTTGTAGTTGCCTTCCAAAATAAAGTTAATGGCTTCATCATTCAGGCAGGGATACTGCCCCAAATAGGTTTCGCTACCCCAATATTTATCCCAGCCAAGGTTGAACAGCAAAAAATCTGCTGCATTTGCTTTAGCGCCGTAAGCTGTTATATGCTGCAAGGTAATGTGGCCGCCGGGTTTTATGCTGCAGCAGTCTATTACCAGCGCTTTGCCGATAAATTGTTCCGGCAGCATGGCGTCAAGCGTTGCTTTGCCATTGTAAACATGCGCAGGCGGGTCGATATGTGTGCCGGTATGCGTTGTTATTTTTAAAAGTGTTTCCCTGAACCCGTTTTCATCATAATTGTTAACTGTTATTAACTGCGGCTGTTCCGTACCGGGAAAAACAGGCATTTTTTCTGTAATTGTATGCGTTAAATCAATTACTTTCATGGTTTCTGCATCCTTTGCATTGAGTTTCTTTCCGGTTTTCCGGCAGTGCGTTCTTTCGATAATTTGGGCATATTTGTGCTATTTTTGCTGCTGCTTTTCTTAAAGTATAACATATATAGTTATGTTTTTACCCGAAACTGTAAAAAATTATACTTAATTTGGATTGTATTCGTGTATACATAAAAATTTTTTAGAAAATTCTTTCAAAACGTGTCTTTTAACAGTGGACGTGTCCAAAAGGACTTTTCTTTAAAGTACATCTTATACAAACAAAAATAAAAGAAATTAGAAAATATCCACAGCTATGCCGCAACAAATTTACAAAAAATGTCAAAATAAAAACAAAATAATGTTAAAATTTACGGCAACTTTACAATCTTGTCACAAGTGCACTTTGGTGTTATAATTTTACACAAGTTAGTTACAAAACTGTAAAAGCAGTAAAGAAAGGGTAGATGCAAAGTGAAATTCAAGAAATTATTATCCGTTATGGCTGTTTCGGCTTTGGCTATGGGCCTGTTTACCGGCTGCGGCGGCGAAGAAAAAGCTGCTGACCAGAATGTAGTAAAGGTTGGCGTATTTTTACCGCTGACAGGCGATAATGCCGCCGGCGGCGAACTGGAACTGCGCGGCATTAAACTTGCAAATCAACTGCATCCCGAAGTTTTGGGTAAAAAAGTTGAACTGGTTGTAGCTGACAACAAATCCGATAAAGCAGAAGCTGCATCCGTTGCGGCACGCCTTATTGAAAAGGATAAAGTAAGCGTGCTGGTTGGTTCTTACGGTTCTTCCCTTTCTATGGCTGCCGGCAATATAGTTAAAGAAAACAAAGTTCCTGCTGTTGGCACAAGCTGCACTAACCCGCAGGTAACCGCAAACAACGATTATTATTTCCGTGCATGCTTTATCGACCCGTTCCAGGGCAAGGTAATGGCAGAATATGCACACCAGAACGGCTTTAAGAAAGTTGCCATTGTACAGGAAGTTTCCAATGATTACTCTGTAGGCCTGGCAAAATTCTTCCGCGAAGAGTTTGTTAAACTGACCGGCGACGAAAACAGCATTGTTGATGTTGCCAACTATCAGACCGGCGATAAAGATTTTACCGCTATTTTAACCAACATCAAAGCTCTGAACCCGGACGCAGTATTTGCACCCGGCAACTTCACCGAATCTGCACTTTTGGTTAAACAGGCACGCCAGCTTGGCATTGACGCACAGTTCATGGGCGGCGATACATGGGAAACTCAGGAATTTATTGATGTAGGCGGCAAAGATGTTGAAGGCGTTGCACTTTCCACCGCGTTTGACCGCGAAAAAGCAAGCACCGAAGAAGCTAAGAAATTCCTTGATGCTTACACTAAAGAATACAACGGTGAACCTTCCGCTTTAACAGCAATGGCTTATGATGCTTACCTGATTGCCGTAAGCGGCATTGAAAAAGCAGGTACTGCAACCGATACCGTTAAAATCCGCGATGCGATTGCCGCAACCAAAGACCTTGAATGTGTAACCGGTATGACTACGCTTGATGAAAACGGCGACCCGATTAAAGGCGTTGTTATTAAAACCGTTAAAGACGGCAAATTTACCTTTAAAGATTACGTAGAAGCTAAGTGATTTAAAATTTAAGTAAAAGGTGCTCCCTTCCTTTGAGGGAAGGGAGCAGTTTTTTGGTTATGAGGTGCCCTTATGGAGTTTTTTGACGCTATTGCCAACATGTCGGCGCTGAGCTTTGCGCAGCACATGGTTAACGGAATATCGCTCGGCAGCCTGTACGCATTGATAGCAATAGGCTATACAATGGTATACGGCATTTTGCTGATGATTAACTTTGCCCATGGCGACATTGTAATGATGGCATGTTATTTTGCTTTTTTCGGAATTACGGCTTTTCATATTCCGTGGTATTTTACTTTTATCATAACAATTATTATGACGGCGCTGCTTGGTGTGTTAATAGAGCGCAGTGCTTACCGCCCGCTCCGTGAAGCGCCTAAAAATTCTATTTTAATTTCCGCTATCGGCGCATCGTTTTTGCTGGAAAACCTTGCCAACTATCTTTTCAGCGGACGCCCGATGCGTTTCCCGGATGTGCCGCTCCTGTCGCAGAACATCAGCGTCGGCGGCATAGAAATTCAGGCAATCTGCCTTGTAATTCCTGTTGTAACTATTATCAGCCTTGTAGTGCTGCTGCACATTGTAAACCATACCAAAACCGGCATGGCCATGCGTGCGGTTTCCAAAGATTACGAAATTGCCAGAGTAATGGGCATTAATATTGATAATGTTATTTCCATTACCTTTATTATAGGTTCGGCGCTGGCAGCAATCGGCGCCATTATGTACGGCATCCGTTATCCGGGCATTACGCCGATGATGGGCGTTATGCCCGGCCTGAAATGCTTTATTGCGGCCGTTATCGGCGGCATAGGCAATATTAAGGGCGCGGTGCTCGGCGGCTTTATTCTGGGCCTCGGCGAAATTTTAATTGTAGCTTTCTTCCCGGATTTAAGCGGCTACCGTGATGCTTTTGCTTTTATTGTGCTTATTGTTATTCTGTTTTATAAACCTACTGGCCTTTTGGGCGAAAAAACAACGGAGAAGGTGTAATTATGACGAGAAAAAGAGATGCTTTGTTAACCATAGCCGGCATAATTGTCCTTTTCGGGCTTGCGTTTTTCGTACAGGAGGAAATGGACTCTTATATCCGCAGAATAGTTAATTTGTGCCTTGTTTATGCCATTATCGGCCTTTCCATGAACTTAACCAACGGCTTTGTAGGGCAGTTTTCGTTGGGGCAGGCAGGTTTTATGGCCATTGGCGCTTACACGGTAGGTATTTTTACCGTACCTGTGGAATTCAGGGAAAATGTTTTCTACGCCGTGCCGATGAATCCGCTTATTGCGGATATAGAGCTGCCGCTGTGGGCGGCGCTGCTTTTGGGCGGCGTGCTTGCCGCGCTGTTTGCGTTTATGATTGGTACGCCGGTGCTGCGTTTGCGCGGCGACTACCTTGCCGTAACAACGCTCGGCTTTTCTGAAATAATCCGTATCTGGATTACCAACGCGCAGAGCATTACCAACGGCGCGCTTGGCATTAAGGATATTCCGCCGCTGAACGACGTGCGCTATATCTTCCTTGTAACGCTTATCAGCTTTGTATTTATTACGCTTTTGGTTAATTCCTCTTACGGCAGGGCTTTTAAAGCCATCCGTGAAGACGAAATTGCTGCCGAAGCAATGGGCATTAACCTGTTCTGGCATAAAAACCTTGCCTTTATGGTAAGCGCGTTTTTTGCAGGTATCGGCGGCGGTTTGTACGGTGCGCTTTTAGGCACGGTTGACCCTAAAAACTTCCTCTTTACGCTTACTTATAACTTTTTGCTGATTATCGTGCTTGGCGGCATGGGCAGCATTACCGGCAGTGCAATAGGCGCCATTATCGTAACGGCAGGGCTGGAATACCTGCGTTTCTTCGATGAGCCGCTGATGCTGTTCGGCATGGATATTCCGCTGTTCCGCCCGGGCTTCCGTATGGTTATCTTCTCCGTACTCTTAATGGTATGCGTACTGTTCTGGCGCCACGGCATTATGGGCACGCGGGAATTTTCCTGGCAGAAAGCCATTAATTTTGTAAAAAATCCTCTTGGCTTTATTAAGCGGAAAGGGGCTGCGCAATGATTTTAAAAACCAATGATATTACCATGCAGTTTGGCGGCGTAACCGCAGTTTATAAACTGAACATAGAAATTAATGACCATGAAATTATTGCTTTGATTGGCCCTAACGGTGCCGGCAAAACAACGGCTTTTAACATGATTACCGGCGTTTATACGCCTACCGAAGGCAAGGTTATTTACACCAATGCGCAGGGGCAGGAAATTGACATTACCGGCCAGCGCCCGAGTGAAATTGCCAAACTTGGCATTGCCCGTACTTTCCAGAATATAAGGCTTTTTAAAGATTTAACGGTTTATGAAAATGTTCTGATTGCAAACCATCTGCATTTAAAATCGGATTTTCTTTCGGCAACACTGCATCTGCCGTGGTACATGAAAGAAGCCAAACAAATGCACCGCAATACCGAAAAACTTTTGCAGGAAGTAGGCTTGTGGGATTTGCGCAACGAAAAGGCTTCGAGCCTGCCTTACGGCCAGCAGCGCCGCCTGGAAATTGTGCGCGCACTGGCAACCAAGCCGCGCCTGCTATTGCTTGATGAACCTGCGGCCGGTATGAACCCGAAGGAAACGGAAGAACTTACGGAATTTATCCGCCAGATTCATAAAGAATACAATTTAACGGTATTTATGATTGAACATCATATGGATTTGGTTATGGAAATTTCCGACCGCATTTATGTGCTGGAATTCGGTATGACCATTGCCGAAGGAACACCTGAAGAAATTCAAAATAACCAGAGGGTTATTGATGCTTACCTGGGGGTGGATGAAGATGCTTAAAGTAGAAAATCTTGTTGTATCCTACGGCGGCATTGAAGCCCTGAAGGGTATTTCGCTTGAAGTGCCGAAAGGGCAGATTGTTACCCTTATCGGTGCCAACGGTGCAGGCAAAAGCACGCTGCTGCGCAGCATTGTCGGCCTTGTAAAGCCTGAAAGCGGGCAGATAGTTTATAACGGCGATAATATTACGGGGCTGAATTCGCAGCAGATTGTAAAAAAAGGTTTAACGCTGGTGCCGGAAGGGCGCCGCATATTCCCTAACCTTACAGTGCTGGAGAATTTGCAGATTGGCGCATACATGCGCCGCGATAAAGAAGGAATTCAAAAGGATATCGACTGGGTATATGAAATGTTCCCGCGTTTGCAGGAGCGCAGCTGGCAGATGGCCGGTACGCTTTCCGGCGGCGAGCAGCAGATGCTGGCGGTTGGCAGGGCGCTGTTGTCGCGTCCGGAACTTTTGATGATGGACGAACCTTCGCTTGGCCTTGCGCCGCTGATTATTAAAGATATTTTCAACATTATTCAGTACATCAATTCCAAAGGCATGACGATACTTTTGATTGAACAGAACGCCAATATGGCGCTGAAAGTTGCCCACCGTGCCTACGTGCTTGAAACAGGTAAAATTACCATGAGCGGCACCGGCGCCGAACTTTTGGAAAATCCTGAAATCAAAGCCGCTTACCTTGGCAAAAAGAAAAAATAAAATTAAAAATCCTGTCTGTATACCGTTAAAGTATGCAGGCAGGATTTTTTTAATGATTAATCCAAACTTTTATTAACTTAAACTTTTATTAATTCAAACTGTTGTTGTCTATTTCTTCGTCCGGAAATTCCATATTCAGCATTACCGGCGAATCGAGCTCTCCTTCTTTGGGAGTGCTTATTTCATAATGCCTGTCTTTGGCAGGGTCGTAGTAAACAAGGGTGATGCTGTAATCAAGGTTGAACACAACAAGCACGAGCTGGCAAATGCCGCTGCCGCAGGGGCGCTGCAAATAGTGCATGGCTATAATATCTTTTTGTGCAGCAAGCCAGTCAAAATTTAATTTGGACATGGCCGCTTCGTTCATGCGGAACATAACGCGGAATTTAATGTTGTTCAGTTCTATCAGCCCATGGCAGAAGGGAGAGTCGGCTTCCCAGTCCTGCGGGGCAAACAGCATTTTAATTTTGTTGAATTGTTCTTCGTTTTTAATGATGCCGGCAATGGAGCGCTGTTTTTCGTCGGCGTCCTTATCAAGCCCGGCTTGAAGTTTTTGGTCCTGTTCCGGCCCAATCCAGTGGTATTCAAGCTGTTCCAAAGTGTAACCGAGGCCGATTTCCTTACGCAGCGTTAAAAATTCGTAATCATCAGGCACAAGCTTTAAGCCTTCTTCAATGGCCTGCAATGCGCCTTCAGTAGAGCCGAAGTGATAACGCAGCTTTGCTGCCTGTAACCAGCCCCACGGATATGTCGGTTCTTCCGTTACTGCTTTTTCGGCATATTCCATAGCTTCGGCAGGTTTGCCGCAGTACGTAAGCGCAATAGAATAGCGGTAGTACCACGCGCCGCAGCCTTTGGCATTTTTTTCTGCGGGCTTCATTATCTCAAGTGAGCGGTAATAGGCAGGGTAAATATCGAGATTGTTGTAGGCAAAGCCGTACCACAGTGAAAGCTCCAGGTCTTCCGCAGCCTGCTGCTCTGTAAAACGGCCTTCTTTTACGCCCCGTTCCACAAATTTATCAAGATAATCAATCATTTTGCCAAAATAGGCTTCATAGCCTTCGTCAAAAGCCTCCAGGGCTGAAACGTCTTCATCGGATAAAAGACGCGCCGGGCCGGTTTTATGGGCTTTAGTATCTGCTGATGACATAATTATCACTCCGTTTCCTTTACTTGTTTACAGTTTAGCATATAAATTTATTTATGTTAAGAAATTTGTGCTGCCGGTTAAAATATAACCGGCCGTTTTTATATAGCGGAATAAAAATGTAATGTTTTTTATAGAAAATTGCCGAAAAACAGAGCCGTTTTACATAGATTTAACATTTCTCCTCTAACAGATTTAATGTTTGCTCAGTATTATTTAACCATAGCAATTAAATAAAGCAAATCAAAAGCAAATTAAAAATCTGGAGGCTTATGTAATTATGAAAATGAACAAAAAACTTATTGCAGGCGTTATGTTGGCAGTTATGAGTGCAGCTGTATTCACCGGCTGCGGCGGCGAGAAAAAAGAAGAAGCAGCTCCAGCAGCAGGCGGCAAAATCGTTGTAATCTCCCGTGAAGACGGCAGCGGTACCCGCGGCGCATTCATCGAACTTTTCGGCATTGAAAAGAAAGGTGACGACGGCAAAAAAGTTGATATGACTACTCAGGACGCTTCCATCACCAACAGCACCGCTGTTATGATGACCACCGTTGCCGGCAACAAAGACGCTATCGGCTATATCTCCCTCGGTTCTTTAAACGATACCGTTAAAGCACTGAAAATTGACGGCGCAGAAGCAAGCGCAGCAAACATTAAATCCGGCACTTACAAAGTTGCCCGTCCGTTCAACATTGTAACTAAAGACGGCGTAAGCGCTGTTGCTCAGGACTTCATTTCCTTCATCATGTCCAAAGAAGGCCAGGAAGTAGTTTCCAAGAACGGTTACATTGGCAGCGACAAAGCTGAAGCATACAAAGGCAGCAAACAGAGCGGCAAAATTGTTGTAGCCGGTTCTTCTTCCGTAACTCCTGTTATGGAAAAACTTAAAGAAGCTTATGTAAAACTGAATCCGGATGTTAACATCGAAGTTCAGCAGAGTGACTCCACCACTGGCGTTCAGTCCGCAATCAACGGCGTATGCGATATCGGCATGGCTTCCCGCGAACTGAAACAGAGCGAACTTGATGCAGGCGTTAAAAACACCGTTATTGCTACCGACGGCATTGCAGTTGTAGTAAACAAAGCCAACAAGGTTGATAACCTTACCAAAGCTCAGGTTGCAGATATCTTCACCGGTAAAGCAACCGAATGGAACAAACTGTAATTCACATTCAGCTTTAATATCGACAATACAGCAAATTTTAACGGTTGCCTTTCACCGGGCAACCGTTAATTATAATAATGCAGAAAATTATTATTGATGGAAATTGTGAGGGTTTATGAAAACAGGTAAAGAAGAAATAATGCGCCTTGTCTTTTTGCTGGCGGCATGCGCTTCCATTGCCCTTGTTGCAATGATTTGCGTATTTTTGTTCGGCAACGGCCTGCCGACAATAGGCAAAATTGGCGTAACTGAATTTTTCCTGGGCGAAACATGGCGGCCTAATAACGATTTGTACGGCATTTTGCCGATGATACTGGGCAGCGCTTATGTTACTTTGGGTGCTATTGTTGTCGGCGTGCCTATCGGCATTTTAACCGCTGTTTTTATGGCTCGTTTCTGCCCGGACAGCATTTACAGATTTTTAAAACCGGCAGTTGAACTTCTTGCCGGTATTCCTTCCGTTGTTTATGGCTTCTTCGGCCTGGTGGTAATGGTTCCTTTCATCCGCGACAACATTGGCGGCACCGGCAGCAGCATGCTTACGGCTTCACTGCTTTTGGCCATGATGATTCTGCCGACCCTTATCAGCGTTGCCGAAGCTGCACTCAGGGCAGTGCCCAACAGCTATTATGAAGGTGCTCTGGCACTTGGCGCAGGGCATGTGCGCAGCGTATTTTTTACGATTGTGCCGGCTGCCAAATCCGGCATTATGGCGGCTATTATTCTGGGCCTTGGCCGTGCGGTTGGCGAAACAATGGCAGTAATTATGGTTGCGGGCAACCAGGCACGTATGCCGCAGGGCTTGCTTGAAGGCGTGCGTACAATGACGACGAATATCGTTATTGAAATGGGCTACGCAGCCGATATGCACCGCGACGCGCTTATTGCAACGGCGGTTGTGCTTTTTATATTTATTCTCATTATCAATTTAACGTTCTCGTATCTGAAGGGTAAGGTGGTACAGCAATGAGCAGCAGTTCTTTAAGCAAAACGCTGTACAGGTACGGGCGCGACCCTGTGTCCATGACATTACTTGTATGCGTAATAGTTTCGGCAGTAATTACATTCCTGTCGCTGGCCTTTTTGTTGGGCTACATTCTTTTGCAGGGTATTCCGAACATTAATTTAGATTTATTTGCTTTTGAATATAATACGGAAAACGTTTCACTTTTCCCTGCTTTGGTAGATACCGTTATCATGGTGCTGCTGGCTTTGGCAATAGCCACGCCGCTGGGCATCTTTGCAGCAATTTACCTTGTTGAATACGCAAGCCGCGATAATAAAATTGTCGGCGTGGTAAGGGTTACGGCAGATACTTTGTCCGGTATTCCTTCCATTGTTTACGGTTTGTTCGGCATGTTGTTCTTTGTAACCTATTTAAAATGGAGCTACTCGCTACTTGCAGGCTCCTGCACGGTTGCAATTATGATTTTGCCGCTGATTATGCGTACTACCGAAGAAGCGTTAAAAGCAATTCCCGATAGTTACCGCGAAGGCAGCTACGGCCTTGGCGCCGGCAAACTGCGCACGGTATTTGCAATTGTTCTGCCTTCTGCCATTCCCGGCATTCTGGCAGGCGTAATTCTTGGCATTGGCCGTATTGTAGGCGAAACCGCAGCGCTTATGTATACCTCCGGTACCGTTGCAGCGCTGCCGCACAACGTATTTTCGTCCGGCCGTACTCTGGCGGTGCATATGTACGTACTTACCAGCGAAGGCCTTTTTATGAAACAGGCTTATGCAACGGCTGTTATACTTGTTGTAATTGTAATTGCCATTAACGCGGCTTCTTCTTATTTGGCACGTAAATTGATGAAAGGGAACTGAGATGGAAGATAAAATTACTATACAAAACCTCGATTTATATTACAGCGAATTTCACGCATTGAAGGATATCAACATGCATATCCGTGAAAAAGAAATCACTGCATTCATCGGGCCTTCCGGCTGCGGCAAATCCACCTTGCTGCGCTGCCTGAACCGTATGAACGATTTGGTTGAAGGGTGCCGTGTAACAGGCAAAGTTTTGCTTAACGGCGATGATATTTACCTGAATGACGATGTTAACATGCTCCGCAAACGCGTGGGCATGGTGTTCCAGAAGCCTAACCCGTTTCCGATGAGCGTTTATGATAACATTGCTTTCGGGCCGAGAACCCATGGCATTCATTCCAAAAGCAAACTGGATGATATTGTTGAAGATTCTCTGCGCAAAGCAGCCATCTGGGACGAAGTAAAAGACCGCCTTGACAAAAGCGCGCTGGGCTTCTCCGGCGGTCAGCAGCAGCGCCTGTGCATTGCACGCGCCCTTGCCGTACAGCCCGAAGTGCTTTTAATGGACGAACCTACCTCCGCCCTTGACCCGATTTCAACTTTAAAAATTGAAGACCT